>PVBE010229168.1_pt1 | contig 30100 bp, 31 predicted proteins | sample 1631181 | NCBI WGS metagenome assembly PVBE01 (sample SAMN08397723, study PRJNA350692) | Marine metagenome, whole genome shotgun sequencing project. | isolation source: water | place: Pacific Ocean | collected 2012-04
CGTCGTCGAGGCGTCGATCGCGATGTAGATGAATTCCTTGATCTTCGGTGCCAGCACGCCGTTCTTCCACGGCACCGACGAAAGCTCCATGTAGGCCTCCAGGAAATCCGGGCTGAGCCGAAGCAATTGCTCCCAAAAATCGGCCCAATAGCCGCGATTTTCGATGAAGGCATCTTTGATCGCCTGTTGCCGCTGGTCGAGGTCGGCCATCTCGCACTCCTTGTTCTTTCTACGAGTCTCCCTCGTCGGCGCCGGGCATCCGGTTCCCTAGTCCAGAACCTCTTTGTTGATCACGTTCTCCGGGTTCAGCTTGCCGTCGAAGCAGTCGGCGACGTTCTGGGCCGCGGCATGTCCCATGCGGTACATGGATTCGATGGTGACACCGGCCGAATGTGGGCTGACCAGGATATTGTCGAGCTGGAACAGTGGCTCGTTCTCGCTCGCCGGTTCGACGACGAAGGGATCGATGCCGGCACCGGCGATTCCGCGGGCCTGCAACGCCTCGTAGAGCGCTTTCTCGTCGACGATACCGCCGCGCGCGGTGTTGACGACGAAGGCGGTCTCTCGCATCGCCGCCAATTCCGCGGCGCCGACCATACCGTTGGTCTCGTCGTTCTTCAGGCAGTTGACCGAGAGGAAGTCGATCTCGCCCAGCACCGCCCGCCAGTCCTCGACCGGAGTGGCGCCGGCGGTGGCGATGGCGTCCTGGATCACGTAGGGGTCGTGTACCAGAACCTCCATTTCCATGGCGACGCAGCGCTTGACCAGGCGGCGGCCGATCCGCCCGAAGCCCAGGATCAAGACCTTGCGCCCGGCGAGGTCGAAGGCCGGCGCCTCGAAGCGAATGCCCCAGTTGCCCTTCCTGACCTCGCGGTCGTAAAGCACGCCCTGCTTGGCCAACGACAGCATGAAGAAGAGAGAATGCTCGGCCACGGTCACCGAATTTGCGGTACCGACGACGGAGAGCGGAATGCCCGCCTCGGTCAGCGCGGGCACGTCGACGGAATCGTAGCCGACGCCATGGCGCGAGGCGATCTTCAGCCGGTCCGCCTTCTCGATGATCCGGAGCGTGAAGGGCGCGATGCCCAGGATCACGGCGTCGTAGTTGCCGATATGCTGGAGGATGTTTTCCTCCGAGACCTCGGTAAAACGCTCGTACTCGATGTCGTCGCGACCGTCGAAGACGGCCTTGATGCCGTCGGTCACGGGCATTTGGATCATGACTCGTTTGGTCATCTTGGTTTCCTCCCGAGGAACGGCACTCAGCGCTCGATCTTGAAGAAGTCGGCCGGCTTCATCAGCTTGTTTTGCTGCGACACCAGCGCGCCCAGCTCGGCGCTCTTCTGGGTATAGGCGATCCAGTCCGGGTCGGCCTGCATGGCGTTCCGCTTGCGTTCGCGGTCGCCGGCATCCTCGTAGAGCCAGATATGAACGTACTGGTTCGGGTCGCCGGTCTCGGTAACGAGATAGGCGAAGGGCTGGCCGAGATTGCGGGTCTGCGGCACCAGGCCCATTTCCTCGTAGAGTGCCATATGCTTCTTGATGGTGCCGGGGCGGCAAGTGTAGGTGCGAACGTCGAGCAGCATGGCGATCCTCCTTGAAGTGTGGCTTGAATGTCATGACGGTGGGTTGCCGAAAGGGTGGCATAGAAGCGCCCGCCTTGGAACCGTCGCGGCGGCGCGATTTTGCCTTATAGTTGGGTCTGAGCAGCGAGGGAGCCAGGAGACCCGTGGAGATTGCCGTCATCGGCGGCGGCCATGGCGGCTATGCCGCCGCCGCCCATCTGAGCGAAGCGGGACACCGCGTTCGGCTTTGGCGGCGGAACGCCGAGGCCCTGCGGCCGGTCAGCGATAAGGGCGGGCTGACGCTGACCGACTGGCAGGGCAGCCGTGAGATCCGGCTCGGCCTGGCTACCAGCGATCTGGCGGCGGCCCTCGACGGTGCGCTGATGAATGCCGGCCCGATCATCCACCCGCCGTTGATCTTGATGAACGCCGGCCCGCTGGAGCATTTCGAGGCCTGGGATATCCACAACGAAGGCACCCAGCCATCGATCCGCCGGGTCACGGACGGGCTCGACGGCGACCTGATGGCGGCCGGCGATCTCGGCCTCGATACCGGCAAGGGTTTCCACGATTTCACGAAGATCGACGTGGAGGCCTACCGGCACGAGAAGATGGCGACCTTCGTCGCCTTGCTGCGCCATCTCGACCTGTTGGCGAAACCTGGAGGAACGTGAGCCATGGAAAGCCGAGAAGACGGCCGGATCGTGTTGTTGGGCGGGCAGCGCTATCTGGTCGAACGCGAATGGGCGCGACTGCCGGCCGATTTGGAAGTGACGCATCCGAGCCAGCTCGCCTGCGATTCCGCCGGCCGGGTCTACCTCTATTGCCGGCAGGACCAGCCGGTGCTGGTCTTCTCGGCTACCGGCGAGCTGGAGGCGACCTGGGGCCAGGGCCTGATCGCCGACGCCCACGGCATCTTCATCGACCGCTTCGACCGGGTCTTCCTGGTCGACCGGGACGCCCACCAGATCATCGTCACCGACACCTCGGGCGAGGTCGCGATGCGGATCGGTGCGCGCAACCGGCCCGCCTGGGGCGCCCCCTTCAACCACCCGACCGACGTGGCGCTGGCGGCGGATGGCGAGATCTACGTCTCCGACGGCTACGGCAACGCCCATGTCCATCGTTTCGGCCCCGATGGCCGTCATCTCGGCTCCTGGGGCGGGGTCGGCACCGGCCCCGGCCAGTTCTCCACTCCACATGGGGTTTGGGTCACGGCCGACGACCGGGTACTGGTCGGCGACCGCGAGAACGACCGGGTGCAGGTCTTCGATCGCGAGGGCGGCTACCGGGGCGAGCTTCGGGGCCTCTATCATCCGATGGACATCTGGGGCGACGCCGAGGACACGGTCTACGTCAGCGACCAGGTACCCGCGATCGTCGCCTATGACCGGCAGGGCGAAATCGTCGACCGGGCCCGGCCCGCCCTGAACGGCGCCCACGGCATCTTCGGCGACCCCGCCGGCAACCTCTTCCTGGCCGAGCAACACCCGCCTAGTCTGACCAAGCTGACCTTGCAGGCGGCCTAGCCGATCAGGCGCCCGCGCAAATACCTTTCCGGAGGCGACGATGGATCTACAACTCGAAGGCAAGACCGCTCTCGTAACCGGCGGCAGCATCGGTCTCGGCCGCGCCATCGCGGAGCTGCTGGCGGCGGAAGGCTGCCGGCTGGCCATCCTGGCGCGACGGTCAGACCTACTGGAGCAGGCCGCCGACGCCATCGCCGGAGCGGGGCATCCACGGCCGCTGGTGATCGTCGAGGACGTGACGGCGGAGGGGATGGAGGGCCGCGTCCAAAAGCAGGTCGAGGACGAATTCGGCCGCTTGGATATTCTGGTCAACAATGCCGGCGGCTCGCGGCCGATGCCGGGTCTCGGCAGCGAGGAAGAGTGGGCGGAAGCGATGAGTTTGAACTTCATCGCGGGCCGACGCTTGGCGCACGCCTTCGTGCCGGCGATGCAGGCAGCCAAATTCGGCCGCATCGTCAACATCACCGGCGGCGACGAGCCGATGTCGATGAACGCGGCGGTACCGCCAAACGGCGCCGTGCACATCTGGGCCAAGGCCCTGTCGCGCAAGGTCGGCGGCGATGGTGTCACCGTCAATTCGGTGCCGCCGGGGCGGATCCATTCCGAACAGATCGACCAGCGCCTATTGCCGAGCGCCGAAGCGCAACAGGCCTGGGTCGAGGGGAACTGTCCAGCCGGCTATATCGGCGAGCCGGAGGATCTGGCGGTCCTCGTCGCTTTCCTCTGCTCGCCGCTGGCGCGCTACATCAATGGCCAGGTGATCTACGTCGACGGCGGCGCCCGCTGGGGTTCGCACTAATTCGTTCGACCGGCTCAGATCCGCTTTTCGCGAGGGTTGAAGACGCGCGGCGGCAGCGGCGGGGTCTTCTGCGGCGGCAGCGTCGGCGGCAAGATCTCGACGTTGAGGTCGCCCCATTCCTCGAAGCTGCGCCGGTAGAAGGGCTTCAGCAGCAGCACCGTCGAGTCTCGTCTGACCGCCTCCTCGACCGCATCCTCCAGCTTTTCCGCCAATTGCAGGTTCCATGGCAGGACATAGGCACGGGGCTCGAACGAGCCGTCGAGGCGGAGCCAGAGATAGATCGCCTCGCCCTCGTCGAAGCTGGCCGAGAGCAGCAGCGCCTTGTCGACGTTCTGTTCGTACCATTCGAAGCGCACCGGCTTCGGCTTGCTCAGCATCTCGACGAACTGGAGGTAGACCAGCGGCAGGAAGAGCATGACGATCAGAAGCGCCGAGATCCGCACTCGGGCCGGCCGGGGCGCCCAGATCGCGATTGAGGCCAACGCCGCGGCCACCAGGGCGGCGGCGGCGAAAACATAATAGAGGACATCCATCACTTCCCTCCCGTGACCAATGGCCGGCGGAGCGTGCTGACGCTGCCCTCGACCAACTGGCCCTCGGCGGTCAGGCGAAAGCGGAAGGCGGTCTCTTCCTGGCCGCGCCGATCGAGGTCGACCGTGGTGTCGAGAATTTGCTCGGTGTCCTCGTATTGCCGCTTGACGCTGACCACCACGTTGACCGGTATGGTGACGCCGCGCGGCAGCGGCCCGTACATGTGCGCGTTGACGATATACTCGCCGGCGGGGATGCCGCGGCTATAGGAAACCTCGTAGTTGCGATTGGTGGCGTCGCCCTCGAAGCCGAGATCGTCGCGCAGCAGATTGAAGGTCTGTCCGCCCAAATTCCAGAATCCGACCGGCACCTCGTTCGGCGCCTGCACCCAGAGGTCGACGTCGAACGCCATATCCGACGGCCAGTGCATCTCGACGATGACGTTGCCGGGGGCCTTGTGCTCCTCGGTCTCCTTCTTCACCGGCCGGATGTGCGGCAGCAGCATGATCACCATGGCGACGAAGCCGATCAGCGCCAGCAGGATGACGTCGCGAAAGACCGTCCCCCAACTGTCCTCGTCCAGGTGGTCAAGCCCGCGCATCGCCTTCGCCCAGCTCCAGCGTGGCGGCGATCAGATCGACCGTGCCGGTCACCAGGATACGGTAGACGACGATCAACCAGATGTAGAGCACGGCGCCGACCAGCGTCGTATAGAGCGCCACCGACATGCCGGCGATCAGCGTCGCCACCATCGCCGAGACATTCTCGACCCGGCCCGCCGCCGCCGGATCGACCCCCGACAAGGCCACGATGAAGCCGATCACCGTGCCGATCAGGCCGAGGAAAATCAGCGCGTCGGCGATATGGCGGACGGCGACGATGGCGTCGGTGAGCTTCAGGCGCAGCGCTTCGGCCTGCAGGGCCCGGCTCTCGGGCGCCGCGCTCCGGGCTCGGGCCAGGTAGCGGCCGGCCTGCGAGCGCTCAGCAGGGGTGCCCGACATGACGTCGTTCAAGTCGTTGCCGTGCCGCCAGATCCTGGCCCCCGCCAGCGCCAGGCCATAGAGAAAGACCAGGAAGATGAGGCCCGATAGCTCTCGGAGATGGGCCTGGAAGACGCCGTCGAGCCACCCCTGCAGATAGGCCGCGACGGCGAGCGCGCTGGCCAGCACGTTGACCAGCGCGAAACGGACGAAGAGCAGATATCGGTATTGCACCGCGACGCACTCCCCCAAATGTCGCCCCCAGGCCCGAAGGCGCGACCATACACCCCGAACGCGCGCCTTGTCGCGCCCGTGGCTCCGGGCTCAGGCCTGACCCAGCAGCGCGGCGAGCGCCGCCTCGGAGGGCGCCAGCCAATAGGCGCCGCTGATCGGCCTGCTGTAATCGGTCAGCCGGTCCCGGATGCCGTCTTCCCAAGTCCCGAACATCCGCCCGAGCAGGATATCGAAACGCTTCGGGGCTGCCGCGAAGGCTAGGACGTAGAGGCCTTTCTCGGCCACGGTGCCGAAGGGGGCGCTGCGTCGGTAGATCTTCACCGCCTCGCCGTCGACGGCGACGTCAGTGCGGGCGACGTGGCTGTCGGGGGGCATGGCGTCGCCCTCGAGTTCGATGCTATCGGGCTTGGTGCGGCCGATGACGCGTTCCTGCTCGGGCACGGCAAGGGTGTGGAAGGCCGCGAGATCGTGTACCCAGCGCTGCGTCAGGACGAAGGCGCCGCCGCGCCCTTGGGATTGGCGGTACCGTCGATGAAACCGGTGAGGTCGCGAGAATCGTGATAGGTGAAGCCGCGCTCGTCGAGCGCCAGCCGGGCGACGCCGGCCAACGCGCGATCGATCGCCAATGCGCCGTCGAGGACCACGTCGAGCCTGGCGCCATGGACCCAGAACAGGAGATCGCGCTGGCTCGCCGGTAGCTCCGCCGCGGCGACACCGGCCAGACCCGCGAAGGACGCCAACCCTTCCGGCACTTCGCCGGGCATCAGGCGCCGCCAGAGTTCCGCCCCGAAGGCGACGACGACCCGGATCTCGGTCCCGGTCGCCGAGAGCGCGCCTGCCAAAGCCGTGACGATCGCGGCGTCCGCCGCCGTCGTCGCCACCTCGTATTCGAGGTAGTGATGAAAAGTACTGTCCTCTTGGAAGATCGCCTCTTGTGGGACCGTCATGGCTCGCCGCCCGAATGGTTTCTCCGCCGAGGGAATGAGCTTGCAGGCAATGGGAGCGGAGTCAATGACATGCGGCCGGCACGACAATGTGCTAGGTCAGGTCGAGCATCGAGAGCGCCGAGGAGCCCCCAGATGACTTTCCGCCACATCACCTTCGAGATCTCCGACGAAGTCGCCACCATCACCCTGAACCGGCCCGAGGCCAGGAACGCCCTCAGTCCGGAGATGTACGAGGACCTGGCCACCGCCTTCGCCATGGTCAAGGAACAGGCGGGCGACGAGGTCAAAGCGCTGGTCCTGACCGGGGCCGGCGGCGCCTTCTCGGCCGGCGGCGACGTCAAGGTAATGGGGAGCCAGCCGCGCGGTGCGGTCGAGACCCGCAAGGGGCTTCGAACCAACCATCATCTGATCTACGACATCCTGCATTTGGAGCTGCCGGTCATCGCCCTCGTCGACGGTGCCGCCGCCGGCGCCGGGGCCAATTTGGCGCTGGCCGCTGATTTCGTCTTCGCGACGCCACGCGCCTTCTTCCTGCAGGCCTTCGGGCGGATCGGCCTGGTGCCGGATTGGGGCGGCTTCTTCGTGCTGCCGCGCCTGGTCGGCCTGCAGAAGGCGAAGGAGCTGGTCTTCACCGCGCGGCGGGTCCAGGTCGAGGAGGCGAAGGAGCTCGGCCTCGTCTACGAGATCGTGCCGCAGGAGACGGCGCTCGAGCAGGCGCAAGCCTTCGCGGCCCGTTTTCGCGGCGCCTCGACGACGGCCCTCGGCCTCGCCAAGAATATTCTCAACCAATCCTTCAACCTGGACCACCGCACCATTCTGGAGCTGGAGGCCTCCGCCCAGGGCCTCTGCCGCACCACCGATTACCACACCGAGGCGGTGCGCCGCTTCGCCGACAAGGAGCCAGCCCTCTTCGACTGGGAAGCGCTGGAAAAGGCGGCCGAGAGCTAGGCGAGCGCCAGGCGACGGGCGCGGCGGAGCAGGCTTACCGCGATCGCGGTGTTGCCCAGGTTGAAGGCGACGGCGTTCAGGAAGGCGAGATCGTAGGAGCCTGTCAGGTCGTACAAAAGACCGGCGAGCCAACCGCCCACCCCCATGCCGACCAACGTCGAGAACAGCACCACGCCGATCCGCCAACCGGCTTGGGCGGAGGGGAAGAAGGTGGCGACGATGATGGCGTAGGAGGGCACGATGCCGCCCTGGCTCAGGCCGAACAGGGCGGAGATGAGATAGAGCCCGGCCAGGCTGTCGACGAAGATGAAGAGCGAAAGCGTCAGGGCTTGCAGGGCCGAGCCCAGCAGCAACGTTTTCAGGCCGCCGATCCGGTCCGAGATCCAGCCGAAGCCGAGGCGACTGACAATTCCCGTCGCCAGCATGATCGCCAGCATTTCGGCGCCGCGCGCCGCCAGATAGCCGAGGTCGCTGGCATAGGCGACGATGTGCGCCTGTGGCACCGCCATGGCGATGCAGCAGCCGACCCCGGCGACACACAGCAAGCATTGCAGCCTGCCGGGCGCCATCGCCAGCGGCCGCCTGCGCGCCTCCTCCGCCCCTCCGCCCGCCCCGGTCTCGGAGCCGGCGCGCCGGTACAGCAGCAAAGCCAGCGGCGGCATCGTCGACAGGCAGAAGATGCCGATGGCGAAATAGGTCCGGCGCCAGCCGACCGCATCGATGCCGTACTGGACGATCGGTGGCCAAACCACGCCGGCCAGGTAGTTGCCGCTGATCACGATCGCGACCGCCATGCCGCGGCGCCGGGTAAACCAACGGGTGATATCGGCGACCAACGGCGCGAAGACGGCGGCATTGCCCAAGAGCCCGATCAGAATGCCCTGCGCCAGATAGAGCTCGAGCAACGACTCCGCCCGGCTGGCCAGGACGAAACCGAGCGTCAGCATGATGGCGCCGACGAGCACGGGTATCATGACGCCGACACGATCCGCCAGCCGCCCCATGACGATGCCACCGAGGCCGAAGCCGACCGTGGTGACCGTGAAGGCGATCGCGGTCGACGAGCGCGAGGCGCCGAATTCCGCCGCCAGCGGCTTCAAGGCGACGACGACCGCGTACATGCCGGCACCGCCGATCGTCATCAAGGTTAGCGAGACCACCAAGCGGATATACGCGTAAGCGGATTCGCGCCCCGGCGCCGTGGCCTCTACCGCCATTGCCGATCCAACTCATCTGAAGGGTTTATATCGTCCCCGCTCGGGCATCTCAGACTGTCACAGCCGCGAGGCGCGGGGAAGGCTTCAGCCGAGCCAGATTTTCGGCCGTAACGCCGTCATCAACAAGAATGCCAGCAACAGACCACCGGCCATCAGGAAGGTATCCTGGAAACCGGAAAGGAATGCCGCCAACGCCGTGGCACCGGCCGCCGAGGCCGCCCGCTCCAGGCCCTGGAAGACCAGCGTCAGGCCGGTGGCGCCGGTCACCACGCCGATGGTCCGGGTCACCATGGCCAGGCTGCCGGCGACGCCCCGGTCCCTCGGCGCCAGGGTTCCAGCGACCACATCCAGATAACTGACCATGAAGAGACCGAAGCCGAAGCCCTGCAGGAAGAGCGTAGCGATCATCAGCCCGATCGGTGGTGCCTCACCCCAGGTGCCGACCGCGACGATGCCGCCGCCGACCAGCAAGGCACCGAGAAAGGCGATGCGGTTGGGCCGGGTTCGGCCGGCGAGCCAGCCCCCGAGCGGCGCCGCCAGAACCGTGCCGAGCGGGCCCGAGGCCAACACCGCGCCCGCGACCGAGAGCGGCAGATCAGTCGCCCGCACCAGAAAATAGGGCACCAGCAGCAGCACCGAGAAGGCGACCATGTTGAGAACCGAGTTGGTGAGATTGAGGACGGTGAAGTCGAGGTTCCGGAAGACCTCGAGCCGGATCAGCGGCTGGGCGAAGCGGCGTTCCCGCCAGGCGAAGCCGGCGAAGCCGAGCACCGCCACCAGGGCGAGGGCGAGCGTCTCGGCCAGATCCGCCTCTGATCGCGCCGCGAAATTGAGCGCCAGCAGCATCGCCGCCAGGCTAGCCGCCAAGAGCACCGCGCCGACCAGATCGAAGGGACCGCGACCGCCGCTCTTCGGCGCATCGGGCAAGGTCCGCAACAACGCGAAGGCCAACAACGCGATCGGCACCCGAAACCAGAACACCGCCCGCCAGTCGAAGATCTCGACCAAGGTGCCACCGACGAGCGGCCCGAGCGCCGAGCCGATCGCGAACATCATGGTATAGGCGCCCAAGACCCGGGCCCGGTTCGACTCGGGGAATAAGCTAGTCGCCAGCGCCGGGCCGCAACTCAGCACCAGCGCGGTGCCGATCCCCTGCAGACAGCGAAAGAACAACAGCCAACCGAAGGCCGGCGCCAAGGCACAGAACAGCAACGCTACGCTGGAGAAGAGCAAGCCGGTCAGGAAGATCCGCTTATAGCCGAACAGGTCTCCCAGCCGGCCGAAAACCAGCATCAAGCTGGCGTAGGTCAACACGTAGCAGACCACGACCCACTGAATCATCCGCAACGGCAGTCCGAAACTGCCGGTGATGTTCGGGAAGGCGATGTTGACGGCGCTGTCGAGCGGGCCGATCAGCGTGCCGATGCCGACCACGGCGAGCCCGGCGAGGGTGCGAACGGGAACGGTCATCGACGGTGGCTAAGTCGGCGCCAGTCGTCTACGGCCCGCCGGTCGCGGCAGGCGGCACCGCCAAATGCCATTCGGTCGCCGTCTGGAACGCGGTGCCCGCCCTCAGTAGCATCGGCTCCCGCCACCAGGCCGCCTCCAGCTGGACGCCGACCGGCAGGCCGCCGGCACTGAAACCGCAGGGCAGCGACAAGCCCGGTATCCCGCCGAAGCCGCCGGCATAGGTGTTGCGACTGGCATCCCGGGTCGCCTCCAGCAGCGAGCGATCGTCCTCGATCAGCGGTGGCGGCGCCGGCGTCGTCGGCGAGATCAGGATGTCGACCTCGTCGAAAAGCCGGCCGAGGCTGGCCCACCAAGCCTCGCGGCCCCGCTGCGCGCGGGCGTAGTCGACGGAACTGAACTCCCGGCCGACCGTCATCCGCTCGTAGACCTGCTTGGAGAAGAGCTCGGGATGGCGGCTCAGCCGCTCGTCGTGAAAGGCGCAGGCGTCCGAGAAAATCATCGTGGTGGCGAATTGATGGGTCTCCTCCGCGCCGACGACATCGACCTCCCGGATCGTGGCGCCGAGCCCCTCGAAGGTGGCGATCGCCGCCTCGACCGCGGCCCCGACATCGCTGTCGAGACCGTCGAAATAGAAATTTCTGGGCCGCCCGATCCGAAGCCCCTGGATGCCCTCGCCCAGGCTCGGCAGAAAGTTGCCGAGATCCGGCCCCCGCGTATAGGGATCGACCGGATCGCGCCCCGCGGTGACCGCGAGAATTCGGGCCAGATCCTCGACCCGCCGGGCCAGCGGGCCAATGGTATCGAAGCTGGGACTGACCGGGGTCGCGCCCTGGTTGGAGACCCGACCATGCGTCGGCCTGAGCCCGGCGACGCCGCACATCGCCGCCGGCACCCGGACCGAGCCGCCGGTGTCCGAGCCGAGCGCCGCCGCCGCCATGCCGGCCGCCACCGCCGCGCCCGAGCCGCCGCTGGAGCCGCCCGGAACCCGGCTCGGATCCCAAGGGTTGCGGCACTGCCCCGAGATCGGATTGTTGGAGCGGATGCCGAAGGCGAGCTCGTGCATCGAGGCCTTGCCCACCAGCACGGCGCCGGCCGCCTTCAGCCGCGCCACCACCGGCGCATCCTGGTTCGGCACCACGTCCTGGAAGTGCAGCGAGCCGCTGGTGGTACGGACGGCGGCGGTCTGGATGTTGTCCTTGATGGCGAGCGGCATGCCGTGCAGCAAGCCGAGCCAGCGCCCCTCCGCCGTCGCCCGGTCGGCCGCGTCGGCGGCCTCGCGCGCGGTCTCCGCCGTCGTCGTAATGATCGCCGCCAGGGTCTCGTTCTGACCTTCGATCGCCTCCAGCGCCGCCTCGACCCTGGCCCTTGATGTCGTCGGATTGTCCGGCATCGATCGCTCCTTCCGTCTTCCCGTTCAGATTACGCCGTCTTGCTCCAGCGCGGCGATTTCGTCCTCGGCCAGGCCCAGCCAGCCGGCCAGTACCTCGGCGGTATCGGCGCCGAGGGCACGGCTGGGCTGGAGTGGCATCTGGGGCACGCCCTCGTAGCGAAGCGGGCTTCGCTGCACCACGATCCGGCCGTAGTCGGGATGGTCGATCCATTCCAGCATGCCGCGCTCGTGCATGTGCGGGTCGATCCAGACCTCGGTCAGGTCCTTGACTGGGGCCGAGGGGATGCCGTGGCGGCGAACCTGCTCGAAGACTTCTTCCTTACCGAGGCCGGCGACCCAGGCACCGACGATTGCGTCGACCTCGTCGACATGCGCGACGCGGGTCTTGTTGTCGGCGAAGCGGGGATCGTCCAAAAGATCCTCCCGACCCATGCACGCCAGCAGTTTGGGCCAGTGCCGTTCGACGACACAGAGGACGGCGACATGACCGTCGGTGGCCTCGTAGACGTTGTAGGGGGCGATCGCCAGGCCGGCATGACGGTTGCCGACCCGGGGCGGCACGGCACCGCCGAGCTTCTGCATCATGCCGAGGCCCGAGGCGAGCGAGGAATACACGGCCTCCTGCATCGAGACCTCGACCAGGCGACCCTTGCCGGTCCGCTCCCGCTCGTAGAGCGCCGTCATGACGGCGCCATAGAGGTGGATGCCGCCCAGGAAATCGCAGAGCGTCGCGCCCGACCTGACCGGCGGCTGGCCGGGCTGGCCGGTGATACTCATGACGCCGGAGATCGCCTGTACCGAGAGATCCATCGCCAGGTTGTCGCGATAGGGCCCCGAGCGCCCGTAGCCCGAGCCCGAGGCGTAGATCAGGCGCGGGTTCGCCGCCATCAAACTCTCGGCCCCTAGGCCCAGGTCGCCCATCGTGGCGGGCGAAAAATTCTCCAGCAGAACGTCGGCCTCGGCCGCCATCCGGCGCAGCAGCTCGCAGCCCGACTCTGTCTTCAGGTCGAGGACGATCTTGCGCTTGTTGGAGTTCAGCATGGCGAAGGGCAGCGCCCCGGTACCGGTCTCGGCCCGCCGCCGCAAGGGCTCGCCGCCCGGCGGTTCGATCTTGACGACGTCGGCACCGGCCATCGCCATCAGGAAGGTAGCGTAGGCGCCGTTGTAGATCTGGCCGAGATCGACCACGGTGATCCCGCTCAAGGGGTAGGCGGTGGCTTCGCTCAACGCATTCTCCTCCACGTCCTCCTCCACGCCTCGGAGGGCCGGCGAAAGCATAGCCTGCCACCGCCGGGCCGCAAGGCACCCTCTTCTCCCTGGGCCGCGTTGCCGGCATTATCGCGTCCCGGACCCACCCGAACCTCGAGAGCGACGAGCACCATGACCGAGCCGACCCCAGCCACGGAACGCGCCCTCGACGGCATCAAGGTGCTGGATGTCGGCACCTACATCGCCGGCCCCGCCGCCGCCACGGTGATGAGCGATTTTGGCGCCGAGGTGATCAAGGTGGAGCCACCGGGGGGCGACCCCTATCGGGAACTGCGCCGACAGCCGGGCTATCCCGAAAGCGAGCACAATTTCTCCTGGCTGGTCGATTCCCGCAACAAACGCAGTATCGTCCTCGACCTGTCGAGGGAGGAGGCGCGGAGCGTCCTGCATCGCCTGGTCGCCGAAGCAGACGTCTTCGTCACCAACTTCCCGCTACCGGTCAGGAAACGGCTCGGGATCCGCCACGAAGACCTGGCGCCGCTGAACGATCGGCTGATCTACGCCTCGCTCACGGCCTATGGCGAGGTTGGTCCGGAGGCCGACCGCCCCGGCTTCGATTCCACTGTCTGGTGGGCCCGCTCGGGCCTGATGGACCTGGTCAAGCCGGCCCCCGACGCGGCGCCGGCGCGCTCGATCCCGGGCATGGGCGACCATCCGACGGCGCTGGCCCTTTATGGCGCGATTCTGACCGCGCTCTACCAACGGACCCGAACCGGCAAGGGCAGCCACGTCGCCTCCTCCCTGTTGGGCTGCGGTGCCTGGTCGAACGCGATCTATGTTCAGGCGGCTCTCACCGGGGCCGAGATCCCGCGCCGACTGTCGCGCGAGGAAGCGCCGAACGCGCTGACCAATACCTACCGCTGCCGCGACGGCCATTGGTTCCTGCTCGCCGGCGTCAACGAGGAACGGGTCTGGGACCGGCTTTGCCGCTCGGCCGAGCGGGAGGAGTTGTTGAACGATCCCCGCTTTCGGACCTCGGCCGACCGTCACGCCAACGCGGCCGCGCTGTTCCAAATCTTGGACGATATCTTCACCAGCCGCGACTGGCCCGATTGGTTGGAGCGGATGCAGACCGCCGGCATCACCTTCGGCGCCGTCAACCGGGTCGAGGAAGTCAGGGACGACCCGCAAATGCGGGCCGCCGGCGTCCTGGTGCCGTTCGCGGATGGTACCCTGTTGCAGGGCGAGGGCGAGATCCCGCTGACCGTCGACACGCCGCTCTGGATCCAGGGCCAGGCCAAGGTCGCGCCCAGGCTGGCGCCCGAGATCGGCCAACACACCGACGAGATCTTGGCCGAACTCGGCTACGACGCGGCCGCCATCGAAGCTTTCAAAAAGGCGAGAACGGTCGCTTAGTCGACCGGCTTTCGGGGCCGCCCGCTCGTCGCGGCCTCGCCGGCCAGGGCGCGGAGCTTGGCACGGGCGAGGCCTCGGTGCGCCTCCGTCAGGTGGCTCTCCACCGCCCGGAGCGCGGCCAGCAGCACCGCAGCGTCGTCGGTGAAGCCGATGGAGGCGATGAAATCGGGTATCAGGTCGATCGGCAACACGAAATAAGCCACCGCGCCCATCAACACCGCCTTGACGTAGCCGGGCGTATCGGCGTCGGTGGCGCAGTAATAGGCGGCCAGCAGGTCTTCGACGAAGGGTAGGCGGCCCAGAACCCGCCTCAGCTTCGGCCAGAAACCGCGGCGGACGCGGCCTTCGTCGCGGGCCAGTTTGCGGGCGTCGTAGACGGTGATGTCCTTGCCGGCCATCGGCTTCATATGGGTCTGGCCGGGGCCGGTCGCAACCGCCATCCCGATCTGCTATGAGGCGGAGAGGGTTTCAAGAACGGGAGGAGACGAAATGCAGATCGACGGCAAGGTCGCCTATGTCACCGGCGGCGCTTCGGGCTTGGGCGAAGGCACCGCGCGGGAGCTGGCCAGCGCCGGCGCCAAGGTGGCGATCTTGGACCTGCAGCGCGAGAAGGGCGAGGCGGTGGCGGCGGAGCTGGGCGGCGTCTTCGCCGAATGCGACGTCGCCGACGAAGCCAAGACCCAGGCGGCCATCGCCACTGCGAAAGAGGCCTTGGGCCCGCCGCGAATTCTGATCAATTGCGCCGGCATCGGCCCGGCGGCGAAGACCGTGAGCCGGGGCAAGCCGCATCCGCTCGACCTCTTCACCAAGGTGATCGCGGTCAACATGATCGGCACCTTCAACGCCACCCGCCTGGCCGCGGTCGAGATGGTGGCACAGGAGCCGCTGGCCGACGGCGAGCGCGGCGTCGTCATCAACACCGCCTCGGTCGCCGCCTATGACGGCCAGATCGGCCAAGTCGCCTACGCCGCCTCCAAGGGTGGTATCGTCGCCATGACGCTGCCGATCGCCCGCGACCTCGCCGACAAGGGCGTCCGGGTCGTCACCATCGCGCCCGGCATTTTTCAGACGCCGCTGCTGGACACGCTGCCCGACAAGGTGAAGCAAGCCCTGGCCGCCGCCGTACCGTTCCCGCAAAAGCTCGGCACGCCGGCAGAATACGCCGCCCTGGCGCGTCACATCGTCGAGAACGTGATGCTGAACGGCGAGACCATCCGCCTCGACGGCGCCATTCGGATGGCACCGCGCTGAAGCCTTCGACCGGCGGATGATAGGGCGGTTCGGCTCGCTTGGCGCCAGTGAAGGCGCGCGCTAAGGTCGGCGGATGCGAAAGGACCTCAACCGAGCCCCGAGCCTCGGCGAGATCGAGGCCATGGCGCGCCGGGCTTACGGCACGATCCCGGAGCCGCTGCGCCGGCGCATCACCGACGTGGCGATACGGGTGCAGGATTTTCCCGACGGCGAGACCATGCGCCAGATGGCGCTGGACACCGAGTTCGATCTCCTGGGCCTCTACCACGGCATCAGCCTCGAGCACCGGGACGCCGCCGTCACCACCGAGGATGTCGACATGATTTTCCTCTACCGCCGGCCGATCCTAGATTATTGGTGTGATGGCGACGAGGACCTGGAGGACATCGTCCGCCATGTCCTGATCCACGAAATCGGCCACCATTTCGGTTTCTCCGACGAGGCCATGGGCCGGATCGAACAGGGCGCCGAAGCCGCATTGGAAGAGGGCGAACAATGGCCGTCAAACCACTGAAGCCGAAGGCGCTCTATCGAACCTCGCCGGTCGCGGCACTCGCTTTCCGCAGCACCGACGAACTGGCGGACCTGGAGGTCGCACTGGGCCAGGAGCGGGCGGTCGAGGCGCTGGAGTTCGGCGTCGGCATGCGCCAGGACGGCTACAACTTGTTCGTTTTGGGGCCGGCGGGAACCGGCCGCCATGCCCTGGTGCGCCGGATCCTGGAGGACCGGGCGCGGGGCGAGGCGTCGCCTTCCGACTGGGTCTACGTCAACAATTTCGAGCTCGCCCACCGGCCCCGCGCGATGGCCCTGCCGAGGGGCCGGGCGATCCAGTTCGGCCACGACATGGAGGCCGCGGTCGGCGAATTGCAGGCGGCCCTGCCGGCGATCTTCGAGAGCGACGAATACCGGACCCACCGCCAGGCCATCGAGGAGGAATTCAAGGAACGCCAGGAGGAGGCATTCCACGAGGTGCAGGCGGAGGCGGAGAAGCGCGGCCTGGCCTTGGTCCGAACGCCGACCGGCTTGGCGCTGGCGCCGGCGAAGGACGGCGAGGTGATGGCGCCCGAGGCCTTCGGCAAGCTGGCCGAACCGGTGCGCAAGCAGATCGAAGCGGACATCAACGAGCTGCAGAGCCGGCTGATGGAGACGGTGCGGAAGCTTCCCGATTGGGAAGCCGAGCGCCGCCGCCGGGTCCGCGAGCTGAGCCGTGAGGTGACCCGCCTCGCCATCGCCAATCTCTTCACCGCCTTGAAGGCGAAATACGTCGACCTGCCGGCGGTCGGCGCCTATCTCGACGAAGTGACCCACGACATCACCGAGAACGTCGACAACTTCCTGCCGCAAGAAGGCGGCGGCCAGGTCGAGTTGCCGGCCGGCCTCGGCGCGCGCGTCGACGCCGCCCGCGCCGGCACGCTCAAGCGCTACAAGATCAACGTCATGGTCGGCGACAGCGGTGGGGACGGCGCCGCCGTCGTCACCGAGGACCTGCCGACGCAACCCAACCTGATCGGCCGGGTCGAGTATATTCAGGATCTCGGCGCCCTGATGACCGACTTCACCCAGATCAAGGCCGGCGCCCTACATCGGGCCAACGGCGGCTACCTGGTGCTGGACGCGCTCAAGGTGCTGCAGCAGCCGGCCGCCTGGGAAGCGCTGAAGCGGGCCATTCAAGGCCGCTCGATCAAGATCGAGTCGCCGGCCCAGATGATGGGCCTGGTCAGCACCGTCTCGCTGGAGCCGGAGCCCATTCCCCTCGACGTCAAGGTCGTGCTGATCGGCGACCGACAGCTCTATTACATGCTCTGCCGCGCCGATCCAGAGTTCCCTCAGCTCTTCAAGGTGGCGGTGGATTTCGAGGAAGAGATGCCTTGGAACGACGAAAGCGCCTATTCCTACGCCCGCCTGATCGCGACGCAAGCACGCCGCCTTGGTCTCCGGCCGCTCGGTCGCCCAGCCGTCGCCCGCATCATCGAGCACGCCGCGCGCCTCGCCGGCGACGCCGAACGATTGTCGCTGGAGACCGGCCGGATCGCGGACCTGTTGCGCGAGTCGGACTATTTTTCGGCCCGCGAGAAGCGGAAGATGGTGCAGCCGGCGGACGTGGAAACGGCTATTCAGGCCCAGATCCGCCGCGCCGACCGAATTCGCGAGAAGAGCCAGGAGATGATCCTGCGCGAGACCGTGCTAATCGACACCGAGGGCGCCAAGGTCGGCCAGATCAACGGCCTCGCGGTCCTACAGATCGGCAACTTCGCCTTCGGCCGTCCGAGCCGGATCACGGCGCGGGTCCGGATGGGCGCGGGCGAGGTCGTCGATATCGAGCGCCGGGTCGATCTCGGCGGCCCGCTGCACAGCAAGGGGGTACTGATCCTGGCCGCGTTCCTGGGCGCCCGCTTTGCCAGCGACCATCCGCTCTCGCTCTCCGCCAGTCTGGTCTTCGAACAATCCTATTCCGGCGTCGACGGCGACAGCGCTTCCTCGACCGAGCTTTACGCACTGCTGTCGGCGCTTTCCGGGTTGCCGATCGAGCAGGGCCTGGCGGTCACCGGCTCGGTCAACCAGCTGGGCCAGGTGCAGGCGATCGGCGGCGTCAATGAGAAGATCGAGGGCTTCTTCGACATCTGCCAGGCCCGCGGCCTGACCGGCACGCAGGGCGTCCTGATCCCCGAAGCCAACGCCAAGCACCTGATGTTGAAGCGCGAAGTAGTGGCGGCGGTGCGTCAGGGCCGCTTCAGCGTCTACCCCGTCGCCACCATCGACCAGGGTATCGAGCTACTGACCGGGGTCAGGGCGGGCAGCCCGCGCAAGGACGGCAGTTACGGGCCCGAGACCGTCAATCGCCGCGTGCGGGACCGCTTGCTGGAGCTGGCCGAGAAGCGGCGCGGTTTCGGCCGAGGCTCCAACGGTGATCGCAACGAGGCCGCCAGCACCGGCACCAACAAGAGCAAGGAAAAATCGCCATGAACGCCGGCGACGGACCGGTGCGGCGCGTCCTGGTGGCGCTCGACGCCGGCCCCGGCTATCAAGAATCGCTGCGCCGCGCGGCCGAGCTGGCGGGCGAGATGGATGCCGAGCTCGCCGCGCTCTTCATCGAGGACGCCAACCTGTTTCGGCTCGCCGGCCTGCCGACCGCCGAGATTTCTCTGGTCAGCGGGGCCCGGCACCCCCTGGAGGCTCGGAAACTGGAGCGCGAACTCCGGGCCCGCGCCGCCGAGGCCAGAGCCGACCTGGAGAAGCTGGCTCGGGCACGGCGACTCACCTGGTCGTTCCAGGTTTGGCGCGGGCGCATGGACGACGCCCTGCGAGAGGCGACGCGCGAGGCCGACCTGGTCTCGCTCGGTCGGGAGACGCGGCCGCTGGTTCGCGGCCGAGGCCGCACCAGCCGGTCACCGGCGCCGGCGCCGGTGCTGGTCCTGTTGGAGCCGGGCGAGAGCGAGGCAGGAATCGCGCGCCTGTTGGGAATCGCCGCGCGGATGGCGCGCAGCACTTCGGCACCGCTGTCGATCGTCGCCGCGGTCGGTGGCCCGGCGCTGGGGCGCAGGCTGAGGGCGGTGGCGGAGACGTTGCTGGCGGAGCTCGCCATCGCCGCGACGTGGCGGCAAGTTCGGCCCAACCGCAAGGCTGTCCTGAACGCCCTCGCCAGGGCCAGGCCGCGTCTTTTGGTGCTCGACACCGCCGGCCCGGCGGTGGCCGAGGGGCTGCTTGACGAGTTGCTGCACGCCGCCGACGCCGAGGCCCTGTTGGTCGGCGGTGCCGGCGGCTGACACGGACCGGCATGCGCCGCCCTTTAAGTGGCGAACCCGGGCCGAGATAAAAATACTTCCTAAAGTCGCTCGACGCCGGCGCGGGCGCAGTCTTCGTCTTCCTGTCCGGTGCCGCCGCCGACGCCGCAGGCGCCCTCGACGACGCCGTCGCGAATGATCGCCACGCCGCCCTGACCCATGATCATATGACCGCCCTCGGCCGCGACGATACCGCGGAAAGTCGGATGCTCGGCGCGCTCCGTCAGCTCGCCGCTCGGACGGCCGAAGGCCGCCGATGCCATGGCCTTGCCCTGGCTACCGAAGCCGGCGGCCCAAATCGCCCCGTCCATGCGCTGGAAGGCGATCAGGCGGCCGCCCGCGTCGCAGACCGCGACATTGATCAAGATCCCGAGCTTGCGCGCCTTCGCCATGGTGCCTTCCGCGATTCGATTGGCTTCCTCGAGGCTCAACGCCATGGCTCTCACTCCCTCTTTCCAGGTGATACGCGTCGATGACGAGATTTTCGTGAAATCGAATTTGCCAGTGCCGAGCGGCCGTCCGCAAGGCTCGGTGGCGAGGTGCTCTCGTGTCTTTCGAGTGTCGGGATGGCGGACGTGCCGGCACCTCGGATGATCTCGGTCAGCTCGAGATAGTGTACATCTCGCGGGCGCATGCTTCGATTTCCCCTCCCCGTTACCGACGCCGGGCGCCTCGGTCGAGGCCGACCCGGGTGCTGCGCCGTTCCATCAGGACGACATCGCGCCAGCGGCCCTGGAAGGGCCCATGGACCATGCGGCCGCCGCGCTCACGGGTGCCGAGGATGCGAAATTCCAAGGCCTCGTGCAATCGAATCGAGGCTTCGTTCTCCGGAAAGATGCCGGCCTGCAGGGTCCAGATACCGGCCGCCTCCGAGGCTTCGATCAATGCCTGCAACAGCCGTCGTCCAAAGCCCCGGCCGCGCGCCGCGTCGCCGATATAGACGGATTCCTCCGCGACGCCGGCATAGACCGGGCGGCGGGAAACAGGCGCCAGCGCCGCCCAACCCAGAACCTCGCCATCCGCCTCGGCGACCAGGCGGCCGGTATCGAGGTGGCCGCCGTCCCATTGCTCCCAGCAGGGCACTTCGGTCTCGAAGGTGGCGTGGCCGGTCTCGATGCCTTCGCCATAAATGCGAAGCACCGCCGCCGCGTCGGCCTCGCGCATGGCTCGAACTCGCATCCGCCAGTCATGCCATGATAAGCGGCCGTCAACAAGATCGGCCCGGCGGCTGGCCTCACGCCGACCCTGGGTAGCGGTGGTCGCGACCGGCCTCCAGCATCGCGGAAACGTTTTCGGGTGTCACCTCGGTCTGCACGTTGTGGACGCTGGTCAAGACGTAGCCGCCTTGCTTGCCGAAGATATCGATGCATCGGTTGGCCTCGGCGCGGACCTCGTCGGCGCTGCCGTAAGGCAAAATTTCCTGCGTGTTCATGCCGCCCCAGAATGCCATGCGGTCACCGAATTCTTCCTTCAGGCGCTCCGGTTCCATGTTGCGGGCGGTCACCTGCACCGGGTTCAGCGCATCGACGCCGATGTCGATCAGATGGTCGATGAAGTGGTAGGCCGAGCCGCAACAGTGGAACAGCGATTTCGCCCCGGTCAGCGCCTTGGCCGACTGGATGATGCGCTCATGGCGGGGTTTGATGTAGCGCGCGTAGATGCCGTCGGGATCGAACATGCAGCCGTCCTGGGTGCCGAGGTCCTCGCCGAAGAAGATGATGTCGATGTTCTCCGGCCCCGCCGCCCGGATCACGTTCTCGGTGGCGCGCACGCAGATGTCGGTGAGCCGGTCCATCAAATGGCAAACCGCCTCCGGGCTCTTGTAGAGGTCCTTCAGGAAATCCTCTATGCCACGCATCGAATAGCCGCGGTGGATCACCTGCCCCGGCACGTTCAAGACCAGACAATAGTCGCCCGCCGCCTTGTATTTTCGGACCTGCTCGGCGACGCCGGCGACGAAACCTGGATTGTCGGGGTCCGGCCATTCGAAGGCGTCGATCCGGTCGATCGTCAGTTTGCCGCCGAAGAAGGGCCCGTCCTTGGCGAGGAAGTGCCGATCATCGGTGCCGGAACTCGCCTTCAGGGTAACGGCGAACTCGTCGACGTAGGTGTTCTCGTCGATCCAGTCGACATGGCCGCCCTGGTAGCCGCCCGGCATGATGGCGCGAGTGTCGACATCGAAATGCCGCAATACAGACTCGTCGGGCAAAGCGAGACGGTGCATCACCGACATCACCTCGGTCTCGTGCTCGAGGCCGAGGTGGGCTTTCAGCCGGTCGTAGGCCTCGATCACGATCGAGGAGGCATAGCTGCCGCCGAGATCGATCGCCACCCGGTCCGCTTCCTCGTGCGCGATCGCCGCCATTACCCGCTCTCGATTGCTCCACGCCATCTTCGTCACTCCTCCTCGATGGGGCGAATGCGAACGCCCCGTTGCGCCGCCGGCAACTGCATGGCGATAAGGTCGATGTCGCGAGGACACGTCGACCGTTCGGCATGCGCGATGCCGCCATACGGCCGTCTCGTCTACCCGCCACCGGTCCCCCTGGACGGATCCCACCCCGTTCCAAATTGGCGAGTTTCGACGTCATTCAAAGCATTTCTAGTGGATCATGGCAACGAAGGCACGTAATATATCAGTTGGATGGTCTTGATCGAAAGCAAGGCGCCGGGGCATCGAAGACGACATGCTCCGATCCGACGGACCACGACGACCGAGGCCAGGGTCGGGGGTAACGCAGGGAAATCAGGTGTCTAGGGGAGGGGAAAGGATGGCCGAAAGGTAACGGAGTATCGACGATGAACGCGGCCCCAACTCTCGCGGCAATCGAGGCGGCGATCGAAGCATCCGGTATGACGCCACGCGGCGCCTTCCGACCGACGGCCGACGACGGCGTACCCGATCTCGGCCCCGGCCGGCCCGCCAGAACGTTGGTGCTGGCGGGCAACGTCGGCCCGACGATGTGGCGCAGCTTCCAGGACGCGCGAGACCCCGCGAACGATCTGCTCGACGATTGGTCGCGCGAGGTTTTGGACGATATCGCGGACCGTTTCCACGCCACCGCCCACTATCCCTCGGAAAAGCCTTATCTGCCGTTCCAGCGCTGGGCGCGCGGCGCCGAGCCGGTCTTCGCCTCGCCGCTCGGCATCCATATCCACGCCGACTTCGGTCTCTGGCACAGCTATCGCGGCGCCCTCTCTTTCGCCGAGGTGGTGGCCTTGCCGGATCGCCAAGCACGGCAAGACCCCTGCGAGACTTGCCCCGACAGGCCCTGCCTGTCCACCTGCCCGGCCTGCGCCTTCGGCGAAGACGGCTACGACATTCCAGCCTGCGTCGCCCACTTGAAATTGCGCGAGGGACAGGATTGCATGCAACGGGCCTGTCGGGCGCGACGGGCCTGTCCTTTGGGTCAGGAATATCGTTATCTGCCGGCACAGGCGAATTTCCACATGCGTCATTTCTTGAGGACGCGCGGCCATATGGCGGCCAACGAACGACAGGATTGAAGGAAGGGAGCGAACCATGACAGTGCAAGAGATTCACGATGCGGTGATGGATTTCGACGAGGAAGAGGTGCCGCGGTTGGTGTCGGCGGAATTGGAAGCGGGTACCGCGCCGGAGGTCATTCTGCAGGATGGTATGGTGGCGGCCTTGGATACAATCGGACAGAAATTCTCCGAGGGCACGCTGTTCGTGCCGGAGATGCTGATGGCGGCGGAGGCGGTGCAGGCGGGCCTGGAAATCTTGCGCCCGATCCTGGCCGAGGCCGGCTCCAAGCCCGTCGGCACCGTGGTGATCGGAACCGTGAAGGGCGACCTGCACGATATCGGCAAGAACCTGGTGGCGATGCTGCTGGAGGGCGCGGGCTTTCGTATCGTCGATCTCGGCACCGACGTCGACTCCGAGACCTTCATCGACACGGCCCAAGCCGAGGAGGCCGACATCATCGCCATTTCGGGACTGTTGACGACCTCGATGATCGAGATCGAAAAGGCGGTGCAGGCGATTTCCGACGCCAATGCCAGCCGCAACATGAACGTCAAGGTGCTGGTCGGCGGGCCGCCGGTCAATCAGGAATTCGCCGACAAGATCGGCGCCAGCGGCTATGGCGTCGATGCGCCGGGCGCGGTCGACGAGGCGCGGGACGCGATCAACTAGAAATCGATCGGGCGACCAGCAAACGATCACGCGGCGACGGGCCCACCGTCGCCGCGCGGGGCCGGGGAGCAGGGAGCAGAAACCATGGCTTGGACACATCGCGAGCGGCTGTTGGCCGCCCTCAACCACGAAGAACCCGACCGCGTACCGGTCGACCTGGGTGGCGCCGAGTTCACCTCGATCACCTGGCCCGCCTACGAGAACCTGAAGAAGCATCTCGGCCTCGAGCACGAGACCCAGATCATGTCGTGGATGCATTCGGTCGTGCATCCCGACGAGTCGGTACTACGCCGCTTCGATGTCGACATGCGCAACGTGATGCCCGGCGCTTACGAGGGCGGCCACCAGGAAGAGGTCGACAAGTACACCTTCGTCGATACCTTCGACGTCACCTGGAAACGCACCGCCGGCACCGACGACGTCCATTTCCTGCACGTCGACGGGCCTTTTTACGAGGCGTTGACGCTCGAACGCGTCGAGGCCTTCGAATGGCCCGATCCCGCCAATCCGGGCACGATCAAGGGCATCAAGGAACGGGTCGCCCAAATCCAGGCCGGTGGCGACGAGGCGGTCTGCATGTATCTGCCGGGCGGTATCGTGCACCGCGGCTATGCCATGCGCGGTTTCGAGAACTATCTTAGAGACATGTACAAGAACCGCGAGGCGTTGACGGCGATGATGGATCGGCTCTGCGACTACTGGGTCGGGGTCGCCGAGGCCGCCATAACCGAGGCCGGAGCCAACAACATCGACGTGGTCTATTTCGGTGAAGACCTCGGCACCCAGGAAGGCTGCATGTTCGACCCCGAGGGGATCTACGCGACGCTGATGAAGCCGCGCCACCGACGCATGGTCGAGACCGTGAAGGGCCTCGGTGTCGAGAAGGTCTGCTATCACTGCTGCGGCTCGGCTTATCATTTCATCCCGCACCTGATCGACATCGGCGTCGACGCCCTGAACCCGGTGCAGGTGACGGCGAAGATGATGGAGCCGGAGCGCCTGAAGGCGGATTTCGGTGACCGGATCGCCTTCTGGGGCGGCATCAATACGCAGCGCATCCTGCCCTTCGGCAGCGCCGAGGAAGTCGCGGCCGAGACCCGGCACGTGATCGATGTCTTGGGCAAGGGCGGCGGCTACGTCTTGAACGCGATCCACAACATCCAACCGGAAGTACCGCCCGAGAACATCGTCGCGATGTACGATACCGGCCTCAACTATCGTTACCACGGGCGGGCCGCCTGAGATGGACCGGCCGAGCGGCACATTGCTGATCTCTTGCGGTGCGCTGGCGCGCGAGATCGTGGCGTTGACCCGGGACAACGGCTGGAGCGAGATGGAGATCACCTGCCTGCCGGCGCATCTGCACAACGACCCCGAGAAGATTCCGGAAGGCGTCAGGGACCGGATCCGCGAGGGCCGCAAGCGCTACGAGCAGATCTACGTGTTGTTCGCCGACTGTGGCACCGGCGGCCAACTCGACCAGGTCCTGGAGGAAGAAGGCGTGGAGCGGATCGTCGGCAACCACTGCTACGAGGTCTTCGCCGGCGCCTCCGGCTTCGAGGAGTTGATGAAGCAAGAGCCAGCGAGCTTCATCCTCACCGATTTCCTGGTCCGCCATTTCGATCGCCTGATCCTAGAGGGCATGGGGATCAACCGGCATCCGAAGCTGATGAAAATCTTCTTCGGCAAGTACAAGCGTTTGATCTACCTGGCGCAGCGACCGGAGCCCGAGCTGATCGCCAAGGCGGAGGAAGCGGCCGAAACCCTTGGTCTCGAGTTCGAGATGCGCGTCACCGGTCTCGGCAACTATGAGAGCTTCCTCGCCGAGAGGGCACGGTGACGGCGGCTGCCGCCCCGATGGACCCGGCCGGGCAGCGGTAGCGATGCGCGCCGTCAGAGATTGGTCGGTACGGAACGCGGGCGCGCTCGAAGCCGTCTATAACGTGACCTTCTCGCTGGTTCGCGGCTTCGATCCGCTGTGGCGGCGGATCGGCCTGGCGCGCCTGGAACGGCCCACGGCGGCGGCCGAGGCCTCGCTCAAGGGTTTCTTATTCGATTGTCGGATGTGCGGGCACTGCATCCTGAGCGCGACTGGCATGTCCTGCCCAATGAACTGTCCCAAGGGCCTGCGCAACGGTCCTTGCGGCGGCGTCCGGGCAAACGGCAACTGCGAGGTCGAGCCGGAGATGGCCTGCGTCTGGGTCGAGGCTTGGGACGGCAGCCGGCGGATGCGGAACGGCGATGCCATACGGGACCGGCAAGTCCCGGTCGACCATGCTATTCAGGGGAGTTCCGCTTGGCTGCGGCTGATCGCCGAAGGGGATGGGGAACGATGAGGGAGGCCAGTTCGGCGGTCCGCGATCGCTATCCGATCGAGCCCGGCTACGCCTCGGCCGGCCGCTTCGAGCGGGTTTTGCGTTCCGGCCGCTTCGCGGTCACGGCCGAGCTCAATCCACCCGACTCGGCCGACCCGGAAGAGACCTATCGGCGCGCCCTGGTGCTTTCGGAAGTCTGCGACGCGATCAACGCGACGGATGCTTCCGGCGCCAATTGCCATATGTCCTCGATCGGCATCTGCGCCATTCTGACCCGGGCCGGATATTCGACGGTGATGCAAATCTCCTGCCGCGACCGCAATCGCATCGCCATTCAAGGCGATGTCTTGGGCGCCGCGGCAATGGGCGTGAACAACATCCTCTGTCTCACCGGCGACGGCGTGCAAACCGGCGACCAACCGGGCGCCAAGCCGGTCTTCGACCTGGAATCGATCACCCTGCTGGACACCATTCGCACCATGCGCGACGAGGGCCGTTTCCTCTCGGGCCGGAAGATCACGGTGCCGCCCCGGGTCTTTCTCGGTGCGGCCGCCAACCCGTTCGCGCCGCCCTACGATTGGCGACCGCTCAGGTTGGCCAAGAAGATCGAGGCCGGGGGCCAGTTCGTGCAGACACAGTATTGCTACGACGTGCCCCTGCTGCGGCGCTATATGACCAAGGTCCGCGAGCTCGGCCTGCACGAGAAGTGCTTCATCCTGGTCGGCGTCGGCCCGCTGGCATCGGCCCGGGCGGCGCGCTGGATCGGCGCCAACGTGCCGGGGGTGCATATCCCCGAGCCAGTGATCCAGCGCCTCGAAGGGGCGGAGAAGCAGAAACTGGAGGGCAAACGGCTCTGTATCGAGCTGATCCAGGAAATCGCCGAAATCGAGGGCGTCGCCGGCGTTCACGTGATGGCCTATCGCCAGGAGGAACTGGTCTCCGAGATCATCGAGGCGGCGGGTATCCTGAAGCGTCGGCGCCCGGGGCGGGTTCCGAAAACTCCAAGCCGGGCCGATCGCCTGGATTCGGCCGCCGAAGCGCTGGCCGACGACTCGGGGGAGCGGAATCGTTGAGCGAGCGACGCGGTAATGGCGAGGGGGCGGCGGAGGCCTTGGTGGTCTTCACGCCCTCAGGGCGGCGGGGCAGGTTCCCGCATGGCACGCCGCTGTTGCAGGCGGCGCGCAGCCTAGGTGTCGATATCGATTCCGTCTGCGGCGGCCGCGGCCTCTGCGGGCGCTGTCAGATCACGGTATCGAGCGGCGAGTTCGCCAAGTTCGCCATCGTCTCGGGCGAGGACCATCTCTCCGCCGCCGGCGAATTAGAGGCCCGCTACGCCGCCAAGCGCGGCCTCGCCGAGGGCCGCCGGCTCTCCTGCGCCGCGGAGATCCTTGGCGACGCTGTAATCGACGTGCCGGCGGAAAGCCAGCTGCATCGACAGATCGTTCGAAAACGGGCCGAGGCGAGAGCGGTCGAGATCGATCCGGTGCTGCGATTGCACTACCTCGAGATCGAGAAGCCCAGTCTGGAGGACCAAACCAGCGACCTGGTACGTCTGAAAGAGGCCTTGGCCGCGCAATGGGGGCTGGACGACCTTCAGGTCGACCTCGCCGTTCTGCAACGCCTGTCGCCGGCCCTGCGCGAGGGCAAGTGGACGCTGACGGCGGCGGTGCGCGACGGCGCCGAGGTCGTCGCGGTCTGGCCCGGTCTGCGTGAGCGGGCCTTCGGCCTGGCGATCGACGTCGGTACCACCACCATCGCGGCGCATCTCTCGGACTTGGGCACCGGCGAGGTGATCGCCGCCACCGGCATCATGAACCCACAGATCCGCTTCGGCGAGGACGTCATGAGCCGGCTCTCCTATCTACAACTCAACCCCGCCGACGCCGACAAACCGACCCAGGTGGTGCGCGACGCGATCGACAAACTGGCCGCCGAGACGGCGCGGGAAGGCGGCATCGAGCCGGATGACATTCTCGAGCTCACCATCGTCGGCAACCCAGTGATGCATCACTTCCTGCTGGGCCTGAACGCGCTGCAGTTGGGCGCGGCGCCGTTTCCGCTGGTGACGGAAACCGCCTTTGCCTGCAAGGCGCGGGAGATCGGCCTCGACTTGCATCCCGAGGCCCGGGTCTACGTGCTGCCCTGCATCGCCGGCCATGTCGGCGCCGACACCGCCGGCGTGATTCTCTCGGAAGCGCCGCACGAGACCGACGAGATAACACTGCTGGTCGATGTCGGCACCAACGCCGAGATCGTGCTCGGCAACCGGGATCGGCTGTTGGCCTGCTCCAGCCCGACCGGCCCCGCCTTCGAGGGCGCTCAGATCAGCGCTGGCCAGCGGGCAGCGCTCGGCGCTGTCGAACGGGTCCGCATCGAGCCCCGGACCCTGGCACCACGCTTCAAGGTGATCGGCTCCGACAAGTGGTCGGACGAGGCCGGCTTCGAGGCCGAGATCGCCGAGTTCGGGGTCACTGGGATCTGCGGTTCCGGCATCATCGAGGCGGTGGCCGAGATGTTGGATGCCGGCATCGTCACGGCCAGTGGGCTGATCGACGGCAAGGCGGCCGAGGGCTCGCCCCATGTCGTCGAGGACGGCCGCACCTTCGCCTACCGGCTGCGCCAGGGGCCGCCCGAGCTGTTGATCACCCAGACCGACATTCGCGCCATTCAGCTCGCCAAGGCGGCGCTCTATGCCGGCGCTCGGCTGCTGATGGATCGGCTCGGCGTCGAAAGCATCGATCGGATCGTGCTGGCCGGTGCCTTCGGCTCCTACATCGACCCGCGCCATGCCATGGCGATCGGCCTGATTCCGGATTGCCGGCTCGACCACGTCGGCTCGGCCGGCAACGCCGCCGGGACGGGCGCGCGGATAGCGCTTCTGAACCGGGCGGCCCGGGGCGAGATCGAGCAGGTGGTGCGCCGGATCGAGAAGATCGAGACCGCGGTGGAGCCCCAGTTTCAAAAATACTTCGTCGAAGCCATGGCGCTGCCGCACCAGAGCGACCGCTTTCCGAAGGCCGAGCAGAGCCTCGGCCGCGCGCCAAGCGTGGCACCGCCCGCCGATACCGGGTCCAAGCGAAGTCGGCGGCGGCGGGCCTGACAGAGCGACACTGCAAACCGCAGAGTCGCTTGTTGTATAGTTGCGGCCGAGCGTTGGGGGGACGCTCGGGCTACGACCGGGGAAGGGGCCAGGGGACGGCTTGTCGGCACGGCGCGTCGAGGACGCGGCGACCGGCGTCCATTGCCAGCGGAGGGCACCATGACCGGAACGTCCATGAGCCACAGGGAGCGGGTTCTCGCCGCCCTGAACCACCAGACCACCGACCGAACCCCGATCGATTTCGGCGGCGGCATGGCCACCACCATCTACTTCACCGCCTACGAGCGCTTGCGGGCCCATCTCGGCGTCGAGAAGCAACCCGCGGTCGCGGTCCAGCGCTCGCGAACCGTGGTGCCGGACGAGGCGATCCTGCAGCGCTTCGATATCGACACCCGTTATCTCGGCCTCAGAGGCTACGAGGGCGGGCATTGCCGCGTTATCGACGACGATAACTTCGTCGACGAATGGGGCACGACGTGGTCGAAGAAGGGCACCCATCCCTTCATGAACACCGACGGTCCCTTCTACGACAGGAAGCCGAATATCGACGATCTGGAGGCCTTCGATTGGCCCGACCCGGACAACGAGGGCTATTACCGCAGCCTGGCCGAGCGGGCCAAGGCACTGCATCAAGACACCGATTGTGCCGTCATGCTGGGTCTGCCCAACGGGATCATCCACCAAGGCCAGTTCGTGCGTGGCTACGGGGATTGGCTGATGGACCTGCACCGCCACCCCGACTATGTCGCCCGGATGATGGACATCATGGCGGATTTCTGGATCCGGGTGACGGAAAACGCCATCGACATCGTCGGCGATAACTTCGACATCGTCTTCTTCGGCGACGACATGGGCACGCAGCAATCGACTTTGTTCAGCCCGGAGGTCTATCGCAAGCTGATCAAGCCACGCCACCAGCGCATGTTCGCCGCCCTGAAGGCACGCGGCGACTTCAAGGTGGTGTTCCATAGCTGCGGCGCGACCTCCAGCCTCTTCGAGGACCTGATCGAGATGGGCGTCGACGCCATGAACCCGGTGCAGATCAACGCCGCCAACATGGAGCCCGGCTGGCTGAAAGAAACCTTCGGCGAACGGGTCTCCTTCTGGGGCGGCATCGACACCCAGAAGGTGCTGCCTTTCGGCACCCCGGACGAGGTTCGGGCCGAAGTCCGGCGGATCATCGACATCCTGGGCCGCGACGGCGGCTACGTCCTGAACACGGTCCACAACATCCAACCCGACGTGCCGCCCGAGAACG
>PVBE011085319.1_pt1 | contig 30094 bp, 20 predicted proteins | sample 1631181 | NCBI WGS metagenome assembly PVBE01 (sample SAMN08397723, study PRJNA350692) | Marine metagenome, whole genome shotgun sequencing project. | isolation source: water | place: Pacific Ocean | collected 2012-04
CCGCGGTCGGCGTCGCGCAGAGCCCCGATGGCACCTACTTCCTCACCCAGGTCTTCGTCACTCGCTAAGCGCACCACCCACCAAGCAGATCACTCTCACGGCATCGTAGATCAGCTCTCTGCGTTCCCCCAGCGTCGCCAACTCCTCGGCGGACGGCTCGGGATCGGGCAGGTCATCGTCGAGTTCGACCTCCGGGTCCTTGCGCCCCATCTGTCGGCGCCAGTTGCGATTGCAGTTCATGGCGACGCCATACAGCCATGTCCTGGGCTTCGCGTTTCCCCGGAAGGTCCGGATGCTCTGGTAGGCGCTGACGAACGTTTCTTGCGTGAGATCGGCGGCGGTCTCGGAGTCCGCGGTTAACCTGAGGTGCAGGTTGTAGATCCGCTTGTACTCCGCGTCGACGAGCTTCTCCCACGCGCGTTCGTCTTTGCCTTTTAACTCAGCACCCGAGTCTTCTTCCAGCAGCGTCACAATGCCGAGACTCATAGCTCCCATTTCCCTTCACCGTGGCGGCGTGTGACTGTCGTTCCTCGCCGCCTCATCGAGCGCGCTCAATTAGTTAGTGGATGGAATTGAGGAATGTGTTGGAGGTTCTTTTCGAGGGAGGATCGATGGGGGGCGATGTGTGCTTACTCGGAGCTCTGGTCTGGTGCCGCTTGCCAGTCGCCCGATGTTTCCAGTTCGCCCAAGAACACCTCCAGATCCTCGTGTGTAAGTCGCGCGTCACGGACGTGCTTCCGCATTCCGATGAGCGGTGATCGCCCCGTCCGGTGTATGGGCCGCAGGAACGCCTCGTCTTGAGTGCGGGGATAGAGAGCGAGACCGATGGTCATCTCCGCAATGCGCCAGTGGACCTCGAACGCGCAGAGGACCATCATCAGCTCGTGCTGCGGTACGGCACCCGATGTTGGTGCTCCGTGCGCACCTGCGAAGCTTACAAGGTCCTGGCGCGTGCTTTCAAGCGTCCAATACGAGATGTGGTGGCGCAGGTGGAGCAGGTACTCCTGCACCGCGCCGACTTTGCTGGCGCCGGTGCGTGGATTATGCTTCAGAAACACCCCGCTGCCGATCGCATCGTTGAGGGCCTTTACAAGCAGGGAGCGCCCGGGGGCGATGGCCGCGTAGAAGGCGATTTCCTTCAGATCACTCGCTGAATCGAAGGCGTGGGTTGAAGAGGGGTCGCAATCCGACACATCGAGATCGCGGAGCAAGCGCGCGGCTGGCCAGTGTCTATGGTGGAAGCGAACCGGTCCGTCTTCCTTGTCGGCAAGCTGGCACAAGTTTTCCTGCAGCTCCCAGAGCAGGTTCGCCTCGATCGCCGCCTGCCTTACTGGGCGATCCAGTCTGAACTGCGTTCTGATGGCCGTGACCACATCCTCGAACGCCTTGAACTGGTATACCCAGTTGTTGACCGGGCGCTCACCCACCCCTTCGGCGGCGGCCCTCATCTCATCTGCCCGGCGCGCCTCCTCGATGAACGGAAACACGTAGCTGGCGTCCCTCTCCTGGATTATTGGCGAACTGTGGAGGGCGTTGGCGGCACCGCGACGGTCAAGAAAGACGGTCCACACGGCGTCGCGTACGAATACGAGTACCTTCATGCCTCCTGTCTGGGCAACCTCATACGCGACCTGGTATTCGCGACGGCTGATTGACGTGTGGTCATCGGCGTCCCAAGCCCCGCCAGCTCGGTTACCAATCAAGACGATGCAGTAGTCGGCCGAGCGCACAGCGTCGAGGCATGCTTCATACGAGTTCTTGTCAAGTACATCGGGGAAGTCCGCGTACTCACTGAGTCTGACCTCGTACCCCCAGCCCTCCAGCCAGTACTTGATTGCCGAGCGCATGTCACCGAGGTCATGCACGGTAGAGGACACAAACACGACTGGTCGCGCCATACTGGTACTCTCCGATGTCATAGAGACGCTCTTCGCACGAGATTGGATTTGCCCTGACCGCTGTGAAGTCCTTTGCCCGACACTAGCAGGAATGCGCGCCATTGGCGGTGAATGTGATGGGCGTCACATTTCGAGGCCGCGCAGCGCTACGCGTAATCGGGGGGATTGGTGTGGCACGACTACGGAAGCAGACGGAACTGCCGCTATGGCTGCGATGGATGATCAAAGTCTCCGTTGTCATCATCGTCCTGGCGGTCGTCTACAACATCGTCGTTGTGGTTGACCCGCTCGGCAGGTTCAAGGGCGTTGAGGAGTTGCCCTCGGAGTTCATGCCCACCTACGCGACCGACTACTGCGTGAGCATGGGGCTCCCGCAGCCGACGGCCGGCTATGAGTGGATGGTGGTCGGTACGTGGCAGGGCTCGGACTCGCAGTTGCTCCCGCAAGTCCTGATGAACTACCAGTGGGCGTTCATCTGGAGTTCGGGCCAGCTCGACGAGCGGGCGGCGGACGTCACGTTCCTGCAGACGCACCCGGCGAAGGTCAACGGGCGGTTCGCCATCGCCCTTAACACGAGCGAGATCGGCGTCACTGCCGCGCCGGGCGAGACGGGCACGGTCGTTCGCGATGATCGCGGGAACCTGACGTTCTCCGTCTCTACGGGGAATCTCGGCTGGACGGTGGGTCTCTACGAGATGCAGCCCGTGCATTACTGACGGCCTCGCGAGGCGAGCTACTCCTTCGTCCAACTCCAGGCGAGCTTCTCGCCACGGGATTTCTGGCGTCCGGTCATCCTCTCCACGACGACCTCGACCGCGCCGCAGTTCTGGGCCTGCTCGGCCGTGAACGTGTCGCGGGGATGCTCGTCGGTCGCATACCGCTTCTGAAAATCGTTGAGCACTCCGGCCCGCTGCTCGGCGTCTTCGATCACGCTTGCTGTCCCCCAGCAGAGAACGTTCGCGAACGCGTTGTCGCAGATGTCGCCGGCGTGGGGCGACGGGTGCCCATCCTGGCTGCTCACGGCGATGCAGACTCGCGGATCAGCGGCGATTCGGTCGAGCTTCTTGCCCTTGAACGCGCAGTGGAAGAGCATCCGACCGCCCGCGTACGTGTAGTTGATGGGGATGACGTACGGCTCGTCGCCTGCGAAGGCAATGTGAGCAATATCGCCCTCGTTCAGCAGCTCTTCCATGCACTGCAGGTCTGTCTGCGCTTCCGGCATAACGTCCTCCGTGGTGGTGTTTCGATGAGATACGCTCCACTCGGCGACTTGGTTGTCAGCCCGACAGCGTTGCGGTCACTCGAATGTCCGTGAAATCGGCGCCGGGATCGTTGGCGAGCACGACCTTTGCGAATTGGGCGGGCGTGTCGACCGCAAATGTCCGCTGGGCCGACTCGCCAGGCCGCGCGGCTAACTCCAGCGTCTGGACGGGCTCCGTGTCATAGGTCAGACCGTCCGGGCTCGTGACGACCTGCGCCTGCAAGGTGGATGGTCCGAAACAGGTGGCTTGGACCGTGAGCGCGCACCGGGCCACCGGCCCGAGCGGGATGGCCGGGCACTCGCTGACGTCGGTAGACACCCCGGCCGACAGTGAGTCGAGTTGCATGAGCGGCATCGCGAGGGCAAATGGGCGCGCCGTCGCCAGAATGGAAACCCCTAGATCCTCGTGCCCGTCTCGGTCGTTGTAGCGCAGCGTGTGGTAGCAGTAGACGAACGGCGGCTCGTAGTAGGCGTGGACCTCCGCGAAGGCGGCGGCGTTGGGATGGCCTTCACGCGGGCCGACGGGGTTCTGGGGGTGCCTGGTGAAGTTGATGCCGTCGTGGCTGTAGGCATATCCGATGCTCTCGCGACCGAGGATCCGCGTTGGGTGGAGCTTCGTCCCGCCATAGAACATGTGGAAAATGCCGCTCCGGAGGAAGACGCCCGCCTCCGAGACCCCGCCGTCATCCCAGTCGCCCCACTCGCCGCGCTCGAGGATCGGGCCATCGTGCTCGGAGTAGGGGCCTTCGGGCCTGTCGGCAACCGCGAGCGATACGGGGCCGTAGTCTTGGCCCGTTGAGCCGATGGGGTGCTCGGTGTAGAGATAGTACTTCCCCTCGCGCACCACGACGCCGCCGACGTAGCCGAACTCCGCGATGATTGGGTTGCTGGGGTGCTTCTCCCATGGGCCAACAGCGCTGTTGGACGTCGCGAGTCCGATGCCCCACCGGTCTGGCTCCGCTTCGCTCATCCCCGAGTACCACATGGTGAAGCGATCCGTGCCCTCCTTCACGATGAACGCGCACGCAACGTGGTGGTCGTCCCAGGACCCCGGCGGCCCGAGCGCAAGAACCGGGTTGGCCTCATGACGAGTCCACGGCCCGAGAGGATGCGATGCCGTGGCCACGCCGAGTTGGTACCCGAGCCCGTTCCCGGAACCATGATAGTACCAGCAGTACGTGTCGTGGTCCTTGAGCATGTGCGCCGACTCGATGACGCCGTCTTCCCACGTACCCTCTGGGCCGGGGGTGAGACAGGGGTTTGGGCCAGGAATGTAGATGAACTCTCTGAATGGCGATTCCATGGTGGCGGCTCCCGCACGACTGTGGTCGGAGGGCCTTCGGCGGAAGGCACAGGAGAACCTGCATGTCCGGAGGAACACGTGGCCAATGCCTTCGGGAGGTCCGCGATGGCGATCAGTCGGCGCGATGCGATCAAAACGGTTGGCGCGGGTGTCGCAGCGGCGGCCTTAAAACCGTGGGAGACGCTAGCGGCGACGGGCCCGGCTCAGCGGCCGAACATCCTCTGGCTCTCATGCGAGGACATCAGCTCGCACCTGGGATGTTACGGCTATGAGGACGCGAAGACTCCCAACCTCGACCAACTCGCGGAGGAGGGCACGCGCTACACGCACGCGTTCACCGTCCACGGTGTCTGCGCGCCGAGTCGGTCCGGGATCATCACCGGCATGTATCCCAGTAGCATCGGGACGACCTACATGCGCTGTCGGGCCCAACTCCCCGAGCACATTCGGCTATTCCCCGAGTACCTGCGTAGCGCCGGCTACTACTGCACCAATAACGCCAAGACTGACTACCAGATCAACGCGCCGAAGACGGCCTGGGATGAGTCGAGCAACAAGGCCCATTGGCGCAAAGGGCCGGATGGCCAGCCGTTCTTCTCAGTCTTCAACTTCACGATGACCCACGAGAGTCAGTACCGAACGCGCGGGCAGGAATACGCCAAGAAGATCGCCCGGCTGAGGCCCGAGGACCGGCAAGATCCGGACAAGCTCACCACGCTGCCCCCGTACTACCCCGACACTCCCGAAACGCGCGCGGACTGGGCCCATTACTACGAGCTGATTACCGTGATGGACTTGCGCGTGGGCGACGTCCTGGCGGAGCTGGAGGCGGATGGGCTGGCGGACAATACCATCGTCATGTTCTGGTCCGACCACGGCGTCGGCTTGCCGCGGGCAAAGCGGTGGCTGTACGACTCGGGAACGCGCGTGCCGATGATCGTCAGGATCCCCCAGCAGCTCCGCGTCGGGGGCCAGGGCGAGCCAGGGCGCGTCAGCGACCAGTTGGTCAACATGATCGACCTCGGCCCGACGGTGATGAACCTGGCGGGCGTCGACGTTCCGAATCACATGCATGGCCAGCCGTTCCTCGGAGCCGATCTGCCGAGGCCGCGCCGGCACATTTTCGGGGCGCGCGACCGCGTGGACGAGCGCTATGACATGATTCGGTCCGTGCGCGACCGGCGCTATCGGTATGTCCACAACTACGAGCCATGGCGCCCGCACCTGCAGTGGGTCGACTACGCCGAGCGGACGCCCACGCGCAAGGAGATGCGCCGGTTGCTCGCCGAGGGAACGCTGCAACCCGAAGCGGCCCAGTTCCTGGCGGACACCAAGCGGTTCGAGGAGCTATACGACCTCGACGCGGACCCACATGAGGTGAACAACCTCGCCGATTCGCCCGAGCATCGGGCGGTGAGGAAGCGTCTGCGCCGGGCCTTGACGGACTGGATGGTGGAGACGAGAGATGTCGGGCTGATCCCCGAGGCGGAGTTGGTTGAGCTTGAGAAGCAGATCGGCAGCCGGTACGAGATCCTCCGCCAACCTAGCGCGATGAGGGTGCACAGGCGGCTGCGGGAGGTGGTGAAGGCGGGGGAGGGCGGCAACCTGAAACGACTGCGCGACGCCCTCGCGGACGACGACGCCTCGGTGCGGTTCTGGGCGGCCATGTGGCTGGGTACGATCGCTGACTATGATGCATTGCCCGAGTTGCTTACCGCCCTGGATGACGAATCTCCGGTCGTGCGGATCGCAGCGGCGCGGGGCGTCTGCCTGATGGGTAACGCCAGCGCCGGGCTGCCCGTGCTTGAGAGAGAGCTGCGCGAGGGCGAGAACGAGTACGTCCGCCTGCGGGCTGCGACTGAACTCGACTACCTCGGCGAGGCGGCTCGGCCCGCGCTGGAGACGGTGAGAACGGCAGCGAAAGAGGACAAGAGCAACTACGTGAAGCGACTGGCCGAGCGGATCATCCAGGAGCTTGAGACCGGGTGACCGGCAGGGACGGCAGAGCCGAGCGAATAGCAGCGGACCCAACAATGGAGGGACGATGATGGCATCGATCGTGCAGCCACAGAGAGACGTACCCGTGATCGCGGATGTGGATGTGTGTGCCATAGGGGGAGGGCCGGGCGGCCTGCCCGCGGCGATTTCCGCGGCGCGCCAGGGCGCGAGCGTGATGCTCGTAGAGATGCAGGGCTTCCTCGGCGGGATGGCGACAGCCGGCCAGATCGGCCCGCTGCTTGGACACAAGGGGAGCAAGAGCAATAACGTCGTGATCGAGGGCATCTTCAAAGAGCTGTGCGTGAGAATGGCCGAGATCGGTCAGGCGCCGGAGTGGGAGAAAGCGACGCAGTCGTGGGGCGTGTCGTTTGGCGCGGAGGGGTTCAAGATCGTCGCGGACCGGCTGGTCAAGGAAGCCGGCGTCGACACCCTCTTTCACGCGTTCTTCGTCGATAGCGTCGTCGAAGAGGGCCGGATGACTCACGCGGTGATCGAGAGCAAGTCCGGACGCCAGGCGATCAAGGCGAAGGTCTTCGTCGACGGGACGGGCGACGCGGATCTCGCCGTCCGGGCGGGCGCTGAGTGCACCACGGGCAGACCCGCCGATGGCAAGCCGATGTCGATGGGGAGCATCTTCCGGATCGGCGGCGTCGACACGCTGACTGATGAGGCGAAGGCGGCGGCGCTCGCCAAGGCGCGTGAAGCCGGAATGGCGGGCGAGCTGACCAACTATGGGGCGCATCTTGGCAATCCGGGCTCAACGATCGTCCCTGGCGAGGCGACGGTGAACTGCACCCGCGTGGATGGCGACTGCAGCGACGTGCGCGTCCTTACCGAGGCTGAGTTCCACATCCGCGAGGAGACATGGAAGACCGTCGACGCTTGGCGCAGCGCGCCGGGAGCCGAGGGGCTATACCTGATCACGACGCCTCCGCACGTGGGCCTTCGCGAGAGCCGCCAACTCGTCGGCGAGCACCGAATCACCGGTCACGATGTGGTGGGGGCCACGAAGTACGAAGATGGCATTGCGCGCTGCGGGTATTGGATCGACATCCACTGCCCGAGAGGGCTCGGGGTAGGCGAGGGCGTGCATTTGTGCTCCACCAACTGCAAGAAGACCGACTGCTACATGCTGACCGAACACGCGGATCAGCTGTTTGACGAACTCTACCCGCCCGAGGGCGAGTGGTTCGACATTCCCTACCGCACGCTCGTCCCGGAAGTGATCGATGGTCTGCTGGTATCCGGCCGGTGCATCTCGGCTGACTACAACGCCATGAGCGCGATGCGGGTCATGAGTCCGTGCATCGCTATCGGGGAGGCGGCGGGCGTTGCGGCGGCGATGGCCGCGAAACAGGGAATTCCTCCGCGCAGCGTTGACGTCGCCGAGTTGCGAGCGACGCTGGCGGACGGCGGGGCGTTGGTCTAACGGCGAGAAACGAGAACCTGGAGTCCCGTGAGCCTCATTCGGTGTGCCAGGATGTTGCGCCGCCAGCGGCGCGCGTGTAGGTTGCGGTCTGGCCGGCGGCGATGGCCAACTCGACCGGCTCGGACTCATCCGGAAGCCTTACGCGGCATGGCGAGCCGTTCCGGGAGTGGATTCGGGCGTTCGTCAGCCTGCCCTCGTTCCACTCCGCATCAACGGCGAACCCGCCGCGCGCCCGGAACCCGGTGAAGGCTCCGCTCGGCCATGCGGACGGGAGCGCCGGAAGCAGGCGGATCACGCCACGGTGGCTCTGCAACAGCATCTCGGCGATCGCGGCAGTTGCCCCGAAGTTGCCCTCGATCTGGAAGATCCCTGGCGGGTGCAGGTCAAGCAGGCTGGTCGAGCACTGCTCGCTGACGAGGTTGACGAGGTGCTCGTGCGCGGCGTTGCCATCGCCTAGCCGCGCGAATAGGCAGGCCGTCCACGCGCGGCTCCAGCCGGTGTGGCCGCCGCCGTGGTTCAGCCGGCGTTCCAGCGAGACCCGAGCGGCCTCGGCGAGTTCGGGCGTGTCCTCGAGCGTGATGACGTCGCCCGGATAGAGCCCGATCAGATGCGAGTAGTGTCGATGCCCCGGCTCCGCTTCATCGTAGTCCTCAAGCCACTCTTGAAGCTGGCCGTGTTTGCCGATCTGCAGTGGCGGAAGGCGGTCGAGAATGTCTTGCCATGCCGGGACGCTGTCGGCGTCAACTCCCAAGATGCGCGCCGTCTCCACCAGCCGGGCGAAGACATCTATGGCCAGAGTGACGTCCATGGTCGACGAAACGACGAGCGAGACCGGCGTGATGTTGCCAACGACTGTGTTCTCAGGTGATTGAGACGGGATCGCGACAAGGCGCCCGTCGGCGTCTTCGACGAGGTAGGTCTCCCAGAAGCGCGCGCACTCCTTCAGGAACGGGTAGGCGCGCTCGCGCAGGAACTCGACATCTCCCGTGAACGCCCAGCGCTCCCAGTAGTGCATCGCGAGCCAGCTCGCCGCGCCGATCCAGCAGTCCCAGCCCGGCGCCCTCGGCGCGCAGCCACCCCACGCGTTGGTGGTGATGGGGAAGTAGATGCCCTCGGCTCCGTAGATTGTCCCCGCGGCCTCGCGCCCAGCGGGGACCATCGAGTCGAGCAGCGCAAACAGCGGGTCGACACACTCGCTGAGCCCGGTCACATCGGCGGGCCAGTAGTTCATCTGGAGGTTCACGTCGAGGTGGAAGTCGGAATCCCAGGGCGGATCGATCATCTCGTTCCAGATCCCCTGGAGGTTGTTCGGTAGCGCGTCGCCAGAGCGCGAACTCGCGATCATGAGGTAGCGGCCAAACTCGAAGAACTGGGCCAGCAAGCCCGGATCGCCGGTCTCGTTGAAGTCGACGCGGCGGATGTTGACCGGTCGGGAGTGGTCGATGGGGCCGAGATGAAGCCCGCACTGACTGTGGTGCCCGACGTGCTCCGAGTGCGCGGCCGTTTGGATGGCGTGCGTGTCCGACAGCCCTTGGACCCGATCGATGGCCTCCTGCAGCACATCCTCTCCGTCATGCGACACGACGATCACGCCGTTCAGCCACGCCATGTCGCCATCGACGCGCACCGCCGCCCGGCCGGCGATGGGCGAGACCTCGACCTCCATGGTGTTCGGCGCGAACGCGACGGCGAAGCTGATGCCCTCGGGGAATCGTCCGGCTATGGCGATCTCGTCGGTTGACGCGTGGTGCTGCAGCACGCACTCTGGGTCGTCGACGCGCGACAGCTCGATCTCCCAGCCCGTTCCACTCGCGTTGGACAATTGCAGGGCAATGGCGTCGTGCTCGGCAGATGCAGCGATAACTCGTGCATGCGAATGGCCACCGGCAGTGAACTGAGTGAGGTGGAAACCGCGCCACATCTCCAACCACTGCCTGTATTCAGTCACCTCGCCGGCGCCCGTCCGAATCCACAAGTCACACACCGGCTGGTACGGATCGAGGTGATCGCCGCCGTCGAGGACTTTGCGGGCCAGCTCCGCGCCCTCGAGGGTCTTCCCATCCAGGAACAGCGACCGGATCTCGTCGATGCGGTCCGCGGAGCGCTTGATGGGCTCGTTGCGCTTGACGCCGCGCCAAAGCTGCTTGTGGTTGAGGGAGATGCGTTCGTCGGCCGTGCCACCGTAGACCATGGCGCCGATCGTGCCCGCGCCGATGGGGATGGCTTCCTTGAACTCCGCGGCCGGCCGGTCGAACCAGAGGGTGTTTGGGTGTTGCGCCAAGGCTGACTCCTCCGCGTGAGGCACCGAGGGTTTAGGCGTCGAGAACGTCGCGCACGTGCCGCGCGAGGACCTCGGGTGGGAACGGCTTCTGCAGGAACGGAGCATCGTCGGGCAGGCCGCCGGCCCGGGTCGCGGTACGCTTGGTGTAGCCCGAGATGTACAGGACTTTCAATCCAGCATTCTTGGCTCGAAGCGTCTCGAAGAGCGCTGGACCGTTCACGTCCGGCATGATGACATCGGCCAGAAGGAGCGAGATGTCGTCGCGGTTCTCGTCGAAGATGCGCTCGGCCTCCGAGGCGCTGGCGGCCGTGAGCACGGAGTACCCGAACTCGGTGAGAATCCTGCGGACGATCCGCAAGACGGTGTGCTCGTCTTCCACGGCGAGGATGGTCTCAGCACCTGTCAACGGCGTGTCCACGAGCGCGAGGTCCTTGTCGCGCTCGATGGCATCGTCAACGGCAGGGAGATAGATGCGGAAAGTCGACCCAAGTCCGGGCTCGCTGTAGGCCCAGATGTTGCCGTTGTGCTGTTTCACGATGCCGTAGGCCGTTGCGAGTCCAAGGCCCGTACCGTCCCCGACCGCCTTCGTCGTGAAGAACGGCTCGAAGATGCGCTCGAGGACGCTCGCATCCATGCCACAGCCTGAGTCGGACACGGCGATGGCGGCGTAGCGGCCTGGCTTCGCCCCCACGTGCTGGGCGACGTAGGCCTCATCGATGCTCGTGTTTGATGTCTCGATGCTGATGGCGCCACCGTCGGGCATTGCGTCGCGCGCGTTGACCGCCAGGTTCATGAGCACTTGCTCAATTTGCCCTGGATCGACCCTGACGTTGCCCAGGTCCGACGCCAGGTTCAACTCAAGCACCATGTCCTCTCCGATGATGCGCGTGAGCATGCGGGCGAGGTCCTCAATCAGACCGTTGAGGTCTAACACGGCCGGTGACATTGTCTGGCGCCGACTGAATGCGAGAAGCTGGCGCGTCAGCCCGGCCGCGCGTTTCGACAGCTCGCGAATGGACTTGATGTCCGCGAGGCACGTCTCAGGGATGCGTTCATCGCTGATGACGAGGTCCGCATAGCCCCCGATGCCCGTGAGAATGTTGTTGAAGTCATGAGCCACGCCGCCGGCAAGCGTGCCGATAGATTCGAGCTTGGACGCCTGGCGAGCCTGCTCCTCGAATATCCGTTCGTCGGTGACATCATCAATCACGAGCAGCACGCGGCGCGATTGATCCCGATCGTCGAGGGTGAAGCCACACGCGCGGATATCGATGTACATGTCGCCGCGCGCAGGCGACTCGTACCTGATGCCGGACAACTCATCCTGAGCGTCGGTCGACATGACCGACGAGATGATGTCCAGCACTGGGTGCTCCGCCAGAAGATCGGCGGGCAGGACGTCGCTGATGCGCTGGCCCTCCCATGCGTTCGCGCCCTCCGCCAGGCCTTTGGGGCAGCGGTCGTTGGCGGCGAGGATCGTGAGTTCAGGGCCAAGCACGAGTAGGAACGATGGCATCGTGGCAAGAGTGGTCTGGTTGATCCGCAGCGAGTCGCGCAGTTGTTGTTCGTTGCGCTTGCGTTGGGTGATGTCCTGCAGGATCCCGAGCGATGCCTGGGCATGGCCCGTCCGCGGATCGGTGACAGCGATGGCACTGTCGCTGAGCCACTTCTCATCGCCCTCCGGCGTCACGATGTTGTAGTCGGCGTGGTATCTCGTGGCGCGACCCCGGTCGAAGGCAACTCCGCGCTCGGTGACTTCGGCGTCCGAGCCATCGTCGGGCGTGCTGCGCTGCCTGATGAGGCCCCGGAGTCCGTCGAGCGTGAAGTCCCCGGCCGGTATCCCGACGAGTTCCTCAATTCCCGCCCCGACGAACTCGTACGTGTCTGTGACCATATTCCGACGGTACGGGACCCCGGCCGCCGTCTCGATGATCTCGCGGTAGTGGCGCTCCGACTGCGTGAGTTCTTGTGCCACGACCTTCTCGTCGGTGATGTCTTGGAGCATGCCGATGGTCCGGCTGAGCCTGCCGTCGGGGCCGCGGAGTTGCACCGCCGAGTCCGCGACCCAGACCGTGCGTCCGTCCCTGGTGTCGACGCTGTACTCGGCCCTGTAGAAACCGACGTCCTTGGAGCGGGATCGGCGGCGAAGCGATTCGTAGAGCGGGAGTTCCGCCCGCCGGTCGACATGATGCTCATCGATGATTCGCTCGAAGATCTCCGGCGTGATCTCCTCCACGCTGTAGCCTGTGAGATGCTCGATGCCGTCGTCCATGAACGCGAACGTGTTCGTCGTCCAGTCTCGCTCGTAGGCGACGCCGTTGCCCAGAGCGATGATCTCGCGGTAACGCTCGTGGCTGTCGTGGAGGTCATGCCTGGCCCGCTCGCGGTCGGTGACATCGATGAAGACCATCCGGACTGCGGGCCGGCCCCCGCGTGTCGTGGCGAACGAATGCACCTCGACGTGTTTGACCGAGCCGTCCTTGTGGATGATGCGCACGGTGCGCGAACCGTCCGCCGCCACGCCCGCGAGGCGCTCTCCCATCCGCCGAGACACCAGCTCAAGATCGTCCGGATGCACGATGGGAGTCTCGGGTGGGAGAGCGAGCAACTCCTCAACCGTGTAACCGGTGAGATCCGCCAGCACTCTGTTCGTGTAGACGTAGCGTCCGTCCTGAGCGACGACGATTCCCAAAGGCGAATTCTCAGCAATGTCGCGGAAGGCCGCATCGACCTCGCGGCGCTCGCGACGGTCCTGAACCGCAGCGAGTTCCCGACGGACTGCCTCGCATAGGCGATCCAATTGGCCCTTGAGCAGATAGTCGCGCGCGCCGGCGCGCATGGCCGCGACGGCTTGCTCTTCCCCAGGCGTGTCTGAGACGACGATGACGGGAGTGTCCTTGCCCGCATCATGAAGGAGGGTCAAGGCGTGCGTCAGCTTCAGGCCTGGGCATCCGTGGTCGGCGATGATAATGTCCCAGTCCTGACGGGCTAACTCAGCCTCAAAGGCCAGGGCGGAATCAACGCGACGATGGTCGGCCTCGCAGCCACCATCCATAATCTTCCGTAGCATCGGCCCGACGGCGTCGTCGGACGCGTCTACGATCAGCACTCTAACTGGAGTGCCCATACATCAACGCTCCTCGGGCGGCGGCGTCGCCACCCTCGTAATGAATCGACGCTCGCGCCCCTCGATGGGGGCGGCGGCGCGCCAATGACTATGGCCCATGACGAATGCATCGAGAACATCGGCGGCCGACAGCGGACGACTGTAAATGCGCGCGGCATGGAGTGTCCCGAGCCACGGCCTGTCGCCAGTTACCTCGTTGGCTAGCGACAGCCGGAAACCTGCATCCCAGCCCGAGAAATCGCCCGCCGCCATGCCGACAGTGCTCTCGACGCCATTCACGTACAGATGCGTCTCGCCTGATGCCCCATCGCGGACATACACAACATGCGTAAGCTCGGTGACCGCGGCCCGCGGTGGGGTGACCAACTCGGGGATCCCGTTCGACGACGTGCCTGTCGTGCGCAAGCGGGCCGCATAGCTCCCGCCTGACTGGGCGAGAGTGAAGTTGCGCGAGCCGGTGTCCCTCGATAGCGACACGATGCGAGCGGGGCCCTGCTGGTCCACGGCAAACGGCGTGATCCACGCCTCGACGGTCAGCGAGTGGGTCGCCATGCATGCCTCGATGAGCCCCTCGGCCGGCTCATCACTGAGTATCGTGGTTGGTGCGTTGACCTTCAGCCCGCCACCCGCCCACTCGATGGGCGCGCCGTCCTCGATTCGCAGGTCGAGACGCGGCTCAGTGCCTGAGCTGTCATGGACCACGCTACCCTCGGCTTCGTCGAAGTTGTAGGCCGCGATGAGTCCCTGCTCGGCAGTGGCAGCTCCCTCGGGAATCGTGACCTCGACGCGCGTGTCGGCTGCAATGGCGTTGCCGGCCCAGTCCCGTACCCCGCGGATGCGTAGCGCGTAGGTTGCGCCCTCCGCCATCGCCGACGTGGCGAGGGTCACGGTGCGGTCGTCGGCGAGGAGTGTCGCGCTCTCGATCCGGATGCCCTGGTTGATCCGGTAGTTGGTCTTCTTCTCTGCGGATTCGCCCGTGACGGGCTCAGAGAAAGCAGCGATGATCCGACCGGCTCGTCTTGCCGCATCCGCGCGCTCGACGGTCGGCGGCGTCTCATCAGGGCCGGAACTCTCAAGTACCAGGACGAAATCGGGGTCTGGGTTGGCGGCGGGCGGCGCGAAGCTGACGACCCCCTTGTTCGGATGCTCGCCCACTGCGGTCGACGTCCCGGTCTGGGGGTTATACCACGACACGTCTACCCCGCCGCCGGTCACCTTCCCGAGGTTGACTCCGACGGCGCGACCATCGGGGACGTATACGAGCGCAAGCGTGCCGTCAGCGGTCAGGGCCGCGGGCGCGTCCGATCCACCCGAGCCCTGCCCTGCGGCGATGAGCGTCGGCATGGGGCGGAGCGTCTGCCATGGATGCGAGAGCATGAGGGCCCGCACGTACCCCATGTGCCCGGCGCCGGGGAAGTCCATGGCCTGTTGCCACGGCGTGTCGGCGCCCCATCCGGCCTCCTGATCGGGCCTCCAGAAGCTGTAGATCTCTCGACAGCCATACGTGTGTCCAAGCGCTCCCGACAGCACGGCGTTGTAAGCGGCCTTGCGGACCTGGTGGGCGTCGAAACGACGAGTCTCGGGATCTTTGCTCAGGCCGTCGGTGATGTGTTCGTAGCGCGGCTCGCCATCGAGCGTGGGCTTGGGTGGGGCGAGACCGTAGTCCGCGAGGATCATCTCGTGGTTGGCTCGGTCCCAGTTGTGCCCCGATTGCAGCATGTTGAAGTCGAGCCAATCAGCGTCGTGCCAGAACGTCGACGACGTCTGCCAGCCGCGTGGGTGGTACGTCATCAGGTGTCGATCACCATCACCCTCGGCAATACCCTCCGCCATCGCGGTCCAGGCGTCCTCAACGCCGGTCGGTGGCTGGTCCCCGCCGAGAATCCAGACGAGGTTTGGCGTGTCCCTGTAGCGCTCTCCCAACCACCGGCCATACGCGCGAGCGGACCCGGCCGTAACGTGCTTGTTGACGACGAAGTCGCCCCAGCAAGGCAGCAGGCCGATCACGATGCCCTTCGCTTGGGCCATCTCGCAGACGCGATCCACGTGATCGAAGAACGCGGCGTTCGGCTTCGATGGGTCGTCGTCAGTCCACGGCCCGTCGCTGGCCTGATTTGGCTCGACCGCGCCGGGGTTCCAGTGGGCGGCGATGCACTGCACCACGTTGAACCCCTTCTGGCGCCGGTTCTCAAGATAGGTCTCTGTTTCGTCGAGAGTGAGCGCCGTTAGCATCGCCCAGCCCGTGTCGCCGAGCCAGAAGAAGGGCTGGCCATCGCCGTTCACGAGGCGGTGGCCATCCTCGCTGACGCGGAGGACGAAGTCATCGGCGATGGGTTCGGGCGGGACGATTCCCAGTCTCGCCGGATCCTTCTCATCGGCATCCTGAGTGACGCGCTGCAGGAGCAGCACTGCGTCGCCGTCGAAGGGCGTGACGAACTCGACGGTCTTTCCACCGACCACGCGCGCCCCGAAGGCCGTGCGTCCGACGGTCGGGTCGAGCCACTCGACCGACAGAAGCCCCTCCGCGCCCTCGAGATCGACGGTGAACGCGCCGCCCTCCGGCGCGTAGACGACATACTCGCTGCCGGGGCTGGCGAGGCAGTACCCGGTGGACGAGAGACCGTCGGACGGGACGCATTTGGCGAGGTCGACGCGCTCCGAGATCCGCAGGCAGTAGCCGATGTTCTTCCGGATGGGGTCGTATTGCGGATCGAAGGGATCGCGCAGGACAACGCCGTCGTACGGGTCCATGAAGATTGGATTGAGGCCCCGGCAGAAGCTCTTCCACACCCATGCCTGGTTGCCGCCGATGCCCCAGAGATGGTCGGTGTCGGTGATGATGACCTTCGACCCATCGGCTGCGGGCGGGTCGGTGCTGTACCCGCCGTCGGGGTCGGGCGAAATCCAATCCGCAGGACTGTCGAAGAGCGTCTGGTTGCTCCCGCCCTTGTACTGGAAGGTCATGCCGACAGGATGCTGCTTGGGTCTGGTCGATTCACAACTCCTGATATAGTCGATCATGTGGTACTGCCACTCGGTGGAGGCCGGGTGATTCTCGTTGGAGATCTCGTAGAGCACGTTGTCGAGGTCGTTGACGGTATCAACGACCTTCCGCACGTAGGTCTCCTGGATCGCCGTGACGATGGCGTCCCCGAGTTCGTGGACGGCGAGACCGTTGCCGTCGACCTCGTTGATGTTGTTGGCCGGGTTGAACGGGTGTCCATCCCAGCCATCCTCGACGAACTGCAGCCCCCAGCCCTCAAACAGCATGACCGACATGTAGATGCCCCGCTCCCCGGCCGAAATCAGACGGTCGCGCAGGCGCGTGAAGTACTCCTCGTCAAACTTGGTCAGGTCGAACTTGGGTCTGCCGTCGATGGCGTTCCCCGGGCCCGCACGCAGCCACGGGTGAGGGTCAACGAAGAGGCGGCGCGGCTCCTTCTCGCGGTTGGATGCGGTGTCCCAGTGGGTGAGATCCCAGTGCCACAGACGCACGAAGTTGTGGTTGCGGGCCTCGAGGAAGTCGAGATAGGCCTCCCAGTCGAGCGGCTCGGGCGGGTCGGTCTGACCCATGTCCTGGAGGCTGTTCCACATGTGCGATCCGACGAGGAGAACGGGCTTGCCCGAGCCATCGGCGAAATAGCGAGGGTTGTCCTCGCAGACCTGCAGCGGGCCCATCCGTGGTTGGGCAGACCCGTGTATCGCGAGAAACATGAGGACTGGCATGAAGCCTCCAGGCTACGATATCGCTATGGTCTTGGCCACGGTGGCCTCGAGGTCGAACCCATATACCTCGCGGTTGGCGGCGACGACTTGGTCGAGCATCCTGTCTGGAAACGCGGCATCGCCCGCGACGGCGCCCGCGAGCGCTCCGGCAACGCACCCATAGCAGTCGATGTCCAGTAGCGCGCCAAGCGATCCGTCAGCATTGATCGCGCGGTGGTTGGCGGCGATGAGTATCGCGCGGAACGGGTCGGTCGGCCGGGCCAAAACGCCGGCAACCGCGATGGCGAGCGTCTTGTAGGGATCGAACGGGTGCATCCCGTCCAAGGCACGAGAGAGATGCTCCGCGAGGACCTCGTCCGGCACTCCGAGGGGAACCCGGTCTATCAGGCCCGGCAGCTTCTCGCGCATCAGCGGGCCGCCGAAGGGGCCGCCGAGGGAGTATGGATCGAGCGCAATTGCCTCGCGGACGGCTCCGGCTGGACTGTCGCTCGTGATGGCCGCCGCGATCGCCGCGCACAGGAGAGAGACGGCTTCCTTGGCATAGCCGATGTCGAGGAAGTTGGTCTCATAGGTCGCGCGATATGCTTGCTCGGGATCGCCAGGGAAGAGAACGCCGGCGGTCGTGAGAGTGATGAGTCCGATCAGCGTTGGGAAGTTCAGCCCGAGGCTGCGGTCGCGAAGAACGCTCGGCGGGACGCCTGGATAGTGCTCCGATGCTTGCCCAAGGACACCTCGGCTCGGCGCCTCCCAGAGCCCGAGCCAGCTCCGGGCGAAGTCCGGGCCGAGAGGGAAGGCCGATTCCGGGTGATCGATGAGCTGCAGGAAGCGCTCGGCGAGATCGGACTCGGACGGCAGCCTACCCAGCTCAGCCGCCAGCTCCAGGACGATCCAGCTGTAGCGCGTGTCGTCCGTGCCCGTCCCGAGCGGCGCGGGGCTGCGCCAGACGCCGTGATCGCCGCACTCCCCCTCGAAGGCGTAGAGATCATCGATCCACTCGTGACCGAGTCTGTCGATGACGCGGTCGATGGGCTGGAACTCAAATGGCGCCCCGAGGGCGTCGCCCAGCGCTGCGCCAATGATGCATCCGCGAATGCGCGATGAGAGGTTGGGTGAGTCCATTCAGGTTCCCTCCGGTTTCTTCAGGAACGCGTAGGTCCAGTCGCTCGGCTGGTAGCCGAAGTTGCTGTAGAAGAGCTGCGCCCGGTGGTTCTCGAAACTCGTGCTGATAGCGGCGTGCTTGAAGCCGAACTCGCGGAGGCCATGCAAGGCCCGCGCCAGGAGATGCGCGCCAAGCCGCCGCCCTTGCCAGGGCTCCATGATCTGCAGCCAAGTCGTGAGCGCCCAGTCCTCCGCCTCCGTGCCGGGCGCGCTGGGGCCGCATGACGTCTGCCAGCATTGGCCGACCATTTCGTCACCTCGATGCGCGCGCACCACGAAGCGCATGTTTGTCTCGCCCTCGTCGAAGGTCTCCGTCGCAAACTCGGCTTCGATGTCGCACGAGGGTATCTCCGGCGGATCGAGGTTAGGCCAATCGAAGTAGACCTCGCCCGCGCAGCGCTCATACCCGTTGTAGCCCAACAGGCCCTCGATGCGCGTGAGCCGGTCGGGCATGTACGCGTGCTCGAGGTGGAAGCATGGCCATCGATGGTCCTGATGGAACGCGATGATCTCCGGGACGCCCTGTGCCAGCAGGTACCCCTCGGCCGCGTCCAGCAGCGCCTGGCCAGCCGCGCGGAAGCCCGTCTCGCACGCGATGAAACGGATGGCCCCTCGCGGACCCGCCAGGTGGCGCGCGCCGTCGTCGAGCCCCGCGTGGGCGATGCCGACGATGCGGGCGCCGTCGGTCGCAACCCACGCTGTCTCGTCACGCAAGTCTTCGCCCGGGTGCTCGCCGGCCAGGATCGACCCGATGCGCTCGGCATCGGTGGGGTAGCAGTGGTGCAGGCCAGCGACAATGCGGTTGTAGCAGGCAGCGGCGTCGGCCGCCATTGACGCGTCGTATGGCATTGCGTTCAAGTTTGGACCTCCCGTCCTCAACTGGGGTTTTCCTCGTGCGGAATCAACGGGCCTCCCAGCGGCGAGGAGGCAGGACACGTTAAGGCCAATAGAACCCGGAACGAAATGGGGGATTGACCCTATGCTGCTGATGGCGGCGGTAGTGGCAGGCTTGGCTTGCGCCTCGACCGCACAGTTTGACGCGCGCTCTTTCGGAGCCGTCGGCGACGGCGAGACCGACGACTCGCGCGCGTTCCAGGCTGCGATCGATGAAGCGTTCGTCGCGGGAGGGGGAGAGGTGTTCGTGCCTGGCTCGGAGGCTGGGTATCGCCTCGCGCGCCCGATTCTGGTGAGGCCGAACGTGACGCTACGGGGATTCCACGCGGGCCCGGCGGACGCGCACTTCCTTGCCGAACATGACGCGGGCAACCCAGAGCCGTTCGTGCCGGTTGCCGGCGGCGTCCTCATCGCTCAGAACGAATACCCCGCAGTCACGCTGGCCCACAACTCGGGCATCGCGGGGCTGACGTTTGCCTATCCGGATCAGGTGCCGTACACGCCCATGCCCATCAAGCCCTATCCGCCCCTGCTGCAAGTCCGTGGTTTCGGTCCCGGCGAGAACGTGCCGGGGATCCACCGGGACGAGCGCATCGCGGCCGATGGGAGCATCTCCGGTCGATCCGTGAGCATCCGGGACATTGGCGCGATCAACGCGTACCATATCCTCGACATGGCCGGAGCGAACCCGCCGACTCAACAGGTGGCGCAGATTACGGTCGACGGGCTGTGGGGATATCCGCTGTCGGTTGGGATCAACATCCAGAACAGTCTCGACACCATCTTCCTGAGGAACATCCAGCTCCGACCGACCTTCTTTCATGATGCGTGCGGAGAGATTAGCAGGACGAGCATTGGCCTTGCGCTGGGCAAGACCGATGGCTGCGCGATCACCGATCTGTTGGTGTTCGGACTGGGAATCGGCGTGCTGCATCGGTGCGCCGATGGCTCTCTCGAGGCGTTCAGCGTGAGGGTCAGCAACGCGAACGTGGAGGCCATGCTGCCGGTATGGTTCGATAGCCACGCGGTGGACGATCAGGTGCAATACGTCAACAGTTTCCTGTTCCACACGGAGTTCGGGTTCAGACGGACGGAGACGGACGTCTACTCGCGTGAGGGGCATGATCTGTTCCCGGACATCCGATTCACGCCGGATGATCTCTGCGTGGTGAGGGTCAGCAACCGGCGAGATGAGTCAACGTTTCAGTCGTACGCCAGATTCGTTGGGTGTGGATTCCATGCGAAGAACTCGGGCCCGATCTGTCGCGTTGAGGGCAACCAACTGGTGCGCGTGATGCTGGCGTCATCCCACATGGTGTACTTCCGTGACTCGGTGCTCGATGTCGCGGAGGGCGCCAAAGTGCTTGCGACGATTACCGGCAACGACATCATGTGCTGGGGATCGCTCGATCTGTCGGTCGGCCGCGTGGACGCGGAGCACGCCCATCTGATCGACTTCACGCGGGCTGACCCATCGTGCAACGCCATCTTCTCGAGCAACATGATCCACGGCGCGAGACCCGAACTCGTGGATGAGTTGGCTGAGATGCCGAAGGTGGTCGCTGAGGGTAACCTGCTGGCCCAGTGACGTGAGGAGAAGCAATGGTATCGCTGATGCTGACCATATGCGGGACGAGCGTGATGGCCCAAGGAGTGCCGACGCCTCAACCGGTTGCTGCTGACACGCAGGTTGGCGTCTACTACTTCCCCGGCTGGAGCGCGCCGGAGAAGTGGTATTGCCTGAAGGCCAGCGACACGGCGATCCAGCCGCTGCTCGGATACTATCCGGAGGGTGATCCCGAGATCGCCGATTGGCACATCAAGTGGGCGCTGGAGCACGGCGTGAGCTTCTTCGCATTCGATCACTACGTGCGCGGCGGCGGCGAGATGCTCGAGACCGCGCTGGTGGATGGCTTCATGCAGGCCGAGCACATTGGTCAGTTCCAGTTCTGTCTGAACTGGTGCAACCACGCCCCCGCGGAGACTCAGACGCTCGAGGAACTCGAGGCCTTCGAGGACGTGGTCATCGAGAAGTACCTGACCCACCCCTCGTACCTGCGCAAAGACGGCAAGGCCGTGGTGATGATCCTCTCGGGCTACAGCTTCGTCAAGACGCTCGGGATCGACGGGGCGAAGGCGGCGTTCGATGCGTTCGATCAACGCTGCCGGGACGCGGGGCTTGAGGGGCTCTACCTCGTCTTCTGCGAAGGCGGAATCAACGGCGAGCAGGCGATCAAAGACAGCTTCGCGGCGGGCGTAGATGCCTTCTGCCTCTACAACTACCCCTATGCCGGAACGGACTACACGGGCCCCGGCGAGTACGGAGAGGCGCCGTACGCCGATCTGCTCGCTCAATGCCAAGGACTCTCCTCGCACTGGGGCAACCTAACGGAAGCCCGGTTCTGGCCGACGGTCATGTCGGGGTGGGACAGGCGGCCATGGACGAAGGACCGCGACCTCGTGAGGACGGGCACAACGCCCGAGCTGTTCGGGGAACAACTCCGCACCGCGAAGGGGCACGTGAACGCCGACAACATCGTGATGATCGAGGCCTGGAACGAGTGGGGCGAGGGATCGGTTCTCGAGCCCAGCGTGGAATGGGGCTTTGAGTACCTTGAGAAGGTCAGAGAGGTGTTCTCCGACGATGGGAGGCGTTTGTCGTCACGTGACGACAAACCTCACTACGATGTTGAGCTGCCGGTGGTGAGCGACTGGCGATTCGACACGGGGCCGGTCCAGTGGGGACGCAGCGCATGTGCGGAGCCGACGATCGAGTGGGGGAAGCTGGTGACGACCTCTGAGTCGGACGACCCGCAGCTCACCTCACCACCCACGTACCTGGATTGCGCGGAATACGGCTCGATGAGGCTGCGGATGCGGCTGACGGGCGAAGGCGACGCCCGGACAGCGACGGGGCAACTGTTCTGGGAGACGGTTGAGATGCGGATGCGGGCGGAGACGAGCGTGCTGTTCGATGTAGAGGTCGATGGCAGGTGGCACGAGTATGAGGTGGACCTCACCGAGGCCCCCGCGTGGCGCGGGATGACGGATCGGCTGCGGCTGGATCCCGTCAATGAGCCGGGCGTCAAGATCGAAATCGACAGGCTGCGGATTCTACGCAAGTAGGTGAGAGGCATGGCGAGCGCGCGCGTTGATGGATCGACGGTGCATATCGACACGTACCTGCTGTCGGCGGAAATCCGCACCGAAGGATACGTGAGCGGCGTCGGCGGCGGAACGTTGCTCGACAAGACGACCGGCGCGAGGGATCTCGGGCATGGGCTCGACATCGTGGACTTCCTCATGGAACCACTGCCGGATGAGCCCGGGGCAGAGCATCCGTACCATCGTGGCGACGCGTACCATGGCGACATGATCAAGCGTTACGTGGAGTTGCCGCAGATCTGCACGGGCGCAAAGAAAGTACAGTCCAGCGTGTGGGATCTCGGCGACAAGGTCGTCGTGAAGCAGTGGTTCGCGTACGCGGACGCCACGTACGGGCGCAAAGCGGGATCGCTGTGGGAGCAGACGCTCGTGTTCCAGGACGGGTTGAGGTACTTCGTCTCGGCGGATCGCATCACGAGCGCCAACACTGTGGATGACTTGATCCTACGGATCGACATGCCGGGGCATCTGAAGCACAACGCGGGCGACAACTTCGATCGGATCTACCTGAGCTACGAGGGTGAGATTCCGTCGAGCGAATTCATCGAGGACTTCCGGCCCGACGATCGGCACCTGTACCGGCGCGATGACGCCGACATCCCGGACCGGGTCGTCAGGGCGTATCAGACGAACCTCGATGGGAAGTCCGGCCCGTGGCTGGCGGGAATGACGCTCGACCCGAGCGTGGTCTACGAGGCGTGGTGCCATCAGCGCGGGTATGTCTGCTTCATCGAGGAAGTCGGCGGGCGGAAGGTCGAGGCAGGCGAGACCTTCGGGGCGGCCTACATCGTGGGGTGGTTCGACAGCATCGACGAGATGAACGCGGTCTATGACGCCCACAAGGGCATGACGCCTGACGATGTCATGGCGGAGATTCCGAGCAAATGACACGAATCACTGCGGTTGCGATGGCTATCGTGTGGACCTCGCTGGCAGTGGGCGAGGTCGCCGTCAACGTGGGTGATGACCAATCGGGCGCGCTGTGGGCGGCCGGCGTGCTTCGGGCGCGCGCGGACGGGCTTGAGGTGACGGCGCGGGTGGATGAGGCGGGCGAGCAGTCGGCTGAGGGCTTTGCCTGGACGCGGGATGGTGGAGGCGCGGTCACGCTGACGGCGACGACGCCGGCTGGCCTGATGTATGGCCTCCTGGAGCTATCGGAGCGGCTGCGCGACGGGGCTGAGATCGAGGCGGAACTGACGTCCGAGCCCGCGATCAAGTTGCGCGGCGACTACATGGACATCCCGTTCTGGCTGGGGAATGACCTCTACGACGGCCGGTGGAGTTGGTCCAAGGACATCGAGGCATCGCCCGATCACTGGTGGCACGATCGCGAGGGATGGGCAACGCGATTCCAGGCGTATGCGAAGCGGCGCATGAACAACGTCATGCTTCAGCATCCCCATCCATTCCCGGCGTTCATTGCGTACCCCGACCATCCCGAGGCCGCTTACTTCGACGATGAGACGCTCGCGCGCAATGCGGAGAGCCTGCGGTGGATCATCGCCGAGGGCGCGAAGTACGGAATCCACTTCAGCGTGCTGACGTGGAACGAGTGGGTGCCAGACGATTACGCCGAGGCGCACGAGATACCGAAGGAAGGCCCGGCGACGCCGGAGAGCGCGGCGCTGAACCGGTACAGTTACCAGGAGCTGTTCCGGGCCTTCCCTGAGTTGTCGCTTGTCACGATGGCCGGCGAGAGCCCGCCGGGGTGCGTGGCGTTCGTCCGCGACAATGTAGTCAAGCCGCTGGCGGAGCTGGAGACGCCCCCACACATCACCTACTGGACGTGGTGCAGCTACCCGGAGGATGTGAACACGTGTCTGGATGGCTACCCCGGCGAGACGGCGATCATGCACTACCTCCAGTACGAGCAGCTATTCAAGCCGATGATCGACCCGCGCGTTGGCCGGATGAGTCGCGAATGCGGGGATCGTCCGGTTGTCGCGATGGGGGGCCTTGGGACGGCAACGGGTCAGCTCTACTGGGGCGACCCCCAGTTCATCCGCGACATCGTCCGCGATGCGCCGAACAACAGCGTCGAGGGCATTGTCTTCTGCGGGCTGGACTCGTGGGCATTCGCCTCCAACAAATGGATCGGCTGGGAGGCGCTGGCGCGTTACTGGTGGGACCCATCGCGGGAGGACGGCGACGCGTACTGGGAGGGGCGGATCGCTGACGTGCTCGGCGATCCTGCCTTCGGCGAGCCACTGCTGAGCGCGTACACCCACGCGAGCGCCGTGCCGACGCGGATGCTATGTCTGCTTCACAGCCAGAGCGACGTGTTCCGCCCCCAGTACGGGCTGGCGCTCGTGTTCTATCTCGGCATGCCGACGCTGTCGACGTACATCTTCGAAAACCACGAGCGCATCGACGAGCAGGGCCGCCTCGTGCCGCGGATGGGGCTGACATGGCCCAATCCCAAGTGGGGTGAGGAGGTCGTTGGCATCATTGACCATGTGGCGGGTGAGGGCGATGGGACCAGTCCCCCCGACGTCGCCGCTGAGTTGCTGGGCCATGCAGAGGCGATCGGCGAAGCGCTGGTGGAGCTTGAACCCCTGCGTGACCGATGCGCGTGGGGCGCGGAGCAGTTCGATCGGAACGTCGGCGTCCTGCGCATGAACGAGCTGTTGGCGCGGCACGTGTCGGCGAAGATCAACGCGGCACTCGCGTGGCAACAATGGCATGTGGGCGAGGGCGAGTCGGCGCCCGTGCTCGCGCGCCTGGATGAATCGGTGAAACACTGGCGTCAGTACGCGGAGGTCGAGATGGATGTTTACGGGCGCGACTTCCCTGCGAAGCGGAACATTCTCAGCAAGCCCCCGCCCTGGACTAGCATGGACCTGTGGGCGCACTACCGTTACGAGGAAGACTACACCTTCGCCGGGTATGGCGACCGGCTGCAGCGCGAGCGGGATCTCATAGCCGCGTCGATGGCCCAACAGCGACACGAGCTTCCGTACGAGATGGACCTCCTGCCGCCGGTTGCGGGCGAGACGATTGCGCGGATCGACGAGGACGGGCCCGAAGGTGGTTTTGCGGTCTACAGTTTCCCGCCCAAGGCCACGGCGGAGGCGCAGAACGACCGGCTGATCTGCGATCACCAAGGCACGCGATCGGACTTCTACTTCCCGTTCGTCACGAAGCCCGAGGAGTGCAAGCTCGAGCGGGGCGTGGAGTATGAGGTGATCTTCCGGTTTGAGGTGCTCCGAAGAGACGAGGATGAACCGCTGAAGCTGTCCTTCGGCGCTCGGACGACCGAAGGCACGTGGCACAAGGATGTCGGCATGAGGTGGTTCGAGGGCCCAGCCGGGACGACCGGCGAGATCCGCACTCGGTTCACGCCCACCGAATACGACGACTACTACGTCTACTTCAGCATGAATGGCAGCGGGACGATTGCCGTCGAGGATGTGCGGTTGGTGAGGGGGCACGAGTAAACCGCAGGGCTTCCGGATGTCTCCGAAGAGGCAGTAGGGCCCCAATCACAGCGGGGAGGGATCGACATGCGGATCGTGCGCACGGCAAGCCTGTTGGGCGTTGGACTGATGGCGGCAGCTTCGGGCGCCTGGGCGGAGCGGCACGCGGATGTGTTCGGGATGGAGCTGCAGAGCGACCCACAAGGCATCAGCGTCCACCGCGTGGACGCCGGGACCGAGGCAGAGGCACGCGGCATTCAGGCGGGCGACCGGATCGTGGAGCTCAACGGGACTGAGGTTAGCGAGAGCTGGGACTTCATGAGCCGGATCGACGGCCTCGGACCGCGTCTCCGACTGAGGACCCTCAGGGGAGAGGAGCCCCGGCGGGTCACGCTGCGTCGCCCTGAACATGCGGGCAAGCTCGTGTTTCGCTCCGACCGCGCCGGCCCATGGGAGCTTTGGCGGATGAATGTGGACGGTTCGGATCTGCGCCAGGTGACCACTCACGGCCTGGACCCGCAGGGCGCGGTGTGGTCACCCGACGGCAAGCGGATCGCCTTCGAATGCCAGACGCCCTACTGGGACATCTGGGTGATGGACGAGGATGGAGGCCACCTCCGGCAGCTCACCAGCTTCCCGGACGCCGAGACCCGGCCGCGCTGGTCGGCAGACGGGAAGTACGTGTACTTCATCTCTTACCAGTGGGGCGGCACCGCGATCGGCAGGATCGACCTCGCGAGCGGGAAGCAGGAGAAGATCGCCCAGATCAGCGACACGCCGGCGTTGGCGCCCTTTCGGTTCCCGGTCTATGACGTCTCGCCCGACGGCAGGCGACTGGCCTTCCCGGTGGCCACGCCTCAGGGCTGGCGGCTGCACTACGCCAAAGCCGACGGATCCGACGTTCGCTCGGCGGGCTTCGAGGGCGAGCAGACTGCCATCGACTGGGCCCCGGACGGTAGCAGACTCCTGTGGAGCGCGGGATCGGCGTACCGCTGGCTCGACTACGAGACCAAGGGCATCGCGGACTTCAGGTTGGGTGAGCGGGGCTGGGCGATGTTCGCGCCCGACAGCGCCTCGGTGATCTTCGACGCGCCGCCCCGCGATGCCGAGAAGCGCGACCTCTACGTCGCCGACCTCACCGGAAAGACGCTGCACCGGCTCACCTACCATCCGGCCAACGACCACTGGGCCGACTGGTGGGCGCCAAGGGACTAGGCTTCGCGGAACGAATTCCTCACCTCGACGCACAGGACCGCTCATCACATCGGGGGCAGCCTCGCATGAAAGTCATCACGATCGTAGCGGACTCATTCCGGCGGGACCACCTGGGGTGCTATGGCAACAGGTGGATCCGCACGCCCAACCTCGGTGCCCTGGCGGAGGAGTCAGCCGTCTTCGACCAAGCGTACATCGGCTCGTTCCCGACGGTGCCGAATCGGCGCGATGTCTTCCTGGGCCATGGCGACAAAGGCGTGCCGTTCAACCGCTGGAAGACGATCGACAACGACGAGGTGACGCTGGGCGATCGGCTGGGCGAGAAGGGCATCCACTCGTTCATGCTCACCGACGTCCAGAACAACGTGACCCGCGGCATCAACCTCTACAAGGGCTTCAGCGGGTGGCACTGCAACCGCGGTCAGGAGGCGGATCCGCTCTGGACCGCCGCCGACGTCCCGCTGGAGTGGCCCGTGCCGCCGGAGATGATTCGGTACAAGGAGGAATGGTGGCACCAGATCCTCGCAACTCGCGCGCACCGCAAGACCGAGGACGACTGGCACGCGCCGGGCACGTACAAGCTCGCCTGCGAGTGGCTTGAGCGTAACTACACTCGCGACGATTTCTGGCTGTATGTGGATACCTTCGACCCCCACGAGCCGTGGGATCCGCCGGACTGGTATGAGAAGATGTATGACCCGAACTTCAAAGGTCGCCGCTTCGATGCGCCGACATACGGCAACGTGAAGAAGCTCGGGATCACCAAGCGCGAGATGCAGAACATCCGCGCGCGGTATGCGGGCGAGATCTCGATGGTCGACGCCGGTCTGGGCAGGCTGCTCGGGACGCTTGAGAAGCTCGGCATCTACGAGGACACGTTGATCATCTTCACGGCCGATCACGGGACGTGCTTCGACTACCCCGGCGACAATGGGATGCTCTGCAAGGCCCACACGCTTGGCGACGATGGGATGATCATGTCGGCCGGCAAGCCACCGAAGCAACCGATGCATTTCTACCCGCACTACACGGGTGTCTGTCGCATTCCGTTGATCGTCCACGTGCCTGGCCAGAAGTCCACCAAGCGAATCCGGGCGATCACGCAACCGTGGGACATCACGGCGACCGTCCTCGATGCGTTTGGGATGACGAAGCCGGATGAGCTGTGGGGCGGGTCGCTGCTGGGGCTGGCGACCGGCAAGACGAAGAAGATCCGCGACGCGGCCGTGTTGGGCAACCACGCTCACGCGCAGGTCATGACGAAGCAGCACATGTACGCGACCTGGCGCGGCCAGCGCGAGGCGGCGCTGTATGACCTCAGAGCCGACCCAGATCAGAAGAAGAACATCGCGGTCAAACATCCGGACGTGGTCGCGCGTCTACACAGACATGTGGCCAAGTACCTGGAGCGTCAAGGGATGGCAGGGATGTTGGATGAGTACGTGTAGCCGTCGCGCGACGCTCGTTCTGGCAATTGGGATTCTAAGCATGAACGCGGGCTGCCGCTCAGACCATGGGCAGCCCGCAAGTCATGTCTCGGCAGATCCCGCCAGCTACCCTCTGTCGGCGGACGACTACGCGTGGCCCAGAACGGCGGACACCTACGAGCCCCTCGCGGCGAGGATTGCGGCTCCGAGGGGGCACGCGCGCGTCGACGTGGCGTCCGGCGGCTTCGCGGAGTGGCTGAGACACCTGCCGGTGTTGCCCGATGGAGCGGACGTTGTGTCCGAGAGCGGCGACACGATACTGAGAGCATCGTCGCGATCGCTGGCCGCAGTCATCGACATCGACGTCCGCAGGAACCAGGAGTGTGCGGACACGAACATGCGCGTCTGGTCCGAGTACCTCAAGCATGTGGGTCGCAGTGACGAGATCGCGTTCAAGCTGACGGGCGGGGGCACGATCTCATGGCCGAAGTGGAAGCAGGGGTATCGGCTGAAGACGAGCGGCAACAGCGTCAGCTTCGTCAGAACGACGGGCGCGGATGGCTCGCGCGCCAGCTTTGACAAGTTCCTGGCATCGGTCTTCGGATGGTGCGGGACGCTGTCGCTGTCTCAGGAGGGGAGCAAGGTCGCGCCGGATGATATCGCGATCGGGGACTTCTTCGTGCATGGCGGGAGCCCCGGACACACGGTGATGGTCGTCGACATAGTGGTGGATGATCGCGGCCGGAAGAAGGCGCTGCTCTTGCAGGGGTACATGCCGGCGCAATCAGCGCACGTTCTCGCTCATTGGGGCGACCCGTGGTTCGATCTGGATACTGCGAAGCCGCTCGACGTGCCGCGCTGGCGCGAATTCGAGTGGGATGAGTTGAGGAGGTTCTGAATCGATAAACTAGGGACAGTTACCACATTTTCAGACGCCCGGAAATGTGGCAACTGTCCCTAGTTTATCCTTGAAGCAAGCCGATGAGGTTCTCTGAGTAGATCGCGCGCCTCTCGTTGTCCGTGAGGCCGAGCCGCTCCATCCCCGCTACACACTGGCACTGGCTCTGCCACGGGAAATCGCTGCCCCAGATGATCCGATCGATGCCGTGGGCCCGCATCATGCGCTCAATGCGGGCGTCCGGGCAGAGATCGAACGTGTACGATGCATCGAAGTACACGTCGCGCCCAATGAGCAGCTCCTCGACCTCATCCCACTGACCGTACGAGCCCATGTGCGCGAGGATGATCCGCTGCTCGGGAAACGCCTCGTGGATGTTCAGCAAGCGCCGCGGCGTGGTCTCGATGTAGTCTTGCGGCGCGATCTCATCGCCCGCGTGGAAGAGCAGCACGAGACGGTTGTCGATCAGCTCCAGCAGCCTCAGGAACTTCGGATCATTGAGCGCGAAGTCCTGAAAGTGAGCGTGCACCTTGATGCCGGGGATGCCTAGATCTAGCGCGCGCTGGACCTCGCCTTCAAGATCATCCACGTGCGGATGAATGCTCCCGAATGGGATGAGTCGGTCGCTCGCGAGACTCGCGAACCACTTGTTGACCGAAGGCACTTGCTCGGGTTTCGTGGTTACAGCGACGATGACGGACTTGTCGACTCCGCATTCATCCATGTGCTCAATCAGGCCGCCCGGCGTGGCGAGTCCGGCGGGCGTTATGTCGTAGCGCGTGCAGAGCGACTCCATCGCGCGCTCCACGACGTGCTCGGGGAAGATGTGAGTGTGGTTGTCAATGATCATGTGGTTGCCTCTGACCTCCCCCCATTAACGGTACCACTCACAGTCTCA
>PVBE011067429.1_pt1 | contig 30093 bp, 18 predicted proteins | sample 1631181 | NCBI WGS metagenome assembly PVBE01 (sample SAMN08397723, study PRJNA350692) | Marine metagenome, whole genome shotgun sequencing project. | isolation source: water | place: Pacific Ocean | collected 2012-04
CATCGTAGTCGCTGACGAATTCGGTGTGATCCGTCTGCAGATGCTGAGCAAACTCTCGGGCCGGACCCACTTCGTCGAAACTCGGATCGCCAAAACCCACGGTGAAGGTGCGCACAGTCTTCGCGCCCACCTTTTGCATCATTGCCACGATGAGTGACGAGTCGACGCCGCCACTGAGAAACGCACCCAATGGAACATCCGACTCCAGCCGGAGTCGCACGGACTCACACAGCCGATCATCGAGTTCGTCGACGAGGTCTTCTTCGGATCGGCGATCCGTCTCTCCGAGACGATAGTCGACGGTCCAGTATCGGTTCTGCCTCAGCTGACCATCACGAAAAACCGCAACAGTCGCCGGTGGCAGCTTCTTGGCGCCGCGATATGGGGTTCTCGGATGGGGGATGAACAGGTAGGTCAGGTATTCGTCGATGGCGATTGGATCCAGATCGGTATCGATAGAGGAGTCCTCGACCAATGCCGTCAGCTCTGAGGCAAAGCAGAGCCTGCCATCTGTAAGGGCGTAGTAGAGCGGCTTCTTTCCGAGTCGGTCGCGCGCCAATACCAGCGTCCGATCCACACTGTCCCACAAAGCGATAGCGAACATACCGCGCAAATGACGCACGAAGTCCTCACCCTCGTCTTCGTACAGATGGATGATCACTTCGGTGTCAGACTGAGTCTTGAACTGATGTCCCTTGGCCTGCAGGCGGTCACGCAACTCTCGGAAGTTGTAGATTTCACCATTGAAGACGAGATGAATCCTGTTGTGTTCATCACTCATCGGCTGTGCACCCGTCATCAGATCGATCACCTTCAGGCGTCGCATCCCAAGACAGACTTGAGGTCCTGAGTGAAAACCCTCCGCATCAGGACCTCGGTGCGTGATGGCATCGCACATTCTTTGAACCAGCTCCCGATCCCCCTTCTGGCGAGGATCGGCGTTCACGCAGCCGGCGATGCCACACATGGCTCTTCCCCACAAAGGCGATCGTAAAGACGACGCATGGTGGACGCCGTCCCCTCCCAGGTCAGCTGACGCTCCAGCAGGCGTTCTCTAGCAGCTCTCCCCAAGCGCTCTCTTCCGTTGGGGTCGTCAATCAACTGTCGAAGAGCCCCCGCGAGAGCACCCACATCGCTGGCAGGAACAAGCAGTCCTGTTTCCTCATGATCGATGAGCTCACCCGTTCCGCCCACTTCGGTGGCCAGTGTCGCGCGTCCGGAAGCATGAGCCTCGAGCACAACATTCGGACGTCCTTCCGACAGACTCGGCAAGACCAGAAAGTCACAGGCATCCATCCACCGCGGCACATCGTCGGAGGAACAAGCCCCAACAAAGAGGAAGCCATCTGATAGGCCTGCTGCGGCAACACGTTCCTCAAGGACCTGCCGCTCGGGGCCATCCCCCACCAGAACGCACAACACACGTTTGTCACCCACCTCAGCGACGGCGTCGACGAACACGTCGAGCCCCTTCACCGGCACGAGCATACCGACGAATAGACAAAGGATCACGTCGGCCGGCAGGTTGACACTTCGTCGTGCCTCTTGCCGATTGCGAGGCTGAAACCGATCACTGACCCCATTGGCAACGACCTGCGTCCTGTTTTCGACACCGTGATCGTCTAGCCTCTGAGAGATCTGCTCACTGACGGCAGTGACTGCATCTGCACGTTGCACGAGCCACCGGTTGATGCGCTCACCCATCGGGTGGTCTGACAGTTTCATGTCACTACCACGAACACTGAGCAGAATGGGTCGCCGACGGCCCAGATTGGCCAGCCAGGCCACGGCTGCCGTCGTCGTCCACTGGCAGTGATAGAGGTCGCAGTGTTTTCCCTGCCTGCGCGCCGCCCAGGCGAAAGCGAGCAGAAAGAGAGGGATCTGAACCCGCGTGAGCCAACTGGATCGAATGTTGGTTGGAATCCCACCACCGTAGGCGACACGTTGCCCTGCAACAGGCAGGAAATAGCGAAACCGATGGACCGAGATCCCTTCGATCTTCTCGTGCCGAGCGATCCCTTTTTCGTGAGGCGCCACAACCGTCACCTGAGTACCCTGAGCCACGAGGGCTCGCGCCATCTCCAACACGAACGCGCCGAACAAATCGCCGCGGAATCGCGGAAATCCTGTGGTTAGAATGCAGACGTGCATCGCAATGATCTACTTGCTCTCTTCCATGTCATAGAGCATGGCAAAAAGCAAAAACTGCAACCCCATCAAGACCATCAGGGCGCACACCACCGCTCGCGGTCCACTCACGCCCACTCCCTCGACCTGCTGATAGACAAGGTACCCGCCGAACACGACTCCGATCGGGAGCAAGAGGAGACCAAACAGGTAAAAGAAGAGCAGTGGATGGAAGTCACGAACGAGATACCGGAAGAGAATTCGCCAGAAGAAATCGCGGATCAGCATGGGCGTCACCTTCAGCGCATATCGAAGTCCCTTGATCTGTGACTGCCTCTCTCCTTCCAGATAGATCGCTCGCCTGGGCACGTCGACGACCCGAAGACCGTACGCATTGAGACGAACGAGGAAGTCCATGGGATAGCCATATCCCTTCCACGCCGAATCCCAGTCCACAAGATCGATGGCACGTCGCGTGATGGCCGTAAAGCCATCGACAACATCGAAAATCTTGTAGTATCCACTTGCCATCTTGGTCATGAAGGAGATCATCGCATTGGGCAGCATCCGAGACCAAGGCATGTCGTCGAGGCCGTCATCGGGCATGAGAAAGCGATTGCCTTTGCTGTAGTCGGCCTTTCCATCGATCAATGGATCCAACAGCGCCGGTATCTGCTCCATCGGCATTTGATGATCTCCACCGGTGACGACACAAAGGTCACACTGATCTTCACTGGCCCGTCGATACCCGGTGATAATGCCCTGCCCGACGCCTTGATTCGTTGCGTGGTCGACAAGGACGATCCGAGGATCCCCGACAGCCTTCTGCCGAACGGCATCCGCTGTGGAGTCGGTGCTGCAATCATTGACGACGTAGACGACATCGATGATCTCGGGCACTGCATCCAGCGTGGGCCCGATCAGCCGTTCCTCGTTGTAGGCAGGAATGGTCAGTCCCACTTTGTTGTCTCGATACACGCGGCTCTCCGTTGCCTCTCAGTCGAGGGAATCCAACTCGATGGCGATACCGCCGCCTTGCAGCGATCGTGTCGCCGCCTCGAGAACTCTGACAACCCTCAGACCGTTGCGACCGTCGGTGAGAGGACGTCTCCCCTCCACGACGCTCTGCACGAAATGATTGCACTCCCGTTTCAACGGCTCAGAAAAATCGATCTTGGGGATCAGTACATCCCCCGCTCTTTGTGTCAGTTGGAACTTTCCGAAGGAATCGAACTCCCCGAGTGAATCGTCCAGTTGCTCCCGATCTATGCCTTTGTCGAACAGTTGAATCTTGCCTTCGGTACTAGCGTCATCGTATACGACCATCTTCCGGCTTCCCACGACCGTCATGCGACGAACCTTTCCCGGGTCGAGCCAACTCACGTGGATGTGGACGGCCACGCCGCCCTCAAATTCCAGATCCAGATACACCACGTCTTCGACGCCGGCCTGCAGATACGTATAACCTCTGGCAGCAACCCGAAGGGGCTCTCTCTTGAGCCAGCGCATGGCGATCGAGATGTCATGTGGTGCGAGGTTCCAGAGCGCATTCACGTCCTGCCGCACGACACCGAGATTCAAACGCTGCGAATAGATGTAGTACACCTGCCCCAACTCGCGGGCCTCGATCAGATCTTCCACGTATTCGACAGCGACATTGAACTCGAACGTATGACCCACCATGAGCTGAACATTTTGACCATCTGCCTCTTCGATGAGGCGTTCGCACTCTCTGGACGTTCGAGCGAGCGGCTTCTCAACGAAAACGCTGCGTCCCGATTCCAGGATGCGCAGAGCCAGCTCGTAGTGGGTATCCGCTGGCGTGGCCACCACAACCGCGTCGATCGCGCTATTCTTCAACACATCGTCGACGGAGGCGGTAAGATCAACGCCCGGATACTGGCGCCCGATGTTGGCTCGCCGAGACTCGTCACGGTCACAGAGCATGCGCAGATCGCAGTCGGGGGTCGATGCCAGATTGCGCACGAGATTCGGGCCCCAATAGCCCACGCCGATCACTGCTGTGCCTATCCCCATTGCCTCAACTCTCTCACCGCCGGGTGGCGACTACGATCACCCCGCGGCCCCAGGGCCAGCGAGAAAACAGTTCGTCAAATCGGAGGACTCCTGCCACCGCCTCTACGAGGGCAGGATTGCGTGCTGCACGCGTATCTGACCGCCCCTCACGCTCTTGCGGGGTCATAGCCGCCGTTCGCCGAAGCCATGGGCCAAACAGCATCGAGTGATAGATCCGGCCGAAGGGAAATCCCCACACGCGCACGTCGTCGATCTCGAAACCAGCCTCACGAAACAGGTCGGCAAACTCATCCCGACCGTATCTCTTCACGTGACCGGCCCAGTCATCTGCCTCGTCCCAGAGCCCCTGATTCAGCGGCACACTCGCCACACATGGAGCCCCTGGCTTCAACACGCGAGCAAGTTCGGCGATCGCCGCCACATCGCCGCCATCTTCCAAAGACACGTGTTCGATCACCTCCCCACACACAGCTCCATCGAATGCAGCATCCTCAAAGGGCAGAGAAGTGACCGACCCCTGGTGGACGCTGATACGGCTCTCATTGCCGTATCGCGCGATCTTGCGCCGCACCATGGCGACAAAATCCGTAGATCTCTCGAGGGCATCCACGCGGAACCCGCACTTAGCCAGTTCGAGAGCGAGACTCCCTGAACCGCAGCCGGCGTCCAGCACACGACCATCACTGAGGCGAGGCTCGAAAAGACGCATGAGCAGGCGCTCACGGAACAGGTGAACGGGGCCCCTGATCTCGGTCTCCCCCCAGGGCGTGGGCTGGATCGTCTGTTCAGTCATGCGGCATCCTCAAGTTGTGCAAGCAAGTGGCGCCCGATCGCCGCCGGTGATCCCTGTGCGACAAAGACCGCATGACCCGCATCACTGAGCCGAGCCGCGAGAGCCGGGTCTGCTTGAAGTCGACGAATCGCCGACGCCAGGGCCAGAGCGTCGCCTGCGGGGCATAGCAGGGCCGTCTCGCCATCGGTGAGCATCTCTCGAATCGCCGGCGAATCGCGCGTGATGACGGGGCGTCCCACAGCAAGGGCGTCGAAAACCTTGTAGGGAATCACGCGAGCCGCCTTCTGTGTTGTGCCAAACACGCCAAGGCAGACGTGTGCGCCACTGATATGCTCACACAGTTGCGCCGTGGACTGCCAGTCGCTGATAAAACAAATTCGAGCACGGGACCGATGGGCCCGGTTTTGCAGTTCATTGAGCTGCCCCCCGGAGCCGATGAGTGTGAAGTCGATCTCTTCATCCTGCAGCTCGATAGCGGCATCGATGATCGTGTCGATTCCGTGCAGGGGGACATAGGTACCGAAGAACAGAACCCGAAGGGGCTGATCGGGGATTCGAGCGGGCAATGGACGTACCTGGAATTGTCCATCGTCTTCGCCTACGAAGGAACGCACGAATCGTTGGCGGTCGATGTCGAAGAGCTCGGCGTAGTGGTCTCCGTGCTGATCTGTATCGACCAGGACGATGTCCGCCGCGCGGAATGCGGTCCGATCCAACCAGCGCAATACCCGCGCCGTCAGGGACCCTTGCTTCGCTTCCCCGCGATCGCTGACAGCCGTGTCGAACAGCGAAATGAAGGAGATCAGCACAATCCGTCGTCGCCGGCCGATCAACCAGCGAGCCAGGATGATGTCGACATATCCGGGGTAGCCGATCAGGACCCAGTCGTGGGCAGGTGCCCGAGCGTATTTCGTGCTCAACGAGATCAACCCCGCGAGCATCCGACCCGCTGTCTTCAACAACCGTCCGAGTGTGGCACGGGCGAACAACTCGTGAACGAAGCGTCCCCACACTTCGGCGCGACACTCGATGACGGTAACACCCGCTTGCCTCAGCCCATCGCGCAGTACACGATTGACCGGATACCCCTCTGCAGTCGTATAGGAACCAAAGAGACAGACCGTCATTCATCCCACCTGCCGTCACCCATCGGCGGGCGCCTCCTCGGTCCGTTCGAACCGCAACTGGGCGATCTGCTCAGCCAGCAGGCCCATCATAAAAATGACGACGGACGTCGTGAACAGCAGCATCGACATGTTGGTGAAGCGATGTTCGGTCTGGAAGGTGTATCCGTAGTAGCCCAACCCCATGAGGAAGAGATATACGCTGACGGGCAGGAAGATCTTCATCGGTGCAAAGAGCATGCAGATCTTGGCGATCACCATCAGAAACTTCGTGCCATCCGAGAAGAGCCGAATCTTACTCTTCCCCGTTCGTTTCGCGGCTTCGATCGGTTGGTAGAGCACACTGTGCCCCGCGCGCATCAGGCACAGAGTGATGGTCGTTGGATAGGAGAAGCCATTCGGCAAGAGGCCGGCGAAACGCCGGGCCACGTCTCGACGGATGGCGCGAAAGCCAGAGGTGAGGTCGTGGATGCGTCGACCTGTGACATACGAAGCAAGGGCGTTGTACAGACCGTTGGCCAGGCTTCGGTGGAGACCGGCCTGGGATCCCCTGCCGCGGGCACCGACGACCATATCGTAGCGACTGCAGGCGCGCAGAAACTCCGGCACCTGACCGGGATCGTGCTGCCCATCGGCGTCCATGAAAACGAGCACGCGCCCGCGGGCATGCCGGATCCCCGTCTTGACGGCGGCACCGTTGCCGATGTTGTAGGGGTGCTGGACGACGCGAATGTCGCCCCCGGCACTGCGAGCTTGCTGTGCCGTGTCATCGGAGGAGCCGTCGTCGATGACCAGAATCTCATAGCGCTCTCTGAGGGAATCCTCCTCATCAAGCCTCTGGCGCAGCGCGCCCACGACTCGGGCGATGGCCCCCTCTTCGTTGTAGGCCGGCAGGATCACGCTCAATTCAAGCGGGGACGCTACCATCTCTCCCCCTGCGCGATGGACAGCATTCGCGCGACTTTGCGGGTTGCCTTGCGAGTCTGAAGCAGTGGCACGTCAGTCGGAGGCGGAACGCTCGTCACATGCGACGAACAGTGGTAAGTCACGGCGCAGTTGTGCCTCGAGTCGCTGATGGCAGGCCGCACAAACGCTGATGAGATGCTCGAGCTTGTTCGCCTCCACATTGCTGTGAAAGCGACGGTAAGGAATCCGGTGATGGACATGCAGCTTGCGTCCCATCTCAGCTTCCGAGACTCCACACTCCTGACAGCGACATTCATCGCGATAACGGGCCTCCCGGGCCTGGATCTGCCAATTCCCCCCTCGTCGGTGCCGAGAACGTTTCCGATCGAGGCGGACGGCAAACGATTCTTCGGTCCGAGCCCAAGCCTGACAACAAGTGACATTGCAGAACTGTAGTGCCATGCCAGTGTCCTGCAGCCACGCGGACAGACTCACCGCGGTGCCGCAATGGGCACAACGGACAGACTGTCGCTGGGCATCGGACTGCGTTGAAGATGCCTCAGCTCCTGTCAAAGACAGATTGAGCTGGGCAGCGCCACCCGATTCCTGCTCCATAAAGCCCCCATTGCCGGTTGCCGCCAGCCAAAAGGGTACTTGGAGTGATTCAGAGTTGGGGATACAACCAGAGGACCCGGGCGTTAGCTATGCGAAATACGCAACCCGGGGGGAGGGGGTGATCCGGTGTCCATTGGGGGACCGATCACGCGCCAATATACTGGAAAAGCTGAAGATATGTCAAGATGACAAGTGCCCATTCGGCGCTATAAACCGCCGTCTTTGAGGACCAGATCCACGTCGAACGTATCTCGGATCGTCAGTGCCTGCGCCACGACGGCGACTCGTCGGGGGCGGCCATCACCGGGGCTGATGAGTTGGGCGACGGCAAGGCCGTCCTGAGTCTGACTCTCGGCGGTGATCTCCCCCGCCGTCGTCGCGAATCGAACGATGGTCCCATCCTTCACAGGGTTGATGCCTTGAAGAACCGTCGCCCACACTTCGGCCGTGGCCGAATCCTCCGCTGACAACTGCGTGGGATAAGCGGAAATGTCCACTGTAAGAGTCGATTCCTCACTATCGGTGGGCGCGACGGAAAAGGCGCACCCCGACAGCAGGAAAGACATGGCGATGAGGAAACAGGTCAGACGCATGATGGTTACCGATAGTCCGCGTAGGCGAATTGGGGCGGGACCCAAGAGAAATGCTGCGACATGTTGTCGAGAAGATTGAACACCAGATCGTCCAGGGCTCCCTCGTGAACCTGCTGAATCTCCGCGGCTGACCGAGCGACCGTGATGTCACGACGATCTGCCGGAATCAGGCGAACGCGCTTGCGCAGACGCCCCTCTCCTTCGATCAACTGCGACAGGGCTTCCATTTCGATCTTGGCAGGCGACGAAAACCACATCACACGATAACGCAGGCCGACCTTCACCTCTGTTTCAGGCACTTCGAACAGATAGGGTACCCGCAGACCGGCGAAACGATTCTCCTTGTAGTGGGTCAAGGCGCCGGAGATGATGACGTCCAATCCCAACTTGCGTGCGATATCGCTCAACTGCTGTGGCGTCAAAGGCCCGTGTTGGGGTATTCCGGAATAGCGCGCCAGGTCAACAACTTCCAGACTATCATGCGGATCCAACTCGTGACGCAATCGTTCAACGATGCGCTCACCTGCCGAATACTCCTCAAATCCACCAAACTCCACGATCGCCAGTCGAAGCACCGAATCGGGCTCGTAGATCCTCTTCGGCGGAGCAGGTGGCACGTAGGCCGTAGAGCGAGAAACGAACCTTCGCCGTGGGCTCAGAAAGCCGTGGGTCCTGACGCCGAAGGTGAATTGCGATGGAGTTGGGTGATCGAGAAAGCCGATCTCCTGGTTGAATTCGAGCTCGATGCCGCGGAACATCTGAATTCTGGCGCCGAACTTCAGGATATTGGCCGCCCGTGACTGTGCCCCCAGTGCGACGCGTGCCTGATACTCACTGTTGAAGCTCACCCAGCGACTCGAACGTCCAATCTCGACACCGATGCCGTACACCACTTGCGTCTCAACCGCCACATTGCCGGGCCTGAACAGACCCCCGTTCGCGTAGAAGGATACCTTCCGGAAGTGGACGTCGAGAAGGGCGTTGAGACCTATGTCGAGCCCGCCACTACTGAACTGCCTGATTCCACCGATGCTGTCGATTGCGTGTTCACCCTTGTAGCCAAGGGGTAATCCCAGCAGAAGTTGGAAGGCTATATGTGTTCCGGCACGGATGCGACCGGGTCTTGCCCACTTGATGCCCAACACCGGATCGCCCGAACCATACTTGTTCAGACCACCGGCTCCGTCCATGAGAAATGGCAAGACCATGGTGATATCCATGGCATCGCTGAATCCGTATCCGAATCCGTAGTAACCGGTATAGATCGTCCCATTGCCGAGGTCGGGACTGACAACCGTCGCCGATCGATTCTGCGCACGAAGACGAAAACGTCCCTTGCCCAGCGGCTCAGCACTGGCGACCAGATCCAATCCCTGGCCTCCGGGAATCGTGATTGCCGAGTTCGTGGGTAGTTGCAGGAGCGCCAGATCCTGAGCCCCTGCCTCGGCGGCGAACCAAAGACTCACCAGCAGCAGCAATAACCTCAGGCTGTGCCCGATATGTCTTGTGAGTCTCACCACGTATCCTAGTTCGTCGTCGACTGCAATTCGACGGCCAGATCGCTGATTGCCTGCAGCAGTTGACCCGGATCCTTGAAGCGGAAGTCCTGGTTCACGAGCCGTACCTGAGCGGCAGCATTGTTGGGATCTGCGCGATCGACGGCACTGTAGCGGCCAAGCTGGAAGAAAGCCTCCGCCAGCATGAGTCTCAGATGACGCTCGTCGACGTTGTCGTGTCCGAGAAGTCGCCCCGCATCATCCACACGAGTAGCGGAGTTGTAGTCGGGATCGGTTTCGAGAGCCTGGGACGAGAACCGCGCCACATCGTTGAACTCGCCCTGGGCGAGCGCGACACCTGCCCACCCTGCCCACGCATCGGCATTCTGCCGATCCAAGGCCGTGGCCTGCGCAAATGCCTGTTCCGCGGCTGCCAGATTCTGCAGTTGAAAGAAGGACCAGCCGATCCCGGACTGCGCTTCTGATTTCACATGATTCTTCACCCTTTCTACGCCCTCCTGGGCGTCGGCCTGCTCGAGGGTTTTGGAGAAGAACTCGATGCCACCTTGGTAGTCCGCTGTGTTGTATTTGTTCCAGTCGATGGGCAATCGATCCCGGAGTTGGGCTTCTCGCTTCTGGATCTCACCGGGGCCGACACCTGTGCCGCCGCCGCAAGCGGTCAGCGCCAATAGACCCGCCACCACAAGGACGGCTGCGATCCGTGATGTTTTCATGCTCTCCATGCTCTGCTCCTAGGCTCTATCTGAGTAACCATCGTGGTCACCTGAGCAATTCTGCCATCAACCCTCTCACCGGGCGCCTACTTAACCAAGGTCATGGGACGCGTCTGCTGATCCCCTGAAGGCGTCACGGTGAGACGGTAGAAATACGTCCCACTGCCGACGGACAGCCCTTTGGCGTTGCGACCGTCCCATACGACGTGATGGACGCCGGGCTGTACGTTCCCATCGAGCAAGAGACGTACCTGCTGCCCCACGGTGTTGTAGATCACCAGACGAACCGTCGATCCACCTGGTGCAAGAGCCAAAGGTGGCACAAGGAACGGAATCGTCGTCTCAGGGTTGAAGGGATTGGGGAAATTCTCTCCCAGTTGGACATGTCGAGGTAGAATCTGATCGACATCGACCTGAAGAGTGTGTGATGTTTCGTTCTGTGCCCGATCTCGAGCAGTGATCTCGATTCGTCCGCCACCCAGTCGAGGTCCGAAGAAGCGCTCGGAAGTCAGTTCCCAACTCACCAGACTGCCCTCAATCGTGATAGGCAGCAACTCTCCGTCGAGGCGAGCCTCGATGGACTGCTGGTCCAGGCCTGCACCATAGTCTGTGATGTGTGCCGTCAGTCGACCTGAGTCGGTTCTGACGTCGGCCACGTGGGGTGCCGTGAAATCAGCGGCGAGCTGAAAACGGCCAAACCGACTGATTTCAGTCACAGCCACACCTGTGGCAGCTTGATTCATCTGGCCGATCCACGCCCACTGACCATCCGTCGTCGATCGATACACCCCGACCCCTCCCGACATCCCCTCGACGGAAACAAAGGCGGGCGTCGACAGATCGATCCCCGCGGGAAGCAGGTCGAATTCGAGGACAGGGATCAGTCCATTCTGAGAGCCTTCGGTAGACAGGCCGACAACTCTGGCCGCCCCCCCAGGATCTGGAGGTCGACTCTGAAGAGTCACCGTCGTGGGCGGCCCCTCGGAACTTCCCATCCCTGCAGAGACGTCGACCGGGCCATGTCGCAAGGCCAACGGCTTGTTGGATGAGAGTCGGCCTACTGCCACTGAGGCGACAGCATTCACACTTGATCCCAGTGCGGTCAACGCCGTAGTGCGGAAGGACACAGTCCCTGTCGCATCCTTGTGAACCTTGAAGGCTCCGGCCCAGATCAGTACACCACGTGCCGAGAGGTCTTCTTCTACCTGGCGCACGGCGACGGTCGTATCGCCTTCGAAGGTGACCACAACCGTTGGACTCGACGCGAGTTCTGTACGAGCGATGACAAAGAAGTTGAGATACTGCGGATTAATCGGGTTCGGTACGATCTGCAACTCGAGCGTGGATTCATTGATCGGCTCGACGACGCTGACGATGATGTTGCCCGTCGCGATGAATCCACCTCCCAGGTCTACGCGCACCAACAGCGTGTCGGCGCCCAAGCTGTTTCCCAGGGCTGCCACACGCAACACGTGCGGCGGCGTTGGATCGATAACCGGGGCCGTCAGACGTTGCCCAGAGACAGACCAGTTGGTCGTGGCTGGCGATACCCCTTGAGGCAGAAAGTCATTGAGCACGATCGACGAGTCCACATCCCCAGCCTGCAATGCGAGATCGGGGAATGACTCCAGAACCGTTGTCGCAAGATCGGGATCCTGAGAGATGATCCTGACCGTATCTCGGCCACTGACATTCAGTGCCGTGTCCCTCGCGACAAAGACGACCTCCGTCTCTGCAATGTCTCCAGACAGGGCGAACACCGAACTGTCGTCGTTGATCCGGATGAGGATCGCCCCCTCACCTCCACCGATGTCGGAAAAGGCCCACTGCATCACCGAATCGGGATGGGCTTCTCGATCGACGATGAAGTCATTGAGAACAATGCCCTGAGAGGACTGGCCGGCGATGAAGACAATGTCAGGCAGAGAGCGCAGATCGAGCCGCTCACTTTCACCGAAGTATCGCACTGTCGTGGTGGCGACTTCTGTACGACCCAGCGAGTCAATGGCGGTGATGCGTATGGTATCGGTTCCAGAGTTTTCGCTGAAGACACTCAGATCCTGCCGGAACCCATCTTCCACGCTTGCATCGGTTTTGCGCTGAATGATCGCGGCGCCTCGACGCCCCTGATTTGAAACTTCAAAACGGATCGACGCCTTGGAGACCGAAGGCGAAACCAGCAGATGGTTGAGCAGATCGAGAACGGTCACCAGTTCGCCGACCGGCGCCTCGACGCTCGGCAGCGGCGTCAGCGAAAAGGCACCACCGGCACCCACGCCACCGCTGCGAATCGTGACCAGCATCGTATCCTGTGCAGAGATCCCACTCGGATCCTGCACGCGGAAGATGATCGGCTCCGAACCGAATTCGGAGTTCTGATCTACGAGAAAGGTGACCACGTGGCTCAGCGGATCGATGGAGACACGCAGATTGTCTTCGTTGAATGTGCTCAGCACAGTCCAGTCCACCTGTACGTCGGTGTTGTTGTCGTCGTAGTAGTATTCGTCCAGATCGATGGAGCGATCTTCCTCACTCAGGTCCAGAATCAGATCGGGAATACCGCCCACCACCGGGCGTCCATCCTACACGTATACCCTGAGAACGAGTTGATCTGATTGATCCGTCGGATCTGACACGGTGAGCGAGATCTCTTCGTACCCGACGAAATCCTGAGCGGAGATGACTGTCAGCGCGCGCTCGGCGTCGATGCCGAGGGCACTGGTCGTGACGCCTGGAATCGACCAGGCCAGTTCGGAGTCGTCGTTGTCGGGATCCTCGACGAGCTCGTCAAGGATCACGCTGTCTGATCCATTGCGCGGTAGATCAATCTTGATCGCCTCAAACACCTCCGGCGGCAGCGCCTCGGCGGACGTGAAAAACAGGGTGACCGAGTCGTTGAGATTCTCAGGATCCAGGGGATCCTGCACAGAGAAACGGACCCGTCCCGTGCCCGTGAAGGTGGGGTCGCCTTCGACGGTGATTATCAGATCGCCAGCGACGCGGCTCGTGTCGGCACGGAAACGTTCGCTTGGATCGTCCTGCCAGGTCAGGATCAACTCGTCGAGCGGTGTGTCCGGATCTTCTACGAATTCATCCCACCGATACGTTTTTGTGCCCCCGCGACTGATGCGCGGATTGAGCTCATCGTCGCCCGACAGGAGAAACTTCGGCCCATCCGGAACTTCCTCGACGAGGACAATGACTCGCAGTGAGTCCTCCGCCGCTTGCAGATCTCGAACACGAACCAGCAGCGAATCCACACCACCAAAATTGGAGGCAGACCACACGAGCAGTTCGTGGGTCACATCATCATCCGTTCCACGAACATTGGCATCCGTCACGGACGCCGAATAACTCGTCACCGCGTAGACCAGTTCTAGGTCGGGATCGGTTACGTCCGGATCTATGACAATGTCGTCCAGGTCGCGACCCCGGAATGCTCTGCGCACATCAGGGTTCAGTGTGCCTCTCGCATAGACAAAGCGATCCTCCCTGATCAGCACCGTATCGCGCTTCACCCCCAGGGAATCTTCCGGCAGATCGAAGAGGGGCGGATTGTTGACGATGATATCCGAGACTTCCGTCACCGTAAGCGGTGGTCGCCCGGCGATGCGCGGCGGTTCCGTGGCCGTCCAGATGATTCGCTGACTGCCCCGCCACCCTTCCACCGGCACGATCACGACGCGGTTGCCATCAGGACGGATCTCGATGCTCAGACTCTCGGGCGCCGCAGGTTCAAAGCTCCAGGTAATGTCGTTGATGGAGGCCAGCGTATTCAGGACATAGTCGTCGAGAGAACCGATCTGAATGCTGTCCGATTGACCCGGCGTCAGGATGACATCAGGAATATCTCGCAACTCGATGCCGGTAACGGTGATCTCCATGCCCTGCACAGTACGGTAGCGGGCCTCAGAAATGCCGTCGGCAAGGACCAGCCGAGTCTCTCGAATCGGATTGTCATCGATATCGAGGGCACCATTGTCGATGGGCTTGAGACACAGCAGTGTGAAGGTGGCGATCACCCCGCTTCCGGTGCGTTCCCGATCGCCGCCGAGTCCGATCACTGCTCCATAGTCGAGTTGCTGACCATTGAGCTGCGCCGCCACCGGATCTGACTCTGGCAGGAGCAGATTGGACACCTCGACGCCGCCGGCGAACAGTGGACCTTGTTGGAAAGGTTGGATGCCGACATTGCCGGCCAAGCCAAAATCACGAACCTCAAAGAATTCGCGCTCAGGCAGAGAGATGAAGAAACTGCTACCCGCTGATGAGACCCCCTGCAAGTCGGCAAAGACCTCGATCTGCACGCTCTGGCCCACCTGGGCCACGATGCGAGACTTCCCCGTACCTGCTTCTCGGAGGCGTATGGTCTGGGCGTCTGCCTGACTCATCCAGCCGACGAGCAGGGTCAGTGCGAGAAATATGGCGCTCTGATGGTGTTTCACGATTCCTTCGTCCACCGTGGCCCGCGATTGCCGAATCACCCGGGCATCGGGTCAGTTTTGAGCACGGAACTCCAAAGGAACTACCTGCAAATCGCGTGCCCACCCTGAACCACTGATCCATCGTCTGCGGGTGAGCCGGCTGAGGCCATGCAACTGCAGCATAACTCCCTCTCTCCCAGGTATATATGACGCCCAAACCCCTACCATAGTTCCAAGGATCAGACCCATAGAGCACTTTGGTCAAGCTTTTGTTGTTGAAGGAAAACCATTCCCCTTCTGAAGCGATCGACACCAACGACAAAGGCGCCGCGAACAGAGTTCGCGGCGCCCTCATCATTTTTTCTGCATCAGGTGTTTGGTGCATCTCCAGGGGCCGCGGAGCAGGCCCCCAGAGACGAACCATTCACATGACCAGTTATTTGACCGTATTGGTCATTTGACCAACGTCATCTTCCGGATCTGGTTGAAGTCACCGGCTTCCAGGTTGTAGAAGTAAACACCTGAAGCAACCGAGCGACCCATCTGATCCTGACCGTCCCACTCCAGAGCATAGGTCCCGGCCTTCATCCGATTGTCGACCAGCGTGCGGACCGTCTGGCCCAGCTGGTTGTAGATGCGCAACTGCACGTCCCGAGCTGTCGGGATCTCGAAGCGAATCTCCGTCGACGGGTTGAAGGGGTTCGGGTAGTTCTGGTGCAGGGCTGCCACGGAGGGCAACGCCGGCGCCTTCTCTACCGTCATCGGGATACCGAAGTGGGCACTGTTCACCACCACACCGTTGGCGATCTCGATGACACCCGGCTCGTCCACCAAAGCCATGAAGCGGACGGTTGCGAGGTTACCATCGCCACTGGCAGACCAGTCGGAGCCGATGCGACCAGAGGCCACCTCGACAACGCCTGTCTCAAAGCGGTGGAAGAAGAGCGAGCCTGCGCCGTTTCCGTCGAAGACGTCACCCTGTGCGATCGCCTGATCGGCGGCAAGAGGCTTGACCTTCTCGGGGTCATACGTCAGCTGCAACCCGAAGGCGGCAACATCGGTCATGTCCTCGAGACGGGCTGTGACCTCAAACACCCGACCTGGCCACCAGGTCTCGACCTCTTCGATCCCTTCGATTTTGGCAATCGCTGAGGTGTTGTCGCCACCACTGGTGATCATCTTGAACACCGGCGGTGCGCCAAATCCGTCATTGCCAAAGTTCTTCGTCACGAAGCCGAGGTCGATGGAGTTGACCACACCATCGTTGTTGACATCGGCGTCCCTGACGAATCCAGAATCGGAGGTGGTCTCGTTCCAGACGCTGAAGATCAAGTTGGCGTCGGCGATATCGACCTGGTTGTCATTCGTCGCGTCACCACCCCGGAGTGCACCGAGAGGTGTCGCGGGTGAAAGATCACCCAGAGGGTCAGTGCCGAAGGTCGGCGAAATCGCCTGCGTCAACCCGTTGAACAGCGTCAACGTGTCGCTACGGCCTGTCACGTAACCCGGAGCTTTCACCGCGATCTCGTAGACTCCCGGTGGGATCTGGGTCAGTGTGAACGTGCCGAAGGCGTCCGTATTGACGTTCACCGAGTCTTCGAGTGTGCCGGAGGAACCACCACCACTGAACACCGGGCTGATGTCGTTCGCCGTGATGTAGTCCTGGTCGGTGATGTCCTGCGTCGACCCGATCAGACGCAAGTGCGCGTCCATGACGTCGGTGTAGTCGGAACGGCCCTCCAGTGGCACAGTGACGATCAGGCGGGCCCTCGGAGTGAGGATCACCTTACCTTCCCGAGCTGGTGCTGCAATCTCGCTTGTGCCACGATAGAAAGCGGCCTTGCGACCAGGCTCCGCGCTCCACTGCAACACTGTGTCGAGCGGTGCTCCGCCCGAATAGTTGTTGACGAGGAGCTTGAAGCTGGCCACGACCTGTGAACTGTCGAATGGCGATGCCACGCGACCCACGAGCTCTCCTTGGAGCGAGAATTCGACGAAGTTGAGCTTCAACCACTGAGCGTCACCCGTTGTGGTGTCGTTCTGTGCGATTGTGCTCGGCGTCTGGAACGCACCGTTGGAGTCCTGGAAGACCTGGAAACCATTGGCGGCGTTGTCGTCGATGTCGAGGACCGTGAAGTGATTGCGTGGCACGTTCAGGTGATACGCCATCTGATCGACAGACGTTCCCTGAGAGTTCGCCAGCAACTGGAGCTCGAGCGTATCACCGGAACTGGCGACCAATGAGCTCGGGCTCAACTCGATACTGTAGAGCGGATCTGTTCCTTCAATGCGCAGGGCGCCAGGGGACTTCGACAACACGGCCTGCTGCGACCTGGAACCCAAACCAGAGGCGACGGAGTCGACCTGGCCATTCACATACACCGGTGCGGCACCGTGCGTCGTGAAGGGATCCATACTACCGGCGATGAAGATGTCGAATTCCGTCGGCGTACCGCTGATGGCGAAAGACGTCGTCTTCGTGTCCCAGTTGAAGGAATTTTCACCACTCTCGCGCAGCGTTGTCACGTGCGTGAGAGCGGTATCCGTTCCAGTGATGCTGTTGATCAGGATCACGTCATCGGCGCCAGTCTGACCTCTCATGTTCGACTCGAGCTGCGTCAGGGTGGCGTACTTACCCTTCGGCGCTGCATAGAGACGCAGATAGGCGTCGTCGGTACCGGTTCCATCATCGATCAGGAACGCATCCCACTCGAGTTTGACCACGTCACCGTTGATGAGCAACTGATCACCAGCGGGCGGCGTGCGCATGACCACACGCGGCGTCTGCGACGCCGGTGACTCCTGCGAGCCGATCAGCAGGACCGCACCACCAGCCTGCACACGCGAATTGCCGAGCTCGTCGCTGAGCACGGCATAGATCCAGGCCGTGTCAGTGACCGCGCCATGCTGATACGCATGCTCACGGTATGATCCGGCCGGCGCCGCAGCAGTGTTAAAAGGTTGCTTGAAGACGCGCGGCAACTCACCAGGCGGTGCCTTGAAGTCCCAGACGAACTGGTCTCCAGCTCCTTCGTCATCCTCGAGCAGACCGCCCTGGATGAGAATGGCACTACCCGCGTTGGCTCCACTGGAGGCGACAAGCGCCGTCGAATCAATCCCGGAATAGTCGAACGTTACCGGACTGACACCGGTGTAGTAGAAACCGATAGAAGCGTTGCCATCGAGATCCTGATCAGAGCGACCTCGCTGCCACTCGATGGTGTAGTTGAACTGTTGGGTGGTGTTGATCTTCTTCACCGTCCCCTTCAGCGGCGCCGTAAACTCAAAGGCCGGTGAGTGACGGACGGACAGCGGGAAGCTCGAGGCGCCGACGGCGAAGGAATCACCGTCAGCCACCACCGCATACAACGTGTAGCTAGCCTGTGCGATGACTGAATCCCGCGCGCTACCCTGGGCGGTGACATCGAAACTGAATTCGACGTCCTCGTCCGTGCGCAGTGAATCGGACAACTCCATTGCTGTTGCCCCCGCCAGATCGATCGACAGGTTGGGGTATGTCCCGGTGATGGCGACATCGCTGGCCGTCAAACCAGCCGACGTCGAGTAGAAGAGACGGACCTGCGCGTTGTCGTTGTAGTCGACGAGGTCGAACTTGACCACGAACGGATTGGTCTTGTCCAGATCGTCGTATTCACCAGTGTCGACGGTATCGACGACGACGGGCGACAGCGACCTGACCACCGGAATGTGGCGGATGCGCAAGGCACCGTCACTGACCGCGAAGACAGGCGGGTTGCTTTTGTCATCGGCGACGATGTAGACGTAATAGAGACCATCGCGCGCCTTGTTGATCGGCGCGAAGTTGTAGCTGTTCTGTAGCGTCACACCCGGATCATCCCAGGAGTAGTTCCGCACGTTGGTCGGCGACGTGCCTTCAACGAAGTCACCGGTACCAGGAATCGTGGCTGCTGTGAAAGCGTCATTCTCATCGACGATCAGTGTGCCGAAAGTGCGAATGTCGCGCACCGACGACAGACCGTTGTCAGGATAGTAGTAGAGTTTGGTCTCCAGGATATCTGGAGCAAGAGGACCCGTCATCGCGGGGGGTCCGACATCGTCATCTTCATCGAACAGGACGTAACGGATGGCGAACGACTCACTCGAGAAGGCGCCGTTGTCGGCCGTCGTCGCATTCGGCTCCACAATATCCACCACCGGGGCTACATTGGCGGTGACGATGTTGATATTCGCACCCATCTGGAAGAAGCTACCCAGTGGGATGAATCGAGACTGAGTCGCGGCGGCGTAGGCCCGCGGGTTCACCATCCCCTGCTCAGCACGGTCGTGACCATTCATTTCGATGCCCTGCACGATGCTGCTCGAAGGCGTAGTCATAGTGCCGAAAGCGGTAAAGAGTCCGGCCAAGCCCACGTTCTGCGACGCGGCACTCAGACCTGTCGATCGAGTCGAAAGCACGGCAGCCGACGTGGACAACACGACGAACAGGTTCGTCGAGGAGTCACCGCCGAGGACGTTCAGCTTGACCAGCAGACCGTTCTTGTCCCCGTCGTCGCCCCACTCGCCGAAGCCGGCGGAGGCATCATCATTGACCTGACCCTCCCAGACGCCGCTGTTGTTCTGCGCCCCGTTCTGACTGCCGGCGCCCTTGAAGACGGCACCGGGCGCACCCGGAGTGAGAGTAGCGACACCGAGCGACACGTGGTGGATACGACGCCACTGACCGGTGAGGAAGCCACCCGGAGCGGCGGTCCCCCCTGGCATCTGCCAACCGATACCGGTTCCGTCGGTGTTGCCACCGGCCGTGACCTGCACCATGCGATTGGGCAGTGTAGTTACGGTTCCGGAGAACAGCGGCGGATTCACCGGTGTGTAGTTCATGCGGTAGACGTTGGCGCCGTTCGGGATCGACACATCGTCGAACGTCACCTCACGGCCGATGACCTTGAAGTAGGGCAAGGGAGAGATGTTCCCCGGTTTATTTGTGGCATACCCACGACCTGGCTGGACATCGCCTGTTGGACCAGCAGCTAAAAGCGGCGCGCCACGAAGATCTATGGGCACATTCGTCGCCGAACCACCGACGAATGCCAAGTAGACATTGTCGTCACCGTCGCGCATGGCGATCCTCGGCGCAAACACCTGCTGATGGGCGCGCATGTCCGCGGTTTGTCCAACTGCTAGATTGCGCTTGCGAGAAGGCCGGAAACCATCAGACGACCCGTTGCTCTGCGATGCCACGACCTGCGGCAGCTCCCACTCGGTACCATTGAAGCGCGAATAGTAGATGCTTGTATTGGCACCTGGAATGCCATTGGGCAAGCGTTCAGCGGACCCTGTTGCCGAGCCGGTTCCACCGCCCGCCAGATTGGTTGCACTTACGCTCCGGCCGCCTGAGAAGGCGATATGGATATCTGCGCCATTTGTCGATGCCGTCTTCCGCGGATCGACGAGCACGGCGACGCGATCGACATACATCCAGTGTGACTCGATCACGTAGTTCGTGCTCGCCTGGAACAGTGGCGTTGTTGTTGAAACGTCGGTAAGAGTTCCCGTCGGGAAGGCGAACGACGTCGTTCCCCACGTGGCACCAGCACCCGGCAGACCGTTGTAGTTGGAAACTGCATAGGCAATGTTCTCGTCTTGGCCACCTGCCGCCCCGGCGCCCCAAGCGACCGCATCCGTATGCTTCCAGAAGGTGTAGATTCGATCGGGCTGCATCGACTTGTCCACGTCGACCGTCGGGAACAAACGCACTAGCCCGCCGGCCCCACCCCGCGCCATCACGTCGTCCACATTTCCAGCCCTGATGATACCCAGGTTCGAGACCGGCTCGTCGTCGAACGTACCCACATTGCTACCGCCTGAACCGGGGTTCCAGCCAAGCTGCGAGCGATCGTCCCAGCGACTGGCGGGGAGCTGCTTGTGCTGGATCTGGTCTAGAACATTTGAAAACCAAACGATGTGGAGAATGTCGTCATCACCCACGGCGATATCCGGGGAGCGATTGATCTGGTCGTCCGTATCGATCAGAATACCACCAGAGCTTCCGACAGTGCCGTTGGCTCCGATCAGAACCTGAGTAGCGCTACCCGTCTTCAGACTGTCACCATCCATCTTCGCCAACATGATATCTGTCGAACCGATGAGGTTAGCATAGTGACTCATGTGCAAAGAACGCTCATAGACGATGAAGATGTCGTCGGTCTCCGTAATGGCCATACGCGGGAATGCCGTATTGCGACCGGGGAAGTTCCCGACGGCGGTGGTATTGACCGTGCTCGTATCGTTAATAACGACCGCACTGTTGGCGGGCAGCCAGGAGCTACCGCCGTCGTTCGAATAGTTGAAGAAGATATTGTTGTGATTGCGAACCCCACGGCCGTCTACACGTTCATCGGTGGTCCGAGCCCCCGCCCCATCCGCTTCCAGGGGCGACATAATGCCATCGGCTGAGAAGTTCATCGCGTAGACAACACGCGGATTCCCCTTACTGTCCACGACCATGTCGAGCGTCGAGAAACCCGCCGTCATCGATACATTCGGCGTGATCATGTCAAAACGCAGAGTACCCGATACGGAGATCGTATCCATGAACGTTTTACCACCATCTAAACTCTTGGCGTACACAACACCATAGACCGGCGTGCTTTCCGCGAAAGCCAGATCGACTGTACCACGTTGCTGGATCCAAGCACGGTGGATGACGCCGTTGCCGTCGACCGCCATCGCCTGGTCCATGTATCCTGCCGTTGACGGTGCCGCGAAGAAGGGGACGCTGCGCTCCATCTTCTGGAAATTGCCAATTACCGGAAAGTTGAAGTTGGCAGCTTCATTTAGATCGACCTGGACCGTGACCTCTTTCCCAGTCACGAAATTTGTCTTGCTCGAGCTGTCCGACACGGAGAAACCGGCCGGGGTAAGATTCTCGAAGATCGGCTGAGCCATCAACTGGCTCCCAAGCCCCATCGCGAGAACGCCGAGCATTGCGCTACAAATCATGCGCTTAAAGCTCATTGTCTATCACTCCTTCCATGGACACAACTTTGTGCGACTGAAAGCGAAGCAGTCCGGCCGAAGACAGTGATGTCCCTATCATCTGCGGGTCTGGCCGTATCGCAAACTCAGAGTTCCCTCTCCGCCCCCGCGGACGGGAAACCCCGTTTTATCTTCGATCACTCATCTCGAAGAGGTGATTCTCACCTCCAGGGAGGAGCCATCTAACCTCTCACTACATCGATCGTAATAAACGTCTGCATACCTATTATCAACTAACTGCTGGGGAACGATGGGAACCCCGGGCACGTAAAACCCACGGTTCCTTAGTCCAGGATATCGGCATCCGAAGGTTGAACTTCAGGATTTTTTATCAAGCATACTTTTCCGGCATACAGCTATAGCAAACTGACCGACCCCCTGGACACAGGATTTCGGTCATTGCGCCGGTATTCACTCTCGCTCCCATTCCTGGCTCATGATCTCCCTGAACTCAGGGTCCCCCTCCCTCGAGGGGTTCGTGGACACCTCCGGCGCCCGGACGAGTGCGTGTACAAGCAGGTTTGCGGAGTCTTCGGTGCCGATCGTGTTGCCGATTCTGCCGGGCCCACCTATCTTGTGATGGTTTGGCCCGTTTCGGCTTCACGGCAGCAGAAAGGCTGTGGAGCCGGCACCGAAGTGCCGGCTCCGCTCCGCTTTCAGACAAAAGTTGTGTCCCGTGTGTTGCAGTGTGGTTTGGGCGGCGTTACGCGGCCACCTGGTACGACGGGGGAGTGGTCGCGACCATCGCCACCGCAGTCCAGGGACGAAACAATTTGTCAGCCAGTCGTTGAGCAAGGCGTGTGCCAATACCCAGAGAAACCTGGTAACCTGCTACAAAACCAACACTTTACAGGGTTTCGAGAAAAATCTCTACGAGACCACTGCCGGAAGATGTTACCCCGGATCAGCTATCAACAGGGAGTTCCGTTTCGTGCCAAACCTCAGAGCAGCCAAGAAAAGCATCCGGAAGAATCTCGTCCGGAGAGACCACAACAAACACATTACTTCCACCATGCGGTCCGCCATCAAGCAGGTTCGCGAGGCAACGGACGCTGCAGGCGGCCAGACCGCACTGGCACGTGCCGTGTCGATCATCGATCGATCACAGAAGAAGGGCGTGATACATAAGAACACGGCCTCCCGGTACAAGTCTCGCCTCACTCACTTTGTGCGCGGCCTGAGCTGAGCAACCTCTCTCCAGGACACCCTCCCACACGACAGTGCCCAAATGGGCCCGTGCCATCCTTTGGATGGCACGGGCCTTTTCTATAGACCATGCGACGACTCAAGACATGGGAGTCTCGAGCACTCCCCGCTCTGATCGTGTTCCTCGTCGTCTGCCTGGCGTACGTGCAAGCGCCACAGACACAAGAGTTTCACTATGATGATGGTCACTCCCTGGTGCGAAATCCACACATTCGCAACCTGGAGAACCTCCCGGATTTCTTCAAGACACGATCCATGTTTGGCGAGAATCCAGAGGATGGCATGTACCGTCCCCTGGTTTTAGTGGCTCACTCTCTGAATTTCGCGGTCACGGGCCTGAGGCCGGGGGCCTTTGTGGCCCTCAACATCGTCATCCACGCCACATCGGCTGCCGTGATTGCCTGGGCACTTACTCTTCTGCTGCCAATGAGAATCGGACTCGCGGCCGGACTGCTGTTTGGACTGCACCCGGTACAGAGTGAGGCCGTCCACTATATCTCGGCGCGATCAGAGTCGCTCGCCGGACTGTTTGTCGCGCTGTCCGTGGGCGCTTTTGCCCTGTGGATCGCCGGTGATCGTCGGCGACAGGGGCTGAGAATCCTCTCCTTGGGATCCTTCATCCTCGGGCTGCTGGCCAAGGCGACGGCGATCGTCACACCGGCGTTGATCTTTCTGGTTGCCTGGCGAGCGTGGCCCGATCGATCCGGCAGGGGAGCCCTTCGAGCAGCATTCCCATGGATGGTGATATCACTGGTTTATTTCATTTTTCACCAATTAGTTAAAACCTCACCCTTAATACCACTTCGTCCTGTAGTCGTTCAGTTTGCGACGCAGTTGAAAGCTGTCGTCCACTATCTGATCAGCTTTGTCATGCCCATTCGTCTCAGCGTCCTGCCGCAGTTCCAGGAGAGCCGGATTCTCGAACCAGCAGTCCTGTTGAGCCTGATCGCCTTGCTCAGCCTGGGCACCGTCACCTGGAGACACCGACAGACGATCCCGGGAGCCGCGGCGGGCCTCGCATGGTTTCTCATCTGCCTGTCCCCCACCCTTGTCGTGCCACTAAATGTCCTGATCAACGATCATCGGCCCTATCTGGCCGTCGCCGGCCTCATCTGGGCGGCAGGCACCTTCGCCCATCACATCACCCGTAGCGTGACGATACCCTTGCTTCTCATCGCTTTCGTCCTCACCTGGCAGAGATCCGACACCTGGGAAACGGAGCGGAGCCTCTGGTCGGACGCCGTGGTAAAGGGTCCGCAGATGGCGATCGCCCACTACAATCTGGGTTTTGCCCAACACATTGCCGGACAATCCGATAGCGCAACAGCCCACTATCGCATTGCCCTACACATCGAACCCGACTACGTGCGCCCCTTGAACAATCTTGGGGCGATCATGAGAGAAGAGGGCCGTCTGGTCGATGCTCGGAAGATTCTGCACAGAGCTGCAGAACTTGAGCCGGACAACGCTGAGGTCTTGAACAATCTTGGGCTTGTCGCCACGGCTCAAGGCGATGCGCAGGATGCAGTATCTATCTTATTGCGAGCCTGCGACTTATCGCCATCTACGGGAGAGATCTGGCTCAACCTCGGACTGGCGCAGCGGGATGCGGGAGACCCATCGGCAGCCATGCGCAGTCTGCAGCGAGCACTACAGCTGGACCCCGGCTTGCGCAACCGCGTCGCAGTCACTCCTTAGCCGCCCTTCTGCAGCCCTCCCTATTCCCGCGAGCCCCGCTCTAGCTGCTCTGACACCTCGGGAATGGCCTGATGAGCAGAGCTTGCCGCCTCGATCCGAGTCAGCTCCGCGAAATTCTGTTGGATCATGGGCAATCCGGGCGCAAGCGAGTCGGCCGCAAGCCAGGCTCGCCGTGCGGCGGCAAACCTCCCACTCCGGGCGGCGACGAAACCGAGATTCACCCAACCATCGATCCAGCCTGGCGTCTGCCTGAGAGCCGTCTGCAGACCCTCTGCCGCCCTGTCTCTGTGTCCGAGTTCTTCCAGAAGAAGGGCTCTGGCCATGACCGCCTCCTTCCAACGTGGCTTCGCTGACACGACCTGCTCCAGCAATTCGAGGGCTGCCTTCGGTTCGCGTGGCCTTCGGGCAAGGGCCAGGTTATAGAGGACCCTGGGATCGGTAGGATACTGGGACTGAAGCGCCGCCATCAGGCCCTCAGCTTCTTCCAATCGATTCTCTTGCAACAAGATACCACCTATACTTAACTGCAATTCGAGCCTTCCGCCGTATAGTCTGTCGGCCGTTCTGTACGCCGCCAGGGCCGCGGTCGGCTGACCATGTCGACGCAGTGCATCCGCGTGAAACTCGTGTGCCCGGCCCGAGGCGGGTGCCAAGGCGGTCGCCTTGCGCCAGATGCCAAGCTCCGTCGACCACTCCCCTGCCTGCGAGGCTGCCAGGCCTGCCCATAGGATGAACAGCACCGCAGTCACTGCTCGCTGGCCTCTTGTCAGAATGTCAGGGCCCAGCGTGCCTATTTCACGACGACTCATCTCCAGACCGACGACGACGAAACCGATGGCCAGAACCGGATACAGTCGATGTTCGCTGACCACGGTATGGAGCGGAATGACACTGGGGATGATGAGAGGCACCAACACGACCCCCAGTTGCCAGCCCAACCGGCGCCGAACCACAAGGGCGGCAGCGCTCAGCAGCATCAGGAAGGCCAGCAGTTGCGTCCATCCCGGAGACACCGTGTCAATGGGATGGATGACACTCAGAGGATGGGGAATCAACAGCAGCTTCAACTGATACACCCAAGCGTCCATCTGAACGGCGATCTGCTCGAGCAAGCTTCGCACGCGCTGTTGGATCAGCGAAGACTCAATCAGATGCTGCATCCAGACGAGATAGGTGATCACGGCGACCCCGAAGGGCCCCCACGGTCGAAGTCCACTCTCGCCACGGACAGAGGAGGTGGGGAGAATCCGATCAACCCCCCAGAGCAAAACCGGCGTCACGATCGCCGTCGACTTGCATCCAAGCGCGAGAACGAACAAGAGCAAGCTGCCTGGCCGCTGGGCCCGGCGCCAGGCAAGCAAAGACGCCAGCATGAAGAGGGTGCTCATACTTTCAGATCGGGCACTGATGTAGAGTGCCGTCTCACTGGCCACCGGATGGAGCAGAAAACCGATACCGGCCAGCACCGCGAAGGTGGAGTTCCCTGAACGTTCTACACCATATTGAACCAGAGCCCAGACCAGCCAACTGACTGCGACATGGAGCAGGACGTTGACCAGATGCAAAGAGGCCGCCCACTGCGCCTCACCAGAAATCGCCCAGCCCACTGCATAGCTGGCCAGCAGCAGCGGTCGGTACATGGCCCGATCCGATTCCCCGGAGAACGCCGTGGCGTCTGCGAGGAAGGACGGAACTCTACCCAGATCCCGGAGATTCGGATTCTCCCGTATCGAGTGGTGATCATCGAATTGGAAGGGAGCATCGAAGGACGGATGGAACAGTACAACACCCGCCACAGTGAGCAGGGCCAGCATAGCGAGACCGCGAACTGGCGTCGCCACGCCGCCCACGCCTATTCGTAAACTCGAGTGCTCAAATACCGCAGACCACTGTCACAGAGGATGGTGACGACTCGATGGTCTCGAGGCAGATCTCGAGCGACCTGTGTGGCGAGCCACACATTGGCGCCAGCCGAAATACCGACCAGAATCCCCTCTTCCCGAGCCAGACGGCGGCACATCTCGTAGGCATCGTCATCCTCGATCATGCGCACCTCGTCCACCACATCCATGTCGAGTGTGTCCGGGACGAAACCAGCCCCGATCCCTTCGATATACGTGATACCGGGCTCTCCACCAGACAGAACCGGCGATCCGGCCGGCTCTCCAGCGATGACGCGAATCCGCTCACCCAATTCCTGCTTCAACACAGCACCGACCCCACTGATCGAGCCGCCGGTACCGACACCGGCGACAAATGCATCGATCCCCTCCTCCATCTGCGATATGATCTCACGAGCCGTGGTGAGACGGTGGATCTCGGGGTTTGCGGGGTTTTCGAACTGTTGGGGCATGAAGTAACCGGGATTCTCGCGTACGAGCTCTTGTGCACGATCAATGGCCCCTCGCATCCCGTCCGCAGCGGAGGTCAGTTCCACTTCTGCCCCAAAGGCCTGCATCTGCAGACGGCGCTCCCGGCTGGCCGTGTCGAACATCGTCACGATCAGTCGATAACCCTTCACTGCAGCGACCATCGCCAACCCAATTCCCGTGTTGCCACTGGTGGGTTCCACGATCGTGCCACCGGCTTGCAGCTGCCCTTGCGCTTCGGCCTTCTCGATCATGGCCAGAGCGATCCGGTCCTTGACGCTCCCGCCCGGGTTGGCGGATTCGAGTTTCGCCCAGACTTGGGCCCCCTCGCCAGCGGCGACCTTGTTCAGTCGAACCAGCGGCGTCGCGCCAATGAGTTCGAGGATGTTCTGTGCTCGCTTCACGCCAGGGTTCCTTCAGCCATCTGAAAGAAGCTTCATTCGCTCTCGTACGACCTTCTCCATCTGGGGTACTACCGGCCACGACTGGAGAAATCGCTGATAGTTTGTAATCGCCAGATCGGACCGGCCCAATTCGTCATAGGCCTGCCCCAACAGGTAATACAACTTGCCCTGCACGGGCCCAACAAGCAAGGCAGCCTCGCACACCTGCCGCGCCATAGACGGGTTGCCGACAGTCAGACTGAGCCAAGCGAGATTGAAAATCGCCCCCTGATGGTCCGGGCGCTGACGGATCGCAGCCTCGTATCGCTGGGTCGCCTTAACGGAACGTCCGTAGTCGGACAAGAGATTCCCCAGGCTGTAGAGTGACTCCACGTGGGTGGGATCGGCGCTCAGCGCTGCTCTCAGATCACGTTCGGCGGCCACGTCATCCCGCTGACCACGATGAATCAGCGCTCGACGCCGATAGAGTTCGGCGTTGCCAGGCCGAAGACCAATCGTTGAAGACAACAGGTCGATCGCCGCGGCGGGATCGCCCAACTCATTGTGCAGGAGCGCGAGGTTGATCGCCGCGTTGGCGAATCCCGGCGCCACGTCCAGACTCTTGCGAAAAGCTGTGATGGCCCCCGCCGAATCGTGTGCGGCGAGCAGGGCGTTGCCGTAGTTGTAGTTCGTTAGTTGATCATGGGGTGCCAGTTCCACAGCAGTACGAAACGAGCCCAACGCCGCTTTCGTGTCTCCCGCAGCTTCGTATTGACCTCCGAGGTGAAGATGTGCGCGATGCATCCCTGGTGCCTTGGCCACGGCATCCGTCCACAGGCTCATCTCCGTGGACCACACGCCGACCCGCTGAGCACTGAGCAGACTCATTGCAGCCAGAAGGATGACGAACAAACTCGTCTGGCGCCGGCTATGGGCCCGATATCCGACACCCTTGATCAACGCGGGCGCCAACAGCGCCAGTACTGGGTACAGTCGGTGATCATTCACCAACACATTCAGGGGCACAAGCGTCGACGGAGCCAGCGTCAGCACACTTCCGAGGAAGGCAAAGCGCAGCAGAGAGGAGGCGCAGCGCCAGATGACGATAGCGACGGAGCAGACGACCAGACCGGCCGCGATCACCGTGAGATCTGGAATGTGCGATTCAGAGAATGCGTGTTCGACGTTCAGTCTTGTGGGGATCACGAGCAGGTTGAGGTAATAGACCAGCGCCTTGGTCTGCGTCAGCCCCTGCGCGAAAAGCGAGCGCACAGGTTCGCCGACGGCCGTTCCGACAGCCGCACGCATCTGCACCAGATAGACACAGGCCATCAGTGCGAAAGGGGTCAGCGCGATCCATCGCTTCCCGGTCCGTAACTCCCAGAGCGAAACAAGCGCGAGGGAGACGATGGCCGTCGCCTTCGCCAGCAACCCCCACCCCATCGAAGCGATGGCCGAGCCAGCCCAGATCGTGCAACCCGTCCGTCGCGCCTGGACATAGGCGATGAGGGAGAGCGACAAACCGATCGCTGCCAGCGACTCGGAGCGGGCGCTGACATAGGTGGCGACTTCGACTGCGACCGGATGCGTCGAAAACAGCGCCGCAACGGGCAAGGCATGGCGGGTGAATCCCGCCGTGACCGAGAACCACCCCACCAACACGCTGCACGCAAGGTGAACGAAGACGTTGAGAAGGTGGTAACCACTCGGATCCAGCCCGCCGAGTTCGTAATTGAGTACGTAACTCAATACAACAAGGGGCCGGAACATGGAGCGATCAGGATCTACTGAAAAGCTCCTTGGGTCAAAGAGCCTCCCCACACCGTCCACGTCCCGGATATGAGGATTGGTGACGATACTGTGGTCATCGTCGTAGTGGAAGGGAAAGTCAACGGCCGGCGCATACACGACCCCCAGCACCACCGCGAGCAGAAGCCAGCCTCCCAAGAACCAATGGCGGGCTGGTCCCGTCCGCTTTGCCCACAACGTCTCGGCAGACGACTGAACACTCATCGACGGGGTGCCGGGAGCCAGGACAGATGAATCGGCTCAGCTGAAGGTGACTCAGCAACCACCGGCGATGGCTGGAACGATCGTGACACTGTCACCCGCGTTCAGCGCGGTCTCCTTGCCGTCGAGGAATCGGATGTCCTCGTCATTGACATACAGATTCACGTAGCGACGGATCTCGCCGGCATCGTCGAGCAGCTTCTCCTTGATACCTTCGTGAGCGGCCTCGAGATTCTCGACAAGCTCACCCACACTTGCTGCTTCGACTTCTACTTCAGCGGCGTTGCCCGTCAGCTTTCTCAACGGGGTCGGGATATTGACGGTGATGGCCATGGATTCTCCTCCGGCTATTCTTTTTTCGGTAACGATGCGTCTGGTTTCTGTGGTCAGGTTGATCTGTACTCTTGTTGACTTGTAGTCAGGTCGATTTGTAATGAGGGCGACTCGTAACGGTCTTCAGTGCACTCACTTCAAAGCTCTCAGCCGATCGATAGCCGACTGCCGAATGACATCATCTTCTGCGGCGCATTCGATGGCACGAGTGAAGGCCTGCACCGCCTC
>PVBE012961463.1_pt1 | contig 30079 bp, 29 predicted proteins | sample 1631181 | NCBI WGS metagenome assembly PVBE01 (sample SAMN08397723, study PRJNA350692) | Marine metagenome, whole genome shotgun sequencing project. | isolation source: water | place: Pacific Ocean | collected 2012-04
ATATGGAGGATTTCCGCCGACGGCACTTCGGTGGCGTAGGGCATCAGGAAATCCATGAAGTTGGCGTTGCGCGGATTTCCCTCTTCGTCGAATTCGATGCGCTCGTAATGGGCGCCGCCGACGCCTTGCGCGATGCCGCCCATGATCTGGCCCTCGACCAGGGTCGGATTGATCATTCGGCCGCAATCATGGACGCAGATATAGCGCTTGAATTCTATCGAGCAGAAATCGGGATCGACCTCGATGATGGCGGCGTGCACGCCGTAGGCCCAGGCGGCGTGCGGCGGGCTGTAATAATCGGTCGCCTCCAAGCCGGGCGCCTCGCCCTCGGCCAGGGCCGGGCCGTCATGCCGGCTGGCCGGGGCAAATTGGGTCGAGGTCTTGGCCGCTTCATTGAAGGCATAGCGTAACGGGTTTGATGCCGTCGCGACCTCGGCCAGCGTCACCGCCATTTCAGGCACACCGTTAACAAACGCCTTGCCGTCTTCGAGGACGATATCTTCCTTGGCCGCTTCGAGCATATTGGCGGCCGCTTCGAGCACCTGCTCGCGCACTTTCAGCGCCGTCTTGTGAATGGCGTTGCCGCTCACCACGGCGGCGCGGCTGGCAAAGGTGGCGACGCCCCAATCGAAGACGCCGGTATCGCCCTCGACAACGATCACATCGCTCACAGCGACGCCGAGCTGATCGGCAGCGATTTGCGCGAACACCGTTTCATGGCCCTGGCCCTGGCATGAAAGGCCCGTATTGACATAGACCTTGCCGGTAATCGGATGAATGCGGATGTGGCTACCCTCATAGGGGCCGCACCCGGTGCCTTCGACATAAAAGCCGAGACCGAGACCGATATAGCGCCCCTCGGCGCGCGCCGCTTGCTGCTCGACGGCAAACGCCTCGACGCCGACATGCTCGAGCACCATATCGAGCGCTTTGACATATTGGCCGCTGTCATGTTCGAGCGGCAGGCCGTCGGCAAACAGCAGGCCCTCGCGGCGATAGGGGAATTCCTCATCGCGGATGAGATTGCGCCGGCGCACCTCGAAGCGGTCGAGGCCAAGCTCATCGGCGAGCTTATCGAGGGCGCGCTCGATGGCGAAGCAGGCCTGGGGCCGGCCGCAGCCGCGATAGGGCGTGATCAGCACCGTCGGCGTATAGACGGCCTTGAACTCGACCCAGATATTGGGCACCCGGTAGGGACCGGCGATCGAGGTCGAGGCGACCTGGGCGATGGCGATGCCATAGGGAATAAAGGCGCCGGTATCGTGCAGGAAAGAATCGCGCAGACCCAAAATTTCGCCGTCTTTGGTGGCAGCCAATTCGAGTTCGTGAATTTGCGTCCGTTCTTGCGACGAGCCGATGAAATTTTCGTTGCGGTCCTCGATATATTTGACCGGCCGGCCCAATTGCATGGCGGCAAACGGCACCAGTAATTCGTCCGGATAAAAGAGCAGCACCTTTTGCCCGAAGCCGCCGCCGACATCGGGCGCGGTGACACGTACTTTGTCCTCATCGAGACCGAGAATCGAGGCCAGGCCGCCGCGCACCGATATCGGCGCCTGCGTGCCGTCCCACACCATCAGCTCGCCGGTGATATCGTCCCAGCGCGCCGCGATAGCGCGGCATTCGAGCGGCGCCGCCGTACTGCGGTCGACCTGCACCTTGATCTTGGTGATGTGCTCGGCGCTGGCAAAGACGCTATCGGGATTGCCCACGGTCTGGACGAAATGCGCCGCCACATTGTTGGCCACGTCGGCGTGGACACGCGGCGCATCGTCCTTGATCGCCACCTCGAGATCCAACTCCACATCGAGCGGTTCGTAATCGACATCGATCATGCGGATCGCGTCTTCCGCCGTATAGCGGTCGACCGCCACCACCATGGCAACCGTCTGGCCGACATGAAATACCTCGCCCTTGGCCAGCGGCCGCTGGGTGCGCGGCTCGGTCAGCGACGGGTGCGGAATGAGGAGCGGCATCTCAAGGTCGAGGCGGCCGAGGTCGTCGCATGTGTAGACGGCGGCGACGCCATCCATCCCGCGCGCCATAGCGCAATCGATCGATAGAATTTTCGCCCGCGCGAACGGGCTCCTGACGAACGCCACATGCAGCGCGCCCTCAAGGTGGATATCGTCGATATAATTGCCTTCGCCACGTACCAGCTTGGCATCTGCCAGGCGTTGCACGCGTTCTCCGAACATCTGGGTTGACATCCCGCCTACCTCTCGCTGTTCATCAGCTCGTGCGCGCGGCGCACGGCTTTGACAATATTCTGATAGCCGGTACAGCGGCAAAGATTGCCCGAGAGGGCGTCGCGGATAGCGTCTTCGCCGAGATCGGGGTTTTCGTTCTCCTCGAAATAACTCACCACCGACATGATGAAGCCGGGCGTGCAGAAGCCGCATTGCAGCGCATGGCATTCGTGGAAGGCCTGCTGCACCGGATGCAAAACATCGGCCGCCGGCGCAACGCCCTCAATGGTACGAATCTCGGCGCCATAGGCCTGCACCGCCAGCGTCAGGCAGGAGCGCGCTGTGGCGCCGTCGATCGTCACCGTGCAACAACCACAAACGCCATGCTCGCAGCCGACATGGGTGCCGGTCAGGCCGAGCTCGTGGCGGAGAAAATCGGCCAGCAGCAGGCGCGTCGAAACCTTGCGCGTCACCGCCTCGCCATTGACGCTGAGCGAGATTTCGCGCTTTGGATCGCTGCTTTCCTTGGGCAGTATTTTTCGCACGCTACGCGTCATGCCGCTTGCCTTTCCTGCGCCCGGTCGCGCGCCGCCGCCAAGGTGCGTTGCGTCAGTGTGTCGACCAGATGGCGGCGATAGGCGGTGCTGGCCTGACTGTCATCGGCCGCCGTCACGCCGTCACGCGCCGCTTTCGCCGCGCGTGCAATGGTGTTTTCATCGAGGATGCCACCGGCCAATTCTTCTTCCGCGCGCTCAAGGCGCACCGCCGTCGAGGCGATGCCGCAGGCCGACAAGCGCGCTTTGGTGCAGCGCCCGGCATCATCGAGCGTCACCAGCGAGCAGATACCGGCCAAGGCATAATCGCCGCGCCGGCGGGCAAATTCCTTGAACGACCAGCCGGTCGCGGGCGCCAGATTGGGAATCCGAACGGCAGTGATCATTTCACCGCCGGCAAGGCTGGTGGTGAGATGAAACTTAAACAGATCGCCCGCCGCAATGGTGCGCGTGCCGCTTGGCCCCTGCACGTCGACCACGCCCTCGGTGGTAAGCAGCATGGCCGGCAGTTCCGCCGCCGCGTCAGCGTGAGCAATGCTGCCGGCAAGCGTGCCGCGGTTGCGCACCACCGTATGGGCGACCTTCTGCAGGACATCGCGCAGCAACGGATTTGCCTGGTGCACGGCTGCGCTCAATTCAACCTCGCGCTGGCGCACCATGGCGCGGACGGTGATTTCGTCAGCGCCGGTATCGATGCCCTTGAGCGCCGGAATGCGGCTGATATCAATCAACAGCGCCGGATTGGCGATGCGGAAATTAAGCGTCGCCAACAGGCTCTGGCCGCCGGCAAGCAGCACCGAGTCCTCTTCCGCCGCGCGCGCCGCGACAGCTTCCTCAACGCTCTCAGGCGTTACGTAATCGAACAGCGGAGGCTTCATCTTGCCAATTCTTCTCGTCGATTTTTGTCTGGTCCATTTCTGTCGCCACGCAACCTTCGTCCGGATCGCTCCAGCCGGCGGGCCAATTGATGCCTGTGTCGCGCTTTATTTTGTCGAAATAAGGCCCGCGGTCAAACATTGCGAGCGGCCCGCGTGCCTCGCGCATTTCGTCGCGGCGTTTGGCCGTGGCGGAAGCGTCGGCGCTGAGCAGGTGCCCGTCCTTGACCAGCACCACGCCATAATCTTCCAGCGCGGCCGCCTCTGAAACCAGACCAGCGCGCACATCGGCGCACACCATCTCAGCTTCGCGCTGCAACGGATCGCCCCAGCCACCACCGCCGGTGGTTTTGATATTGACCACCGAGCCGGCCTCTATCTCAATATTGTCAGACATGCCGGCAACGGATTGCTCGGAGCCGTCATCGTGGCGCACGGTAATGCCGTAGGCATCGCCCGGCCCGCCGCCATTGACGCCGTAAGTATTCAACAATGCGCGGTCGGCGTTCGATAGCAATGTTGCATCGGCCAACGCGCGGATAATTTTGTCATAGCCGCAACCGCCGCGCCGAAAGCCGGCGCCGCCCGAATCGGTCGCCAGGCCAAGCTTCTCGACCAGTACCGGATAGCGCGTCTCGGAGAATTCGGCCGGCAAATTACGCGAATTGGGGACAATATGAACGACGTCACTGCCGTCGGCCCAAGGCCGGCCCGGCCCGCCACCGCCGAGCACCTCGCGGAAGAGATAGAAATCCTTCTGCGTCTTGCCGCCATGCAGGCCCCAGATGCGGATCGTCTCGTGATCGGCCGGCATGCGCCCACCGGTCGCCTTCGAGAGGCAGGCGGCAAAGACGCCGAGCGAGCGCAGCAGGATGAAAAAGCGCAGGCCCGTGGGTTTGCCGAAGGTCGGCGTAACCAGCGTACCCTTGCCGGGGAAATTGACCTCGATAATGTCGAGCACACCTTCATTCATGTCGATTTCCGCCGCGCGCTCGGGCGTATCGGCGAGCGAGCGCAGCACCGGGCCAACCCATTTCCGGAAAAAGCGCCCGTCGCTATAGTCGATCGGCCAATTGATCGGCCCCTTGGCTTCCGGGTCGGTACCGGTGAAATCGAGGGTAATTTTATCCGCCGTCTTGGTCATGGTGAGACGCAGCGCGTGTAGTTTCGGCGCCTCGACGCCGTCGCACTCGATATAATCTTCCCAGTGATAAACGCCATCGGCGATCTTGGGCAGCAGCTCCTCGCGGATGGTGCGGGTGCAGTTCTCGATGATCGCGTCAAACGCCGCTTCGAGATTGTCGACGCCATAGCGCTCGGCCATGGCGATGATGCGCCCGGCGCCAAGCTGCGCCGCGCCGATCTCGGCATCGACGTCACCCCGGAGATGTTCGGAAAGGCGCGAATTGCGCTCGACAATCTTCAATATCGCTTCGTTCAGCACGCCGCGGTCACAGAGCTTAACCGGTGGTATCACCAGGCCCTCGGCCCACATGTCGGTGGCGTTGACCGGCAGGCTGCCCGGCACCGAGCCGCCGACATCATCATGGTGGCCGAACACCTGGCTGAAACCGATCAAGCGCTCGTCATGGAAGATCGGCACGGTGGTGCAGAGATCGGGGATATGGCCGATGCCGCCCGAGCTGTTGTAGGGATCGTTCCAAAAAAACACGTCGCCGGGATTAATATCGTCTTCGCCGAAATATTCGAATACCGGCTCGACCAGGGCGGAATAAGAACGTCCGGTCAGCTTGCGCCCCTTGGCGTCAAAGAGAGCGACGCGGTAATCATGCTGATCGCGGATCATCGGCGAGCGCGAGGTGCGCTCGACCGCCGCTTCGATCTCGAGCTCGGCCGAGCGGATGGTGCCGACGATCACTTCCAATTCGACCGGTCCGATGGCTGAGCGGGCGCTTTGTTCGCTCATGACAGTTTCTCCAGTTTGAGATTGCCGTGCGCATCGGCGCCGACCCGCCAGCCGTCCGGCACAACCACGGTCGAGCCATATTCCTCAACGATCAACGGGCCGTCGAGCGTGTGGCCGGGCGCTAAAGTCTCGCGCCGGTATATATCGCATTCGGCCCAGCCCTGGCCGCGCCAATAGACCTGACGCCCGGCGCTGACCGTCGGTGCGGCACTTGCCACATACGGTTCGGCGACCGACGGACGGTGGATGTGGCCAATCGCCTGGATGCGTAAATTGACCAGCTCGACATCCTGCTCATCTTCATAGGCGAAGCCAAATGTCTGCATATGAACCTTGTGAAACTCCGCCCAGACATGGCTCACCGCAGCTTCGCCCGTGAGCCCTGCCGGCACCGATACCGGCACTTCGTGGCCCTCGCCGACATAGCGCACATCGGCCGAACGCGCTACCTGAATGGCGTCCTCGGCGACGCCCTCGGCGGCGATTTCATGCTGTCCTTGCGCCTCCAACTCGGCCCAGGCACCGTCAATCTCGGCACTGTCGGCGTTCGACTGCTGGCGCACCAGGGTGCGGATATAATCGCGCTTGATATCGGAAACATGCAGGCCGAAAGCGGAAAGATTGCCCGGATTGGGCGGCGACAGAACGGTACGGATATTGAGGAAATCGGCGACTTCGGCGGCAAACAGGCCGCCGGCGCCGCCGAACGCTACCAAGGCATAGAGGCCGGGCTCGCGCCCCTTCATCACCGAGACCTGGCGGATGCCGTGCACCTGGTTGGCGGCGGCGATTTCCATCACCCCGGCAGCGGCTTCCTCGGCCGATATATCGAAACGCTCGCCGAGGCGCTGATAGGCTGCCTTGGCCGCTTCACCATCGAGCGCGATTTCGCCGCCGACCAGGGCTTGCGGCAAACGGCCAAGCACCAGCGCGGCATCGGTTACGGTCGGCTGGGCGCCGCCACGGCCATAGCAGATCGGGCCGGGCTCAGCGCCGGCGCTCCCAGGCCCGACCTTTAGAGCGCCGTAATCATCGACCCAGGCAATCGAGCCGCCGCCGCTCGCCACCGTGGCGATATCGAGCATCGGCGTCTTGACCGGATAGTTTTCAACCAGCGAATTACTGGTCAGTTGCGGCTCGAGATTTTCGACCAGCGAAACATCGGTCGAGGTGCCGCCGACATCGAGCGTCAGAATATTGTCGAAGCCGGCGAGGCCGGACATAAACGCGGCGCCAAGCACGCCGGCGGCGGGGCCGGACAACAGCATCGTCACCGGCTTGTCGCCGGCGGCGCGGTTGCTCACCACGCCGCCATTCGATTGCATGATGAGGAACGGGATCTCGCCCGCCTCGCGTTGGATCTCCGCCATCGCGTGGTTGAGATAGGTCTTGCAATAGGGCTTCACCATAACGTCGATCAGGGTCGTCATGGCGCGCTCATACTCGCGGTATTCCGGCAGCACGGTTGAAGAGAGCGAAACGAAGAGCTGGGGAAAATGCTTGGCGATAATCTCGCCAACGCACTGTTCGTGCGCCGCATCGGCATAGGAATGCAGCAGGCAGACGCCGAGCCGCGTCACCCCATCGGCGACCAATTGCTCGACCGCCGCGACCACACTCGCCTCGTCGAGCGCCGTCAGTTCATTGCCCTCGAAATCGAGCCGCCCGCTAACCTCACGCACCAGATGGAGCGGCACCAAACGCGGCGGCTTGACCCAGAAGAAGGAATTGCCATAGCCGTCCGGTACCGATTGGCGGGCAATCTCGATGATGTGGCGGAAGCCGTCGGTGACGAGCAGGCCGAGGCCCTCGAATTTGTGCTCCAAAACCGCATTGGTCGCCGTAGTCGAGCCATGCAGCACATGGCTGACATCGGCCGGTGCACCGCCGGCTGCCTCGGCCGCCTTACGCAAACCGGCAAGCAATCCAACACTCGGATCGCTCGGCGTGCTCGGTGTCTTGAGGGCGTGCTGGGCGCCGGTCGCCTCGTCGATCGCCACCACATCGGTAAAGGTGCCGCCGGTATCGATTGCAATGCGAAGATTCATGCCTACAGCCACCGCCTAATTACCATCTTTATCCGTTATGTGGATACTATATTCAAAACTCTCCTGTTGCGCAAGCGGCTTCAAGGCAGACGGTAAAGCTCCTTGCCGTTGCGCCCGAGGATGTTCGCCTTGGCTTCATCGCTATAGGCCAGACCGGCGATAAAGCCGGTGTTGCTGGCCAAGAAGCTGGCCGAGACGCTCGATGCGCCGCTCACGCGCTCGCTGTTTATTCAGTCCGGCGCTGATTCCAACGAGGCCGCGATCCTGTTTGCCCGACGCGCGACGGGGCGGAGCGCGGTCGCCGCACTGCATCTCAGCTTTCATGGTTATTCGGATGTCTCGCGCGCCATGAGCTATATCGCCGCCGCGCCCAATCATGGGCCGACCATACCCGACCTCTACGCCATCCCGGTACCCTATGCCTATCGCTCGCCGATTAAAAGCGATGGTGACGATTGGTGGGCGCCGCTGCTCGATATCTCGTTTGAAACCCTCGACCGGCAATGCGCCGGCAACCTTGCGGCGGTGATTGTCGAACCGGTGATCAGCGCCGGCGGGGTGATCGAACTGCCGCGCGGCTATATCCGCGCGCTGAAACAACGCCTTGAGGAACGCGGTGCGCTGCTGATTTTCGACGAGGCACAGACCGGGCTCGGCAAGCTCGGCGATATGTATGCCTATCAGCAATTGGGCGTCATGCCAGATATCATTACCGTCTCGAAACATTTCGGCGGTGGCCTGGCGATCAACGCCATGGTCACGTCGGACGAGATCGAGCAGAAGGCACTCGAAGGCGGTCTTTCCTTCGGCCATTCCCATTCGTCGGACCCGATCGGCTGCACCGCCGGCCTGGCCAGCCTCGAAGTGATCATGCAAGAAGACGTGCCGGCCAGGGCGGCGGCGATCGGCGATTATTGGCAGGCGCGCATGCGCAATTTGCAGCAGGGCATCGAACTGGTGCGCGACCGCGCCAGCAAGGAACCGGCGGCGAGCGAGGCGGACGAAATATTCCGCCTTTGTCTCAAGCAAGGTCTGCTATTCTCAGTGCGCGGAGCGCATGGCAACGTGGTGCGTTTCGTGCCGCCGGTCACCACCAGCAAAGCACAGATCGACCACGCCAGCGACATCCTTGAGCGCGCCCTCGGCCAAGTCACCAACAAGTGAGCTAGCATGCCCCTTCAGGTTCAGGTTTTTTCCGATTACGTCTGCCCCTATTGTTTTCTCGCCGAGGGGCCGCTCAATGAAACGGTGGCCGAGCTTGACGGCGCGGTCGAGGTCGAGTGGATGCCGTTTGAGCTGCGCCCCGCCCCGACGCCGACCCTGGATCCGGCGGGCGATTATCTGCAGAGCGGCTGGCGCGATTCGGTCTATCCCATGGCCGAGCAAATGGGCGTTCATATTGTGCTGCCCAAGGTTTCGCCCCAGCCCTACACCCGCCTCGCCTTCGAGGGCGCGCTGGTGGCACGCGACCAGGGCAAGGCGTATGCTTATAACCACCGCATGTTCACCTCCTTTTTCCAGGATGAGCTGGATATTGGTGACGCCAATGTGCTCGCCGATTGCGCAACTGAAATTGGCCTCGACAAGCAGGAATTCCGCAGTGCCCTGGATAGCGGCGTCTACAGCAAGGAATGCGAGCAGCAATCGATCTCGGGCGCGATGTCATGGGCATCAACTCGGTGCCGACATTTGTCCTCAACAGCCGCCTCGGCATTCCCGGCATGGTGCCGAACGAAACATTGCTCTCCGTGTTTCGCGAACAATTGGCTGCGGCCGCTGAATTACCGTCGCGTCCTTTGAACGGCACTCGATGATGAAGGCCCTGCTGCGCTCTCCCTCGCCTTACGTGCTGGTCGTTTGTGCCGCGTTGATCTTGTCGCTTGGCATGGGCCTGCGCAACACCTTCGGCCTGTTTCTCCAGCCCATGAGCTTCGACCTGCAATTGCCGCGCGAGGTCTTCGCCCTGGCGATTGCCATTCAGATGCTCGCCTGGGGCATCAGCCAGCCGATATTCGGCGGCCTGGCGGATCGCTACGGCGCGGCCCGCATCGTCGTCCTGGGCGGCTTATTTTATGTTGGCGGCCTGTTGGTCATGGCCAATGCGAGCGGCCCCTGGGCACTGCATGGCGGCGCCGGAATCCTGGTCGGATTTGGCACAAGTGCGGCCGGCTTCGCGGTCGTGCTCGGCCCGGTCGGGCGCGCCTTTCCGCCGGAGAAGCGCTCGATGGCGCTCGGCGTCGCCAGCGCCGGCGGCTCGGCCGGGCAACTGATCATGGCGCTCGTCGGCGGCGCCTTGATCGACGGCATGGGCTGGGCCGCGGCGCTTCTGGTCATGGTCGTTATCGCCGCCTTTATCATTCCCCTCGCGCTAGGCGTGCACGGCAAGAGCGGCGGCGATAACGGACCAGCGCAAAGCCTGCGCGAAGCGATCCGTGAGGCTGCCAGGTATCGCAGCTATTGGATGCTGTGCGCCGGGTTTTTCGTCTGCGGCTTTCATGTCGCCTTTATCGCCACCCACCTGCCGCCCTACCTCGCCGACAACGACATGCCGACCATGCTCGCCGCCACAGCGATCGCGATCATCGGCTTCTTTAATATTCTCGGCACCCTGGCGTCCGGCTGGCTCGGCGGAAAGTACCGTCAGAACTATGTCCTCAGCATTTATTATTTGCTGCGCGCCATCGTCATCGCCGGCTTTCTCATCTTTCCTGTCACGCAAACCTCGGTGCTGATTTTCGCCGCCCTGATGGGCTTCCTGTGGCTCGGCACGGTACCGCTGACCAGCGGGCTGGTGGCGCAAATATTCGGCCCGCGCTATCTCGGCGCGCTGTTTGGCATCGTCTTTTTCAGCCACCAGATCGGCGGCTTTCTCGGTGCCTGGCTGGGCGGTTACCTGTTCGATCTGACCGGCAATTACGATACCGTCTGGATGATCGCCATCGCACTTGGTGGGCTGGCGGCAATAATTCATTGGCCGATTTCCGACCGGCCGATCATACGCACGGCGCAAGGAGCCTAAGACAAGCATAAAACAGACAATCCGAGCGATATCGCCGGCCCGTTTGGCCATTACGATCATGGCGTCGAAGCGGCGCTGCCGGGCCGCCTGCTGTATGTCTCCGGCCAGATCGGTGTCGCCGCCGATGATTCGGTGCCGGAGGACATCGCGACGCAGACCGAACTGGTCTGGCGGAACATCTCCGCCGTGCTGGCCGAGGGCGGCATGACGCCCGAGGATATCGTTAAAACCAACAGCTATGTCATGCATCGGGCACATATTCCGGTGCTGGCGGAAATGCGCAAACACTACCTCGGCGACGGCCATAACCTATGCCATGGCCGCCGGGATCTACCTGGCAGGGGAGAAGGAGGTCGGGGCGAAGGATATTGGCTCCAAAGAGCGACATTTGAGAATCCACCTGGTGCCGTATTTAGGTCGAATGCGGATTGACCGCATCTCGACGTTCACCGTGGAAAAGTTCCGCAATGAGATGCTGCGACACGGCAGCACACTCGGCAACGTTAACCGCGTTCTTCGGACCTACAGGCATATGGGGCATCCGTTGGCGGCTAGAAATAAGATTCCAGATCCCTTACCGATGATTCGCTTGAAGCACGAAGACAATCGGCGAAAACGTGTGCTCGACCATGAAGAAGAAGCCGCCTTACTAAAGGCCTCACTCGAGGACAGTAATAGCTATTCCTGGCTTTTTGTGAAGATCGGCCTATCAACCAGTTTGCGCCACAGTGAAATTTTATCGGCTCGGTTCGATGGACACGACAAACATCGCCGTCGTCTCCGGGTGCGGGTCAAAGGCGGACGCTGGCGAGATCAACCGCTCTCGAAAGAACTCACCTATATTCTCTGTCGTGACCGCGATGGGGCACAAAACTAGGACGGGTGGTTGTTCCCGAATCCGGCTTCGGCCTCGGGCCATATCGAAAGCATGAAGACAGCGTTCAAGCGTTGTGTGACCGCTGCCGGTCTAATCCCCAACGAAGTAGTTCTGCACACGATGCGCCACAGCGCAATCAGCAATCTTGCCGCTACCGGCGCAGGCGTGCGCACCATTCAAGAGTTCTCGGGCCACCTCAGCCTGGCAATGGTGATGAGATACACACATGCCCGCGACGAACGCGTCGATCAGGCGATCGAAAAGATGGAACGGGCGAAAACGAAGGCCGAACAAATTGCTCTGCCGGGGGCACAGGATTCCTTACGCAATTACACAGGAATTACACATTCCAGTGCCTGCCATTCTCAGCAATCTCAGCTAACCTGTTGAAAATACTGGTGGAGCCGAGGGGAATCGAACCCCTGACCTTCGCATTGCGAACGCGACGCTCTCCCATCTGAGCTACGGCCCCGATAGCATTTCGGGCAACGCGGGCTTTAAAAACCGGCGCTTCGGGGCGACAATGTGGCCGCTTTTGCCGTTCTGTCAAGGGAAGCGGCGGATTTTGCCCTTTACACCCGGCATTCGGAAAGGCTGGCCCTCGTTCCGCTTTTGGATATACTTGCCGCCGCCCAAACCGGCGCGAACATTTCGTTAGCAATTCACGGCGTAAAATAAACACATGAATGCCTTAGCAAGTCTGATCGATACCGTCTTTACGCTCTATATCATCCTGCTGTTTGCCTCGGTGGTGCTGAGTTGGCTGGTGCAGTTCAATGTTATCAATACGCAAAATCAATTTGTCCATGGCCTGCTCGGCTTTCTCTACCGCCTGACCGAGCCAGCGCTGAAGCCGATCAGGCAGATCATGCCCAATTTGGGTGGCATCGATATTTCGCCGGTTATCCTGATCATCGCGCTTTATTTTATCCGCGACCTGCTCGTCGATAATATCCGCTGACGCGCCTTGTCCGGGGCGCAAAATTGGCTGGCAACGCACCATTCGCCGGCAATAAATCGGGCGTCCGCCTGTCCGTGCGCCTGACGCCAAAGGCGCGCCATGTCGGCGTGCACGGCATTGCGCCGGATGCGAATGGCAATACTTATCTGAAAGCCGGTGTCAGCGCACCGGCCGAAGGCGGCAAGGCCAACCGCGCCCTGATTAAGCTGCTGGCGCGCGAGCTCGGCCTGCCGGCCTCAATAATGGTTATTGCCACAGGCGCTGCGGCGCGGCACAAATCGATTCAAATCGCCGGCGATACGGCGGAGATCAAAAAACGTCTCGAACTTTTGTGTGGAGAACTGGAATATGAGTGAAGTAACGAAAATCGACGGCAAGGCCTATGCCGCCAATTTGCGCGCCGATATCGGCCGCAAGGTGGCAATACTGAAACAGCAGCACGGCCTGACGCCAGGCCTCTCGGTGGTGCTGGTCGGCGAAGACCCGGCGAGCGAGGTCTATGTGCGCAACAAGGGCAAAGCGACCCTCGAGGCCGGCATGAAATCGAACACCTTCACCATGGCGGAAGATTCGAGCCACGAAGCGGTCATGGCCAAGGTCGAGGAGCTCAATGGCGATCCGAGCGTGCATGGTATTCTGGTGCAGCTGCCGCTGCCCGATCAGGTCGATCCCGATGCGATCATCAACGCCATTAACCCGGACAAGGATGTCGATGGCTTCCATACCCTGAATGTCGGGCGCCTCAACAGCGGCCAGGACGCCATGGTGCCGTGCACCCCGGTCGGCTGCATGGTGATGCTGAAAGAGGTGATCGGCGACCTCACCGGCAAGCAGGCGATTGTCGTCGGGCGTTCCAACATCGTCGGCAAGCCGATGGCGGCGCTGCTCCTGAAAGAACATTGCACCGTCACCATCGCCCATTCGCGCACCAAGGATCTGGCCGGCGAATGCCACCGCGCCGATATCGTTATTGCCGCGGTCGGGCGGGCCAAAATAGTCAAGGGCGATTGGATCAAGCCGGGCGCGGTGGTGATCGATGTCGGCATCAACCGCATCGAGGATGCCTCGACCAAATCCGGCACGCGCCTGGTTGGCGACGTCGATTACGACGAAGCGGCTCAAGTCGCCGGCGCGATCACGCCGGTGCCGGGCGGCGTCGGCCCGATGACAATCGCCTGTCTTTTGAAAAATACGGTCACCGCCGCCTGCCGCCAGGCCGGCGTGCCCGAGCCCGAGTGATGAGAATATGACCGGCAACCTGTGGTGTATGGCCATCGCGCTCGCCATCTTTTTCGGCGTGCATATGGTGCCGGGCGTGCCGGGCCTGCGCACGGCGTTGATCAATGCCTGAGGCAAGCGCGTTTACCGCGCGCTATTCTCGGTTCTTTCTATTGCCGGCTTCGTCTGGATCATCTTCGCCCATATGGATGCGCCGTACATTCTCCTCTGGGACGGGCCGGATTGGTTTCGCTTGATCCCGCTCGCGGTGATGCCGCTGGTGCTGATCCTGCTCGCCGGCGGGTCGTCACAGGGCATAAAACACATCACCCGCCACCCGATGCTGTGGGCGGTTTTTCTCTGGGCGGCATCACATATTCTTCCCAATGGCGACGCCGCCTCGGTGATGCTGTTCGGCGCCGCTATCCTCTTTGCCCTGATCGACCAGCCGCTCGCCGACGCGCGCATGCGGCGCGAGGAGCCCGGGGCCTGGGCCGAAAAATCTAGCGAAACTTCGGCCCTGCCTTTCCTCGCCACCCTGCAGGGCCGGGCCAAGCCGAGCCTTAAGGAAATCGGCTACATCCGCATTGCCGCCGCGCTGGTGCTCTATGTGGTGATTCTCTTCGCCCACGAACACGTCATCGGGCTAACCGCCCTGCCACTCTGACTCCAAAGGCGATGAGCATGCGCGAGGTAGCCAAGGACGCGGATGCGTCCGCCCGGCCTTTGAGGGACCAATACAACAGGTCATTCTTATGACCTATTGGTACTAGAGAGCTACTTGCTACGCAGGCGCAGGCGCAATGCGTTGAGCTTGATGAAGCCTTCGGCGTCGCGCTGGTCGTAGACCGTATCGGCCTCGAAGGTGGCGTGATCCTCGCTATAGAGGCTGGTCAGCGATTTCCGCCCCTCGACATGGATGCCGCCCTTAAAGAGTTTCAGGCGCACCGTGCCTTCGACGGTTTTCTGACTCTCATCGATCGCCGCCTGAATCATTTCGCGCTCGGGTGCAAACCAGAAGCCGTTATAAATCAGCTCGGCATAGCGCGGCATCAGCTCGTCCTTGAGATGGCTGGCGCCACGGTCGAGGCAGAGCGATTCGATGGCGCGGTGGGCCTGCAACAGGATCGTGCCGCCGGGCGTTTCATAGACGCCGCGCGATTTCATGCCAACAAAGCGGTTCTCGACGATATCGATACGCCCGATGCCGTGTGCGCCGGCAAGCTCATTCAGCCGGGTCAGTAGCACCGCCGGCGACAACGCCTCGCCATCGACCGCCACCGCATCGCCGGCCTTGAATTCAATCTCGATCAGTTGCGCCGTGTCGGGTGCCGTTTCGGGCGCCACCGAGCGGGTAAACATGTCCTCGTCCGGGCCGACCCAGGGATCTTCCAGCGCCTTTCCTTCGTAGGAAATATGCAGCAGGTTGGCGTCGGTCGAATAAGGCGGCGCGCCGCGTTTGTCGAGCGGGATCGGAATCTGATGGCGCTCGGCATAGCGCACTAGATCGTCGCGCGAGGTCAGGTCCCATTCGCGCCATGGCGCAATGATGCGGATATCCGGATCGCGCGCGTAATAGCCGAGCTCGAAGCGCACCTGATCGTTGCCCTTGCCGGTGGCGCCGTGCGACACCGCATCGGCGCCGACCTGATGGGCGATCTCGATCTGCCGCTTGGCAATCAGCGGCCGCGCGATCGAGGTGCCGAGCAGATAGAGGCCCTCATAAACCGCGTTGGCACGGAACATCGGAAAGACATAATCGCGCACGAATTCCTCGCGCAGATCCTCAATGAAGATCTCCGTCACGCCGAGCGATTCCGCCTTGGCGCGAACCGGCATCAATTCATCTCCCTGGCCGAGATCGGCGGTGAAGGTCACCACCTCGCAGCCATATGTTTCCTGCAGCCAACGCAGGATGATGGAGGTATCGAGCCCACCGGAATAGGCGAGGACGACTTTTTTAACCGGCTTGTCGGAAGTCTGATTCATTGCATTACGCCGCGCATGGTTGAAAGCGCGCGCAGTATAGGCGAAGTGGCGCGCGCGGCAAGAACCGCCAATGCCGGGCGCGGTTTATTTTTGCTCGCTTGTCTTGCGCCGCTTTCTGCGCGGCGCGTCATCATCCGTGAAACCGGGGTTCACGCTACGGTGCGGATCGGCCGACGGCATATCGTCGCGCCGGTCGCGGCCCTGCTGGGCAAAGCGCCGGTTGCTCGCCGCCTTCGGATCCGCCTCGAAGCTCGGCCAATGCCTGAAGGCGAATATCCATATCAGCACCGCCGGCACGATATAGGGCGCGATCACCGAAAAAATCAGCGGGCCGCGTACAACGCTGTCGATAAAGACCACGGCCAGCGACAGCAGCATGAGATAGGCCCACCAGCCGCTTATTCCCGCTCTAACGAGAATGCGCCAATAGCACCAGATGGTGATGGCGAGCATGACCAAATTTATAAGCCCGTGCATAAGCGGCATGACGTTTCTCCTAACGGCCGAACGGATGGTTCGGCCAGCGGCTAAACGCCAGCAGATAAGCGATGATGGGCGGCCCGATGATGGGGATGAAGACCGTGAAGGCCGGCCATTTGGGCAGGCCGGCGCGGTCGCAAATGCGCCACAGCGGGTAGATCACAACAAGCGCGAAAATCAGGGAAGCGACGATCAGGGGCATTGGCGCCTCAGTTGAGAGCCACGTGCGGCACAGCCGCCGGGCGGGGTTTGGCAGATTGAGCGGAGCGCCTGGCCTTAACGCTCTCCGAGCGCAGCTGGCCGCAGGCAGCCAATATATCGCGCCCGCGCGGCGCGCGCACCGGAGCGGAATAGCCGGCCCGGTTGACGATTGCGGCAAAATTATTAATCGCCTCGTCGGAGGAACATTCATAAGGCGCGTCGGGCCAGGCATTGAACGGGATCAGGTTGATTTTGGCGGGAATACCGGCGATCAGCTGGACCAGCGCCTTGGCATCGGCGGCTGAATCATTGACGCCTCTCAGCATGACATATTCGAACGTGATACGCCGCGCATTAGAGGCGCGCGGATAGCGCCGGCAGGCCTCGAGCAGTTGCACCAGCGGGTATTTGCGATTGATCGGCATTATTTCGTCGCGCAAATCGTCTTCGACCGCATGCAGCGATATAGCCAAATTAACGCCGAGCTCGGCGCCACAACGTTCGATCATCGGCGCCACGCCGGCGGTCGACAAAGTGATGCGGCGGCGCGAGATCGAGAAGCCTTCCGGGTCCATGGCAATCAGGATCGCCTTGGCCACGTTATCGTAGTTAAACAGCGGCTCGCCCATGCCCATCATGACGATGTTGGAAATCATCCGGCCTTCCGCCGGCGTCGGCCACTCGCCGTAACTGTCGCGCGCCACGAGGAACTGCGAGACGATCTCGCGCGTGCCCAGATTACGCACCAGGCGCTGGGTGCCGGTGTGGCAAAAACGGCAGGTCAAGGTGCAGCCGACCTGCGATGACAGACAAAGCGCGCCGCGATCCTCTTCCGGAATAAAAACGCTCTCCGCCTCCTGGCCATCCTCAAAGCGGATCAGCCATTTGCGGGTGCCGTCTTCGGAGCGCTGCTCGCGCGCCACCTGCGGGCGGGCGAGGGTGAATCTTTCCGCCAAGGCCTCGCGTAAGGGGCCGTTCAGGGTCGTCATCTGGCTGAAATCAGCCGCACCGTGATGGTAAATCCAATGCCAGAGCTGCTTGGCGCGCAGTTTGGCGCCTTTCTCGGGCTCGCCCATGGCCACCAGCTGGCACGCCAATTCCGCCCGGTCCAAGCCGATCAGGCTTGTCCGCGCTTGCGCCGCTCTGGGGTTTATCTCATTCATAGGCTTGATATACGTGCGCGTGCCGGCAATTGCCAGGGCCGCAATTTGACGTCGATCTGGGGATCGAACTTAGGGGCAGGCCTTGATGATCGCCTTATGGGTCTTACTGAACCCTTTCAGCGAGTAACTGTCGAGCGAATAGGTGCCCTTGCGCGAGGTGCCGCGCACGGTCAATTTATTGCCGCGGATCATCGCCTTGACGATCCTCTCGTCCTCGGCCGCATCATCGGCCCAGGCATGCTCTTCCTGAACGATGCCGAACTTAAAGCCACGGCCATCGATCTGCACCTTGAGCGGCGTCTTGTACTTGTAGGGATAGCCCGAGGTAATGCTGACCTCTTCGACCACCTTGGAGCCGCGCCGCCGGGTGACCATGGCATGCGGATCGCCGCGCTTGGTGTAGTTGCCTTCCTTCTTGGCCGGCTGGCTATACATATAGCAGGTCAGCTTGCCGCCCTCTTTATAGGTATAGGCCTTCCAGGCGCCGCTTTCGCTTAGGGCGCTCTGGGCCGATGCCTCGCCGGCCACGGCAAAGCCGCCCGCCAGCAATATAAGGGCGAAGAGAGCAAACTTGGCATAAACCGATGAAATTCGGAAATGTGTGACGAATCGCTCGTGCATCGCCTCAGGATATCCGCTTCGCCGGTTGGGTTCCAGGGCATTTTCTGCCTCGGTTCAACCTTATTTTGAACATATGTTATTTCAGTTTCGGCCGGCGCCGGGTCGGCGCGCCGAAAACATGGGGCGGGCGCGGCTCCGGTTTGGCGCGCGGATTGAGCGGCCGCTCGGCGAAACGGCCAAGCGCCAGCATGCGGTCATAAAGGACAATTGCACCGGCGACGCCAAGATTTATCGAGAAACGGGCCGGGATTCGAACGATATGATCGCAGCGTTCGATCAAGGCCGGCGACAGCGAGCCGCGCTCGGGGCCGAGCACATAGGCGGCATTGAGTGGATGGGGGAAACTCGGCAACTCGACCGCATCATCCATCAATTCGATGCCGACTAGGGCGCAGCCTTGCGGCAGAGCGAGGTCGGCAACGCCGGCAAACTGATAAAACGGTACATGCTCATGAGTTTTTGCTGTATCGGAACCGGCGCCGTCATATTCGGCGGCAATGGTAAAGACAAAGCCGGCGCCGAAGGCATGTGCCGAGCGCATCAGATTGCCGACATTAAAGGGCTTGCTGACGCCCTCAATACCGACGCCGAAATAACCGCGCGTGATATCCGTCATGATAAATCCATCATGGCCGCAAGCTTGCAGGCGGTGGAGCGCCAAGGCAAGTTGTCTCATTATTTCCTTATTTTTATGGATCAAATGCGGCAGTGAGAAATGGCGGCAAAAAACGATACGGATGAAAAAGTACGCGGACAATATGAGGCGTACCCTTATCCGCCGCGCGATCCGGCGGATGAAGCGACGCGGCTGATCACCGGCTCGCCGAGCAATATTGTCGAAATCGAGCATTATGTTTTTGCCCGCAAGATTGTCTGTGAGCGGTCGTTTCGCGCCTTGGTCGCCGGCGGCGGTACAGGCGATGCGACCATCATGCTGGCCAGCCAGTTGGCCGCGCGTGGGCTCGACAGCATCACTTTTATCCAGGCCTCGTTGACCGATTTGGCCGAACACGGGCTCGGAAAATTCGATTACATCGATTGCTGCGGCGTGCTGCATCATTTGCCAGAACCGGCGGCGGGCCTCAAAACGCTGGCGGCGGCGCTTGCGCCCGAGGGCGGCATCGGCCTGATGCTCTATGGCCGGCTCGGGCGGACCGGTGTCTATGAAGCTCAGGACCTCCTGCGCCTGATCGCCGATGACCTGCCCGATGCGGAACGCATCGAGACGGCGCGCGCCCTGTTGGACGATTTGCCGCCGACAAATTGGCTCAAGCGCAATTCGCATATCGGCGATCACCACAATGCCGGCGATGCCGGAATTTATGACCTGCTCCTGCACCGCCGGGACCGCGCCTACAGCGTGGTGGAAGTTTTTTCCCTGGCGGCGGAAGCCAAACTCGAGATCACGGGCTTTATCGAGCCGGCGCGCTACGATCCGCTCAATTATTTAGGCGATGCCGCGTTGCGGCAAAAAACGGGATCTTTGCCATGGCCGCAACAATGCGCCGCCGCCGAGATCATCGCGGGTAATTTGAAGGTGCATATCTGCTACCTGGTGCACGCCGGGCCGGCGCGTCAAATCCCGCTCCGGCCGAATTCTCCCGAGGCGATTCCCGTGCTCAACAACGTCTCGCCTGAGGCGTTGGCCGGACAATTGAAGGGTGCGCCGGCCATTTCGCTCGATTTTGACGGAGCCAAAATTCGCCTGCCACTGCCCAAGCGGGCCGCCGAAATCACCGCCCAAATAGATGGCGAGCGCAGCTTGGCGAAAATACGCCGGCGCCTCGGCAAGAGCGGGGGCAAAATGTCAGCGGGCGTCTTTGCGCGCCAATTTGGCGAGCTTTACAAAGCCCTCAACGGCATCAATGCGATGCTTTTGCGCTAGCCGTGCGGCGTTAAGGGCCATATATAGCGATCAAATAATAGGACGGATTAAGCGAAGACCATGGCGAAGGCCGGACGGCAGAGCGATATTATCGACCGCGCCGCACTCGACGCGGCGCTGGCGGCGAGCGCGTGGCGCCCCGGCGAGGGCGGCGCGCGCGGCGAAGCGCTTGCGCTGTGTAAGGATTTTCTCGCGCGCGGTCGGGCCGAGCTCGAATCCCGCCTCGATGCCGGCGCGCGCGGCAGCGCCCTGGTGGCCGGCTACACCTTCCTGATCGACGAAATCCTGCGCGCGGTTCATGACCATGCGGCAAGCCGGATATTCGCCGAACCCAATCCCACCAGTGGCGCCCGCCTCAGCCTGATCGCCGTTGGCGGATATGGCCGCGCCGAACTATCGCCCCATTCCGATATCGATCTGTTGTTTCTCCATCCTTGGAAACTCACGGCGCGCAACGAGCAGGTTGTCGAATATATGCTTTATATGTTGTGGGACATGGGCCTCAAGGTCGGCCAAGCGACGCGCTCCATCAAGGATTGTCTGGCCCGCGCGCGGCGCGATATGACAATTCGTACCGGCCTTCTCGAATCGCGCTATCTGTGCGGCGATGAGGCGCTGTTTGGCGAGCTGCGCCAGCGCTTTCGTGATAAGATCGTGCCCGGCAGCGAAAGTGAATTCGTCACCGCCAAGCTGGCCGAGCGCGACGCCCGGCATCAGCGTACCGGCGATTCGCGCTATCTACTGGAGCCCAACATCAAGGATGGCAAGGGCGGCCTCAGGGACCTCCACACCCTGTTCTGGATCGCCAAATATCTCTATCGGGTGGACCGCTTCGCCGATCTGATCGAGCGCAACTTGCTGACCAAGAAGGAACAGGTCCGCTTTGCCCGGGCCGAGGGATTCCTGTGGAAGGTGCGGGCCCACCTTCATCTCGTTGCCGGGCGGGCCGAGGATCGCCTGTCCTTCGATTTGCAGCCGGAAATCGCGCGCCGCATGGGCTACGGCGACCGCGACGGCAATCTCGCCGTCGAACGCTTCATGAAGCATTATTTTCTCGTCGCCAAATCGGTCGGCGAATTGACGCGCGTGCTGTGCGCTTCGCTCGAGGCGGACCATCTCGACAATGCGCCGAGGCGGCGTGGGACGGACGGCCCGTCACCGGCGGCGGATGGCTTGCGCACCGAAGGCGGGCGCCTCGCCGTGGCGGATGAAGCGGTCTTTGATGAACGCCCGGCGCGCCTGATCAAATTGTTTCGCCTGGCGCAAACCGGCGGCCAGGATATTCACCCACGCACCCTCCGCCTGGTCCATCAAAGCCTGCCACTGATCAACCGCGAATTACGCGAGGACGATGAAGCCAACCGCCTGTTCATGGCCATCATGACCGACGCGCGCGAGCCTGAGGTCGCGCTCAGGCGGATGAACGAAGCCGGCGTTCTCGGGCGCTTTGTCCCCGAGTTTGGGCGCATCGTCGGGCAAACCCAGCATGACATGTATCACGTCTATACGGTGGATGAGCATACCTTGCGCGCAATCGGCATTTTATCGCAAATCGAGCGCGGCGAGCTGACCGAAGATTTACCGTTGGCGAGCACAATCGCGCCCAAGATTCTGTCGCGCGGCGTGCTCTATCTGGCGCTCTTTCTGCACGATGTGGCCAAAGGCGGGCGCAAGGATCATTCCGAGGCGGGCGCGCGCATCGTCCATAAGCTGGGCCCGCGCTTGGGCCTCTCGGCCGAGGAATCCGAACAAGCCGCCTGGCTTGTCTGTCACCACCTGGCCTTCAGCGACACCGCCTTCAAGCGCGACGTAAATGACCCGCAGACGCTGGCCGATTTTATCGCCCTGGTACAGTCCGTCGAACGTCTGCGCCTGTTGCTCGTCCTCACCGCAGCCGATATCCGCGCCGTTGGGCCGGGGCGCTGGAATGCCTGGAAGGGTGCTTTGCTGCGCGAACTTTACTACCGCGCCGAAGAAGTTATGACCGGTGGCCATGAGGCCGAGGGCAAGGCGGCGCGCGTCGATGCGGCCAAGGCGGCGTTGCGCGCCACGCTCGACGATTGGCTCGGCAGCGAGATTACCGCGTTCACCGACCGGCTATTCGCGCCTTATTGGCTGGCCTTCGACAGCGCCACACATGCGCGCCATGCGCGCCTGGTGCGCGACGCCGAATCGCGTGCCGCGCTATTGGAGCTCGACACCCGAATTGACGCCGAGCGCGCCGCTACCGAGATCACGCTCTACGCCAAGGATCAGCCCGGCATGTTCGCCGCCGTGGCCGGCGCCATGGCCGCCGCCGGCGCCAGCATTGTCGATGCCAAGGCGTTCACCACATCGGATGGCATGGCGCTCGATGGCTTCTGGGTACAGGACGCCGAGGGCGGCCCGTTCGACAACCAGGAAAAACTGGCGCGCACCCTCGGCCTGCTCGAACAGGCGCTGGCCGGCGATTCGCCGCCGCTCGATGCCATGGTGCACGACAAGCAGAAACTGCCGGCACGCAGCCGCGCCGCGCAAGTGACGCCACGTGTGCTGGTCGACAATCAGGCGAGCAGCCAGCATACGGTTGTCGAGATCAATGGCCGCGATCGGCCCGGACTGCTTTATGATATCAGCCGCGCCCTGACCGATCTCAGCCTGTCGATCATCACGGCGCATATTTCAACATATGGGGTGCAGGCGGTGGATGTGTTTTACGTCAAGGATCGCTACGGCATGCAGGTGACCAAGAAAGCCGAAATCGAACGGGTGCGGACGCGGCTGCTCTCCGCCCTGGAAACGCCCGAACCGGCGGCCAAATCGGCGGCGATAACCGTGGCGGCGGAATAGGGTCCCGGCGTCATGGCTTTGGGGCGCTGGGTAGCGACCGTCGGCGGTTATACGCTGGGCTCGCGCCTGCTCGGCTTCATTCGCGATATTCTGATCGCCGCAATCCTCGGCGCCGGGCCGCTATCGGACGCCTTCTTTGTCGCCTTCAAGCTGCCCAATTTTCTCCGCCGCCTGTTTGCCGAAGGCGCCTTCAACGCCGCTTTCGTGCCACTCTTTTCGGGCGAGCTCGAACAAAACGGCCACGCCTCGGCCAAGGCATTCGCCGAAGAGGTTTTGGCGGTTCTGCTGTGCATCCTCTTACTGTTGGTAGTGGTGGCACAAATCGTTATGCCGTGGCTAATGTATGCCCTGGCGCCGGGCTTCGCCGAGGATCCGGAAAAGTTTGATCTCACGGTTCAGCTCACCCGCATCACCTTCCCCTATATCCTCTTTATTTCGTTGGTCTCGCTGTTGGGCGGCGTGCTCAATTCGCTCTACCGCTTTGCCGCCGCTGCGGCGACGCCAATAATCCTCAACCTTACCTTGATCGGTGCACTCCTCGGCCTCTCGGAAGTGACCGAAACACCCGGCCACGCGTTGGCGATCGGCGTCTCGGCCGCCGGCGTACTGCAGTTCGCCTGGCTTATCATCGCCCTCAGGCGCGCCGGCATTGCGCTCCGGCTGCCCCGCCCGCGTCTCACGTCGCGCGTCAAACACATGCTGATTCTCATTGCCCCGGCGGCACTCGGTGCCGGTGTGGCGCAGGTCAATTTGGTGGTTGATGTCATTATTGCTTCGCTGCTGCCGGAAGGCGCGGTCTCGTTTCTCTATTATGCCGACCGCATCAATCAATTGCCGCTCGGCGTGATCGGCGTCGCCGTCGGCACGGCATTGTTACCGCTGTTGTCGCGCCAGCTTCGCGCGGCGCAGAATAAAGCCGCCGGGCATGCGCAGAACCGGGCGATCGAAGGCGCGCTGCTGCTTACCCTGCCCGCCGCCGCCGCCCTGATGATCATCGCCGAGCCGGTGATCTCCGTTCTCTTTGAACGCGGCGCCTTTAGCGCAGCAGCAACCAGCGCCTCGGCTGACGCCTTGATTGCCTATGCCGCCGGTTTGCCCTCGTTTGTCATGATAAAAGTATTGGTACCGGGCTATTTCGCCCGCCAGGACACCAAAACGCCGGTGCAAATCGCGATCGTTAGTCTGACCGTCAATATCGCCTTCAATTTGATCTTGATGGGGCCGCTCGGTCATGTCGGCATCGCGCTGGCGACAACGCTCTCGGGCTGGCTCAACGCGGCGCTGTTGGCGCGCGGCCTGCACCGGCGCGGCTATTTCACCGCCGATCAGCGCCTGCGCCGGCGCATGCCGCGCATGCTGCTCGCCACATTGGCGATGGCGGCGGCGCTGTGGGCGGTCTCTTCGGCACTAACCGGGCCGCTCGGCGCATCGCTCGGCACCGGCGTCGGCAGCCTGCTTGCCCTGATGTTCACCGGCATCCTCGTCTATGGCCTCGCCGCACGCGCCGTCGGCGCCGCCTATGTCGCCGACCTCAAGGAATTGTGGCGCTCGCGCGAGAGTGAGGCCGGCGGAGAAGACAGCAAAGCCTGAACGCGGCGTGCGCAGCTCTCTTGACCAAGGTGGGCCGGCGCGCGATAAATCCGGCGCTCCATTATTAGACCAAGTAGGTGGCTATGAATCGGATATTTTCCGGCGTTCAACCGACCGGTAATTTGCATCTCGGCAACTATCTCGGTGCGATCAAAAACTGGGTCGGCATGCAGCATGACTATGAGTGCATTTATTGCATCGTCGATCTGCACGCTATCACAGTCGCCCAGGACCCGGCCAAACTGCTGGCCAACACGCGCGAGGTCACGGCCGGCCTGATCGCCGCCGGCATCGACCCGGAACGCTCGATCATCTTCAATCAGAGCCAGGTCGCGAGCCATGCCGAACTGGCCTGGCTGTTCAACTGCATCACCCCTCTCGGCTGGCTCAACCGCATGACTCAGTTCAAGGAGAAGGCCGGCAAGAAGCGTGACAACGCGGTGCTCGGCCTCTATGCCTATCCGGTTCTGATGGCTGCCGATATTCTCCTCTACCGCGCCACCCACGTGCCGGTGGGAGAGGATCAGAAGCAGCATCTGGAACTGTCACGCGATATCGCCGGCGCCTTCAATAGGCTCTACGACCAGGACTATTTCCCGCTGCCGGAGCCGCTTATTCTGGGCGAGGCGAAGCGTGTCATGAGTCTACGCGACGGGCGCGCCAAAATGAGCAAATCGGAGGCGTCGGAAAATTCGCGCATCAATTTGACCGATGATGCCGAAACCATTCAGCGCAAAATTCGCCGCGCCAAGACGGATTCGGAGCCCGGCATGAGCCTGGACCCGGAAAACCGGCCCGAGGCGGCCAATCTGCTCGGTATTTATGCCGCGCTCGGCAATGAGAGTGTCGAGGCCGTCGCGGCGCACTTCGCCGGCAAGGGTTTTGCCGATTTCAAGATAGAACTGGCCGATCTGGCCGCCACCAAGCTTGAGCCGATCGCCGCCGAAATGCGGCGCCTGATGGCATCGAGCGACTATATCGACGATATCCTGAAAAAAGGCGGCGAGCGCGCCGCCGCCATGGCCGAGCCGAATTTGGCCGAGATCAAGAAAATCATCGGCCTCCTCGACCCCTGATAGGGTGCGGTAATAATTATCTTGCGTTAAGGGGCATACTGGCGCGATACACAAAGCGGCCCTGAAGAGGCGGCGTTCATGGAAATTTATCTGCCGATCGCGGAAATCTCGACCAACGTATTTCTGTTGCTCGGCCTTGGTGCGGCGATCGGTTTTCTGTCCGGCATGTTCGGCGTCGGCGGCGGCTTCCTGATGACCCCGCTGTTGATCTTTCTCGGCGTGCCGCCGATCGTCGCGGTCGGCACCGGCACCAATCTCATCGTCGCCTCGTCGGTCTCGGGCATGATGGCCCATTGGCGGCGCGGCAATGTCGATTTCCGCATGGGTACGCTGCTCTTTAGCGGCGGCATCGGCGGCTCGTGGCTCGGCGTTTGGCTGTTCCGCGCCTTGCGCGAGGCGGGCCAGATCGATCTCGTCATCTCGCTCTTCTACGTCGTTTTCCTGACCATTGTCGGCAGCCTGATGGGTTTCGAATCGATCCGCGCCGCACTGCGCCGCGGCGACCGGCGGCGGCGCAAGGCTCATCAGCATAATTGGTTTCACGGCCTGCCGCTGAAGATGCGCTTTCGCCGCTCGAAACTTTATGTCAGCGCCCTGCCGCCGGTTGTCGTCGGCTTCCTGATGGGATTGCTCGCCGCGTTCATGGGTGTGGGCGGTGGCTTTATCATGATTCCGGTGATGATCTACCTGATCGGCATGCCGACCAGTGTCGTTGTCGGCACGTCGCTGTTCGGCATTGTTGTCGTCAGCACCGTATCGTCATTCGCGCATGCCCTGCAGAATCACAATGTCGATATTATTCTCGCCCTGCTGCTCGCCGCTGGTGCGGTGATCGGGGCGCAATACGGCACCCGGTTTGGCCTCCGGCTGCAGGGCGAATATCTGCGCGGCCTGCTCGCCACCCTGGTGCTGGCGGTCGACGGGCGTCTCCTTTATGACCTGGTGGCGCGCCCGGACGATCTCTTCAGCATGACCCTGATGGCGGCGCTCTGATGCCGCGCCGGGTGCCCAAACTTGCCCTTTTGCTGCTCCTCCTGAGCAGTCCGTTGACGCCTGCCAGCGCCAACGAAGCGCCGCTCCTGGTCGATATCTCGCCGCAAACCATCGAGGTCGATTCGAGCTTTCACGGCACCACGATCATCCTGTTCGGCGTGAAATCGTTGCCCGGCGACATTGTCATAACTCTGCGCGGGCCCGAGGCGCCGATTGTGGTGCGGCGTAAGCGGCGTGTCGCCGGCATATGGATCAACCGCGATGCGGTGGCGTTTCGCGATGTTCCGCAATTTTATGCCCTCGCCGCGTCGCGCCCGATCGACGAAATTATGGATACGGAGGGGCTCAACCGGAACCAAATCGGCAGCGACCATATTCTGCTCAATACCATCTGGTCCCGAACATCCGATGAAGTCAGCGCCTTTCGCGAGGCGGTGTGGCGCGCGAGCACGCATGAGGCGCTCTATGCGCCGACAGCAGGCAGTGTCGTGGTTATCGACAACAGCCTGTTTCGCGCCACGCTGAATTTGCCCGGTAATGTGCCGATCGGCGATTATGTGGCGGAGACGCTACTGGTGCACGATGGCAAGGTGCTGAGCCGGCGCGAATCGCACCTGAAAGTGGAGAAATCGGGCATTTCCGCCAAGATATTCGACTTCGCCAAGGGACAGGGCGCGCTCTACGGCCTTCTTGCTATCGCCGCGGCGCTGGTGGCAGGATGGGTTGGCGGCGTTGCCTTCCGGAAAAATTGATAATTTGGGTGTGGCTTGGCTAGGAGTGATTCGCCATGAGTGATTCGCCATGAGTGATGCCAAAAATGCGCGCGGCAGAGAGCATGTCGCCGGCCAGATCACTTTTCTGGTCTGTGTATCGCACGATGATCATTCCGCCGTGGCGGTCCGCTTTGCCTCCATGCGGGCGCAGAATTCAGGCGGCGCCGTTGCCCTGCTGCACGTCACCCAGCCGCCGGAATTTCAGCATTGGGCGGCGGTCGGCGAGCGCATGCGCGAGGAAACCCGCGAAGAGGCCAAGGAAATGCTCGAACGATTGGCCGGCGAAGTGGAAGCGATGCTGGGTGCCAGGCCGTCGCTGCACTTGCGCGAAGGTGGGATCGGCGAGGAGATTCTCGGCCATATCGACGAGAGCGAATCGATCGACCTTCTCGTCGTCGGTGCGGCGCCGCCCGATGACGGACACGGTTCACTGATATCGTGGCTCACCGGCCAGCTTGCCGGGCGCCTCAATATCCCCTTGGTGGTGGTGCCGGGAAACCTCAGCGATCAGCAGCTTCGCGATCTGACATAATAATCGCGGCGAACGGCGTAAGAGCGCCGGCTTCACCGCCGCCCGGATAACCCCACCCGACGACGCCAAAAAGCTCGATTCCGGCAAAATGGCGCAAAATGGCAATGCGTCAAAACCGACTGTTTTTCTTAACTATATATTTACCTTTTCAACCAAGGGCTTCCGCTCAGCACTTGATTCCTGTCCCGCTCTGGCCCACATTCCCGGTGCAAATTTGAGCGATCAATCAATGATCGCCATTGGCCACAAGTAGACGACGGAATGTTCATACAAACTGAACAGACTCCGAATCCGGCCACTTTGAAGTTCCTTCCGGGACAGACGGTGCTGGCTGAGGGGTCGATCGACATTCGTGATGCGGAAGCGGCGCAGCGTTCGCCATTGGCGGCGCGCCTCTTTCTTATCGATGAGGTCGCTGGCGTATTCTTCGCCAATGATTTCGTCACTGTAACCAAGACGGATGAGGCGGACTGGCAAATGCTCAAGCCGGTCATTTTGGGCGTCATCATGGAGCATTTCGTCTCGGGCCAGCCCGTGATGGCTGACTCCCAGGGCCTTGGCGACGGTATGACGGAAGATGCTGTGGACGGCCCCGACGCGGAGATTATCGGCCAGATCAAAGATCTGCTGGATACACGGGTACGGCCGGCCGTCGCCCAGGATGGCGGCGATATTGTCTATCGGGGATTCCGGAATGGTGTGGTGATGGTGCAGCTTCAGGGCGCTTGTCAGGGCTGCCCGAGCTCTACCGCGACCCTTAAGATGGGGATCGAGAACATGTTGCGCCATTACATCCCTGAGGTCGTTGAGGTGCGCGCGGTCTGACTGCGGGCGCCGAGGCTATTTGGATCCGGCAGATTCTGCTACCGATATGGAAGAGGTTGTACGGGTAATTCGGTGATGAAAGATCAAGTAAAATTAGCCGGTACGCAGGGGCCTGCGCTGCCTTGGGCGCATGTCCCGCTATTTGCCCCGGCGATGGCCGTATTGGGCTGTGCCGCGGTCGCGGTATCGGCCCTCACTATACTTGTACCGGCGGATATTGAAGAAACGGATCGGGCCACATCCGCGCCGGTTGTCGCGACAGAGACCTTGATCGTATCGCTAACTCCGCCGACGCCGACAATCGCCGTGGAGACCTTAATCGTGTCACGGGTGGCTCCCGAAATGGCACCGCTCGAGATTGAAATCGCCGCCGCCGAGCCGGTCGCGAAAGAAGCATTTGTACGCGACAAAGTGAGCGGCAAGAGAGAAATCAGCTGGTCATTCCAGAACCTGTTCGCGAAAAAGTTCTTGCCGGCTTCCTATGAGATGCCGGCCGATGCAACGACCGAAACCGCGACATTATTCGACAACAGCGCGAACAACGGGCAGAACGAATTCCTACCGGCCCCGGTCAAGCCGGAAACAGAGGGTAATTCAGCCGCCACAGCGGCAATTCACTTGCCTCTGCCCAAACCGACCGGCAAAGAGCCGCTCTCGATGGCGGCGCCGAAAGACGGACATATCGGCAGCGTCGCGGCATTGGACGCACATTTTGAGCGCATAGATTATGATTTGGCGAATGTGCGCGATTCGGGAAATAACGTACCACGCCTTTATCTCAAACAGCTACCCGCCGATATCGCAGACGTTGCCTCGGTCGCAACGCGAAAGCGCGTTTTCATCAAGGCCATCCTGCCTGTCGTCCTGCGCGTTAATGAGGATATCCTGGCCGCCCGCGAAAAATTGCGGGAATTGCGCGGTATATTGGATTCCGGCATGTCCCTCGGCGACGATCAGCGCAAATGGCTGTACGAAATGGCGAACCGCTACGAAACCAACCCCTATGATTGGGATGCCTTTATGGCGCGTGTCGATATCATTCCGCCGTCACTCGCCATCGCCCAGGCGGCGGAAGAGTCCGGCTGGGGAACCTCCCGGTTCGCGCGCGAGGGCAACGCGTTATTCGGCCAATATACCTTCGCGGCGGCGAACGGCATGCTGCCGGAAGAACGGGCGAGTGGGCGGCAGCATCTAATTCGCGCCTATTCGAGCCTGGTCGACGGGGTGCGTTCCTATATGCACAATTTAAACTATCACCGCGCCTATGGTGAATTCCGCAACGCCCGCAAGTGGCTACGCGACCGCTCCAAACCGATCGATGGCGATAAGTTGGCCGGTTTTGGTTAGTTTTTTTGCAAGCCTGGTACTTTTGTTGCGCGTTGGCGCGCGTCTAGGTTGCTGCCTGTGCGTTATCTCTTCCGCCTTTGCATGTCATTTCCTGCGTGAACGATCTA
>PVBE012965036.1_pt1 | contig 30079 bp, 21 predicted proteins | sample 1631181 | NCBI WGS metagenome assembly PVBE01 (sample SAMN08397723, study PRJNA350692) | Marine metagenome, whole genome shotgun sequencing project. | isolation source: water | place: Pacific Ocean | collected 2012-04
ATTTGAGACCGGCGTGACCGAATTTCTGGAGCTGCGCGACACCGCCATTTCGCCCGAAGTCGACGCGCACCACCTGCTGACCCATTCATCAGGAATCGGGGACGACGCCGATGAAGAAGCAGGCGAGAGCTACGAGAACCTTTGGCGTCACAAGCCCAACTACGCCGTGACGACAACGGCCGACTTTCTTCCGCAGTTAGTACACAAAACACCCAACTTCGCTCCAGGGCAGGGGAGCCGGTATTGCAACTGCGGCTACATCTTGTTGGAATTGCTGATTGAAAAGATCACCGGGTTGTCCTACCGCGATTACGTGAGACGGAATGTCTTTGACCGAGCGGGGATGGCCGACTCGGGGTTCTTTCGCATGGACCGGGTCCATGACAACGTCGCCGAGGGTTGCGATCCCATTCGAGACGGCAGTGGCGATGTTGTGGGTTGGAAGAAAAACATCTATTCCTACCCTCCGATCGGATCGCCCGACGGCGGAGCCCGCGTGACGGCGAGCGACCTGGAACGTTTTCTCCGAGTGGTCAGAGCCGGAGGATTGCTTTCGGCCAAGATGACCCACGCATTCCTGACGCCACAGGTTGTCGATCGCCATATGGACGGCTGGACGAAAATGTACGGCTACGGACTGTGGTTTCACGTGGACGAAACATCAGATGTGGTGTTCCATGAGAAAGAAGGCGTCAACGCGGGCGCCAGCGGACTCGTACGGCATTACCCAGGGCGGGACATCGATGTTGTCATGCTCTCCAACATGGAGGCTGGCGTCTGGGACCCGATGCGGAAGATTCACGCCCTGATAATATCTGGCGAGATTGGTTGACCGGACATCACGTCATGAATTCGACCTTCTTCTCCAGGGTCAACTTGCCCAAATGACAAGGCGTGAGCAAACGACGATTTAGTTGACTGAAATCGGGCGCAACACTACCATGAACTCCATCGGGGTAGGCTCATTTGTTGCCCTCCGATTCCCTGTTTTTGACTCCTCTGATTCCGGTTGGACGTTTGGAGAACAACAATCATGACAAATACCGCTGCCAACGTTAATTCCGTGACGCTGTCGACTCATCAGCAAGGCAGTTCGGTATCGGTCCCCGACTACGACAGGTCTCGCGTCGAGGACATAGGATTCCTGACCGCCATGACGCTGACAACACTCGGAAACTACGCCCAAACCGGCCATTTCGGCGGCCCGTTGGCATACACCCCGTACACCGTCGCATCTCACTTGATCGGCCCGGAGCTCGGCGGATTGAGCTTCGATTATCGTCGTCCGAAACACCCGTACGCCGACAAGTTCCTGCTGGCTGGCGGACACAATGTTCCGGCGCTGTACGCGCTCTGGATTATCATGGGCGAAGCGCTCGCTAGGAAGCATGGCCAAACCGGCGACGATCGCTACGCGGTCGACCCGAAAACGGGCATGATGTCGATCGATGCGTTGGGCTTTCGCCGAGGTCGAGACGCCCTAGCCTCGCTTCTGAGCGACAATGATCTCGAAGACCATCCGCTGATGGCCCAGGCCAAGATCCGAGGCATCCGGGCGTTGGCCGGTCACGCCGAAACCACCGACCTGACCAACGACGTGAACGGCGGTCCCTCGGGCATCGGCATCGCAACCGCCAGCGGGAAAGCCGCTTTCTGGAACATGGTGGGCGCTCCCGAGGCGCTCAAGATACTGGCAATCGAGGGCGAATTCGCGCTGACGAGCGGCCATGCTCAGGAGCTCAAAACCCAGGCCCTCGCGCAGCGTGTCGGTAAGCGTCTGAGGCTGCTCTTGTCCTACAACAACGCCGGAATCGACGACGAGCTCATCGGTGGCGTTATCAAGCCCCAGTACGACGCGTACAAGCTCGAAGACCAGTGGGCGTCGTATGGCTGGAACGTCCTGACCATCGACGACGGCAACGATTACGATCAGGTCGTCGCCGCGCTGAAGACGATGGAGGACTGGGACAGCTCCGACGACAGGCCGATGATCGTCATAGGCAATACCGTCAAAGGCTGGTGGCCGGTTTCGGAAGACGGCAACATCCCCGGTTTCGGCAAACAGGTGGTCAGCTACCAAAGCCACCCGTACGGTTTCGCGATGAATGGCGACTACTACCAAGCGCTTGCGTCGACCTTCGAGCATCGCTTCGGCGTTCAGTTCGGAGGCATCCGGGACGGTGCGATCTCCGATTGGCGCGAGCGGCTGATCCAGTTCAAGCAGAACATCGACGTCATAATGTCCGTGCTTGACCGAGACGGCCTCGGCGATTGGTTGGCCGATCGCCTGGTCCAAATCGGCGACACGGTGAGCGACCAGATGCCGCTGCGAATCGATCGGTCGTCAGACCCGTTCCAGGACTCGCGCCTCAGCGTCGACAATCTTCCGACCGAACCTCAGAATCTCGCGATTCACAATCCGATCTCCAACGACCAGAAAGACGTGACGATCAAGCTGTTCGAGGAGCCGGGCAACGTAAGAGGAACGCGACGGGCGATCTCAGAGATCATCAAATGGATGAACCACGTCACCGACAACAGGTTCGTCACGATTGCCGCTGACCTGTCCGACTCGATCAACGTGGAAGCGGGATCGCTGTGGGGCCACTACGACCCCGTCGAAAACCCGGCAGGGACTCGACTCAAGGCTGCCATCCAGGAAGCAGGAAACGCATCGACCGCTGTCGGCCTGATCAGTCAGACGGCGTCTCTCGATCCGGACAAGCACGTCGGCGTCTGGGCGCTTACCGGCACGTACGGCGCGTTTACGCCGTTGATGTATCTGCCGGCTAGGGTGTGGAGCCAGCAGAACCAGGACAGCCCGTTCCGGCTCGGGGTTTTGAATATTCTCGCCGGACACTCGGGTCCCGAGACGGCAGCCGACGCCCGTACCCACTTCGGCATCTTCTCGCCGCAGGTGTGGAAGCTGTTCCCGCGCAACCAAGTGATCACGTTGAACTTCTGGGACTACAACGACGTCGCGTCCGGCTATTTCGCGGCCGTCGAGATTGCGGCACGAGACCCGAAAGTAGGCGTGATCGTCCTCGAGGTGGCCCGTCCCGACTTCCCCGTCGCGGACCGGAGCACGTTCGCGGACACTGACCTCAAAGCCGCCGCCAAGGGGCTGTACGTGATCCGCGACTTCGACCCGTCCAAGCCGAAGCATGGCTACGTCGTAGTGCAGGGTTCGTCTTCAACCGTAAACCTCGTCTCGGTGTTGCCTCGCCTAGAGGCGGCGGGCGTCAACGTGAAAGTCATCGCCGCGATCAGCGACGAGCTCTTCGAGCGCCAGCCGGAGGAGTACCGCAATTCGGTCTTCCCGCCGGGAGCCCGTTATGATCTGATGGTTGTGAGCACGGGAACGAAACGCGTCTGGCCGCTGCGAAACCTGGGTCCACTGACGGACGAGTACTCGCTGGTTTCGGACTGGCACGATGAGTGGCTGACCGGAGGCACGGAATCAGATGTCATCACGGAAGCCCATCTCGATCCGGAGTCGATCTACAACGGCATCGAGCGCTTCGCCCGCGACCACGGCAGCCGGATCTCCCTGCAGCTCGAACAACTCGGAGGCGCCCGGTAAGAGATATCGGCTCGGCAGTCGGGCGGCCGTCGTTGCGTGTAATTGCGAATATGAATCGCATGTACGACGAGTTCGCCCACCTGTGGCCTCTGATCAGTCCACACGCCGATTACATCGCAGAAGCCAAGGTTTGGCGAGCCGAGCTGACGACACGCCTTGGCCCGGGTCGCCACGAGATACTCGAGCTTGGGGTCGGAGGCGGTCACAACCTGCACCACGTCCTCAATCCGAGTTGCGACGGATCACGAGCGTCGCCCGACGGGTGCGGGTGTCGCCGCGACAACGCGTCCGGCTCAACATTCGAGTTCGACGTGACCGCCGTGGACATCTCAGAGAAGATGCTCGCCGGTTCCAAGCAACTCAATCCTGATGCGGAGCATCTCGTTGGCGACATGCGCAGTGTGCGCCTTGGACGCACGTATGACGCCGTGCTGATTCACGATGCGATCACTTGCCTGGTCTCAGAGGACGAACTGCGCGCCACGTTCGAGACGGTGAAGTATCACCTGAAACCGAGCGGTCTGTTTATCACCACCCCGGATTGGTACGCGGAAACGTTCCCAGGGGTCCGAGCCTCGCATGACACGAATCGAGACGGCGAAAAAGAACTGACCTACTTCTCCTACAGCCACGTTCCCGATCAAGCCGAGACTAAGATAGAGACCATCTTCATCTACATGATCAAAGAGGACGGTCAACTCCGAATCGAACAAGACCGGCACATAGCCGGCCCCTTCCCGCTAGACACCTGGGTGTCGCTGCTGGCCCAGTCGGGGTTCCACATCGAGAAACTGCCGTAGGGCGACGACAACGACGACGGCCACGACGCGCACCTGTTCGTCAGCACGCTGATCGGTTAGTCGTCCGCGTTCCGTTAGAACCTGGACTCCACGGTCTTGGCGAGGGCTTCGATGGTGTTCAGAGAAACGAGCGGCAGCAGTTCTTCGGATTGCGCCGTGTGCATCGTCACAAGCTTGTCGCCGGCAACGAACGCCAACATGCCGCCGATGCCGCCGGCGTTTACATCCAGATGAGCAGATGCGTTTCCGATAGGCGGGGTCATCGCAAACAAACCGGACTCGGCGCCTGTTATTTTGTCGTATTGCGCCAAAGCGGCGTCCTCCGAGTCGAAGTCCATGACCGCGAAAGACAGCCCGCGGTCCACGCCGAACTCGGTGAGCGCGAGCCAGAACCAGCTCTTGATCGTTTCGAGTTGAGTTGCGTCCACGCCGGCGGCCATCTCTTTCATGTCCATTGTCTCGGTGACCAGGGCAACCTGTGAGCTCATCAGCATCGCCAGGTCTTGTCTGGTTAGTAGAATCAAGAACTCATCCTCGTCCATACCGCCGTCGGCGCCAGAAGTCGCAGAGTGGCTTGTCACCGTTTGCTCACTGAGCGCCGCGAATTCGACCGCAAACCCGCGTATGTCTTCAATCAACTGATCGGGCGATGTCTGCGCCGCGAACGGCTGACCGTCGGCGTACGTCACGATGCTGCCGCTGATGTCCAACAACCCCTCGGGACCTGATCCGAACGTCCCGTCTGGGTTTCGGCCCAATGCGAACAGCAAACGACCTCCGACCTTGGGCAGTTCGAACAGCGCGGACGACCCAACAGAAGGATCGCTGGCCGCGTGGCCATGCATACGAAGAACGAAGCTTTCCCCATCGCCCACGGTACCGTCATCCTTGACGACAGTCTCAACGCTAACGTCGAAATCGGTGACCGGAATGCCGCCGTCTTCCGCCGGCATCAATTGACCGTCGGGCCCGTAGCCGCCGATTTGCTTCTCCTCGAGGACCGAGTTGATCGTAGCGACCACGATCAGATGCGCGCTCGCGAAGAGCTCATCGGCGTTGAGAGCACGTGCGGTCATCGAGCCAGCACTGAGTACGGGCGCCGAATCCGGCGACGCAATCTGCACTGCCGACGACGGCGCGGGCGCCGTCTGCGGTTGGATCTGCGTTTGCGCAGGAGCCGATTGAAGAGCGGTGTCTGACGTCGCACTCGCCTCATCGCCGCTTTCGCTTCCTCCGCACGCCACACCGACAACGAGCAGCGCTGCAATTCCAATGCATGCCATGGGGCATTTCATCTTCATCAACTACCTCCTGCGAATAGGTTACCTGCTCGGACCGTTTCCCGTCATACATATTCAGGCGACGAATCGACCGGAAACGTTTCCGAGCGTATCCTGAACGCGGCTATCAGCGCACGCCGTCAGGACTCCATTACAGCACCGGAAACGCCGGTCCACTAGTTCAAGGTTCGCAGCGCCTCGAGCTGGAACAACACCGGAACGTTTCACGATGGTGGGCACGAAACGCGCCATCGTGAACCGGTGGTTGGTCCTGCGGCGGGCGGGTAGAATTCTCGACAGCCGTAGCTGGCTTCGGACGGGGAATTCGCCTGGCCAACCCCAGCGATCGGCCAGGCGATCCGATTAGAGCCTGGAAAGGACTGTCTTACCCAGTGCTTCGATGTCAGAAAGCGCAAGCAGCGGTTCGTCGCCCCATCCAGTCGTGTAAATCGAAACCAGTTTGTCTCCGACCACGAACGCAAGCATCCCGCCGATCCCGTTGGAGTTCACGTCGATGCTGGTGGAAGCGTCTCCGATTGGCGAGTCCATTGCCACGAGGCCGGATTCGTCGCCAGCAGCGATGTCGTAGTGGTCCAGGGTGGAGGCGCCCGAATCGAAGTCCATCACCGTGAACGTCAGCCCTCGATCAGGGTCGACGGAATCAAGCGAGAACATGTACCAGCTATCGATGTTGACGACCTGCGATGCGTCCACTCCGGCGGCCATCGCTTTCGCGTCTCCGATCTCGGACTCGAACTCGACGTCAGAGCTTAACAACGAAGTTACGTCCTGCACCGTGAGTAGGATGGCGAACTCGTCCTCGGTCAGACCTCCGTCCGGGCCGGTAGAGTCCGCGTGACTTTGCACCACTCCCTGTGTTGGGGACGAATCGTTTCCGGACAGTTCGAGGATGTCGTCCAAGAACTGTTCCGTCGGAATCCGAATCGCAAACGGCGCGCCATCGGCGAACTTCACGAACGAATCGCTGATGTCCAAGAGACCCTCCGGGCCCGAGCCGAATGTCCCGTCAGGGTTGCGTCCCAAAGCGAACAGCAGTCGATCTCCGACGCTCGGCAATTCGAACTGCGCGGGCGAGACGATCGCGGGGTCGTTGTTCGTGTGGCCGTGCATCCGCAGCACGAAGCCTTCACGAGCGACGATCGTCCCGTCCGATTTGAGCACCGTCTCGGGGCGTACGTCGAAGTCGGTAACCGGGATGCCGCCATCCTCGGCGGGTATCAATTGCCCGTCGACGCCGTATCCGCCGATCTGCTTTTCTTCCAGCACTGCGTTAATCGTGCCGATCCCGATCAGACTCGACCCAGCGACGAGTTGGTCCGCGTTGGCGGGGCGAGGGATCATCGAGCCCGAGCTTGGCCCTGACAGCGACACAGGGGGCGGTATGCCGATCGACGCCGATGGCGTTGGCGCAAATCTTCTCCTGCTGTGGCGTCGCGGGCGCAGGAGCGGACTGCAGCGTCGGGGACGGCGGAACCGCGTCCACCTGCGCCGGAGCAGCCGCCGGTTGAGGCGCGGTTTCGACTACTGCCTGCTTTTGATCGTCGACGTCGCTTCCACTGCACGCAACACCGACTACGAATAACGCGGCGATGCCAACGCCTGCCGCAAAACCTTTAATACCCATCAACTGCCTCCTCCGGAACCTTCTCAATATCGTAAATGCTCGGGCCGATGCCCGTCACATATATCCAGACGATGCGCCAACGGGAAAGGTTCCACTACCGGTTCCGCGCAGGCATTTGATTGTCATTCGTGAGTTGCTCAAGGTCCGTCAACCGGCTGACGAGCACTATTACCGACCGCGCGACCGATCTCGGTGAAACGATCTGGCGCAAACGGTGCATCAACGACCTTTGATGTAAACTGGCCCGAAAGCAGTCAGCGGTCGGCGGTCGGCGGTCAGCGGTCAGCCGTTAGCAGCCAGCCGTCAGCCGTCAGCCGATAGCCGATAGCTGACAGCCGAAAGCTGATAGCTGATAGCCGAAAGCCGAAAGTCGTAACGATTGGAGCATCATGGAGCACAAATTCTCGCCGACGATCTACTATGCAACGATCGGTTCCCATGATGCGGTGCTCACGGTCGCGAGTGGCGACACGGTCGTCACGACGACCATCGATGCGGGCGGCTGGGACGTCAACGGAGATCAAATTGGCCCTCGGGGCAATCCGCAAACCGGCCCCATTTTCGTGGAAGGCGCAGAGCCCGGAGACACGCTCAAAGTGCGGTTCGACAAAATCTGGCCGAACCGTGCGCACGGATTTTGTTCGCCACGCATCGCGCCACACATCCTCGAACCGGGGGACCCCAGCAACGTCGCGAACGCCGAGCGTCTGCAGTTCCGGCTTGATTTCGAATCCAACACCGCCACCGTCGACGGCGGCCCCGGCTCGATGGTAGACCTCACCGTTCCGATTCAGCCGATGCTCGGGTGCTTCGGCACCGCCCCGGCGCGCGGGCAAGCCATCTCCACCGCGACATCCGGGCCATTCGGCGGCAACATGGATTACAAAGGGTTCGCACCCGGAGTCACCGCGTACCTGCCTGTCTTCGTCGAGGGCGCGCTGTTCCACATGGGCGACGGTCACGCGTGGCAGGCGGACGGCGAGATACTCGGCACGGGCATCGAAATCTCAATGGACGTGACGGTGCAATTCGAACTACTGAAAGGCAAAGAGATCGGCTGGCCGCGCGGCGAAAACGACGACTACATTTTCACCACCGGCAACGCTCGACCGCTCGACCAGGCCGCACAGCACGCTTCGTCGGAGATGCTGCGCTGGCTGCAAACGGACTACGGTCTGGACGCCGCCGAAGCGAACTTCCTGCTTGGCATGCACGTCGAGTATGACGTCGGCAACTTCTTCGACCCGGCGTACACGATGGTGTGCAAGCTGGCGAAAAGGCTGTTGCCTGGCGGCCGATAGCCCTGGATTTGGGCAAACGGAGCCGCGGTGAGGTAGCCTAGGCGTCGCGTGCGCATGCAAGCACGTCGCGACCGATTGCACGAATCCCTCACGAAGATTTATCGACGCACGCGTAATGTCGGCGTATCCTTAGACTGACTGCATGCGCGCGGTGACGCGGACGACCGTTCCGGTGGAAGACTGCGTTCGCGGATGTCACGCGGCCGCCAAGTCGCTCCGGCAGGCTCGCCTTGAACGTCGGCCTCTTGGCCATCCGCGAAAGTGACGGCTAACAACTCGATAATAAAACCCAATGGGAGGCGCACGAGTGGACGTTTTCGAATGCATCAGGGATCGTCGTACGGTACGAGAGTTCAAACCCGAACCGGTCCCCGAGGAGATCGTTGAGCGACTGTTGCAGGCGGCCCGATGGGCGCCGAGCTCAAGCAACTCGCAGCCATGGCATTTTGTGGTTGTGCAGGACCGCGAGACCATCGCACAGTTGGGCGCGATTGCGACCCAGGGTCCGTTCCTTGGCGAAGCGCCGTTGGCGATTGCCGTTGTCATGTCGGGCGCTTCCCGACCTGACCTGGACGGTGGCCGAGCGCTTCAACAGATGGAGCTCATGGCGTGGTCCGAAGGGCTTGGGACCTGCTTCGTGGGCTTCCGCGAGCCCAAGCAGCAAGTCCAGGTGAAGGAGTTGCTGGAGATTCCACAAGATATGGCTTTGATCACGGTGCTCCCGTTCGGCTATCGCAATGACGGACCGAAAGGCAACGGCGTGGCTCGCAAGCCGTTGTCGGAGATCGCTCACCGAGGACGTTTCGGAACCGGCTACGTGCGCGGATAACGAATTTACAACGATGGAGGATCGAGGCGAACGCGGCACTCCCGAACAGGTTTCGCATCCTCGCGATGAGGGAGGCGCCTCGCGTTTCGAGTTGAAGCTCGAGTTCGGTTCGCTATGGGCTTCGACAGCTATCTCTCGTTGGTTCATTCGCTCGGATTGGGCGATTCTGGCGGCGGCGAGCTCGGGGCGTACGACCTGCTGATGACTCGGCGATGGATGCTGCTTGCGCCTCGGAGCCGCGACGCTTTCGCGGGAATACCGGTCAATGCGCTCGGGTTTGCGGGCTCGCTGTTGGTTCGCGACCCGGAGCAATTGGCAACCCTAGAGTGGCTTGGCCCGATGGAGATCCTCCAGAGTGTCGCCGAACCAGCGCCTGCCGCCTAACTCACGCCTGGACACTCTGCGGTCTACCGTCGTCGTCGTTGACACCGCTCCCTCTCATTCGTACTATCTTTCATTGGAGTAATTCGCCGCGGTTGGTCGTGCCAGGCAGTCTGTCCAATCGAGAAGATCCATAGCACGCGTGGCGGACCTCTCATCTCGAACAGCGCACGCCAGTATCCTTCGGCGCGAATTTGTATGGATGAATAACGAGGAGAATACGAATTGAGCTTTTTGACCGGACTCGCCCTGCGCAGAAGGTCTGTCACCGTGTTGATTATCTTGCTCGTTCTCGGTGGCGGACTGGCTACATATATGTCGTTGCAGGTCGAGCTGTTTCCTGAGATCGAATTCCCGCTCGTGACGGTGATGACTTTCTATCCCTCCGCGAACCCGGACGCTGTGGCATCCGACGTAACGCAGCCCATCGAAAGCGCGATATCGGGAACGTCAGGCGTCAAAAACGTTCAGTCGATCTCGTCGGAGAGCGTGTCGATGGTTCTCGCCAACTTCACGTTCGGCACCGACATGGCTGAAGCGGAACGCACTATCTCAGGCAGGGTGGGCAGCCTTACCTTTCCGACTGGCGTGAATCAACCCAGGGTGGCGCGAATCGACCCGGACGCATTCCCCGTGATGCAGCTCAGCGTGCTCGCCGACCGCGACATCGCTGAGATTCAGCAGATCGTCGAAAGCGTCGTGCTGCCCCCGATCCTCGGCATCGACGGTGTCTTCGACCTCGAAATCACGGGCGGTGTGGATCGGCAGATACTCGTCAAAGTGGACCCGGAACGAATGTCCGAGTTCGGACTGTCGATGTTCCAAGTGGGATCGGCGCTCGGCGAGAACAACGTGGCCGCCCCATCGGGCGCTGTGACCGAAAACGGACAGACCCTTCCGGTGCGGACCATGCACACTTATCGATCGTTGGAGGAGCTCAACGAGCTCGTCGTCGGATTCGCTCCGAGTCCGGGCCAGTCGGGCTCGCCGGCGCCCGGTGCTCCGCAACTTCAGCCGGTCAAACTATCAGACGTCGCCGAGGTTTCGGTAGGCGCGGGCCCCGCCTCGAGCGTCTCGCGCACCAACGGGCGGCCGAGCCTTGGCATCGGCGTTCTCAAGGAGCCCGAGGCCAACACGGTTGAAGTCGCGAAAGCCGTCCTGGCGGCAATCGAGTCGCTCGACGCTCTTCCGGCCGATGTCGAAGTGGCGACCATTTTCAACGACGGACCGCAGATCCAAGAGCAGATCGACACGCTGCAGCGCGAAGCTCTGTTCGGCTTCCTCTTCGCGCTCGCGGTCGTATTCGCGTTCCTGATTACGCTTCGGCCGACGATCTGGAAAGGGCTCACACTGACGCTTCGACCGACGCTGGTGATCGGGCTTTCGATTCCTTTGAGCATCTTCACCGGCATCCTCATAATGGGCTCTCAAGGCATGAGCCTCAACTTCATGACCTTGGGCGGTTTGGCGATCTCGGTGGGCAGGGTGGTGGATGATAGCATCGTCGTGCTGGAAAACGTGTATCGCCATGTTCAGCGCGGCGAAGACCGCTTCGAGATCGCTTTGAAGGCAACTCGAGAGGTCGCTCCGGCCATCATCGCCTCGACGCTGACCACAATTGTCGTGTTCGTTCCACTTGGTTTCATCCAGGGTCTCGTTGGCGCTTTCTTCTTGCCGTTCGCGCTAACCATCAGCTTCGCTCTCGGAGCGTCGCTGATCGTTGCGTTGACAGCCGTGCCGGTGGTTGGAGCACTCTTGGTTCGGCCAGGCGACATGCCCGATTCGGACGAGAAAGACGACGGAGAGGTCCTCCAAGAGACCTGGATCCACCGTGCGTATACGCCAGTCCTGGTGTTTGCCCTGGATCACAAAGCGATCGCGTTGATCACGGCCTTGGTCGCCACGGTGGCGAGCGTGGGTCTGATGGCGTTCATCCCGATCTCCCTGTTCCCGGCTGGAGGCGAGAGGTTCCTGACGATAGACATGACCATGCCATCCGGGACATCGATCGAGAGGACGTTCGAAGAGGTCGACCAGATCGAGGGCGTGCTGCAGGGTCTCGCCGCTGTTGGCGATGTCGAGTCGTACATGACGACCGTCGGCAACCCGGAAAGCGGTTTTCAACCCGGCGGAGGCGCGGGCGCCGGAGGAGCGAGCCGAGCCAACATATTGGTGAGGGCAAGCCAAGACGCTCCCGAGGACATCACTGATCAGCTTAGGGAGACTCTGGAGTCTGAAGGAGAACGGCGTATTTCGATCTCTGAGATCGGAGCAGGCCCGCCTTCGACCGGCTTGGAGGTTCGGGTCACCGGAGCCGACCAAGCGGCGATCGCGAAGGCGACAACCGAGCTCGTCGCCGAGTTCTCGCGCATCGATGGGATCATTGACGTCACCAGTAACATCGCCGAAAGCAAAGACGAGGTGGTCATCGACGTCGACCCGACCGCCGCAAGCGCTCTGGGGTTGTCGGCCCGCGCGGTCGCGTTCCAGGTCGGCCAGCACATGATCGGGCAGGTCGTGACTCAGCTTGAGCTCGAAGGCGCGTCGCTGGACGTCAGGCTTCTCGGACGGCCGGACTCGGTGGATTCGATCGACAAGATATCCCAGTTGACGATCGTCGGCCCGATGGGCGTGACGGCGCTCGAAGACGTTGCCAGCGTAAGCGTTGAGCAGGGCCCGGTGACCATCAGCCGATCCGACGAACAGCGCTCCGCCAGCATCACGGGCGGGCTGACGTCCGACGACACCCAAGCCATCGGCGCGGAAGTGCAACGTCGCGTGGACGCAATCGATCTGCCGCCCGGAGTCGAGGTGGTCGTTGGAGGCATCTTCCAGGAGATCACGGAAGGGTTCCAAGACATTTTCAAAGCGATGGCCATAGGCGTGGTGCTGGTGTATCTGGTCATGGCGGCGAGCCTCGGCGCGCTGCGAAACCCGTTTGTGATCGTCATGAGTTTGCCGCTGGCCATCATCGGGGCGCTTGCGGCGCTTGCGGTCACCGGTCGCGCCTTGGGATTGCCGGCGATGATGGGCTTCCTGCTCCTGATCGGCATCGTCGTGACCAATGCGATCGTGCTGATAGCCTTCGTCGAACAGATGCGCGAGTCAGGTCGCGACATCCGTGAAGCTCTTGTCCTTGCAGGCAGGGTGCGTCTGCGTCCGATTCTGATGACCGGATTCACCACATCCTTCGCACTGATCCCGCTCGCCGCATTCGCCAGCGAGAGCGGCGGCATCATCGGCGCGGAGATGGCCACGGTCGTGATCGGCGGGCTGGTGAGCTCGACGGCGCTCACGCTCATCGTGATCCCTGTCGTCTACACGCTCATGCATTCCAGCATACCTGGCATCTTCAGGCGAACAGCCTCGGACGTAGACGCGGCACAGGCGTAACGGGCTCGACTGCTCGACGTTGCGCCGGAGCCGATTAAGGCCTTCGGTGGTGCTGACCCGCCACGGATGTTAGACTCGACGCGGCTCGCTTTGAGTCGAGCGCGCCCGATTCTCGTGCCGCACGGGAATCGAACCGCATCCACCCAACGACGGTCCAACGTTGCGCAGCGAATTCTCATCGCAACGTTTCGTCCGAGCTCGGCGATTCAGGCTACGCACAGGAGGACGTCATGACTTCAATCGAATCCACAGCCGATGTTGTCGTCATAGGCGGCGGCATCGTCGGTTGTGCGACAGCGTATTATCTGGCGAAGCGCGGCGCGTCCGTGGTGCTGGTCGAGAAAGGTGAGATCGCCGACGAGCAGTCGAGCCGAAATTGGGGCTGGGTCAGCCAGCTTCGAAACCCCAACGAGGCGCCACTGGCGTTGCTGTCTCAGTCCATCTGGCGAGAACTCTCCGACGAGCTCGGCGCCGACCTGGACTGGGTCGAGGGCGGAGGCATATACCTGTCGGACGACGACGAGCACCATCGAGAGTTTCATAGCACCGCCGAACTCATGAACGCCGCTGGCGTCGACTCACGCGTGCTCTCACGGCCCGAAGTGGAAGCGCTGATACCCGAGATCGCAGGAAACTGGACCGGCGGGTACTACACCCCGTCCAACGGCCAGGCGGAGCCGGCGAAAGTCACCGCGGCGTTCGCGAGGGCGGCCCAGGAGATGGGCGCCAGGATCTACACGCATTGCGCGGGTGACGACCTTGCCGTGTCCGGCGGCCGCGTCCAATCGGTGAGAACGGAGCTCGGCACGATCAACGCGCAAACCGTCGTATGCGCTGCCGGCGCATGGTCTTCTCAGATTGGGCGCATGGTCGGCATTAGTCTTCCGCAACGGAAGATTCGCGCGACAGTAGCGAGCACCGAGCCGGTGCCGATCTTCACCCGGATCAACGTGTGGGGAGGGGGAGTGGCGGTCAGACAGCGCAACGACGGGTCGTTGGTTGTCGCGGGCGAAGGCACAGCCGACCACGACATGACTCTTGATTCGTTCCGGCACACGCGCCTGTTCATGCCGGAGGTCAGACGAAACTTCGGCAAGATCAGGCCGAGATTCGGCGCCGAGTTCGTCAGAGACGTCGGTCGAGCAATGCCCTGGTCCAGCGCCAGGAAGCACCCGTTCGCGCACACGGTGGGGGTCGAACCGAAACCCAACATGAAGAAGGTTCGAGACGGCGTGAAGGCGATGCTCGGGTTGTATCCGCATCTCGAAGGCAAGATTCGAATCGACAAAGCGTGGGCCGGGTACATTGACGGCACGCCCGACAGAACGCCCGTAATCGGCGGGGCGGACGGCCTCGAAGGCTTCTTGTTCGCGACCGGGTTCAGCGGACACGGGTTCGCGCTCGGACCAGGCGCCGGTCGCGTGGTCTCGGAGCTCATTCTCGACGGAGAACCGTCCGCCGACATCCACATGATGCGCTACTCCCGCTTTGCTGAAAGCGACCTGAGTCCGTACGCACGTTGAATCTCGGTCCGATTCGGCGTGGCGCCTCAACAGCCAGCGACAGTCGTCGCAGTGGCCGACGATGAACCCTTCGGACAATCCGAGGAACATCGGCGACCGACGCGGCGAGGTCTTGCGATTCAGAGACTTCCGCTTGTTGTGCGCGGCAACCGTGTTCGACGCGATGGGCTTCATGGGCGAAAACCTGATCCTCGGATGGCTGATTCTGGACATCACCGACTCGACGTTCATGGTCGGCTTGGGCATCGGGGCGAGAAATGCACCGGCGCTATTCCTGGGGATATTCGCCGGCGCCATAGCTGACACCCGGGATCGGCGGACCGTTTTGCGCATCTTGAACGTCGGAAGTGCGCTCATGACCGCGTGCTTGGCCGCGCTGTTGATTCTGGATCATATGGAAATCTGGCTGCTCCTCCCGCTCTCCGTGGTCGGCGGAGGGATGGGGACGATGAACCAAACGGCGCGTCAGGCTTTCGCTTGGGATATCGTGGGGCAACGGAACGTTCTCAGCGGCCTCTCGTTCGTCAGCCTATCGATGCGGGGCGGAGGCATGATCGGCGCGCTGATGGCCGGTTTTGTAATAGATAGGGTTGATCCCGGCGCCGCGTACTTGGTGCTCACTGGCGGGTATCTGGTGTCGCTGTCGGTTCTGTCCACGATTCGCTCTCGAGGACAGGCTGCGCCCAAAAGCGGTCAACCCGTATGGCAAAGCGTAAAAGAGTTCGGCTCCGAACTCCGTCGCAACAGGGCATTGGCGATAATGGTCATAGTGGTCGGATTGGTCGAAGTGCTGGGATTTTCGACTCAAGTGCTGATGCCGAGCCTGGCAAGGGACATTCTGGACGTTGGACCTCAAGGATTGGGGATCATGGGCGCTTTCAATTCGGGCGGAGGCCTAATCGTCATTGCGCTGATATCGCCGTTCGGGGAGCTTCGCCGGCAGGGACTGGCGTTCCTGGCGGTAATTCACGTCTTTGGCTTGTCGCTCATACTCCTGGGTTTGGCCACGACGTTCCACTTGGCGCTCGCCGCGATCCTGTTGCTGGCCTGTTCGATGGCGCTTTCGGATCTGTTTTCACAGACGCTTATGCAAAGGCTTGTGCCCAACGAATTCAGAGGACGTGCGATGGGCGCCTGGATCGTCGCAATTGGCATCTCGCCCCTGGGCAACTTGCAGATCGGTGCGCTGGCGGCTGTGATCGGTGTCGGGTTGACTCTCGTTTCGCAGGGCGCGGCATTGATCGTGCTTGGCGCGACCACGGTGGCGGTTTCGGCGCGGCTGAGAAAGCTGTAACCAGGCGTCCCCAACACACAACATGTAACGCTGCGGACGTAATTCGTCAGACCTCCGCCCAAAGTCACCTTGTTCCGGAATTCGTGAGTTCTGTATCATGACTCAACTTACGTTTTGAAGTCGATTCTCCATCGGAGGCGCGAGCCGCCCGTTGAACATCAACGAACCGCAAAACCCGCGCTCACCGTCGGAAGCGGACCATCGTCTCTCGAACGATGCCCACGGCCAGTTGAGGTCGGAGCCGGCGGCGAATCACGCGGCTTCGCTCGCCGAGCTGCGAACCTCGGATGCTCAACCGGTTGGGCTTGCGGATCCGTCCTCTACTCGCGATACTCAGCCCGCCCCGGATCACGCCTCTGCGGCTCCACGCGTCAAACGTCGTCGCCGGATGCGGGTGCAAGTCCCCGTTCACACCTTCGAGTCGTTCAGGTACCGCAGCTACAGATTTCTCTGGGCCAGCACGTTCTTCTCTTCAGGCGGATTCTGGCTCCAGCAGATAGTCATCGGTTGGCTGACCTACGACATCACACAATCCGCGTTTCTGACGACGCTTGCCATGGGATTGGACGCGCTCCCCATCTTGTTCATCGGTCCGTTGGGCGGGCTCCTAGCCGACAAAGTCGATCGCAGACTGTTGTTGGCGGGGGTCCTAACGTATCAGGCGACAATTACCCTGGCGTTTGCAGCCGTAGTCTGGACGGGCGCGACCGAGACCGTTCATATTTTTGCCTACATTCTGATGATGGGCATGGCGTGGGTCATCCTCGATCCGGCGAGAATGTCCCTAATCCCGAATTCTGTGCCTAAAGAAAACCTGGTCAACGCGTTCGCATTGAACTCGTTGGGGTTCAGCGCCACGCGCCTGGCTGCGCCGGTCATCGGAGGGGCCGTGCTCGCGCTGGTGGGTCCGGGTCCGGCGCTGGTAGGCGAAGCGGCCCTACAGCTTGCTGCCGTGACGGCGGCATTGGCGATCCGGCTACCCAAAATCGACCGCGGGAAGCTAAGGCTGAGCAGCGCCCTGAGCGAGCTGGCGGAGGGGGTCCGTTATGTGAGGTCACAACCCGTCGTCCTCAGTGCGATGATCCTGGGTGTGCTGCCGCCGCTGATTTCGTTCCCTTATGTGAGCGGACTGATGCCCGTCTTCGCGGCTGAGGTGTTCCAAACGGGCTCAGTAGGCCTAGGGTTGCTGATGTCCTCGCTCGGCGCCGGTTCAGTGGTTGGAACGCTGTTGCTCGCCTCCCTTGGCGATGTCCGACGCAAAGGGCGCCTTATCACCATCGCAGTCGTATGGACCGGCATCGCCATGCTCGTGTTTTCGGTTGTCAGATCGTTGGAATGGGCGATCCCTGCCTTGATGCTTGTCAGCGTCGGGATGATGCTGTTCTTCGCAGCAACCAGCGCCCTGATACAGAGCATGGTGCCCGACGAATTCAGGGGCAGGGTTTCGTCTCTATACGCTTTAACCTTCGGCTTGCTCCCCATAGGAAGCCTGACAGCGGGCATGGTCGCACAGAAATGGGGCGCCCCGCTGGCAACGACGATCGCGAGCAACGTCATCGTCGTCGTCGTCATCGCCTTCTCCCTGCGGACCCGCGTGCTCTGGCGGGCGGGCTAAGGTTGATCGTCGCGCAACAATACTGCAATCGTGAGTTCGTCGCACGGATCGTCGGGTTAGGCGTGCAGGCAGGTCGCATTTCAAGTCTCGATTCCTGTACAATCAGATTCGTTCCGCACCGGAAAAACGGGTCAGCCGTGATCCATGGACAAAGAATGGTTCTGGCGTGACGCTGGGTGGGAGGACCTGATGAGCACCACCGCGTACATCATGATCGAAACCAGCGTGGGCAAAGTCAACGAGGTGGCCGCGACGCTACGGTCCACCGCCGGTGTAACCGCGGTCGACATCGTGATCGGCCCGTACGACGTCATCGCCACCGTGTCCGCATCGGATATGAACGCGGTTAGCGAAATCCTGGCCAGCCAAGTCCACAAGATCAAAGGCGTAGCCCGCACTTTGACCTGCATTTCGCTCAACAGAGGTTAACCATCCAAGATCGTACACTCGTTTCGTGCGACATGGGGGAGACGGCATCTCTGCCCAGGTGGTTTGATTATTCCTCGCACTCTCAGCGGTCCCGTACGCTTGTCGTTCCGCGCGAACTCTCAACGGTATCGATCACTGCATTCAGAGGTGAATTGTGAAGTTTTCGCTGTCGTTTCTTCCCAAAGAAGACAAGTTCTTCTTCCTGTTGCATCAGAGCGCGACAAACATTCAGGATGTTGCGCGGCGGTTGAAAGACCTGACGCAAGACTTCGACAACGTCGAGGCGAAAGTAGCCGAGATCAAAGACCGCGAGGAGTTTGGCGACCGGATCATCCACGACGTCACGAGAGCGCTCCACCGAACGTTTGTGACGCCCATCGACCGAGAAGACATCCTCGAGCTCGCCGGACGGCTGGATGACGTTGTCGATGCGATCGACGAGGGCGCCCAATACATCCTGGAGTACAAGCTCGAAGAACCGACCCATGCCGCCCAGGAGCTCGCTGACATCATCGTGGAGTGCGCCAACGAGTTGGAGCGTGCAATCGCCTTGCTGTCGTCCAAGAACGCAAAGCTGCGAGACATCTTGCCGATCACCGTCGAGATCAACCGACTCGAGAATATGGCGGACAAGGTTACCAGCCGAGCCAGGGGCGAGCTGTTCAGCAACGGATCCGACATGGCCTACATCCTCAAATGGCGCGACGTGTACGACGATCTCGAAGAGGCCACGGACAGGGCGGAGGACGCGGCGAACGTGCTCGAGGGGATTGTGCTGAAGCACTCATGATCTGCGCTAAGGTGATGGCGCAACAACGATGATCGAATCCGCATCACTCGGCTTCCTGATTCTCGTTATCGTCATTGCGATGGCATTCGAGTTTGCCAACGGGTTCAACGATGCTGCAAACGCAATCGCGACAGTAGTCTCCACACGTGTTTTATCTCCGTTAGCCGCCGTGGCCATGGCCGCCGTTATGAACTTTGTCGGCGCCATTTCAGGAACCGCGGTGGCAAAGGCAGTCGCCAAGGGCGTGGTCGACCCCGACGGAATTACCCAGACGGTCGTCGCGGGCGGTGTGGCGGCCGCTGCGCTTTGGGTGTTCCTTGCCAGTCGGTGGGGGATGCCTGTCAGCGGGAGCCACAGCCTTATCGCCGGAGTCGCGGGCGCTGGCGTGGCGCAAGGCGGTTTCGGACTTCTCCAAGGCCCGGGGCTGACAAGAATTCTCGAGGGGCTTGTCCTCTCGCCGATCTTTGGCTTCTTTCTGGCTTACGTGGTCATGCTGACCATCTACTGGACACTCAAGTCGATGGCGCCGACGATGATCACGACGATTTTCTCCAAGGCTCAAATATTCACGGCGGGATGGATGGCGTTCAGTCACGGGTCGAACGACGCCCAAAAGACAATGGGTATAATCACGCTCGCGCTGTTTACGCACGGGTCCATCGACGCACTCGAAGTCCCGTTTTGGGTCATCGTTCTCTCGGGATCCGTGATGGCCGCCGGCACCTACTTCGGAGGCTTCCGGGTCATACGTACACTGGGTGTTCGAATCGTCAAAATGAGACCGATCCACGGCTTTGCGGCTGAAGGCGCGGCCGCCGGCGTCATCACGATCGCGTCGCGGATGGGCATTCCGATCAGCACCACCCACACAATAACGTCCGCGATCTTGGGAATGGGCTCGACACGGAGGATCTCCGCCGTGAGATGGGGCGTTGCACGGAGCATTGTGTACGCCTGGGTTCTCACGTTCCCCATCTGCGGCGTTCTCGGCGCGGTCTTGTACTATCTGGCGGACTTGGTCGTCGCGTAGGACAGACTGCCTTCAACGCCAAGTCGAACCACAATGCATCGATGTGCCAAGGGAGGTCCAATCGCATCCACGGTTCTTGCGCTGGTTAGTTCGCGGACCAGACCGGGTGAGTATCGTAATTGTCGGCGCATTGCATTCGCAACAACGAGTTCGGCTTTGTTTGGGGGCCGTGCGTATTTAGGTTGACCTTGGTTCCGGCGAGTGCCTATAATCCGATTTGTCCCTGGAACCGCGAAGTATACGATTTACTTAGCCACCCGGCGTTGCAATTTGACTTCAGGCAATCCGACAACCCAGCTGTCCGATTCCGAGCGCGCGCTACTGTATACGGTGAGAGCAGGCGCGCTCGCAATCTTGTTCATGCCGCTCATCGTGACGAGCCAGACGCTCTTCCCGTTTATCGTCGGCAAAGCCTTGTTCGCTCGCTCGGTCATAGAGATCACCGCGGCCGTTTGGCTGATGTTGATCTTCGCATATCCAAAGTACAAGCCCACCCGATCGTGGGTGCTTACAGCGTTCGGAGCCTGGGTAATCATTTCGCTGTTGGCGGGATTCACGGGCGTGAGTCTCCTACGCAGCCTGTGGTCCACATATGAGCGAATGCAGGGAATCGTCGATCTCGCCCACTGGTTTGCATTCGTTGTAATCTTGAGTACGACATTCCGGAACTTCAACGATTGGAAGCTGGTTTTCAGCGTGAACCTTGGCGTGAGTACACTTGTATCCGTGCTCGGAATCGGTGCATATATTGACATATGGGAATCTGATCTGATCGGAACGGGTACGAGGATTCAATCAACCCTTGGCAACGCGACGTACGTTGGCGCCTACACGATGGTCAATGTCCTGATCGCCATCGGCTTGATGCCCCACGCTTGGCAAGACAACGCTGCTTCCACGTCTCACGGGGCGGCTCGCCGCCGCCGCAGGCGTTCGGCACGAAGATCAGAGTCGCGCTCGGATGCTCGAATTTGGTTGTCCGTTTTCTGGATATCCTCCATAGGCATCAATCTGTGTGCATTCTGGCTGGCTGGCACCAGAGGAGCATTCGGGGGTATGGCTGCTGGAACATTGGCTTTCGCAAGCATGTATGTTTTGTGGGGGGCCGCAGATGTGTTGCGGAAAGTCGTGTATGCCATATTGGGAATTGCTGCTGTGGCCGCAATCTTCTTCATCGTCGCCATGACGACGCCTTGGGTCGATCCGATTGTGGATTCCAGCACCACGCTTCGGCGAATAACGACGGTAAACCTGGAGGACGCTAGCCTGAAAGGAAGAACGACCGCGGTGGGCGCGGGCCTCCGAGCGTACCTAGACAAACCGTTCTTTGGCTGGGGACCGGAAAATTACCTTATTGCCTGGGGCAGGTACTTTGACATGGAATCCGGAGTAGTGGAACGGTTCGACCAAGCCCACAACAAACTGGCCGAGGAGCTCACGACAAAAGGCGCGTTTGGCTTGGCTGCCTACGTTTGGATCTGGGCAGCAATGGGGTGGATTATAGTCATAGCCATGCGGCGCCGTGATCGGGCTGACAAGATTATGGTCGCGTTTGTCGGCGCCGCCCTTGTGGGCTTCTTCGCGCAAAACATGTTTCTATTCGATTCGCCAGTGACGGTATTGCAGTTCGCAATGATGGTGGCTTTCGTTGCTGCCGAAGAGCAATGGCAGAGGCGCACCAATGAAGCCAGCGAACCCGACCGCCGATCCACCGGATTCTTGTCCTTCGATTCGTCCTTGGCACGGAACGTGGGCGTCCTGTTGAGGACGCCGGTGGGCGGGATTGTGGGCGCGATCACTCTGGCTGCTTTGGTTACCGCCGCTTTAGTATTTTTTAACATTCGAGCATTTACTGCAGCCACAGCAGTGGTACAAACGACTAATCCCCAGATCTCATGGGATGAACGATTTGGATATTTCGAAGAGTCAATCGACGATTTTCCTGGATTGGCAAACTACCCTCGTCTGCTGTTGTTGAGTCAAGTGACGAACAATATCGGATCTTTGACAACTGATGAATTGACGTCCGCTTTGGGTATGATCGAACGAGAAGGGATTCGGGCGATCGAAGATGAACCGGAAAGTTGGCGAGTCCATTTGTCGATGGCTCGGTTTTATCAACTGTTATCCCAGGCAAATCCTGATTTTCTTGACGCGGCCAGAGAGCATTTGGACGAAGGCATCAAGTTGGCGCCTAGGACACTGGAAGCCGATTCGACTCGCAGAGAGCAGGAGCGACTTGAGGCCGCTCGCCCCTGATAACACACACGGTTGGAAGCGTGTGACTAGTCAATTGGCCGTTTGCCGGTTGCAGCGTCGCGGGCCCCAACATCGAATCCATGCCTAACTCCGCTGCGTCGGGCCGAACCGGTCAAACGCTGAATCCGCTCAGCATGATGAGTGTTGCCACAAAGACAGATTGTCGGGGCGATGCCGTTGAATTGGTAGCCGCGACCGTCAATCCAGAATCGATTGCACACGATCGAGATCGTTTTTTCGGAAAACCGCTGTGCGGTCGAAATTCACGCCGGTCACATTTAGGTTCAGAGGATTGGAGTGCTAGGCGACCGGCTATGCACAACAATTGAGTGCGGGCTTCGACCTGGTGGATTTGCGCCTTCGGCTTTGTATCCAGGCATCTGCCTGTCTACCGCGAGAATACCAGTAACGACGCGTGAGTGCGACAAAGGCATCTTGATATGCTGGAATGCCGGGGCCGGATAGCCGATGGGGTCAGGCAACGATGTCCTTCGCCCAGTCGCGTTGGTCCATATACCATTTTACGGCCCCTTCGACGCCCGTTTCCAGGCCGGTCTGGGGACGCCAATCCAGAAGTCTGGCGGCTTTCGTGATGTCAGCCCACGTCGACTGAACATCTGCTGAATGTCGAGATTGATGCTCCACGGCAGCTTTCTTGCCCAGCGTATTTTCGATGATGGATATTACGCGCGTGATGCGGGCCGGATTGTCGCTTCCGAGGTTGATGATCTCGTACCCAACCGGTTCAATGGATGCCGCAACACCCAGTGCGATATCGTCCACGTGCGTGTAATCTCGCTCGCCGCCGTCGCCGTATAGGTGGATTGGCATGTCCTCCGCTATCGCTCGCGTAAACCTATACACGGACATGTCCGGACGCCCTGCCGGTCCGTACACCGTGAAAAACCGGAGAACGGTCACGTCTATTCCGAACAAGTGGTGATAGGTGTGGGCAAGCGTCTCCGCGGCTTTCTTCGTGGAGGCATATGGCGACAGAGGCATTGACGTGGCAGCGTCCTCTTTGAACGGCGGAATCGTGTCGTTGCCGTAGACGCTCGACGTCGACGCCAATACGAATTTCCCGACTCCTCGCTCTTTGCACAACTCGAGAAGATTCAGCGTGCCGCCGTAGTTCGTCTCCACGTAGATCCAGGGGTTGTCGACGGATTGCCTGACGCCCGCTCTGGCCGCGAGGCTGATGACTCCGTCGAAATCCGTGTCGAACAGCGGGCCCAGTGCGGCGATGTCGCGAATATCGGCCCGCTCAAATCGGAACGCCTCTATTCCTTCCAATTGCCGGAGACGCCAATGCTTGAGCACAGGGTCGTACCCATCGCTCATGTCGTCGATCCCCGTCACCAAGTGACCCTGATCTAGCAGCACTTTGGCTACGTTCGAAGCTATGAAACCGGCGCATCCGGTCAACAAGTAATGTCCCATGAATCCTCAACCCTCTGGTAGGCCGGTCTAGTCCGGCGCCCTCAAATCTTTCACTACTATACATAAACGATGACGACATTTGCAGCGGAATTGGCGTCAAGTCAAAGCCACATCAAGCAGCGCCTCGGCTGCGCTGCGGTCGCAAGGTTCCGGAAAACGAAGCGAAGCAATGTGTCAAACACCCTGACGACCCTGGTACCCTGTCCTATTGTGCGAGTTCCGGAAATGTCGTCGCTCGTAGGCTCTGCGACTGATTACAGGAACCGCCAGGCAGGATTTACAATTGACCACCATGATTGGGCGGGAGGAACAGTGAGACCCATCCACCACGCGATGCTGTCAACCGCGGTCGGCGGCGCGGCTTGGGGCTTGACCGGCGAACCTTGGGCCATTCCGGTCGCTGTCGGCGCTGGCGTGCTCATCGACGCCGACCATCGGGTGGACCAGATCTGGTACTTTTATTTGCATCGCCGGCCAGCAGCGATTCTAGCGCTCCACGGTTGGGAGTGGCTTGCCGCGCTCGCGGTCGCCTCCGCCGTGCTGGCATTCCCTTGGTGGCTGGTCGCGACCACCCTCGGTTATGGCTCTCATATCGCCTCCGACCACCGCTTCAACGAGCCAACCAGACGGCGATACTCGTTCTCATATCGGGCGTTTCGCGGGCTCCGGGTCGAGCATTTCTCAAATCGTTGGAGGATTGAGCGCCCTTTGGACGCCTTCATTAACGAGCTCTCGTTTGTGGGACGGGAGCGTAACCGAGGTCATCGATCCGACACGTGACCTAGGGAACCGACTCCATCCACACGGCTTTTGCTTCGCCCGGGCGAGTCGGATGAGTGTGCGGTCGGCGCCCTTCCAGGGTCAAATTACCGGCCGACACCGAGACGTTGTGCGTCGCTACAATCCTTGCGGCCGCGCCTTCCATCGCTCCCCGAACCTCAGGCACGCGAGCGGTCTGGGCGCCCCTTCGATTGCAAATCGCTTAACCGCCGAACGAAACGTTCGTCGACGTCATCGACCTTGAGAATCTCGTCGATGTATTCGGGCGCTCGACATCTTCAAGGGTCGCTCGCTACGTCGGACACGGTCGATCCACCAGGTTTTCAGATGAAGTTGCGGGTCGCGACCATGCCCTCCGGCCATCAAAGGAACAAGACCAGACGCTATGGTCTTATTTCGTACAGGATGTTGAGTGGGTCGTCCAAGGGCAGTCGGCGGACGGAACTGAATTCTGCCTCCAAACACAGTTCCCGCACCTTTTTGGGATGAAATCCGGCCGTACCAAGCCCTTCGCCGCCTTCGGCCAGCGATGTTGTCATGCAGAACATGACGCTGACCCCGTAAAGCATTGTTCCAATCGGCCCGATCTCTTCTTCGAGTTTGTCTGACGAATTGAAATCCAGCAGGAGATATGTGCCGTCAGGCTTCAGGCCATTTCAAATAGCTTTGAGCGCGCGGCGAGGAATCACCATGTCGTGGATGACGTCGAACGTTGTTATGAGGCCGTATTGCTCAGGGAACCCATCCGTCACGTCGAGCTCAACGAAGCGGACCTTGTTGGTCACGCCGGCTTCTTGGGCATTTCTAACTGCATATTCTATCGATGGAGGATGGTTGTCGTATCCTACGTATCTAGACTCTGGATAAATCTTGGCCATTTTGATCAACGCTCGATCGTTGCCACAACCGACGTCGGCAACCGTGGCGCCTTGCCTTAACTTCTGTTGAAGTCCAGGCATGGCCGGTATCCACCGTTGTGTCAGCAAATTTTCAAACCAACTGTTGGTCAGCCGCTCGAAACAACCCAACAATCGTGGCCATACACGGACTGCGAGATGCCGCCGCCGTTTTTAAATGCCTGAATAACCTGATCGACGGGCTTTAGCGTCGGTGGCATCTGCTGATGCGTGCCGCCCATGAACAGTGGCCCGCCTTCGTGAGCCAGGACGGGAGCGTGCTCACGCGGAAGTGCGAACCGTTGCGAGTCGGGGTTGTAATCCAAATAGCCGGCGCACGTCAAGGCGCTCAACCATTCCAACGAATACCGTTCGTTGATTCCTGCCCGTTTTGCCAACTCGCTGCTCGTCGCTGGTCCGTCGCTATCGAGGTTCTTGAATAGACCCAAGCAGTCCCTGATGGCGCACATCGTCACGGTAAACGCCGCCGCCACATCGACAAATGCCGTGTTCGCGAACACTTCCGCTTTGGCCTGGTCCATCGGCTTCTCGCCCATGTCGTACCTCCGCAGATATCCAACGCTGCAACTTCTCGAACGGGACAGTGTTTGAGGACCGGACTCGGCAATCCGTCTCGGACAGGTTGTCGATCGCCCTCAGTCCAGTCTCGGTTGCGACGGTTTGGCTTGAATGAGACTGTCGAGGACGACGATGACCGCGTCAGATCCACGCCGCGAGGTCAGTTTCTTCGCTGCGATCGAGGCGAGTTGACCTGACGTGAGAACCAACTCTGGATCGCCAAACCCCGATTCGCTGAGCCGGTTTGCAACCACTTTTTACGATGTATGGCTTACCCAAGCTCATGTCGGCAAGCACGTACGCCCTGAAACCGGCAGGGGGTTCCAGTCGATCGGAAGTGTACAACAACCGCATGCCATGTGGTACGGTATGGGCCGGTTGCAGCCCAGAATCTGGCACGGAGGCCGTCGTCCATGAAGATCACCGGATTGGCGGTCCACACGTTCGAACCCCAGCCGAACGCCCACCAAGAGACTCCCGAGTACATGAGCGCGATGACGCGACAAAATGGGGTCGCCGTCATATCCACCGACGAGGGCATCGACGGCGTCGTCTCGACGTTGGCGGGAACCGCCAAACAACTTGTGAGCCTTTGGGCAGATGCGCGAGATCACATCGAAGGCGCGGACCCGTTGGACCGCGGCGGTATCGAGAACGTGCTCAGCCGCCGTTTCGGATGGCCGGCCCGAGTTCTGGGAGTGCTGGACTACGGGCTCTGGGACATCGCCGGCAAGGCGTTCAACCTGCCTGTGTATCGGTTGCTGGGCGCGACGCGAGAGAAGGTGCTGGCCTACGGCTCGACCGTGCACCACGCGAAGGACGAGCGATTCGTCGAGATCGCGCTTGAGGCTAAGTCGCGTGGGTTCACGGCGGTGAAGCTGCACCCGTATGGCGCGGCGGACGACGACATTCGCATGTGCTACGCGGTCCGCAAAGCAGTCGGCGACGACATGAATCTGATGCTCGACACGCTGGCGTACCCGGGACCTTACAGCCGTCATGACGCGTTCAAAGTAGGCAGCGTGTTGGACGAGCTCGGCTTCTGGTGGTTTGAAGATCCGCTGCCGAAGACCGACTTGGACGGCCTCGCGGCGCTGACTCGGGCGTGCCAAAAAGTGCAGGTTCGCATGGCGGATCGCGTAGAGGACATCCGCGAGTACGCTGAGCTAGTTCGTCGCCGTTGCATGGACATAATGGCCGGACCCGCGTCCTTCGGCATTACCGACCTCATGAAACTGTCGGCGATGGCCGAGGTCAATCACATGAACATGGAGCCCCACGATTTCGGAGGCGGAATCGCTAGCCTCCACGTTCTGCTCGCCGTCACGAACGCCGATTACTACGAGCTCGCAGTGCCGCAAGGGTGTTTCGACACTGAACTCTACCCGGGCGTCTATCTTGATCCGATGGATCTCGACTCCGAAGGCTACGTGCACGCGCCGACGAAGCCAGGATTGGGTTTCGGGATCGATTTCGCCGAAGCGGAAAAAGTCACAGAGCAGACAGTCGTAGCTTAACGACAGATGGACAGCGACAGGGCAAATTGCCGATGACTGAACCGAACCCGATCTCCGAACAAGCGGCACTGACCGCATCAAGGCAGGCACGAGCCGCGGCAATCGCCGGTGCGAGCGGTATCGAGAATGCGCTCGACTCCGGGGCGCTGGCCAGACGTGTCGACATCACGCTGTCCGAGGCGATCGTGTTGGGTCTTCTCCGGCAAAACGTCTCGAATTTTCTGTGCGTGCTCGGCCACGGCGCCACTGAGGTGGCGGAAGTTCTTCGCATCTACCAGGAGGCCGGGCTGGTCAAGGCATACGCCCTTCGAAGCGAGATCGAAGCGTCGCACGCCGCGACGGCGTTGCGCTGGGTGACCGGCGAGAAAGCCGCAGTCGTGACATCCATCGGACCCGGGGCGCTCCACGCATTGGCGGCGTCGCTCGCCCCTGCTTCAGACGGACTCGGCGTCTGGTATCTATTCGGAGACGAAACCACCGAGGATGAAGGGCCCAACATGCAGCAGGTCCCGTCTCACGAGCAGCACGGGTTCCTGCGATTGTGCTCCGCGATGGGCAAGGCGTACACGCTCCACACCCCGCTGGCCGTTTCGACCGCGCTGCGTCGAGGCATGAACACGGTGGACCATCCACACCGCGCTGGACCGTTCTATTTGCTGATGCCGATGAACACCCAGGCCAACATGATCAAGGGCTTTAATCTGGACGAGCTCCCCAACGGCGCACCCCCGCCGCTTGGCGAGGCGGCCGACAACGGCTCGTACGCCGAGGCGATCGATGCCATCAGTCAAGCTCGCAAGGTGGTGGTTCGTGTCGGCGGTGGGGCGCGAGATGCCGGACCAGAGATCGAAAGACTCCTGGAAGCCACCGATGGCGTGGCTGTCACGAGTCCGCTGGTTTCAGGCGTGATTCCGTACGACCATCCCCGCAACATGACGGTTGGGGGCTCGAAGGGCTCGCTCAGCGGCAACTACGCCATGGAGAACGCCGACCTGCTCATCGCCGTCGGATCGCGATTTGTTTGCCAATCCGATTGCTCCCGCACCGGGTACCCGAATGTCGAACATGTCATCAACATCAATACCGATGCAGAGGCCGCGACCCACTACAGCAAGACCACCGCGATGGTCGGCAACGCTGCCGCGACCGTTCGAAGACTGGTCGACTCGCTCCTGGATCGCGGCGACAACCGAGGCCCATCGCCTTCCGAATGGCTCACGGACTGCGCCGCCCGAAAACGAGCCTGGGATGAATTCAAAGAACAGCGATACCAGACTCCCAAGCTACTCGATCCGATGTGGGGCAGGGAAGTGCTCACCCAGCCTGCCGCCATCAAATCCGCGACCGACTGGGCTCGCGACAACGACGTCGTGACTTTCTTCGACGCCGGCGACGCCCAGGCCAACGGATTCCAGATCGTCGAGGACGATGTGCTCGGCCGGACGTTCACCGAAACGGGAGCGAGCTACATGGGTTTCGCGGTATCCGCGCTGTTGTCCACGACGGTGGCTCGCCGGCGATTCTACGGCCTGGGGATCACGGGCGACGGCTCATTCACGATGAACCCGCAGATCCTGATCGACGGCGTCGAACACGGCGCCAGCGGCTGCATATTGCTGCTGGACAATCGCAGGATGGCTGCGATTGCCGGCCTGCAGATCGACCAATACGGTTCTGCGTACGCTGCCAATGACTCTGTCGCGGTCGACTACGTTGAATGGGCGCAGGCAGTCAGCGGCGTTCGAGCGTTCCGCGTCGAGGATTCGATCGAATCGCTGGTCGATGCACTCCGTGAGGCGCGGTCGTATCATGGCTTGTCGCTGATACATGTCCCGGTCTACTTCGGCCCCGACGAGTTCGGCGGGATGGGCGTGTTCGGTCGCTGGAACGTCGGCAACTGGGGAGAGCAAACCCAAGCCATGCGTCACGACATCGGGCTCTAACGACCACGAATCCGGTCCACTATGGCGGATCACTGGCGTCCACGGAGTGAGGAATGCAATCCGATAAGATCAGAGTAGGCATTGTAGGCCTGGGCTTGGTGTCCTCCGCGCACCTGAAGGGCTACGAGAGTCATCCCCGGGCTGAAATCGTGGCTGTCTGCGATACGGATGCCGAGCGAGTCCGCGAGTTCGCAAAGATTCACGGCATCGCGGGCACCTACACATCGTATGAAGAGATGCTGCGCCATGCCGCTATCGACGCCGTCGACATCGCGACGCCCACGCATCTTCATGCGCAGATGACGCGCATGGCCGCCGAAGCAGGCAAGCACGTCCACTGCGAAAAACCGTTCAGTCGAACTGTGGCCGAAGGGCTCGAAGCCACGGAGGCCGCCGCGAAGGCCGGTGTGAAGCTGGCCGTCGGCGAGACATACGTGTTCGTCACTCCGCACGTCAAAGCGCGCGAGCTCATCGACCAGGGCGAGATCGGCCGCCCGATGCAAATACGGCACCGACACGGCGCTTGGGTAGCGCGAGAACAACCCGCGATCCCAGTCGGTCCGCTGGATAGAGGCTGGCGCATCGACCCAGAGCAATCCGGGGGCGGCGCCTACCCGTGGATATTCGATCACGCGGTCCATTTCTTCGCCGCAGCCGAATACTTCGCCAGCGACGCACGGATCGCCGAAGTGTATTCGCTCGCGAGCCGCGTGGACGAAGCCGGTCAATCGGGAGTCAGCGCCCCCCACGACCCCTACGCGAAACCCGAGCA
>PVBE010540670.1_pt1 | contig 30069 bp, 28 predicted proteins | sample 1631181 | NCBI WGS metagenome assembly PVBE01 (sample SAMN08397723, study PRJNA350692) | Marine metagenome, whole genome shotgun sequencing project. | isolation source: water | place: Pacific Ocean | collected 2012-04
CTAGTTCCGCGGTGAATTCTGGGTCCGAAGCTGCCTCAGACCAACCGGCATCGAGTTCATCAAGTGCAGCTACGAGCGTCTCGGGCACAAACCGCCCGCCGAAGCTTCCGAACCAACCTTGTGTCTCCGTCGACGTTGGGGGCGTCATACGCTCGTAGCTCCAGTACTGAATTCGGCAAGTAGCCGCTGCTCAAGAAATCGGCAGAACTGCTCCTTGGCATCTGCCGAACGGGATCCGAAGCCTGCGTGTTCGCCTGGCGCCCCTGTGTGATCGTATGCCACACGCTCAATGAGCGAGTCCGGGCCGCATGCTTCAATGGCGTCAAGAAACCGCCACTGGCTTGCGAAGGGTATCCACTGGTCGAGTCGTGAGTGAATGGCAAGGGACGGCAGAGGACGCCATTTTTCCAGATGCTCAATGGGGTTGAAGGCATCGAGAAGATCACGCTGCCTCCCCACGCAACCCCGCTCATCTGGGAGGAAACTCCAGTCACCGCTTGTTGCTTCGAAGACCACGGCAGCAAACCGGTGAGGTTGGCACAGGCGAGCCGCGCAGGCCATTCCGCCGGCAGACATGCCACCAATAGCGACTCGATCACGGTCGGCTCCGAGCCTCGTTGCGGCGGCCTCGGCGACGGCGTCTAGTTCCCCCGCGACCTGCATCACGACCTCCAGAACTCGATCTGGATCCTGCAGGGCAAGGTCGGGCCGGTCTCCATGCCCAGGCAAGTCGATAGCGCAGACTCCAAATCCCCGCCGCATCAGCCGAAGGTAGCGGCCTGAATCCAGCTCTTTACACGCGGTCCGGCCATGGATCCAGATGAGCAGTGGGGAGGGCTCTCTGACCACGACCTCAGGCCGGATGAGCAGGACAGGCACATCACCGAACTGCGTACGCTCGCCCTGTCGACGAATCGCGGAAGGCAGCATTTCAAATGTAGGAAGATTGCTCTGCGCGTTGACGGAAGGGGGGGGTTGGGCCGATCCTTCTGACATGCTGCAGATCATTGGTGGTCACTATAGGTCGCGGCGTCTCCGGACGCCGCCTGATGCGAACACAACGAGGCCTTACGCGCACCGCGTCAAGGAGTCGGTCTTCAATATCATTCGCGGCCACATCGAGGGTGCGAGAGTCCTCGATCTGTTCGCTGGAGTTGGAACGATGGGGCTGGAGGCCCTCAGCCGGGGGGCGAGCGAAGTCCTGATGGTCGAGCAAGATCGGCGCATCTACGAATTGCTGAAAGAGAATGTCGAAGACTTTGGATGCGAGGATCAGGCGGACTTGCTTCGGGGTGATGCACTCGGATCAGTTGCGATCTTGAGGGCGCCGCGACCGCTCGACCTTGTGTTTGTCGATCCTCCGTTCGCCATGATGCGCGAAGAGGGCGGGCGAACTCGCGTGCTTGATCAGATTGCGAGAACCGCAGATATCTTGGCGCCTTCCGCGTTGGTGTTGCTTCGGACTCCTGTGGACGCCCACCAAGTGCCTCATGATGTATCTGGACTGGACGGCCCTGAGATCCGTGACTACGGCCGACATCATCAGGTCTTGCTCTATGCCCCACTTCGGGAGCCTGCAACGTGACGGCGGACTCAGCTAGGGCAGTGGCAGCGAGCATCGCACGCGACCTGCAATCGTGGGGATTTACCGCATGGTTTGCTGGTGGGTGCGTCCGAGATGAACTGCTGGGGCTGCAACCAAAGGATTACGATATTGCCACAGACGCGACGCCTGAACAGGTCGTGGATGTGTTCCCAGCAGCCCATTCGGTTGGCGCGGCATTTGGAGTCATCCTTGTTCGGCGGCAGAACATCACCGTTGAAATTGCTACGTTTCGGGAGGAGGGGGCATACAGCGACCATCGAAGGCCGGATTCGGTCCGATTCAGCAGCGCGGAGCGTGACGCTCATCGCCGCGACTTCACAATCAATGGATTGTTCCGCGATCCCGTTACAGGCGAAGTGCACGACTATGTCGGGGGACGACACGATCTCGAAGACGGAGTGCTGCGGGCCATTGGCGACCCCGATGCCAGACTCAATGAAGATCACCTCCGAATGCTTCGCGCAGTCCGGTTCGTTGCATCTCTTGGTGTACAACTGGATCCAATGACTGCCGAAGCGATCGCCCGGCACGCGCCATCGCTTCAGGGAGTGTCGCGAGAGCGAATTGGCGACGAAGTCAGGCAGATCCTTCGCGGCACAGGACGGATTCGCGGTATCGCACTGCTCGAGGAGCTTGGGCTGGGCAAGGCCATTCTTGGATGTGCGCCAGAGTCAACGACGCTGAATCGACTTGATGCGGTCGGCCATGCTGGCGGAGAGTTACCTGCGATGCTCGCTGCATGGGCTACGGATCGAAGCGGTGGAGCAGCCGACCCTGACGAGGCAAGCTCGTTGCTCCGTCGATGTCTGCTGCTCTCGAATGATGAACGAGACGGTGTATCAAAGTTCTTGCAGGCGAGCCGCTCCTTTCTGACATGGCACGAACTCACCGTGGCTCGCAAGAAGCGGCTCGCCGCTGGCCCCTGGGCCGGGATTGCCCTGATCATGTCTGGTGTCGAGAACCACTCGGCCGCAAGTGCGATTCGCGCGGACATCGAAGAGCTGTCCAAGACGGGACTCGCGCCGCCGCGCATACTCGATGGCGACACCCTCTTGGCCGATGGAATGGTTGCTGGCCCGGAATTTGGACAGATTCTGGAAGGAGTCTACGATGCGCAGTTGGAAGGCAAGATCAAGGATCTTCCAACTGCCCTCTTGTTGGCCCGATCCCTCGCTGGGCGTACAGAGGGTCGGTAAGGGCGTATACTCAAGGGCCGCCCAAGTAGTTTCAGAGAGGGTCACCCGATGACAGTTTCCCGAATCCAATATGTCGCAATGTGCGTGCTCATGCTCGGTCTGGTGCTTCCAGCCACAGCATCGCTCGATGAGTCAGGCGACACATCGCGATACCCGGATCTCGTTCAGAAATCGAAGGCCGATGACGCCATCAGCATCTACGTTGTGCCCATCCGCGGGCAGGTAGGCACCGACATTCTGCCTGAGCTCTATGAGCCGATCATCGAGGACATCAAGGAACAATCACCCGACATGGTGATTATCCATATCGATAGCCACGACTACAAAGATATTGACGACGAAGTACAGGACATCATGGAGGAAACCGGGCGACCGGAGCAGGCCGACTCCTCATATCCAGCATTGAAACCGATGGCCGAACTGCGCAAGGCTTTTGCCGAGGAACTTCCTGACACGCAACAGGTCGTGTACGTCGAGGATGCGATGAGCGTCGCGTCTCTGCTGGCGCTCTCGTGGGATGAGATGTACATCGATCCAGAGGCAGATCTCGGAGGGGCCGTCGTGCCTTGGATTTGGGGGGCAGCACCGGTCGCGAATGACCCGCAGAAGTATGGCAAGTATCTCCGGGCCCTCATGGGCGATGTTCGAGGCATTGTGCAATACGCCGGGTGGGACGAGCCAGACAAGAGAAACTTCATTCAGGCGTTGGTAGTGCCAGAGGCTATTGCGACGACGACATGGCGAGGACGGGACGCCGTCTGGTACGGCAGTACCAAAGGTGACCACCCGGTTGATACCAAGCGGAAACCTGATGGCCAGGGCATGGAATACTTATTGGATGCCACGATCAATCTCACTGGCGAGGAATGCGAACAGTTTCTCGTGGCCGACGGAACTGCCGACCCCGATCGATTTGTGAAGGACATTTTGGCCCAGAAGGGGTATCGGCGGTATCGGCTCGTAGGAGAGGATGCCTCGCAGAAGATCGAGAAGCATCGAGCAAAGTGGCGGGCGGCCGCCGACCGAGCACGTGAGGCGTTGGGCATCTACATCCGGATGGAGAGCGGGGGGTTCATGTATCAGTTGCAACTCGCCTTGAGATCACTCAACACGTATATGTCTGCAATCAAGACCAGCGAGGCTGTGAAGACTCGGATGCAGCTTGAGCGATTGCCAACCAACATGACGCAGCTTGAGATGCGGCGAGAGGATCTGAAGAAGAAGATCCGAGACTTCAGCGGAAATGGCGGCGGCGGTGGTGGCGGTGGTGGCGGCGGAGGTCTCGGTGGCGGGGTTATGTGAGCCCGTTCTGGAGCGACCTAATCTTCGATGAAACGCAGCGTCGCAGGTCCCACTTCAATCTCGAGGCCGTGCTCAATTCTGACGTCTTCTATCTTCTTGCCACCACAGTGGGTTCCTCCGGCAGAGTCGAGATCGCGCACGTGGAGATCACCATCGACTTCTTCAATGAGACAATGTTCACGGGACACGCTTGGTGCATTGAGGCAGATATCACAAGCCTCGTCGCGACCAATAAGAAGTTCGGCCGCATCGCCAAGCGCAAAGGCACGGACCAATCTCCCCGTCTTTCGATTGATGACATGGAGTTCCATCATCATTTCAGACACTCCCATGAGCGAAGTCCTTTCTGAACGTACCGTATCTGGACGATCCGAGTGGGGACAAAATACCACCAGTTATGGCGAAATCGCCACACTCGAGATACGCGGGCTGCGGGAGAAGGGTTCCACGAAGCGCGGCCAGTGCGGATTCTGGGGCCGATGATGCGTACTTTTGTAGATTTCGTACTGGCATCGGCGGCTGTACTCATGAGCCCTTGGTGGCTCTCAAAAATGTTGTTTCGAGGTACCTATCGGACCGACTGGGGCGGCCGACTGGGCAAGACCGCTCAACTAGGCCCGCCACCCGCCGGTGGTCGAATCCTGCTGCATGCGGTGTCTGTAGGAGAGGTGGGTGCCATTCGGGGACTGGTAGATCGCCTCGCGGCATTGCCTGAAGTCGAGGTCGTGATTGCGAGTACTACAGACACCGGGATCGCGCGAGCCAGAGAACTCTTTGGCGATCGGCATCCGGTCGTGAGATGGCCACTCGATTTCTCATGGGCTGTACGGAGATTTCTACGGTCGGTCTCGCCTACCCGCCTTGGCCTTGTTGAACTCGAAGTCTGGCCGAACATGACCGCTGCGTGCACTCGGATGGGTATTCGGACCATTGTTGTGAGTGGACGGCTCTCGGAGCGAAGTCATCGCCGCTATCGCATGATCCGCTGGTTCGTGCGACCGATGTTTCGTCGTCTCTCATTCGTTGCAGCGCAGGACCAGGAAACCGCAGCAAGATTCATCGACCTTGGCTGCTCGCCGGATCACGTTCAGCTTGTCGGGAACATGAAGTGGGATGCCGCTACCGCACCGGCCGACAGCACCGCCCGGGAAGATGCCATCGCTGCCTCACTTGGTCTTGATCGAACGCGGCTGCTTGTTGTCGGGGGATCGACCGCACCAGGCGAAGATGCGTTGTTGAGAGCGTCGTGTCCTCCCGGCGTCCAATTGCTGTGCGCCCCGCGACGGCCGGAGTGGCGAGAGGAGGCGGCGGAGGCCCTCTCACCATGTGTCCGCCGCTCAAGCGGGCAGCCCGCTCCCTCTGGCACAGATCGATATCTGCTCGACACGATCGGAGAGCTTTCCGATATCTATGGGTTGGCTGACATTGTGGTTGTGGGCCGCAGTTTCGGCAGCCTGCATGGCTCCGACCCCGTGGAGCCAATCGCAAGGGGGGCAGCGACCATCATTGGCCCTTCGGCCTGCGACTTCCAGTATGCGGTCGACACGCTCCGAGAGGCCAAAGGGCTCATACAAGTCGAATCCGAAGGACTGGGCGAGGCGATTCAACGACTCGTAAGTGATGCAGAGACACGCGGCCAGTTGGTTTCAAATGGCCAAGCCGTCATTCGGGCCGAGCAAGGGGGCACGGATCGGTGTGTGGCACTCCTTATGGAGTGATACGCGACTCAAAAGAGACACCGCCGCCGGACCCCCAGTGGGTCAGGCGGCGGTGCGGGGAGAAAGGCGAATTGAGGAGGAGAGAGAATTCGCCCGGACTAATATTCAATACGGACGGCCCGCCGGAGGGTTCCAAGAAATCTGCTCAGGTGGTCAATCTGCCGGTGGAGCGGCATGGACGCCCCGAATCGCTTGGCTGGTCAGGGCGTACCATTCGCGGCCATGCGTGAAGAGGACATCATGTCGGTCATCCGGAATCGGGGCCCGCTCCAGGACTCCCGAGTGATCCTGGGCCCGGGAGACGACCTTGCGATGGTCAGATGCAAGTCCGGACAGAACCTACTGATCGGCGTCGATCAGGTTGTTGACGGACTCCATGTCAATGCTGACACGATGGATTGGGATCGAATCGGCCGCAAGGCGGTACACCGATGCCTGAGTGATATTGCGGCCATGGCTGGGCTGCCGCTTGCGAGCGTTGTCTCTGTCGCTGTTCCGACTGGAGCGACGCGACTGAATATCGAAGCCCTCTGCGTGGGCTTGAACGCTGCTGCGGATGACTGGAATACGCCGCTGGTTGGTGGCGATATTGCAATCCATCGGACGGATGAAGGGCCATTGACGATTGCGGTGACGGTCGTTGGAACTCCCCACGCAGTCGGTGCAATCACTCGCGGAGGTGGAAGGGCGGGGGACCTGCTCATTGTCACCGGCAATCTCGGATGCTCCATGCTTCCAGATGGGACCGGACATCATTTGGACTTCTACCCAAGAATCGAAGAGGCCATTGCCGCTGCCGACACGTTCGGGACACGGCTGCACGCGATGATCGACATCAGCGACGGACTTGGTCGAGATGCTGGCCGCCTTGCCGAAGCTTCGGGGCTGCAGGCTGAAATCAATATGAATCGACTGCCTCGGCGCGGTGCAGCCACCGCGTTGGATGCGATGCGAGACGGTGAAGACTACGAGCTGCTCTTGGCTGTCGCGGGAGATACTGAGATTCCTGCATCTCTCGAGGGGCGAGGCGAGTCATGCCCGCTCACGATCATCGGCTCGCTTCATGCATCAGACGAAGGATCTGGGCAAGTCAACGCGGTCACTGCGGACGGTCAGGTGTTGGACGGATCCGCCATGGGATGGGATCACGGATGAGCACGCCTGTTGAGATGCATCTTGAGTCTGTAGTCGCAACGGAGTCGCTCGGACGCAGTATCGGGCGACTCTTGCGTGGTGGCGATGTCGTCGCACTCCAAGGACCGTTGGGTGCTGGAAAAACCACGCTCGCCAAGGCGATCGGAAGCACGCTCGGCGTCGACGACCTCTCCAGCCCTTCCTTCACGATTGCCCATGAATACAGGCTGAATTCGGGACTTCGATTTATTCATATTGATGCCTGGCGGCTGGCCACCGAGGATGATCTCAGAGAACTCGGCTGGACCGAGTGGATCAATGCGAGCGACGTTGTTCTGTGCGTCGAGTGGTGCGATCGAATTGCAGGAGCGATCCCGTCCTCCGCCTTGCACATCGATCTCTGGCACTCGAGTGGGGGACGTGACGCTTGCGTGTTATGGGCGGACCAGTCGCGTCTCGACGAAATCTTCAATCAGTCTTCAGGGCTCGATCCATAGATCACAAATCTGTGTCCGATGATGTCCCATCCTCGCTCGTCGGCAAGTTGGTCACGCAACTTGACGACCTCGTTGCTGTTGATCGCCTCAAAGCGCCCTGTCCGCACGCACACCAGATAGTCCTTGGGGTCACGGCCATAGGCCAGTTGATAATGCGTCACCTTGGCATCGAGCAGCATGAACGGAGTCAGGATGCCAGCATCCTGCAGGAGTCGAAGCGTGCGATAGACGGTGGCCTTGGAAACGTTGGCTCCATCGGCTCGCATGCGTTCAAGCAACGAATCGGCATCAAAGAGATCGTCTGTCTCCATGACGGCAGCCAGCATGTCTGCGCGTTCCGGTGTATACCTCAAGGAACACGACTTGAGGTATCGGCGAAAAACGGCGCACAGCGGCGCAAGAATCGGCGGCAGTTCGGAAGTGTTGTCAAGCGGCGGAGCATTCATGAGTACCGAGTGTACCTCACCTGAAAAACCGAGGATCCTCGCCTTTGAGGCGTGGGACGCAGGATCGCACCGCGGTGTGCGAGAGGCGATTGTTCGTCATGCCTCGTGCCATTGGCGATGGTGCACCTTGCCGCGTGGCAACTGGAGGTGGCGACTCCGCCTTGGCGCGGTCGATCTCGCCGCCAATGCTGCAGAAGTGGGGGTGCTGGATGAGCCGTGGGACGTTGTCTTCGCAACCTCGATGGTGTCGCTGGCCGATCTGATTGCAAGCCTTCCACCGTCCATTGCCGCCCGCCCGCGGATCTTGTACATGCACGAGAATCAGGCGGCGTATCCGGCTGCAAAAGGGAGAAGCGACCCTCGCGATGCACACGCAGCGGTGACGAATCTCACTTCGATGTTGACCGCAGATCTTGTCCTGTGGAATAGCCGTTGGAATCTTGAGTCGTTCCTTGTGGCGATGGACGAACTGCTGAGCCGTGGTGGGCACGCCGTTGAAGCGGATGTCCTTGCAGAGGTCAAAGCAAAGTCCCGTATCGCATGGCCGCCGGTCGAGCGCCCTCAGGGCAGCGATCGGGAAGTTTTACATAACGCCGCCGAGGCCCGAGCAAGGGGGCTCACGCTCGCCGTATGGCCGCACCGATGGGAACACGACAAGGGGCCGGCGGAACTCCTCGCAATCGAGCAGCAATACGGGGAATCCGCACGCATCGGGTGGGTGCTTCTTGGCGAGCAATTCGAGCAGCGGCCCGCCGAATTCAGCGCCTTGTTGAAACACGCTGGTGACCGGGTCATTCACTCCGGCACAGCACCGCGAGCGATCTACGAGTCGTGGCTCCAGGAGTGCGACTGGGTCGCCTCAACTGCAAACCATGAGTTCTTCGGCGTTGCGGTCGTCGAGGCGATGCTGGCTGGATGCCTTCCGTGGCTCCCGAACCGATTGAGTTATCCAGAGTTGGTTCCGGCTGGCTGCATAGGACTCTCTCCAATGGAGCCGCCCAGCGATCCAACAGCGACACGAAACGCGATCCAGAAGCATCTTCGGGCTGCGGAAGCCGCCGCTGCGGTCGAGCACATCGAGTCAGCAATTGACGAGTGTCGAACTCGCTGCTCAAGCGGGTAGATTCGTCGACGTCGGCCCTTCGGGCCCCCGTCGCCGCCGATAATGACTCTTATGTAAAACTCCAGCCTCAGGGGGCTAGAACGGGCAGGATCGCTCATCGCGGAGACACCCTGTTCCCGGGTACTCTGTGGGAATGAAAACGCATCCGGATGAGGGCTTGGCCAAACGGCCATCGGATGAAGCAGCAGAATGCTTGGTCGCCGAGCCGCAACGGAGCCGTGGCGGCACACTAAGCGTCATGTTGATCTGGCTGGTTGTGGCCTGCATCATCGCTGCTGTGCTGCTGACGGTGGGCGGCGAGCGGCGAATTCGAGGCCAGCTTCAGCGTGAGGCGGCGCACATTGGCCGTGCGGCGCTTGTAGTCCTGCAGCCGTTTCTTGAGGCCAATTCTGAGCGGACCGGGCAGGAGCAGTCGCTCCTGCTGGCCATGCAGCAACTGAGCACCGATTTGCCGGATGTTTCGGGGTTGGAAATCACCCTCAATGGACGCCCGGCCATGAAAGTCGGCACCAAGGACGACAGCGGCGAGAGCTACCGCACAATCAGTGCAGACGGACGAATCGAGGTTGATGTGTGGCTTGCTGCTTCGGCCGCGTTTGTGCCGCGGTTGTGGAACATCCTGGCGATTCTTGCAAGTCTTGGCGCACTGTTTCTGCTTGTCAGCGTGTTTCTCATAGTCATGATCGGTCGCCTTGTCGGCCGTCCGGTTCGTATTCTTGAAACCCGCGCCTCACGCTTGGCAAAGGGCGAGCTGGCCCCCCTCTCGGACGGCCTAATCGGCGGCGAGTTTGGCATGATTGGAGCGAGCCTAGAGGCCATTCGCGAACAAATGGCCGAAGAGCGATCCGATCACAATCGCATGGATGAAGAACTCCGACGCACCAATTCGCTGCAGCGTCTCATGCTGCGAGAGTTGAATCATCGAATCCGCAACAACCTCGCAGCCCTCTCGGCATTGGTCATGCTGACTCGCACTAACACGACCTCTGTCGATGAGTTCGCCCGTCGCATTGACCGCCGAATTGATGCGATTGCAGCGATCCACGCCCTGCTTTCCGAACGCCATTGGACCCCAGTCGAGCTCCAAGAGCTGCTCCAGCGGATGACACCGCCAGAATGCGGCGAACGCGTGACGCTGAGCGGCCCCCGCGAAGAAATCAGCGCAGCCCAAGCCACCCCCCTCGCGATGGCCTTGCAGGAGATGTTCGCCAACGCCACCGAGCATGGCAGCCTGGCCTCCGGAGCAGGATGGCTCAATGTGCAATGGGACATGGTCTACGAGGCGGATGGCGAGCATGTCGCCATCACATGGCGCGAGACTGGTGGACCCCCGCCTGACCCCAACGCCGAAGCGGGGACCGGCACCACGCTCATCCGCGGCTTGGTTGAAGGCGAACTGCACGGTAGCGTGCGGCTCTATCACGCGCCCGACGGCGTGTCGCACCGGATCACGATTCCGAGGCAGCCACGCATTCAGGATTCCGGAGTCTGAGCAACGGTAATCGTGCATGCCCCAAAGGTCTTTGGATGCTGGCCTACCACGCTGAATCCGGCTCCAGAGAGCATGTCAGCCAGAGCAGCAGGCTGTGCAAACGTCGAAACTGATCGAGGAAGGTACCGGTAGGCTCCCGATCGATCGCCCGCGAGCAGCCCAGCTGTCAGCGGCATGATGTGCCGGGTGTAACAACTGTTCACAAATCGGATTATTGGATTTGTGGGTGTGCTGAACTCGAGAAGAATGAGCCGTCCACCCGGCCGAAGCACCCGGGCAAACTCGGTCGCCGCAACAGCAGGATCATCAACATTGCGTATGCCAAAGGCAATGGTCACGACGTCTATCGAGGCGTCTGGCAGATCAATCGCCATGGCGTCGCCACGTCGGTACTCAATCGCGGCGGCTGCCCCACTGCTTCTCATCATCTTGCGACGGGCCACATCAAGCATGGCCTCGGTGAAGTCCATTCCAAGGATGGAGCGAGGCCCCTCGCCCGCAAGCATTTCGGTGAGATCCCCGGTCCCACAGGCCATATCAAGCACATCGTCGGTCGGTGTGATCGCTGCCAACCGAACGGCCTCTCGTCGCCAGGCCTGGTCAAGCCACAAGGAATGAAGGCGATTGTTGAGGTCGTACCTTTCCGCAATGGCCGTGAACATCGACTCCACCCGGCTGGCTTTGTCATCGGCCCGATGCGGATTTTTGCGAAGGTCACGCGCGGTCCACGCCGCCGATGGTCGGGCTTGTTGCGTGGGTTTCACGCGGGTCATGATACTCGCCATCTGGTGGCCACCGTCCCGGAGCGGCGGTCGGCCATAGGTCTGATAGACTCGCCACCATGCAATTGAGGATCATCTCGGTACTCAGCGTCACAGCGGCCATGCTTTCGTCGTGCGCCTATCTGGACTACGCCCGGCACTGGGCGGGGGATTTTGTCGCTTCGTGCGATGTACGGCGAATCGGCGGAAACGCGGGCCATCTCTCGATGCCTGTTGCCACGAAGTTGTGCACGAGCGACCCCTTCGTACACACATCGCTCTGGATGTCGGATCTGAAATTTAGCGAGTTGGCATCGGGCGAGATCGATTCAGGGCAGATTCTGCACGTCGAGATGCTCTTCCCCCCGATGCCTGGCGAGACGCCGATCGACTCGGACGCAACCAACCTGTCGATTCGATACATCCTGATATCAAACGGAGAAGTAGGCATCTACGAGGGCGGAGGGTTCGGGTATCCGATCGGTGGACATGAGAGTGGCAACATGTCACTTCGAGTCGAACCCTCGGGACTCGTACTGACCGAGGCGACAGAGGGATTCGTAGACCTGCTCTCACCAGCTCGGCTGACGGCCGTCTTTACCGGTATCTGCAACGACTCTCAGGGACATCGGTTCGCGGATGGCGTTGATCAATTTGTGACGAACGCCTTCGGCCGAACGATGTACGTGCGTGCGGGAGACAACCAAGTCAGATCCTGACGCGGTGCGCATCGCCACAAGGTCCGCGAAGGAACAGGTCTCCTGCTCATTCGCCCCACTGTTCATCAAGCGATTTTTTACCCTCGACTCACGCGGCATTCGCGGCACCACGGCGATCACATCGCACAGCATGGCTGTTGCGGAGATCCGCCGATCCATATTGATTCGTGAGGGAGCCTGCTACTCGTCGGCCTTGGCAGCGGCCTTTTTCTTGGTTGGCTTCTTGGCAGCGCCGCTGATTTCACCAACGCGGATCCGAAGCAGCCGCTGACGATGGCCGACCTTGCGACGATAATTCTTACGACGCTTGAACTTGATGACGTCGATCTTCTCGCCCTTGATCTCGCCAATGACTTCGGCAGTAACCGTCGCGCCATCAACGTAAGGACTTCCGAGAGCCGCGGGCGCGTCGCCCTCGCCTTTGACGGCGAGCACGCGGTCGAACGTGATGGTGGCTCCCTCAGGGGCGTCATCACGGAGATCGATGTCCAGAACGGCGCCTGGAGCGAGTTTGATCTGACTGCCACTATCTTCGACTATCGCGTACACAGCAGAGCTCCTTCGAAACCGCCCTCAGGGGCGGGAATCGATCACTATACAACACCTGCCGCCGTGATGCCATCATGGGACCAAGCCGCACTCCCCTAGGGGCAGTCTCCCCAGTTCTCCAGCACAATGAGCAGATCGAGCACGTTGGTGTCATCGTCACCATTAAAGTCGCCCCAGCCGGTGTCTCCCCCCCAGCCACTCTGGAGCAGGATCAGGACGTCCTCTGCATCAATCTGGGTATCCACGAGCGGGTTCATGTTGCCTGGACACACGCAGGTATCGAGAACACCATCAGAGTCGGCATCGAGCCCGAATCGGTCCTCGATCTCACAAGGATCGCTCTCTCCATCGGAATCGCAGTCGACCAGCGGAGTGTAGAACACACTTCGATTGTTGACGCTGTCCTCGATGCCCTCAGCAGCAAAAAACGACCCATCAAGATCAAGTGACCGTGTTCGGCTGTCAGATCTCAAATTTGGAATCACTACCTCGGTCTCGACGCCGGTAGAGAGATCCATTCTGGTGAGTTGCCCGCCAACCAGATCATCGGCCCAAGTGTCAAAGTGGGACACGAGCAGCCAGCTGTAGGAAAGGTCCATGTCAAATACCGAGTGGCTTTCAGGAAGCGTCATGGTGTGGATCGGAGTTGGAACACCGTTGGCCATAAAGTTGTTTTTCTCAAAGACCTCAACATAGCCGGGGGCATCACCGCTCGGAGAGGCAGATATCGCCACATGCTGAGAGGACACGACGATATTCTGGCCGTAGAACTCCGAGACGTCGGGATGATGAATATTTTTCCAGTCCCACGTACTGTTGGACGGATTGAATTGCAGAATGGCCACCTCTCTCTCGAGATAGGGATCAGCAATGAGGGCTGTTGAGATGCCACTTGTGCTGTGGATAGCAGTGAGGAGATACCCTTCGAGGCCGGCATGCAGACTGGCATTCTTGACATCAAACTCATCAAAGTCAGGATCCCACTTGAAGAATCGAACCAGGACTTCACCGCCATGCGTTTCTGAAGCGATCAGCCAAGGCGGGTCGAGCGCCATGCTCTGAAAAACACCATCTGCGGCAAGCGGTTCAATTGTCTGCTGCAGATCCCACTCAAGCTCGTCCGTCGACAGCACTTCTATTTTCGAACCTTCGGACTGAAACAAAACAGTCGCCACACCTTCACTCATTTCCATGACCCCGCCGTAGCGCATCCCCTCATCTACGCGGCCAAGCATGGTGTCTACAGGAGTGAATTCGTGCAGGTCATAGTCATAGTGATAGAAGGTCACTCTTCCGACATCCTCAAGGCCATACTCATCGGACAATGGATCGCCAATAGCGAGCCATGGCAACGAGACGGCGACCGAACGAGAATCAAGCCAGTCATCTCCAAGAAAGACGATTTGCTCCTGCCAATAGGGATAGCAATTCAAACCAGCCCATGCGGCTGCTTGCGTCAGGACAGTCGCCCAGATTACACACACGATTTGGATACGTCGCACGAAGACATCCCTCCATCCACGGCAAACTTTAAGCCCAAACACAGGCTAACTGCAAAAAGGGCATCGCATCTCACCATTCTGCGATCTACTTCAGTCTTCCCGCATTCCGAACAGCCCAGAGCCAACACTGGTGGATCTCAAGAGGCCAGAATCAGTGAGTATTGGCTCTCTGTGGGGTTGGCATGGACCCGCTGCAGCCGAACTTGAGTAGTCTCATCACAATGTTTACGGCGGTTGATTGGCTCGTAGTCGTGGTGTACCTCGGATTGGTTGTGGCCATTGGCGCTGCAGCGTCTCGCCGCCACGAAGAGGGCGATGATTTTTTTCTCGCTGGCCGATCAATGCCAGTCTGGGCAGTGGCAGTCTCCACGCTTGCCACAGCAGTCAGTGCGGCGACCTTCATCGGCGGGCCGCAGCAGGGATTTCGAGGCGATCTCTCCTACCTCACATTCAAGTTTGCCGGACTGGCAGCGTTCATCATCGTCGGATTCGTGTTCCTTCCAGCGATCTTCAAGGCAGGTACGCCAAGCGTGTACGGCCTCATAACCCAACGATTTGGTGCAAGCGCAGGCGGCGGCGCAGCGGCGATGTTCGGCATCGGCCGCCTACTCGCGAGTGGTGCAAGGCTCTTCATGACGGCCATCCCCTTTTCACTTGTGGCCTTTGGTGACGCAAGTGGCGGGTCACTTGCAGTCGCCATCGTGCTTGTCGCAGCGGCAGCATGTGTGTACACGGTGCTTGGCGGTGTGCGAGCTGTTATCTGGACAGATGTCTTGCAAGCGTGCGTACTCGTCGGCACGGTCGCGGTGGCAGTAGGTCTGCTCTGGATCAAAGTCGACATCGCGCCCGCTGAGGCCCTTGCACAACTTGACGATGCGGGCAAACTCCGCATGATCGACTGGTCGCTCTCGTGGACCAACCCCTACACAGTTTGGGGCGCCGCTATTGGCATGACGCTCTTTCTCATTGCAGCCTACGGAACCGATCAGGATCTCGCCCAGCGGCTCCTGACATGCAGAACGCCTCAAAAGGCAGCATGGGCGGGCATCCTCTCCAATCTCATCGGGTGGCCAGTCACATTTCTCTTCCTCGGACTTGGTGTGTTGCTCTGGCTTGAAACACAAGAGCACGGGCCCATCATCTCTCACCTAGCGGCTGAGGGCGATCGAGATATTTTCTTGCACTTCATTCTGCGGGACATGCCCACAGGACTTCGTGGGCTCATGATGGCAGGCCTCTTTGCCGCAGCCATGAGCAGCCTCGACTCAGCGCTCAACGCTCTTGCGGCCTCGACCACATCAGACATCATCCGACCATGGAGGGCCGCGCGTGGACATGCCGCGATGAGTCCTGCACGTGAGACTGCGATGGCCCGGCGAATCATCACCTCATGGGCCGCAGCACTGACACTCTTTGCTCTGCTCTGCGCCTATTGGCAAAACGCCAGTGGCGAAACACTGCTCGACTTTGCTCTCGGCGTGATGGTCTTTGCATATGCAGGCCTTCTTGGCATCTTCCTCACCGCCCTGCTGACGCCGCGAGGGAATGCGTGGTCTGCTGCTGCTGCCCTGTTGGTCGGGCTGCTCACTGTTCTGTCGCTACAGCCCTTTGCGTGGAATCTCTGGATGCCAATGATTGCAGGAGAGGATGCCCTCCCTCCGCCAGCATTTCCATGGAGAATGACGATTGCATCGGCAGCGGCGTTCGGTGTGTGCCTCCTTGGAAAAAGAGCACCGCAAGGGCAGCAGACGCAGATCGCCTAAGACTGCAAACGATCGAGCCTCTTGATTGCCTCTTTGAGTACTGGCATGGTCTTGCAGAAAGCGAAACGCACAAGGTCGCGACCGTCACACGGATCAGCGTAGAACGATCCGGGCGGAATCGCCGCGATGCCGACGTGCTCGACCAGATGCGAGCAGAACGCCTCGGCACTCTCGAATCCGAACGGTGTGTGATCGCACATGACGAAGTACGTCCCCGCGGGTCGGTGCACGCCGAAGCCCGCCTGTTCAAGGGCATCGCATACCAGGTTGCGCCTGGCGAGATAGTCGGCGTGGAGCGATGTGTAGTACGCCTCGCCGAGACCGAGTGCAGCGGCCGCGCCGTACTGCAGCGGTGTCGCGATGGCGTAGGTCATGAACTGGTGCGCCGCCCGAACGACGGCGCTCAGTGGCGCTGGCGCGATCGCCCAGCCGATCTTCCATCCGGTCATCGAGAACGTCTTCGCCATGGAGCGAAGCGTGATTGTTCGCTCCCACATTCCGTCGATTGCTGCGATCGGGTGGTGCGATCCCTCGAACACAATTCGGTCGTACACCTCATCGGCGATCGCAATCAGGTCATGCGCCTGTGCAATCTCTGCGAGTCCGCAAAGCTCGCTGAGCGTGGCAACATGCCCCGTAGGATTGTGCGGCGTATTGAGCAGAATTGCCCGAGTACGCGGCGTTATTGCGTCGCGGACGGCATCGAGATCGATGCCAAAGTCGGGTGGCCGAGTCGTCACCGTGCGCATCACGCCGCCCGCCATTGCAATCGACGCCGGATATGAGTCGTAGAAGGGCTCAAAGACGATGACCTCATCACCGGGATTCAAGAGCCCGAGCAGCGTCGCTGCGATCGCTTCGGTGCACCCCGCAGTGACCGTGATATTGGTGTCCGAATCGAGTGAGATCCCCGTCTCGCTCGCAAAGTCTGCCGCGATGGCTTCACGCAGCGGGGCAACGCCCGGCATCGGCGCATACTGATTGTGCCCATCGACCATCGCCCGGTGGGCCGCCTCGACCACTTCGGGCGGCCCGTCGAAGTCGGGGAATCCCTGCCCGAGATTCACCGCGCCATGCTGCAGGGCCAGGCGGCTCCAGGTTGCGAACACTGTCTCGCCGAATGGTTGAAGTCGCGTCGCCACATGGTTCTTGGGCATGGAGGTGGCATTCTAGCTTGATTTGCCCCTGCAACAAAAAGCGGAAGCAAGATCGCAGTATGCTGCCCAGATGCATCAACTGCTGCTTGTATTGGCGACGGTCACAACTGCGGCCGAGCCGGCGATGGACGTTCGCGGGCATCTTGAGCAACATGGCGAAACCCGAATCGTTCACGTCTACGGCACACCCGCCGAGATGGGCTACGCCCACGGTTGGCTGGTCGGGGCGGACTTTGTGACGGGGATCAAGCAACTCTTCGAGATCATGCCCCCATCAACCCATGGCATGGCCGAGATGATGCGGGGATGGACGCCGATGATCTCATTGTCACCGGCGCACCGCCAAGAACTCTCTGCGATGTATCGAGGGCTCCTCGACCGCGTCGGCGAAGAGGGCCTGATGCTCCCCGGCGTCAATCGCCCGCTGGATGAAACCGACCTGATTCTCTGGAATGGCTACGACATGATTCGCGCGGTTGGCTGCAGCGGCTTCACGGCCTGGGGCGAGCAGACGGTTGACGGCCAACCCATCACCGCTCGAACACTGGATCTTGCTGTGTTCTCACCGCACTGGGTCGAGACGCAGGTCCTGCTGGTACGTCATCCCGACGAGGGATTCGCCACCGCAAGCCTGACTCCGGTCTGCCTGCTTGGCGCCATGACCGGCATCAATGAGCACGGCGTCTGCACCTTTCTGCATGACGGCAACGGGCCAAAAATGGACGCTGTTCTCGAACCGGAACGCCCAGTCATGCTTGCGATGCTGGACATCCTCCAGCAGGCCACGCCGGAGACCGCGCAGCAGATCGCCAAGAGAGAACTCGAAGCGCAGGGGCCGTTCCCATTCTCTTACATGATTCGCGTCGTGGACGGTAACACTTCATCGCCGGCTCCCGCGCACACTTGGCACCTTGATGCCGATGGCTCGCGGCCGGCCAAGCCTGGCCGCTCGCTGACCGTCACGACGAATCACGCCACTACATGCGGCGACGAACCGCCTCGCCTTCGCGCAGGTGACTCCTACGCCAGGTACGCCCTGCTTTACAAGGCGTGTGAGTCTCGCCGGTCGCCACTCGATGTGCAGGCGGTGTGGCAGGCACTCGGCAAGGTCGCGCAGGATCACCGTTCATTCATGACCCTGCACGCGCTCGTGGCACAGCCATGTTTGGGCGAGTTGCAGGTGTGCTTCGCCGGAACCGATGAGCATGGACGCCTTCAATCTGCCACGAAGCGACCGATCACCACGCTTCGACTTGAGGACCTCTTTGCCACGAAGCCCCTACCAACCGCGGAAGACTCAACACCGCCTCAGCCAGTCACCGCTGGCGATGATGGGTGAGTCATCATGCCGCCCCGGCGGCATGAGGTAGATCCAGGTTCGCTGTGATTGCCCGCTCGCCAACCGCACGCTGATTTGAGCGCGTTCATACCAACGTGGGTGGCCTTCGAGTTCATCCACCACGGCGAGCGTCTCGGATTCCAATTCAAAGAGTTCGCCTGCGATCGCTGTCAAGCCCCCCCGCTCCACAATCGGAAACCGCCCGAGCGTTCGCATTGTGAACGCCGCTTCCGTCACCGCCCGAACGCCGTCCGCCGGCGCCAGCAGCCGAGCCCAATGCGGCTCTCCGGTCCGAAGGGTTCCGTAGGCAAAGATGGTCGTGGTCATTGCGAAGGACTCGGCATCGCTCCAGCGTATCGCGTAAGACGTCAGCGACTTCCACCTTACTCCCTCAACACCGCTCGCACCGGCGAGCCATCGCCGCCGGTGATGCGGAGCGGCAATGCGATGAGTTCGTAGGCACCAGCCGCGACATGGCCCAGGCGAAGGCCCTCGAGAATCGTCACGCCACGCTCACCGAATCGTTGATGCGTGGGCAAGGCGTGGTCCGCGAAGCGGTCGACACTCGGGGTGTCGATGCCGATGAGCAGGACGCCCCGATCAGCGAGCAGATCGACAGTGTCGGGATGGATGCCCGCGAAGTCCTCATTGAACTGTTCAGAATCGGGATACGTATCGGTTCGCAGCAGGACCCGCAATGCCGAAGTGGACGGGATGTGCTCCGGCATGACGAGACCGCCCCGCGATACCGGAACGTGCAGAACCCTGCACCCGCCGATGAACCGCTCAAGGGGCCACTGCGCGACGTCCCGCCCATCTGCGACATAGTGACGTTCTGCATCGACGTGGGCTCCGAGATGAAGCGTCGTTTGAATTGAAGTGAGGTTGATGGCGTCGCCCGACTCCATGGTGTTGTGCATCGATCGGCTGAACGCAACGTCGCTCGGCCATACAGCGAGCGACTCCGAAATTGGCGGTGAAATGTCGATCAGCATGGTGCTTCGCCTCCATGATCGCAAGAGTGCTGCCCAGACAGGCCATGCCGGTGAAGGTGCGGTAGATGAGTTCGGAGCGGCTGAACTGGGTGCAGGCAGGGTACGGCACTGGGTTGGGGTGGTTTTCGGGGGGCGACCGCTGGGGCGGTCTCGCTCTGTTGAAATGGCCTCCGAGAGCGGAGGCCACTTCAAACGGACAGGGCGGGATTCGAACCCGCGGTAGAGCTTACGCCCTACGCCGGTTTAGCAAACCGGTACCTTCAGCCGCTCGGTCACCTGTCCCGCACCCCTGAATTCGGGGTGAGCAGGGCAGTGTACCGAGATGGTGACATTGACGAAATGCTCAGGTGCCAGCAGTGGCGTCTCTTAATCGCCAGAAACGATCCCACAAATCCCTTGATCACGCCAAATTTGCAACCAAGCCTTGACTGAGAGGCGTTCATGAGGTGAACTACAGAGTTGTGGGGTATAGCTCGAGGGCTCATGTGGCTCGTGGTCCTTGATTCAGACTGATAAAGAGAGATTTCATGCTTCATCGTTCATCGTCGTTCATCATCTCGGCGGTCGCTGTCGCCGCACTTGGGCTCTCTGCTCAAGCAACGCTTGGTTCCACCGTCACGATCAAGCAGGCCTGCAACGCGCTCAGCGTGGAGTCCTGCACCATTCAGAATCTCGTGATGCGCGAGGCGGCTGATGGTGACTACACGCTCGATCTCGTCACGTCTGGTCAGGATCGCGTACTGCGAATCTGGGAACACGATGTGCGAGGCGCGAACTACCGTCTGCTTGTGCAAGAAGAAGATGGGTCGATCTCTGAAGATCCCGCTGGCCCGGTGTCGACCTTCCGCGGCACCGATCTGCTCGATCCCAGCGTACGGCTGGCGCTCGGGCTTGAAGCCAACGGCTTTCTGCTCAGGCTCATTGAGGCCGACGGTCGGCAGTGGTTCGCTGAACCGCTGCTTGGCCGGGTCGATGGCGCCGATGCAGATGAGTACGCGGTGTATGAAGGCGAAGCCATCATCTCACCTGAGAATGACTGCCCCATCGATGACGCCTGGCGCGTTTTCGACGGGCACGGAACGACGCGATCCTCCGGAGGTGCGGAGCGAGGAACAATCCTGGCAGCTGAAATGGCAGTTGATGCCGACTACGAGTTCTACAGTTTGTATGGCTCCATTTCGGGTGTTGAGAACCGCGTCAATTCCGTGATCAACAGCGTCAACGTGCAGTACGAGAATCAGTGCGGAATCACGCATGAGATTCAGGCGATCGTGGTACGAAGTTCTAGCAGCGATCCCTACAGCGGTGACATTGAGAATCGTCTCAATCAGTTGCAGAACGATTGGAACAGTGGTAATCATTCCGGCATCGCCCGCGACATGGTGCACCTCTTTACCGGCGCGAACATGGGCTCGACAATCGGCCTGGCATATCTGGGCGCGGTCTGCTCGAGCAGCGAGTACGGCGTGGTCGAGTCAAGTTGCTGCGGATCCTTCGGTTGCTCGACCGACCTGTCCGCCCACGAGATGGGACACAACTGGAACGCAGATCACTGCAGTTGCCCGTCGAACACTATGAATCCATCACTTACGTGCGCCAACAACTTCACCAGTGGTTCGGCCAGCACGATCAGTTCCTATGCCGACGCTATTTCCAGTTGCCTGCATGTCGCTGGGCCGAGCGGGGCTTGCTGCTTTGGCTCCACATGTCAGATCATGGCGCTCTCGGAGTGCCAGGAGTTGGGTGGCGAGTATCAAGGGGACGACACGAACTGCTCAGAGATCGAATGCGATAGTGGCGTCGGCGCTTGCTGCCTTTCCAGTGGCTCGTGCGCAACAGTCTCGGAGAGCCAGTGCGACAATGCGAACGGCGAGTACCAGGGGGACAATGTTGTCTGCGATGACGAAATATGCCTGCCCGATCCCGTTGGTGCCTGCTGCTACGGTGACACCTGCAATGTGATGGAAGAAATCGACTGCAACGGCAGTTGGCTTGGCGCTGACACAGATTGCGTGGGAACGCCCTGCACCGACAACAACTTCTCGGGTGTCGCGTGGAAGGTCGTCGGCACCAACCTCGCCGACACGCCAGAAGACACGTGGACCGTCGACATGTATGCCATGATCGGCGACGGCGAGCGGATCGACGCGGTCGCAGGGAACAGCCTGCAGCAGAAGACCGTGACCAGCACCGAAGGCTTCTGGCAGAACGCCTATGGCGGCCCGACGTCACAAGAGGTGAATCCCGCGTTCTACGATCTGGTGCCGGACTTGATCTATGACAGTCGCGTCACGATCGGCGCGCTCGACAACTCAGGCGATCCGTTCGACTCCAATGAACTCAACAACATCGGCATTGACTGGACAAACTTCGAAAATGGCGGCTCGGTCTCCGCAGACAACGGAACTTGGTTTGTCCTGCCCATCGACCCGCAGGGCTCTGCCCAGCCGGTCGTAACCGATGATTGTCAGAGTGGACACGCCGTGCTCATCGCCAGGCTCACTGCCTATGGCCACTCGAGCGAAGTCATGGTCGAAGCGCTCTTCCAAGGCCGCAACGCCGTCGACGTCACGTGGCAGGCAACTGGCGGCGCCACAGCTACGCTCGGCAACTGGGCCGACTGCAATGCCAATGGCACCAATGACGCCTGCGATATCGCTGGCGGTAGCAGCAACGATGCCAACGGAAATGGCGTGCCGGATGAGTGCGAATCATCCTGCGTATGGGATCTCAATGGCGACGGCATGACGACGGTCGATGACCTGCTCGCACTGATTGGCGAGTTTGGCACGACGTACAACGTCGATGACTTGCTCGGCCTTCTTGCGGAGTTCGGCTGCGAATAGAAGGCCTCAAATCACTTTATGAGTATGCAATGGGAGCCGATGGCGACGCCGTCGGCTCCTGTTGTGCGCGATGCCGCCAAGATCCCTACGCACAAGATAGACATCTCCCCCACCGCAGCAGCGATGTGACGGCCTGGCATCCGATTTGCAAAACACGGAGCAAAATGGCCTTGTACGTCGTCTATTGGACGCGGCTACGGCAAACTGGGCCGTCTGGGTGGAACCTGATAACCCGGACGGATCATTCAGTCCCCGCCAGCCGACTCCAAGAAGGCTGCCACGAGCCCAATGGCCAGTAGCACGAATCCGATTGCGATGAATGGGAGTCCTGGGGGCATATTCTCAACATGCACCACAGAATCGGCCCGGCCACCCACAACTTGAAAATCGGCGGTATGTCGAGCCGCTGTCTGCGCAGGTTGCGCGGGTTGCTACCCTCATCCCGAGGAGGGTACCTATGTCTGCTGTATCCAATGATGTGATCCGACCACTTGGTTTCTGGGAGGCCACCACCGCCATTAACGCCCGGCAATGCCTTGGAGCTGGCACGATGGTTATTCTCGGCGAGGGGCGAGGCCCGCTCGATGAGTACACGTTCAGAGAGGCCGCGAGGCTTCTCTTTGAGCGGCACGAAATCCTGCAGTGCCGTCTCAGTGAGGGCGATCCGATTCCTTCCTTTGTCCGAGATGTCAGGTTTGATGACATTCTGCTCTCGATGCAGCATGCCGAGCATGAGCAGGATCTCATTGCAATCTGGGAGCAGTTGCTTCACGAAGAATTGCCGGACCGCCGAAGGCTCTGGGAAGCCCGATTTGCACCCAATGCGTCGGGTGATCGGTGGCGGGTCTTTTTCAAAGTGCATCACGCCGTCGCAGATGGACGCTCCTTGTCCGCCATGCTCAATCAGTTCATTGAGTTGGCCGCCATGTTGCTGCGAGGCGAAGTGCCAATCTTGGAAACTGTATCGGTCCCGCCGCCCGCCGAACAACGACTCGCAACTCCGGTCGACCGCGAAGACTGGATCGCCGCCATGCAACTTGGAGAAGAAGAGCCGGACATCACACCATGGCCGCTCGACCATGAGGCTGACCTTGACCAGCGGCGGACCCGCATCGCCTTTCGAAGCCTGCCGCCCGATCACGCCGAAGCCATCCATCAAGTCTGTCACGCGCGTGGCACTACGGTTCTGGGCGCGTTCGCTGCGGCTCTTTCACTTGTGCATGCCCGACACGCAGGCGGGGTAGTCGATACCGACACAATGGTTCCAATGGACATGCGGCGACTCTATTCGGAAATGCCCCCCCCACACGATCTCCAGATGGCGGCCTACTGCGCACGGATCTTTCTGCCCGGTGTCCGCGAGGACGACGACCCATGGGAACTCGCCAAGCGGTTTCGCCAACAACTCGAAAAGGCCCTGCTACCGGCGGCTGCGCCACCTCATAACTATCTCCCAGAGGACGTCGTCGGATCGATCGAGGCATGGTTGGACTTCGAGGGGCATTATCGCCACGGCTTCTGTCCGACCAACATCGGACGACTTCCTTTCATCGGTGATCATCCACCACTCACGACCGATCGCATTGATATGACTGCTGCCATACATTTTGGAGGCTTTCCGATTCTGGTTCCGATCCTTATGCACAAGGATATTCTCCGCATAAATTTCACGTGGATCGAACCATTGATGGATGAACGCACAGCGTTCTCGTGGATCGATGATGTCTGGCAGGAATTCACACATCTTGCCTAAAACAAGCGGTTTTTGCACTCTCAATTGCGTATTCAGGGGTCTTCGGGTTGCACGACATGGAGCTTGCAACAGATTTTCCTGTATGAACTGAAGGCAAAAACGCTCTTGCCTGAAGGGATGAACACTTTGGAGCCTTGCAAAAAACACTGAGAATACAGCAAAATCCGACTTGTTGGCCGGTTCTAGCAGGAGTACATTCCCGCTCGATTCGAGCATGTAGCTCGAATGTTTCACTGTCCCGCAGGTCAGCGGAGCTGACCCGGATCATTCGAGAGCAGAAAGGACTCCTGCACATGGCAAAGAAAAAGACAACACGTAAGAAGACCACTCGCAAGAAGGCCAAGGCCACCGCTGAGGTCAAGCCTCGCACCAAGACCCAGATCTATGGCGAGATCGCCGACTCCACCGGCCTGAGCCGTAAGGAAGTCGCCTGTGTATTTGATGCGATGGCTGGCATGGTCAAGAAGGACCTCGGCCGCCGCGGCCCCGGCACCTTCACGGTCCCCGGCCTTATGAAGATTCGCAAGCACCGCAAGCCCGCGACCAAGCGCCGCTTCGGCAAGAACCCCTTCACCGGTGAAGAGCAGTGGTTCGCAGCCAAGCCCGCCAAGAACGTCGTCAAGTTCACGGCGCTCAAGAATCTCAAGGAAATGGTCTGACCGCAAGAGGTCAAGCTCTGTTTGAGAGATCAACACACAGGACCGCCGGTCGCAAGACCAGCGGTCCTGTCGTGCGCCCTGTACCCTTGCAACCATGTCCCGCCCCCTACCGCCAGACCGCGGACACATCTCAACCGAACAGCGCCGCAGCGAAGCTGCCGAAGCAATTGACCTGCTGAGTTCAAGCGACCTTGTGCGGCTGATCGCCGCTGACCAGCATGCCGCCATCTGCGCAGTCGAGGCCGTTGCAGTCGACATCGCGGACCTCGCCGACGAAGTCGCCAAGCGAATACAGCGTGGAGGCCGGCTGTTCTACCTCGGTGCCGGTACAAGTGGAAGACTCGGCGTTCTCGACGCCTCAGAGTGCCCGCCAACCTTCGGCGCCCACGCCAATCAGGTCATCGGAATCATTGCCGGTGGCGACGCCGCCCTCCGGCGCTCAAGCGAAGCCCGCGAGGACGAGACCACGGGCGCCATTGAAGATCTTGACGCCGCCAATGTCGGCCCCGACGACACCGTCGTCGGCATCGCCGCGGGTGGCACGACCCCATGGGTCCTCGGTGGCATCGAAACCGCCAGCGAGCGGGGCGCCGCCACGGCGATGATTTCATGTACGCGGCGAGAGAAGCCCAACGGGTGCGGTCGCATGATCATTCTGGATACAGGCGCTGAACTCCTCGCCGGATCGACGCGGCTCAAGGCGGGGACCGCCACCAAGGCCGCGCTCAATGCTCTTTCCACCTCGGTCTTCGTTCGGCTCGGCGCTGTACACGGCGACTTGATGGTGGATTTGCGAGCCACCAATGCCAAACTCCTCGACCGAGCGATCCGCATTCTGCTGGTCTATGCCCCGCACATGGACCGCGAAGAGGCCGCTGGTTGGATCGAAGTGTGCGATGGGCATGTCAAGATAGCGATCGTTGCAGTCGCCCGAGGGCTGACTCCGGACGCAGCGAGCCGACATCTTGATTCATGCGGGGGGCTGCTTCGAGCAGCCTTGGCCTAATCAGGAAACGGTTGACCCTCGAGGACCGACCGCGGCGGCGGTCTGGAAAAACCTCATGCGGGCTTCGAGGTCAGAGCGGGAGACATCCTGCAAGCCGCCCAGGCCGAAGTCGCCAATCGTGCAGGACGCAGTCACAGTTCCCCAAGCCAGACTCTCCTGGATCGCCTCGGCATCGATGCGACCGATCGATGCGAGATGCCCCATCATGCCACCGGCGAATGAGTCGCCAGCCCCAGTTGGGTCGATGACTCCCGCGGCCTCGATCGGATAGGCCGGAAGCACTGCGGCCATATCCATGTCACGGTGCACCAGCACGCAGCCGTGCTCGCCCTTCTTCACCACCACGAAGGTGGGCCCCATGTCAAGAATACGGCGGGCCGCCGTAATGGCGTTGCGGGACTCTGTGAGTTGACTGGCCTCGCTGTCGTTGAGTACGACGCCGTCAACGGCGCTCAGAAGCGCCAAGAGATCCTCATGGGCAATATTGATCCAGAGATCCATCGTGTCGGCGACTGCAAGTGCGCGGTCGGGCAACTGCTGCAAGAGCCCAAGTTGCACGGCGGGATGAGTATTGGCGAGAAAGACGTACTTGCTGTCCGCAAACGAATCTGGAACTGCAGGTGGATGCTCTTCCAGAACTCCCAACTCCGTGAAGAGCGTCTCGCGATCATTCATGTTGTCGAAATAGCGACCGCCCCACCTGAATGTCGTCGAACCTGAACGCACTTCGAGCCCATCAAGATCAATGTGAGGGAAGGAGTCGAGTATGTCGCGGTGCTCGTCCGGCCAGTCATCTCCCACGACGCCGACGAGTCTTGTTGGCGCGTAGTGCGATGAGGCGGCTGCGAAATACGCGCAGGAGCCGCCAAGCACGCCCTCGGCCGAGCCGGTGGGCGTATGAACCGTGTCGATCCCAATGGTGCCGGTGACGATAAGTGCCATGCGGGGCACTGTAGCAACCACCCAAAGGGCGTGAGCGAACAACATCGCACGTCTGGCTAAAACGCTATGACTTGCAGGAACAGCAGGCCGTCATCAACTCGAAGAGTCGGTCCAACGTGCCTTCATGCTCTATCGCCATGATGAGATCCCGTAGATCCCGGCAGGCCTCTTCGCCGACGACGCCCGTTCCGAGCGCGTTGAACTTGACGGCGATTTCGTTCTCGGTCATCGGATCCCTCGGGTCACCCTTGGGTACATCAACCCGCTCTGTATGCGAGGTTCCGTCAGTCAAAGTGATCGCCACCTGACTTGGCTGGAACTTCGGGAAGAGGGCTTCGAATTCGTCGTTCGGCACGACCTTGATCTTGTCCATGACCGGAATGAGTGCCGGGTCGTCAATTCGCTCCTGCTTGAACTGCAGCGGCGTGACCATGCCGTCGACGAGTCCCACCGCTAGCGAGTATGGCAGGCTGTGGTCGGCCGTCTCCTTGCTGGTCGGACGATACTTCGCAGGATCGCCCAGAATGTCTGCCGCGCGGGCGATGACTTCGACCTTGATCTCGGCAATGGAGTCCGGATCGAGATCATGTGCCGCAACGATCTTCATCATGGCCGTCAGTGGCGCATGGCTGAGGGCCTCGATTGGGAACGACTTCATGCCACAGTCGAGAATCTTCCAGTGGCACTTGGAACACACCGGGAGGTCGTCCGTGAGCATGTTGAGATGGAACTTCCCACCGAACTTCTCGAAGCAGTGGACAAGCCCCTCCTTGCCATCAATCACGTGCTCGGGGCCGCTGTAGCCACCTGCAGCGAGCAGAGCCGCCTCGACACCACTTCGCGTCGCCATCGGATCGACGGTGTTCTTCATGTTGGTGAGTTTGCCGGCCGTCACGGCACCGAGGCACATGCTCGGGCTCGCGCTGATCCCGATCGCCTGCTGAATCTGATCCGCTGGCAGGTTGAGCATGCGGCCGGCCACGATGGGCGAGGCGATGCAGGTGATCGTCGCGTGATGCCACCCATACTCACGAACTCCGGGATCTCCAAACTCGGCAAGCCGCATTTCGATCTCGTGCCCGATGCAGGTACCCAGTATGAGATCCTTCCCCGAGAGACCGTTCATCTCGCAGATCGAAAGTGCCGCGGGAATGATGTCCGAGGGGTGCGCGGGATCTGCCTTCCAATAGATGTCGTTGTAGTCCATCGCTCGAATGCACAGCGCATTGAGCATGGCCGCCATCACCGGATCGGTCTTGAAGCCGCTTCCGAAGACGGTGCAAGTCTCGGCACCGCCCATCTGCCTCGCATGCTTCAGGAAGATCTCGACATCATGCTGCTGGCTTCCGCCAAGGGCGCAGCCAAACGAGTCATAGAGATACAACTTCGCACACCGAACTGCCTCTGGACTGAGGTCCTCGTAGGTGAGATTCGCTGCCCATTCCGCGAGTTGCCAGGAAACGAAGTCGGTGTTCTGCTTATTGGTGTCGTGACCACCCATAGGGGTTTGCTCCTCAGGCGCTGACGGGACTTTGAAGGCGGCGGGCGATTTCTTGGGCGACTTCCGTCGTGGTGTTGCCCTTGCCTCGACCCTTGGTGTCGTAGGTTGCGATGTCGCCAGAGGCGATCGAGTCGGCGACCGCCTTCTCCAGCCGGGCTGCCTCATCGGTCTCGCCAAGCCAGTCGAGCATCATCTTGGCGGTCAGCAGCATCGCAATGGGGTTGACCACATCCTGTCCCGCATACTTCGGAGCGCTGCCGTGCGTCGGCTCGAAGACCGCGTACTCATCGCCGATGTTTGCCGCACACGCAAATCCAAGTCCACCGACAAGGCCTGCGGCGAGATCGCTGATGATGTCACCGAACATGTTCTCGGCCACAAGCACGTCATAGTCGTTCGGGCTCTTCAGAAGCCACATGCACATCGCGTCGATATTGGCTTCCCACGAGTCGATGCCCGGATAGTCCTTGGCGACTTCGCGGAAGACGCGGGTCATCAGGCCACCGGTCTCTCGAAGGACGTTGGGCTTCTCGACGAGCGTCACCGACTTACGGCCAAACTTCTTGGCATACTCGAAGGCCTGGCGGCAAATGCTCTCGCAGCCTTGCTTCGACATGATTCGAGTGGACAAGGCGACGTTGTCGAGGCCCTTGTCTTTCCACTTGACCATCTTCGGGTTGTCGCAGAGGGCGTCGTAGATCTTCTCCGGAAGCGGGAACCACTCGACGCCGCCGTACATGCCCTCGGTGTTCTCGCGGAAGACAACAAGATCGACATCGTCGCCGCGGTAGTTCAGCGGGTTGCCGGTGTAGGCCTTGCATGGGCGGAGGTTTGTGTGCAGATTGAACATCTGCCGGAGTTTCACGATCGGGCTGAAGTACACCAGCCCCTTGTCCTTGAGTTCCGGAGCGAGTTCCTCGTGGGCTTCGTCACGAGGCTTGCTCGTAATCGCGCCGAAGAGGGCACAGTCGGTGTCCTTGAGGATCTCGATCGTTCGATCCGGGAGCGGATTGCCTTCCTTGCACCAGAACTCCCATCCGATGTCCGCATGGACGTACTCAGCATCGAAATTCATCGCATCAAGCACGATGCGGGTGGCGTCCATGACGTCGTTTCCGACGCCGTCTCCGGGCATCCAAGCAATCCGATATTTGGCCATTGGTCGATAGGCTCCTTTGAAGATGCGTAGTGTAGCGGTCCACCGTTTGTGGGGCGAGGTGGCGATCTCTACTCTTCCTTCGCTACGCGGTGCTGGGGAGAAGAAACGAAGTCGCAATCGCCCCTGCAGCCTTAGTCGTTCCTGAGCCGCTGCCGAACCACCGCCTCGGCCCCACCGGAGGCGATGATTTCCTGCGGAACCTCGCCAAGTGGCGTGAAGGGGTGCACCGCTCCGCCCGCCGTGATCGTTGCGGCGGCGAAGTCGATGGTGGCTTCGCCCGCCGGAATGGTGGCCGCGTCGTTGTTCTGGTGGGCCCCGCGAAGGGTCTCGGCAAGCGACGGACATGCGATGCAGATAAAGCCGTTGTTGATGGCGTTGCGAACGTAGGTTTGGCTGAAAGACGCGGCAATGACGCACGCGATACCGCCAATCATGAGGCAGGTCGCCGCTTGCTCACGCGATGAACCCGTGCCGAAGTTGTCACCCGCAACCACGATGTCGCCCTTCTTAGCGATGCCAGTAAATGCGGGGTCGTAGTTCTCCATTGCCGCGGCAGCCATTTCCTCAGGCGTCACGTCATCGCGGTAGGTCATCGCACCGCTGTAGATACCGTCGGTATTGAGGTTGTCGACCGGGAGCCACAGGAGCCGCCCTGTCATTGAGGCCGGGAAGCCATCAACGATGGAGACGCTCTTGCTTGTCTGCTTCACATCTGGCCGCATGATCCGAGTCCGGGGCTCGCACGCTTCATACGTGGACGGCGCCGCGATATGGCCGGCGAGCGCCGAGGCCGCCACAACTGCAGGGCTCGCGAGATACGCCTTTGCGTCGCGGCTGCCCATGCGGCCCTTGAAGTTTCGATTCGTGGCGCTGATACCGACTTCGCCCGGCTCTAGCGTGCCAG
>PVBE011690718.1_pt1 | contig 30053 bp, 29 predicted proteins | sample 1631181 | NCBI WGS metagenome assembly PVBE01 (sample SAMN08397723, study PRJNA350692) | Marine metagenome, whole genome shotgun sequencing project. | isolation source: water | place: Pacific Ocean | collected 2012-04
CGCCGGAGCCAGCCTCATCGGCGCCTGCTGCGGCAGCACGCCTGCTCACATTGCAATGATGGCCGACGTGCTGGCCGGCAGGGTCCCTGTGCCAGACATCGGCCCACCCGAGGGAACCCGGGTTGACGAGTCGGCGATCGACCCCGACCACCACCGTTCCGGTCGGCGTTCAGGCCGACGCAGGCGGTCCTGAACCAGAGCCTGCTCAGGCGCCATTCAGGGCACGATCGGCCGCCTCGCCTCCCTGGACAATCAGGTGGTGGGCGTCGTCAAAGTCGTAGTCAAGGCCGGGATCTTCCGGCGGCATCTCTATGTGGAGCACATCGAGCCCGGCCGGAACGTCCTGCCACTGCTGTCGGGTCAGCTCGGCCGCCGCCGCCCTGAAGCCGGTCAACATGAGCGAGAGTGCAGTCTGTTTCTCGGGTGGAAGGAACCGGGAGGCGACATCGAGCACCACCAACCGGGTTGGCTGCAGCGAGACCGCGTAGCGGAGTGGGATATTGGAGATGATCCCACCGTCGAGGTGCATGTCGCCATCCGGCAACCTAACGGCGGGAAACACACCCGGGATCGCCGTTGACGCACAGAGAATCTCCACTGCGGGACCGCTACGCCACCAGCAGAGATGCCCCGTCGAGGCGGCCGTGGTTCCGGCGTGGAAGGGAATGCTGGTATCTGCAATGTCTGCAACAGGCACCTGCTCCTCGATGATTCGCCTGAGTTTCTCACCACTGGTGAAACTCGGCTTTCCCCGCAGGATCGAGGCGACGGTCCGGACGATGTTTCCCTTCATCGGCGACTTGTCGACAAGGCTGCGCCAGACCTCCTCCAGCCCTTCGACCTGGTCAATGCTCGGAGAATGGGCAATCGAGATTCCATTCAATGCGCCGGCGGAGACCCCGACCACCTGATCGGGATAGATGCCCTGCTCGAACAGCGTCCTGAGCATCCCGACCTGGGCCGCACCACGTACCGCTCCGCCGGAGAGGACGAACACCGTGTTGGACGGTGGAGCAGATCGACCGAGTCGTCTGAGGAAACCGGGCAGTGCCATTGCCTGATTCTCCCACGTTCGGATGCCCGCCGGGTTCCTGCCCTCCGCCCCCATGCTCTACAGCCGGTAGCGTCCCATCGATGCCGATCTGGTACCTCGACCCGGTTCAACCAGTAGCCGCATCAGACCTCTACTCGGGGCCGACCCATCCGATGAGGGAGGTGACCCGGTCGGTGGCGTTTGACGCTGGCTGGAACGCTGATCGCTCGCAGTCGGTAAGAGACCTCTTCGACGGGCTTGCACCCGGGTGGACTGAAGGCCGCGACACCCCTGAGCGGGCGCTTCCTCTCGCTGATGCCCTCGACCGTGGCTCCGTCGCGGGCCAGACCACTCTTGAAGCCGGCGCGGGAACCTGCCTCTTCACACGGGAACTGTGCACCCGCTTCAACCTGGTCGTGGCCATGGATCTGTCTCGGGAAATGCTCACCAACGCCATCACCTCCGAGGCCCCGCTGGTAAACGCTGATGCCTCGAGGCTGCCATTTCCAGATGGTGTCGTCGACGTGGTGGTTCTGGTGAACATGCTGCTGTTCCCGACCGAGGTGGAGCGTTGCCTTTCCCCCGAAGGGGCGATCGTCTGGGTCAGCAGTCGTGCGGAGGGCACACCAATCCACCTGTCCGCCGAGGACGTGGAGAACGCAATGTCATCTACGGCGACGGGCTCCTGGAAAGGGATCTCCTCCAGGGCCGGAGCCGGTTCATGGTGTGTCCTGCGCCGCTGCTAGAAGCGCTGCACACGCTGTCTGCTAGCCCGGGACGTTCCCACCTGCTTAGATGGTCGCTTCCATAAGCGGAAGACAACTACCTCAAAGGGGACCGGGAAAAATGGCTGACGACTACTCAAAGGTACTGCTGGACGAATCAGAGATGCCAACGCAGTGGTACAACGTTATCCCCGACCTGCCTGAGCCTCCTCCACCACCGCTCCACCCGGGCACACACGAGCCGATCGGGCCAGACGACCTGGCCCCCCTGTTCCCGATGGCCCTGATCATGCAGGAGGTCTCGACGGACTCTTACATCGACATCCCGGGTGAGGTCCTCGACATCTACAAGCTGTGGCGCCCCACACCCCTGCTCCGGGCCAGGCGCCTCGAAAAGGCCCTCGACACACCCGCCAAGATCTTCCTCAAGTACGAAGGTGTCAGCCCGGCAGGTTCCCACAAGCCGAACACGGCGGTGCCTCAGGCCTTCTACAACGCCCAGGAAGGCGTGAAGCGCCTCACCACCGAAACCGGTGCCGGCCAGTGGGGATCCGCCCTCGCCTTCGCCACAGCCCAGTACGGGCTCGACTGCGAGGTCTGGCAGGTCCGGGCCTCCTATGACCAAAAGCCATACCGCAAGACGATGATGGAGATCTGGGGGGCGAACGTGCACCCCAGCCCCTCGGATATGACTGCAGCTGGCCGTGCGGTTCTGGCTGCCGATCCCAACAGCCCCGGCAGCCTCGGCATCGCCATCTCCGAAGCCGTGGAGCAGGCTGGTCCCGACCCGGACACCCGCTACGCACTCGGCAGCGTCTTGAACCACGTACTTCTGCATCAGACGATCATCGGCGAAGAGGCCCTACTCCAGTTGGCCAAGGTCGAGGAAACCCCCGACATCCTGGTCGGCTGCACGGGAGGAGGTTCCAACTTCGGAGGCCTCTCATTCCCGTTCCTTCGCGAAAAGTTGGCTGGCCGTATGAACCCGACTATCCGTTGCGTTGAACCCGCCTCATGCCCATCTCTGACCCGTGGCGAGTACCGCTACGACTTCGGAGACACTGGGCAGCTGACCCCGCTCGTGAAGATGCACACCCTCGGCCACAGTTTCGTACCGGACCCGATCCACGCAGGTGGCCTGCGCTACCACGGTATGGCGCCACTGGTCAGCCACATCTACGAACTTGGCCTGGTCGAGGCCGAGTCGATCCACCAGACCGAGTGCTTCGCTGCGGCCATCCAGTTCGCCAGGAGCGAGGGAATCGTGCCCGCACCGGAGCCCACCCACGCCATTGCAGCAGCTATCCGCGAGGCCCTGCGCTGCAAGGAGAGTGGCGAGGAGAAGGTCATCTTGACTGCACTCTGTGGCCACGGGCACCTGGACCTGGCCTCCTACGAGCAGTACCTGGCCGACCAGCTGGTCGACTACGACTACCCCGAGGAGAAGATCTCAGCAGCAATGGAACAGGTCCCGGTCCTGGGCTGACACATGGCGGCGGGAACCCACCTGCCGGACACCCCACCACCAGCTAGCCGTCGAGGTTGCGCGCCTCGTCCCCGATAGTCGTCGAATCCCCGTGGCCTGTGTGAACCACCGTCGCTTCGGGCAGGACGAGCAACCGGGCATGGATGCTCTCGACAAGCAGGTCGTAGCTCGAAAACGAGCGACCCGTCGCGCCCGGACCACCGTTGAAGAGGGTGTCGCCCGAGAATACAGTCCCCAGTGTCGGCGAATAGACACAGCACCCACCCGGAGAGTGTCCCGGTGTGTGCAGAATCGAGAGGTCCTCTCCCCCCACCGATATGGACGCCCCGTCCCTGAGCTGGTCGTCGACGCGCCTGTCCGGATAGACGACGTCCCACAACATCGAGTCATCAGGGTGTAGCCAGATTGGAGCATCGGCGTCCTCGGCCAGCTGCGCTGCGGCGTTGATGTGATCGTTGTGACCGTGGGTGCAGAGCACCCCCAGCACATTCCTGCCGGCTACGGCCTCAAGAATCGGACGGTGGTCATGGGCCGCGTCGACCACGACCACATCCCGTTCATCTCCGATGATCCAGATGTTGTTATCCACGTCGAAGTCCTCACCGTCCAACGAGAACACGCCGTTGGTCACGACGTGGTCGATTCGAAGGGTCACAACACGACCACGGACCGCAGCACCTCGCCGCGCTCCATCTTCTCAAAGGCATCCTCCACCTCATCGAGGTTGATGGTCTCGGAGACGAACCGGTCAAGGTCGAGACGCCCCTGAAGGTAGAGGTCTATGAGCATCGGGAAATCGCGACTTGGCAGGCAGTCGCCGTACCAGGAGGACTTGAGCGTCCCACCGCGGCCGAAGACCTCGATCATCGGAAGTTCGACCTTGGCTTCCGGATTGGGAACCCCCACGAGCACCACAGTGCCCGCCAGATCACGCGAATAGAAGGCCTGTTCGTAGGTGGACGGCAGGCCGATTGCCTCGATCGCCACATCCACCCCGTTGCCGCCGGTCATCGCCCGGATGGCCTCGACCGGGTCCTCCTGTGAGGAGTCAACGGCGTGGGTTGCACCGAACTCCCTTGCCAATTCCAACTTCCGGGGATCAATGTCCACAGCAATAATCGTGTGTGCGCCAGCGAGGCGCGATCCCTCGATGGCGGCATTGCCTACTCCGCCGCAGCCGAACACCGCCACCGAGTCGCCACGACCCACCTGACCTGTGTTCATCGCCGCACCCAGACCGGCCATGACACCGCACCCGATGAGGCCCGCAGCCTCGGGCCTGGCAGCAGGATCAACCTTTGTGGCCTGCCCGGCAGCAACCAGTGTCTTCTCGGCGAAGGCGCCTATGCCCAGTGCCGGCGACAGTGGTTGGCCGTTGAGGGTCATCTTCTGGGTGGCATTGTGGGTCTCGAAGCAGTTCCAAGGCCTGCCACGCCGACACGAGCGACACTGGCCACAGACGGCGCGCCAGTTCAGGATCACGAAGTCGCCCGGAGCCACATTGGTGACACCCTCACCTACCTCTTCGACAATGCCGGCGGCCTCGTGACCGAGAAGAAACGGGAATTCGTCGTTGATTGCGCCTTCCCGGTAGTGGAGGTCAGTGTGGCAGACCCCGCATGCCTGGATGCCGACAAGCACCTCACCGGGTCCCGGATCGGGCACCTCGATCGTCTCTATCGAAACGGGCTCACCCTTCGCACGGGCAATGACCGCCCTGACACTGTGTGGCATTGGCTGTTCTCCGATCTGTACGAACGCCGGGACGCTAACACCGGCCAAACCAGCGCACGGCCAATCAGCCAGGCCACACGCTCCGGAGGCGACGCCAGGTCTCGCCGAGTGCCTCGGGAAGCACCCTGATCCCGGCGGTCGTCGTTGTGAAGTTGGTGTCACCGGACCATCGGGGGACGACGTGCACGTGCACGTGCCCCTCGATTCCCGCACCCGCGGCCCTACCCAGGTTCAGGCCCACGTTCACGCCCTGCGGCGAGAGGGCTGCCTTGAGCGCTGCCACCGCTGTCCGCACAGTGGCCCAGAGTTCGCCGTACTCCTCCTGGGTCAGGTCCTCGAGGGTCGCTGCGGCCCTTCTGGGAAGCACCAACATGTGGCCACTTGAGTACGGGTAGGCGTTCATGAGCACGAAACAGGTGGGGCCACGATGCACGATGAACGACTCGTCGTCTGGAGCCTCGGCCTGTTCAATTGATTCGAAGAGCGACAGCCCACCCTGACCCGAAACCGACCCTGTTGCATCCGCATCGGACAACCCCTCGACATAGGACAGGCGCCAGCCGGCCCAGAGGTTCTCGAGACCGCTCATACCCGGGAGGCCACCTCGTCGGCCAGGCGCTCAACAAACGCATCAAGTGGCAGATCACGTTCGGGTGAGTCGGCACCCCTTGCGTTCTCCCCCACCGTCGTACCCTCCACATCGTCATCGCCGACCACGAGGATGTGGGGAACCTTCGAGACCTTGCCGGCCCGCACCCTCTTCCCGAGGGGTTCATCAGCCGGAACCACCGTTGAGCGAAAGCCCCGGTCACCCAGGCTGGACCGAATCGACTCGGCGTACTCGTGGTGCTCGGCAGCCACGGGAAGGATCCTCACCTGCTCCGGCGCCAACCATGCCGGAAACGCACCGGCGAAGTGCTCCAGCAGCACACCGAAGAACCGCTCGATTGAACCCATCAGAGCACGGTGGATCATCACCGGCCGGTGTCGCTCCCCATCGGACCCGACGTACTCGAGGCCGAAGCGCTCAGGCAGGTTGAAGTCCAGCTGGATGGTCGACAACTGCCACGGTCGACCGATGGCATCTGTCACGTCGACGTCGATCTTGGGCCCGTAGAACGCACCTCCACCCTCATCAACCACGTACGGGAGCCCGGCCGTCCCCAGAGCACTCCTGAGACCATCTGTCGCCATGTCCCAGAGATCGTCCTCGCCGACAGCTTTGCCCTCGGGGCGGGTGGAGAGCTTGGCCTGGAAGTCATCGAACCCGAACGCCCTCAGTACCGACAGGGTGAACTCCAGCAGCGATGCCAACTCGGCAGGAACCTGTTCGCGCGTACAGAAGATGTGCGCATCGTCCTGGGTGAAGCCGCGGCTCCGCATCAGGCCGTGGATTGCACCCGACAACTCGTAGCGGTACACCGCACCCAACTCGAAGTAGCGAAGGGGGAGGTCCCGGTAACTGCGCTGGCTGCTGTCGAACACGGTGACGTGGAACGGGCAGTTCATGGGCTTCGGGTAGTAGGTTGCCCCGTCCATCTCCATCGGCGGATACATGCCGTCGGCGTAGAAGTCGAGGTGTCCGCTGGTCTCCCAGAGGATCGACTTGGCTATATGGGGGCTGAACACGAAGTCGTACCCGCCGGCCTCATGCCTCTCGCGGCTGTAGTCCTCGATGAGCTTGCGAACCAGGGCCCCTCTGGGATGCCACACGGCCAGACCGGGGCCGAGCGACTCGGGCCACGAGACCAAGTCCAACTCGACCGCGAGCCTCCGGTGGTCGCGCTTCTCGGCCTCGACCAGGCGGTGGAGGTGGCCCGCCAGGTCCTTCTTTGATGCCCATGCCGTTCCGTAGATCCGCTGGAGCATCGGCTGGCTCTCGTCGCCACGCCAGTAGGCACCGGCCACCTTCTGGAGGGCAAAGTGGCCGAGCCGGCCAGTTGAGGGAACGTGTGGTCCCATGCACAGGTCAACGAAGCCGTCGCCGTTGCGGTAGTAGCTCACCACCCCTGAGTCACCGGCCTCACCGCTCAACTCGGCTCCGCCATCACCGTCGCTGACCTTTTCAATGATCTCGCGCTTGTAGGGATGCCCCTCGAACAACTCCATGGCACCGGCAGCATCAGTTTCGTAACGCTCGAACAGCTGATCGAGGGCGATGATCTCACGCATCCGGGAGTCAATCGCCTCAAGGTCCTCAGGGCTGAACGTGGCACCCTCGGGTAGGAGGAAGTCGTAGTAGAAGCCGTGGTCAATCGGAGGCCCGATCGCGTAGGTGGCGCCTGGCCAGAGATTGAGCACGGCCTGGGCGAGGACATGTGCGGTCGAATGACGGATCGTGTACAGGCCCGCGTCGCTGTCGGCTGTGACAATCGAGACCGTGGCGCCATCTGGGAGGGGTACAGCCAGGTCCCTCTCGGTGCCGTCGACGGTCGTGACAAGGGCAGCCTTGGCAAGGCCCGGCCCGATGTCGAGGGCCAGGTCGGCTCCGGTGGCACCATCAGGAAGGGTGCGCTGTGAGCCGTCGGGAAGCGAGAGGGTGATGTCAGCCATGTCGGTCAGAGGCTAGCGATTCCTGCCGCCCCGACGTGACGCATTCAGGTCCCGATCGGCGAGATCCACCCCGAGCAGTCGGGCCGCCTTCGCCACCCCCCGGCCTTCGGCTACCGCTTCATCGACTGCTGCCACGGCCGCCGGAACATCAAGGTCTGAGTCGAGGGCGTCCCGCACAGCCCCCACCACATGCGCACTATCACCGTCGGAGGCGGACCTCCACCGGTCAAGCCTCTCAGTTGCCACCGACAACAGGTCCGGGTCCCAGTCCCACGAGGTGCGGTAGTGGTTTGCGAGAAGGCACAGGCGCACAGCCATCGGTTCCGCTCCGGCCAGAAGATCGGACACGAACACCAGGTTGCCCAGCGACTTGGACATCTTGGTCCCCTGGTTGCGAACCATGGCCTGGTGCATCCAGTGCCGTGACAGAGGTTCGCCGGTTGCAGCCGATGCCATCGCAGCCGAACACTCGTGGTGGGGATGCACAAGATCGCTGCCTCCACCATGCAGGTCAACTGTCGGGCCGAGGTAGCTGACAGCCATCGCAGCGCACTCGACATGCCAGCCGGGGCGCCCCCGGCCCCATGGAGCATCCCACGCCGGTTCGCCAACCGCCGAGGACTTCCAGAGAATCGTGTCAAGGGGGCTGCGCCTTCGTGCATCGTCGGTCTCCTCCCCCATCTCAGCACCCCGCACCAGCATCTCCGATTCGGAAAAGTGGCTCAACGATCCGAACACGTCAGAGCGGCCCACGTCGAAAAACACGGCATCACCCGACCGGTAGGCCCAGCCCCCGTCGAGCAGTTCATGAATGAAACGACGTATCGCGGGAATCGCCCCACTGGCCCTCGGTTCGGCCCAGGGAGCCAGGTTGCCCAACGCCGCCATGTCCTCGTCGAATCGTCGGGTCACCCCAAAGGCAAGGTCTAGGTGGTGAACACCCCTCCGCCGGGCCGCTGCCAACATGTCGTCGTCGACGTCGGTGATGTTGCGGACATAGCGCACAGGGTGACCCCGGTCGATCAGACGGCGCTGCAGGATGTCAAAGGTGACGTAGGTACACGCATGCCCGAGATGGGTGGCGTCGTAGGGGGTAATTCCACAGGTGTAGAGCCGGACCACCCCATCGGGTCGGAATGGCACGACCTCGCCACGGGCTGTGTCAAACAGTCTCATCGGCGACATGGCCTCGGACACCATCGGTCTGCCTACCCGGGTCTGCTCAGGAATCCCCGATGCCGGTCAGGCCCACCGCCACCCTGGTGTGGTAGCGACTGTTGAGCTGCAACAGCACCGCAGTGAACGCCTCGATCGTCATCGCATTGGAGAGACCACCGGCATCGAGTGGCCTGGAGCCGGGCAACAGCTACACGATCTCCGAAACGGCTTCGGTGGCAGCCTTGTGATCAGAACAGATGAGGATGTCGCTGACAATTTCGTGGCTGAGGTTTCCCAACTCGGCGCCCTACCTGCCGGACCAGTGCCACCCAGAATCCCGATCTCCATTGCGACAGCCTACGAGACAAGTGCGATCCGGCATCTCGCCGGGCTACCGCCCCGGGCGATACGGTTCTGCCAAGAGTGAGAACAGGGATCGCCGGTCCACCCGTCTGAGGAGGCATCATGGGAATTCTGGAAGGAAAGCGACTGCTCATCACAGGGGTGTTGACCGATGCCTCGATCGCCTTCTCCGTTGCCAGGCTGGCCCAGGAACAGGGCGCCGAGTTGATCCTCACCGGGGCCGGGAGGGGTCTCAGCCTGACGAGGCGGACGGCCCGGAAGCTACCCGTCGAACCCGAGGTCCTGGAGTTCGACGTGACATCGGCCGAACAGGCAGGCGCTCTCAGGGAACACCTCTCCGCCCACTGGGGCAGCGTCGACGGCGCCCTGCACGCCATCGGCTTTGCTCCCGAGATCTGCCTCGGAGAGGACTTCATGGCACCCGACTGGGACGATGTTGCCGTGGCGATGCAGATCTCGGCCTACTCGCTCAAGACCCTTGCCGAGGTAGTTGCCCCTCTGATGGCCCAGGGTGGCTCGATTGTGGGTCTGGACTTCGACGCACGCTACGCCTGGCCTGCATACAACTGGATGGGTGTCGCCAAGGCCGCTCTGGAGTCAGCTTCCCGCTACCTCGCCCGCACCCTCGGCCCCGATGCAATCCGGGTCAACCTGGTCGCTGCAGGACCCATCCGCACCATGGCCGCCAAGGGCATCCCGGGGTTCAGCGAGTTCGAGAACGCATGGGAGGGACGCTCTCCACTCGGCTGGGACGTCAACGATCCCGAACCCACTGCACGGGCCTGCGTAGCCCTCCTGTCAGACTGGTTCCCGGCCACAACAGGCGAGTTGTTGCATGTTGACGGCGGCTACCACGCCATCGGTGCCTGACATCAAGCCGGGGTGAACCAGCCCTGCAGCTCAACCATTGGACCTGTCGCAGTGTGCATAGGCCAACGGGTACGGGTTGACGGGGTTGCCCCTGCCTCCTGGGTGGTACTCGAGGTGCAGGATATTGGCGTCGGCGTTCCCGTCTGAACCCACGAACCCGATGTTGTCACCGGCTGCCACCCGTCCTTCGATACCGAACCGGCGCAGGTGGGTTCCGAAGTAGTAGTCGCCGTTGTCGGCCACAAGGTCAAAGGACCGGCCACCAATTGAATCCCAGCGGTAGGTGACCCTCCCCGATACCGGTGCCACCACCGGCGTGTTGCTCGGAGCGGCGATGTCGACCCCTTCATGGGTCCGGTTTCCGGACCGGGCTTCGCCCCACGTGTCTATAAACCTGGTCACGCCGACTACCGGACAGATCCACTCGGTCGAGTTCACCACACGTACCACCGCCGATGTGTTGCGCCTTGTTCGGGTCGCCTCCTCGAGACGCCTCCTGTCGGATTCGTCGAGTTGCTCCACAATCGCCTGGTAGGTGCTACGCACCTCGACTGCTCCATGGAACTGCTCAGCCAGCAGGCGGTTGGCTACGTCAAGAGCTTCGACGGCGGCACGGTTCCTCGACCCCAGATCGGCAACGATCCCAGAAAGCAGGCCCAGACGATCTGTCGCCTCGGTTATCCCCTCCTGGGCGACCAGCCCGATACGACCTGCCGCAGTAACCAGTGGCGCCAACCCGGTTGACCGGACAAACACAAGGGTGTCGACAGGACCATCGGCCTCCACGATCGAACTGTCGTAGTCGGAGCCAGAGGCACCGACCGTCGGCGTCACCGAGGCGGACAGGAGAACGCCGAGCGCGAGGAGAAGAGCGGAGAAGCGTCGCACCCCGGCATTCTACCAACTACCCGATTGGCGACTACGGAACCTGATCAGGAATGCAGCGTGTCGGATTCATCGTGAATGTCGCCCACCAACTCCTCGATCACATCTTCCATTGAGACGATCCCAAAGGTCTCGCCATGGCTCCCACCTACTGCCGCAAGGTGGATCCGGGAGGCCCGCATGTCCATCAGGGTGGCCTCGAGGGACTGGTCCCGGCGGACCACGAGCATTCTGCGAATCGCCTCAAGGGGAGCGGGCTCATCCTGGGCGGCCTCGGGAAGCCTGAGGAGGTCCTTGACGTGGATCATCCCGAGGAAGGAGTTGCCACCAGAGGCCGCCACCGGCAACCGCGAATGTCCGCTGTCGACCACCACTCTCTCAACCTCGGCGACGGTCATCTGGCGGTTCACTGAAACGACCTGATCCCTCGGGATCATCACCGATGCGACGCTGCGCCTACCGAGGTCGAGTGCGCCTGCCAGTAGGTCATGCTCGAAGTCCTCGATAAGACCTTCCCGCCGCGAAGCCGCAAGAATCGCCACCATCTCGGGCTTGCCGATCGCCTCCTCTAGTTCGTCAACCGGTTCCTGGCCGAACAACCGGACCGCCATGGTCGCCAGGCCGTCCAACAGCCAGATGGCAGGAGCGATCAGGCGAACCAGCACGCCATGCATTGGCGACAGCCTGCGAAGGGTTGCTTCGGGTTCTGCGATGGCGATGTTCTTCGGTACCAACTCCCCCACCAGCATCTGCAGAACCGCTGCCGCCCCGATGGCGACAACCCAACTCAGTGTGGACACGACACTGCTCGGCAACCCGAGTCCCTCCAGCACAGGACCGACCAGATCTCCGATAGCGGGCTCGGCGAGGATCCCGAGCAGCACGCTGCTGAGCGTGATCAGCACCTGCGCGCCAGAAAGTTGACGGCGCAGGTCACCGCGGGCCCTTCGAGCCGCCTGTGCGCCCCTGAGACCATTCCGGACAGCTTCTTCTAGAACAGCAGGTCGACTTGCAACCACGGCGAACTCGGTCGCCACGAACAGGCCGTTCACTACCACGAGAACTACAACCGCCACCAGCGCCAGGAGGATCATTGCGTATCGCCTTCAGACTCACCGGAGGCAATTACCGACCCGGCACCAGGTGCAACTACCCGAAGGGTCTCAATGCGGCGCCCCTTGACCGCAACCACCTCGACGCACCAACCATCCTCGTAAACCATCTCGCTGGGTTCGGGGATGTGGCCAAGCCTCGCCAGAACGAACCCGGCGAAGGTCTCGTAGGGGCCTTCAGGAACCCGAAACCCACTTTCCTCCTCGACCTCGTCAAGATGGAGGCCACCGGAGAGAACGGTGCTGCCACTGTCTTCGACACTTGTTCGACCCACCCGCGGATCGTGCTCGTCGTCGATCTCGCCGACGATCTCCTCTATCAGGTCCTCCATGGTGATGACCCCGGCGGTCCCGCCGTGCTCATCGACGACGACCGCCATCTGCTTTCTGGCAGACCTCATGTCATCGAGGATCAGGTCGAGGCCCCGGGTCTCGGGGACGGCAAGCGCCTCGTGCATGAGGTCGCCGACGTGAACCCCGGACCTCTCCTTGGCAGGCAACGAATAGATGGACTTGACATGGACCACACCGACAATGTCGTCAAGGTCATCAGTGAACACCGGAAACCTTGAGAACCCCGTGGCCACACACCGCTCAATGAGGGCAGGGGCGAGATCATCGCGTTGGAACGCCTCCACCTCGACACGGGGAACAAGCGCGTCCGCAGCCGTCTTGTCACCGAATCGGATCGAGCGCCTCAACAGGGCCGCCTCGGCAGGGTCGATGTCGCCACCGCTTGACGAAGAACGAACCACCGCCTCGAACTGCTCGAGAGTGTGGGACACCCCGAGTTCCTCCGTCGGAGCCACCCCTAGGCGCCGGATCACAGCATTTGCCGCACCGTTCAGGGCCACGACAAGCGGACGGGTGAGAACTCCGTAGGCGGCGACCATCGGGGCCAGTCGACGAGCGGTTCGGTCAGGTGAGGCAAGGGCCAGGTACTTGGGCACCTGCTCGCCGAGTACCAGATGCAGGGTTGCAGCCACCATTACCGCCAGAGCCACACTCAGCCCCGTTGAACGGTCCTCGCCTGTCAAGAGACGCGCAACCGTGGGTTCGGCCACAAAGCCCAGCAGCAGTGCAGAGGAGGTGATGCCGAACTGCGCCCCCGACAGGTGTGTCGTCAGCCTCGTGAGCAACCTGAGCACGCGCCGGTCCGGGGCGCTACCTGCGTTGGTCGCTGCCTCCACCACCGCCCTGTCCACGGCAACGAGGCTGAACTCGGCCGCCACGAAGAAGGCATTTGCCAGCAACAGGGCTGCTACGGCGAGGACGCCCATGGGTGTCGACATCTGGGCAACAATCCTACCGATACCGACCCGTCAGGCCCGATGCGCGGGCAACCCTACGACATGACTACGTTCCCACGCCTATGGACGATGCGTCAGCACACGGAGGCGCCTCCGCAGACGTCCGTTCAGGCCTCCCATCGCCTCTGTCCGCCTGGTCCCGTTTAGGACCCGTCAGGTTTCCATCCGGCGCCAATCCGGAGGGACCTGAGTGACGCTCATCGAGATCCTCGGCGCAATGCTCGTCTACTGCATATCGGTCATCGTGCAGGGAACGGTCGGCTTCGGCGCCAACATGCTCGCCGTGCCGATTCTGGCCCTGATCAACCCCGACTTAGTCCCTGGACCCGTCCTCCTCATGAACCCCCTGATGAACGCAATCTTCACGATCAGGGAACGGGGCAACGTCGACAAGTTCGGACTCACCTGGGCACTCATCGGGCGGACACCCGGAATGCTGATCGGGGTGCTGGCGCTCACTGTCGTGGCCGAGGACCGCCTAGGAACGCTGTTCGGTGTGCTCGTGCTCCTTGCTGTGGGCATGAAAGTAAGCGGCCTGCACCCCACGAGAAACCGCCGATCCCTGCTCATTGCCGGTGGCCTGAGCGGGTTCATGGGAACCACCGTCGCCGTCGGCGGGCCGCCGATCGCCCTCCTGTACCACGATGTTCCGGGCGTCGTCATGCGTGCGACCCTGTCCCCCTACTTCCTGATCGGCACACCACTTGCAATAGGCGCCCTTGCCTTTGCAGGCCGCTTCGGAACCGGAGATCTGTTGATCGCCGCATGGCTGGTACCGGCCCTTCTAGTGGGTGCAGCCATCTCACACCCACTCCGTGGAACCGTGAACAGAGGCTGGATCGCTCCGGCCGTCTACGCCCTGTCGTCTGCCGGAGCCCTGACGCTGCTGATCCGTTCCCTCGTGTGAACGGTCGATCCGGGTAGTACGTCCGGGTGCATCTATTGTCCCGGTGTGGCAGAACCGATCCTGAACCTCAACTCGGTGACCCGGACGATGGACGGGACCGTGCTGGTCTCCGAAATCGACTGGCGGGTCGATCCGGGGCAGAACTGGGTCGTGCTCGGGCCGAACGGCTCCGGTAAGAGTTCTCTCCTCCAGATCGCCGCCCTCCAGCTGCACCCCTCATCCGGGTCTGTACGCATCCTCGGAGAGCAACTCGGTTCAACCGATGTCCGCTCACTCCGCAGGCGGATCGGCTACACGTCTCCCTCCCTGGCCAGTTCATTTCGGCCTGGAATCACTGCATCCGATGTAGCGATGACGGCACTGAACGGAGCCCTCGAACCCTGGTGGCACATCTACAGTCAGGAAGACAGGGACCGGGCACTGGACCAACTGGTTCGGATCGGCTGCGGCAACCGGGCCGACCACGCCTTCGGAACGCTCTCCTCGGGCGAGCGCCAGCGCGTGCTCCTCGCCAGAACGCTCATGACCGACCCCGAACTCCTGTTGCTGGATGAACCAACGGCCGCCCTGGACATTCCCGGCAGGGAAGCACTCGTGGCAGCGCTCGCGAACCTTGCGACCGACCCAACAACCCCGCCGATCGTGCTGGTAACACACCACGTCGAGGAGATCCCCCCTGGCTTCACCCATGCGGCGCTGATGGCCAACGGCCAGATGACCACGCTCGGACCGATCAACGACGTCCTGACCGACTCGGCGGTGTCATCCTGTTTCGAAATGGACCTTCACCTGACCAGAAACCAGGGCCGCTGGTCGCTCCGGCTGGGCGATTCCGGCCCATGAGAGAGCACCATGCCCTGATCATCACGGGTGGGCCAACTCCGGTTGGAACCGCAGACCTGCCGCCCGCCGAGTTCGTGGTCGCCGCCGACCGGGGTGCCGACAACGCCGCCTCGCTGGGCCTGGTCCCGGATCTACTCGTCGGGGACCTGGACTCCGTCAGCACAGAGACCCTCACCTCAATCGAGGAGGCCGGGGTCCAGATCGAGCGCCATCCGACCGACAAGGACCAGACCGACCTTGAGTTGGCTCTCGCTGCCGCCACGAACCATGGCGCAACATCGGTGACAATCGTGGCAACAGCCACAGGGAGGCCGGACCATGCAATGGCGAACCTGTTGACTGCAGCCGCCGAGCGCTGGGCCGGGCTCGAAATCGACCTTCTGGTCGACTCGTCGAGGGCATGGGTGGTCCGGAGCCGGCTGGACCTGAAGGTTCCAGTCGGCTCGCTCGTCAGCCTCATGGCGGTCGGCGGGAGGGTGACCGGAGTTACAAGTTCAGGGTTGCGCTGGCCGCTGTCGGACAGCTCGCTCAAGCCCGGGGTTGGGCGGGGCCTGAGCAACGAGGTCACAGCGATGCACGCAACCGTCGAAGTTGCCACCGGAACCCTCCTAGTCGTCTGCCCATAACCAGCAACATCGGCCCCAGCCCCACCTCAGACCACGGCCACTTCGCCGCCGACATCGACGTCGGGTCAGCGGGATGAAGCCAGACGGATGAGCCTGTCTGCGTCCAACGGAAGGAGCGCCCTCTCGGCCGGCGGTGGGTCTCCGTGGGCAATCAGGGTCACCGCCACCTGACGTATCCGCTCGGGCCCGATGAAGCCCTGCATGCCCCGGTGGACCACCGAGCGGGAGTCCGCAGTCCAGAGCAACCATGCAGATAGAAGCGGAATCTGCACGATTACCGATGCCTTCCCATCCTTCTTCCCCTTTGACTCGGTTGCTGCCACTATTGGCGGTCGCCTGGCTCCCCAGGTTCGAAGATTTCTGAGAAATTGGTCATCATCGACGCCCAGCCTGCCGGCCAGGTTCTTCATTGATCCGTCCACCTGTACAAAGCCGAGGGCGGTCGGGCTGTCAGCGCAGGCCCTGACAAGACGACCCCAGCGGTCCTGGACAGATGCACCCCGCAGCCCAAATACACGCGACGCTGTGGCGGGGTCGGCAAACACCTCGATGAGTGGCCTGCGTACAGCCGAGCCGAGCAGGTCTCCGCGCGAACAACCGCCGAACGCCACGGCGCCGCGTAGGCGTCGAAGGGCCTCGCTCCGGGAACTGGATACATGAACTTCACCCACGACATTGATTCTACGGGGGGGGGAGCCCGGGCGATCAGGCACCCCCACGGGTACCGGCGAAGAGTTGCTCACCAACCCCGAGGTGCGCAGAGCATTCCTGGGAGGCTGAACCGCCCCCTGACAGATCCGGTCAGCCTGCCAGGACAGTCACCACACCGGTCTCGCCATTAACTTCCACGAGCGCGCCATCGGGTATCCGCTTCGTTGCACCGGTTGCCGACACCACACAGGGAATGCCCAGCTCACGGCTGACGATGATGGCGTGGCTGAGGGGCGCACCCACATCCACCACCACTCCCGATGCGGGTACGAACAGCGGTGTCCACGAGGGATCGGTCAGCGGCGCCACCAGGACGTCGCCAGGTTCCAGTCCGGTCGGATCATGGCTGTCGAGCAGGACACGGGCCCTTCCACGGGACACACCGGGACATCCGGGCATGCCCTGTATGGACTCTCCCGCCCCGACCGGTACAACCTCGATCGAATCGCGGTGTACCCAGGTAGCCAGCGCTGGAGCCTCGCCGAACACCACGAACGGCTCTTGGAGTTCCCTCACCTCGTCGAAGATGGCCTGCCGCTCCTCGATCACCTCACGCCATCCGGTCGGGTCCTCGACGATCTGACGGCTCTCGGCAAATGCCAGCATCCCGTAGCTCGTAACAGATGGGAACACCCCCAGGTCGACCATCCGCCTGCCGAACTCCCGCAGTGCCATCCGTGCCTCGTGCACGAGCTTGATGCAGTTGGTCTTGGTGCGTTCCCGTCCGGGCATGAACACCCCGGCTGATCCAAGAGCTGCTCCGAACTGGCCCTGGGCCTCCGGGTCTGCTCCGAGCATCTCGTACATCTCGGCGCCAAGACGTTCCCGGTCAGCTGCCATCCTGGCCTGATTGCCGGTAGGGGCCGCCCCCTCAGGCGAGAGGCGCATCCGGTCGACCGCCGCAAGAGCCAGATTCGGGTCTGTCTCCCACGTCGGGCAACTGGTCTCCCATTCGTTGGGTCCACGGCAACCGTAGGAAAAGAGGAAATCATCGAAGGCGGCGGCGAAGGTCCCCGCCGATTCGTCCTCGAGTGCCCGTACCCGTCCATCGAGGTCAACAAGCCCGGCGTCGAACTCCGCTCCGAGAGCGTCGCTGGATGCGACCATTCGCCCCAGGCCCCACATGGCCATAGAGGGTGCAGCCGACTCGACATCACCCAGACCGGCCAGCAGCTTCAGGGCGTCCTGAGGTCGACCCAACGCTGTGCAGACCTCGGTGATGATGCCGGCTGGAAGCGTCGCCAGCAGCGTGACGAACAGGTGTTGTGCGAACAGGTGTCGGAAGTTGCTGTTCAAGATCCCCTCTGCCCACTCCAGCAGTTCAAGGTTCCCCATTTCCCCGAAGTCGGGCCTCTGTGCACGCAGCGAATCGACTGTCTCCTCGTCTGCTGCGACCTCGGGCAGGCCGTCGGTCGTCAACGCCCAGCCGAATGTTGCACCGATGCGTGCCTCGGCCTCCGGGTCGGCGTCATCCGGGTGAGGCTCGTAGTCGGGGATGCCGGGCTGCACCCCGAAGAACTGGGCATCGATGTCGGCAGCTGACAGGCCCGGCGCCCGCTCTCCGAAGATGCGCATGATCGAGGCGTTGAGGTACGCGTAGCCGCCGAATACTCCGAGGATCACAGGGTGATCGGGATCGAACTCATCTTCGGTGAATGCGCCGATCTTCACGTACGAATCACGCCAGCCCAGTTCCGCCATGCGTATCCCGTCGGCATTTGCGAAGGCGAAGTCGAACGAGCTCATTGCTACCGGGTCGGGAAATACCTCACCCACGTTTGCACGGGTCCACAGCGGAAACCGCTCTGAAGTCCCGGTTCCAAGGAAGTACTGCTCGGCCATCGGCTGCCCCCGGTTCTGCACGGCATCCACGCTCGTGCTCAGTGGCCGGACACCACGGCGCGGCATCCGGCTGGTGCCGGAGTGTGTCACAGGTCGCCCGTGGGAATCCAACGGGTGGTGATCCGGCCGGGAAGCAGGTGGTGGACCGTACTGGACTCGAACCAGCGACCTCTCGCGTGTGAGAGGTAGACGCCTACGAAAGCAGGTTGGTGCCGGTGTCCGAACTAACTATCCGGGCAGGCGGGTCAGCAACGAACTCACGCCCTAAGGCGAGCCACTCTGAGTCAGAGGCCAATGCATCCACGAAAGCACCGTAGCCAGCTCCGTTTTCAAAGGTGAGCACATAGGTCATCAGGTGCCCGGGTCCGGTGCTGTGGGCGATGAGTGCGACGTTGACTGCACCCAGACGTTTGTGGATTTCAGTTGACCTCCTACAAACGCCGATGAAGTCACCCTCCCGGCCCTGATTGACTTCCCAGACGGTTCTTCCCACGAACATCATCTCTCATTTCCTTTCCGTTGGGCGAAAGTCTCTGTCAGTCGGAGATCCTCGCGATAGCACCTTCGATTATGACGCGTTTGCCCGCTGCAAACGACTGTCTCACAGCCAGAGTCCATCACCCCTCCCCTGAGGGGGGTTGGGGCGACATCGGAGCCCCCAGGTGTAGATACGCGCAGGCGGGTTAGTTATCTAGCCATAGCAGTAATCACTTGTATCGACTGCGCCAGCAGGTAACGCCTCGAGCAGCTGCTTGGTGTCAGGTCCGAAGAACGTTGACCAACAGATCGCGTAATCAGCTGTGCTGCGATAGTCGGGCCACTCGTTGGTGATCATTTCCGTTACATCGTTCTTATTTCTTAGGTCGTAGACCCCGAAGTCCAGATATGTGTTGTTGTCGTGACCAATCCCGCTTGCCAATACCTCGCCCGCCTCAACCTGGTGTGCTCCAGCGGGCATGAAGGTGATACGTGAGGACGTAGTGATGGGAACGTCCTCGATGACGGACGCCCACTTGTCGGTTGGCTTCGCAAGGTGGTCTATCCAAACCTGGATTCCACAGGGATGATGGAACAACAACTTCACTTGTTCTTCGTTGCTGATGGTTCCTTCAACCCGACGGTTTGCGGCATACAGGCTGAAGCCCTTAGCGGGGAATCTCACGTTGACCTGGTCGTACTGGGAGTTGTCGGCCCGTAGCGCTCCGTGAGCAATGTAGATCGGCTCTGTCCCATCAGCATTGGCATAACCCGTGCGACCTGGTCGAGCGAACTGAGTAAGCAGATTCGTGTCGATCGGGAAAATCGAGAAGACCTCCTCAAACGTTTCACACGGAGGTGGATCAGAACTTGGTGCCCACTCCTTCTCGCCATTCGTATTCCACCTGATGAGAGAGGTAGTTGAGGTAGTGGTTGGTGCCGCGGTCGTGGTTGGTGCCGCGGTCGTCGACGGCGCTGCGGTGGTGGTCGGTGTCGGAGTCGTAGTGGGTGCAGCAGTCGTAGTTGCGGCCGCAGTGGTGGTTGGTGCAGCAGTCGTAGTTGCGGCCGCAGTGGTGGTTGGTGTCGCAGTCGTTGCTGGTGTAGCGGTGTCTGAACCACCACGACACCCCAAGGCGACCAACAAAAACACCAGTGCAACCGCGTACTTCCTCATAACTTCAGTTTGTCACCCCTCCCAGCGAGGAGGGGGATGGGGAGACATCGGAGCCCCCACGTATAGATACGCGCAGCCCTTACTTCCTCGTTGCGTGTTTCTTCCAGTGGTGGCTCAACGCGTACGCCGAGGTAAATGCCGAACACCGAGGCGTACAGGGAAGCGAGAGAGCAATCGGCGATAGCCGAGAACCGACGAAACGGAGCACTCAGAGGTCCAACTGGCGAGCATGCGCAACATGACAGACGACCAGAGAACACAAAACCGCTGGTCGCGCTGGTGGACCGTACTGGACTTGAACCAGTGACCTCTCGCGTGTGAGGCGAGCGCTCTAGCCAACTGACAGCACACGTCAGCCTCCGGCTGACGTAGGTCAGGCCGTGTTTTCCCTGCTTGCAGGTTCTTTTTGGTGTGCAGCCCGTCGGGCACCTGTTTGGTGCCTTCGGCGGGGTGGACGTCCAAGTGGCTACCAAGTGGCGAGCAGGCGGCCAATGGGCCGAGAAGGACTGGACAGGTGGCACGGCGTACAAAGAGGCGTCTTGGGGACGGCTCGATTTTCTATGACAAGAAGCGGCGTAGGTGGGTGGCGATGCTGTCGCAGCCCGCGAGTGGTCAAGGGAAGCGACGGCGCATACGGCGGACGTTTCTGACACGAGAGGAAGCCAAAGCGTTCCTGGGCGAGCAGTCCGCTCCGGCACTCAGCCTGTCGGCTGATCTGACGGTCGGTGTGTTGTTGGATGGCTGGCAGGAGTGGGTGTGTCGTCGGGCGGAGGCCAACCAGTTGGCTCCGAACACGGTCGCCGGGTACGGGTATGCCACAGCCCATGTACGCGCCACCTTTGGTCGGTGTCTGGCCGCAGAGGTGACTGTCGATGATGTGGAACGGTTCCTGACCGTTCAACTACGGGTGCATTCGGGCCGGTACGTGGCTCTCCAAAGGAACGTGTTGGATCAGGCGTACCGGTGGGCGCAACGCAACCGCCTGTTGACGTGGAACCCGGCACAACTGTCGACGTGCCCGGGCCAGTTGGATCACAAACCCGGCATCGCGCTGACCGCGCAACAGGCTCAGCGGCTGTTGGAGGCTTCTACAGGCGACCGGTTGCATGCTTTGTGGGCGGTGATGCTCGGTGTCGGGTTACGTCCCGGTGAGGCGATGGGTTTGACATGGCCGTGCGTTGACCTGACTATCGAGCCGGCTGTTCTGCATGTCCGGCACTATCTGCGGCGGGGTCCCGACGGGATGTTTCTGGGTGCGCCGAAGACGGCGCACAGTGCCCGTTCGTTGGACATGCCGGCGTTCGTCACCGAGGCTCTGAGGGCACATTCAGAGGGTCCTCAGACGCGCCCTGAGGGCGTGTGGCGGGACCTTGTGTTCGCTACGGGTGCAGGTACCCCGCACGGTCACCGGAATTTGAGAAGGGCTCTGAGGGGCCTCTGTGAGCAGGCGGGTTTACCGGCGTTGACGTTGTATGACCTGCGTCGTACAGCGGGGAGTTTGTTGGTGGATGCGGGAGTGCATTTGGAGTGTGTGGCGGATCTGTTGGGCCATTCAAGTGTGGCGACAACCAGGAGGCATTACGTACGGGCGGTGCGTCCGACGGTGCCGCATGCGGTCGGGTTGGACGCCGTTCTCAAGCCAGGTTGTTGCAACCTGTAACAACTCAGGGGGTACCCCCGTCGTAATCGCACCACGGCTCACAACCTTCCCGCAGGTAGTTCGAATCTGGCGTGTGAGTCAGGCCACCGTAGACAAGCCAACCAATAATCAATAGAAGGAGAACAGAACCGAGCACGCTCGCTATAACAGAGCCGATCCCAGCGTGTTCGTGGTTTGAGTCAGACAACCGTGACATTTCCCTGCTCCCGTACCGGCGCTCCAGGGCCTCGAGCCCGGCCAGACGCTGCGCTCTCCGTTCCCGTTCTTCGGGAGTCTGAAAACGCTCGGAGAACGCATACAGAACGAAAACCACGGGGATGCCGACCCAGAAGATCCACTCAGCCAAGTTCTCCATCGCAAACATCTACCTAGGCCCCGCTGATCAGTTGTTGAGGATGTGCCGGTAAGGGCCGTTGGGATCTAGGTGGGTTGCAAGGCGTTCATACGGAATCTCGATCGGGGGGTTCAGTCTCATCAGCCCGGAGACGAGGCCCGGGCCGTAACCGTCTGCGAAGTAGGACAACCCGTCAGTGCAGTAATTCGTGCAGTCCAGTACCAGGGCATCAGCGGTGAGAGTGAAGTGTTGCTCTCGGAGAAGCACCGGTTCGTAAGCCTCTGAACTGGTGTATTCGTCAACGTCTACGACGCAGCAGTTGCGGACGTGAACGCCGCGAGCCTCTCCATCAAGATAATGAAAGTTGTGATTTTCTGCAGCCAACCTGATCACTGCCCGGTAAGCATCCTCACCCGGTTTGAGCAGGTCAGACAGGAAGAACTGTTCGCCGGTAGCGAGGTCGTAGTTCCACACCCTCATGTGACCCAGGTTTGTGTTTCGGTCCGGTTGGCGGGCCCCGACACCCATGTGCACGCTGTAGACGCCCTCGTTCATCAGAGGCACAAAGCCCCGGATGTTGACGTAGCCCTCCCGACCAGTGGAACTGTTTGGTACGCCTGATAAATCGATATGTCGCGACTGAGCCTCTGCGACGTAGTCGGAGACAACGTCTGCGACACCGCTGCGCACTTGTTCGTTGATCGCTTCAGCATGTTTGCCACTCTTCAGTGGGTACTGAAGATTGAAATCAAACACCCTGCCGGACCGGTCCCAATCCGGTCCGTCAAAATCGTGGGAGAAGACGGCACATTCGATTACGGCAAGTTCAATCGAGTCGTCATCGTGGGCCAGCCCCCAAGTGACCCCGTAGACGCGGTCGCCCCAAACGTGTCGACCTCGTGCGTCGCTGTTGAGCCCGTACGAGACGTCACAGTTCTTCTCGTCGGCGGGCGCGATTGCAGATATCGCAGCCAACACAACTGCTTCGTTTTCGAACGCAGACCGGTCGGAATCGACAGACACGGCAACTACTACGACAAGGGCTATGAGAAGAGCGCCCGCAACAAGATCCCGTGGCGAGAAGTCCTTCACAGTTCGAGTCTGCCACCCCTCCCCGTAGGGGGGGCGGGGTGTCTCTGACGCCCTACGTGTAGATACGTACAGACATCAACTAACCGTTTGTGGGTGGGATTGAGGCTGTTCGGCACCAACTGAGGCTCTCCTCGACTTGATCACGCTCCGGTGACCTGCTCCGCAATAGTTCTGCAATCGCAGGGGAATAGAAGTCAAAGAAACACGTCGCGTTCAAGAATTGCTCATGTTGTGCTGTAGGCACGCGATGGAAGTTGTCATAGATCCCATGATCAAACTTGGCCCACCCCCATTGCAGAAAACCAACGCTAGTTGCCACGAGATCGCCCTCATCCATCTCAAGGGGAGACAACTCATAGTCGCCACCAGACTGCACCGATGCCGTGGACCCCTGGGTGCTTGGCTCTCTGGTGAAGAGGGCAGCGATCTCCGCGACAGGTTCAGCAATGTGGTCAAACCGGAAGAGGAGCCCTTCACATTTTGTTCGAAACTCGAGTCTGTATTGGAGGTCGAACAGCCCCGTTTCTCCACGTTGCATGTAGTTGTGCCCGTGGTAGAGGGTTGCGTCAACCGGTAGCCGGAGGTTGACTTCGTTCTGACCGAAGGGAAGATCGAAATACCCATGTCCCTTCCTAAATCCCTCCGAGGTGAAACGTGCCGGAGGCCCAACTTCTACGAGAAGTGACGGATCCTCCAGAGGGAAGGTCGTAAACCAACCGGTGAAGTCATCTGGACAGTCGCCGCGCGGCTGCAAGGCAACGGCGAGAGTGGTAGAGGCCACGTCGCAGTCAGACTCGTCGCAGTCAGAAAGTTGAACGAAGATCTCTTCAACAAAAACCCCCCATCCAAGTTGATACTCATACGCGCCTCCATAACTCTCACCGTCCCGCAGGCTGGATGTCCACCGCAACGAGTCAATGTCGTCGTATCCACTTGCTTCACACGAGAGCAATCTGGCTGGTTCGTCAAACGAACAATCAACCGTCAATTCGACTCCCGCACTAGTCCCTTCCGAGGTGGGTGAGTCTGCTGTCATCGGGGTATCGCCCCCCTCTTCGGGGACGAGTGCCGAAGTATCAATCGATATTTCTACAATCTGACAGTTCGAACCTTGGCATTCCTCTAGGGCCACCTCGGTGGTTGGCGTAAGCAACTCGTCGTGAATGGTGAAGTCCCATTGGCTACCCGCGCCATGCGCCCACGAACCAGACGAGGTCCACGTCAACTGTGAGCCGTCCTGATAGCCGGTTGAGCGACAGGACATCTTCAACCCTTCGGCATCAAGCGTGCAATCAATAACAAGGCCTGCAAGCACAGTCGTAGTCGGTGCCACCGTCGTAGGTGTGGGTGCAGCAGTCGTAGTCGATGCCACCGTCGTAGGTGTGGGTGCAGCAGTCGTAGTCGATGCCACCGTCGTGGTTACCTGATCGATAGTGGTCGGTGCCTGAGTTGTAGCAGGGGCAACCGTCGTTGCTGGTGTCGCTGTGTCTGAACTGCCACCACACCCCGAAGCGACCAACAAGAACGTCAGAACAACCGCGTGCTTCCTCACGGCCTCAGTATGTCACCCCACCCGCAGGGGGGTGGCCCTAGGTACGAACCCCTAGGTGTAGATACGTACAGCCGGTCAGGCGGACACCCGTCGGCGGGCTTCTCTCTCCTCGTACCGTTCCCGCCTGATCTTCCCGAACCTGGCCCGACGCTTCTCGCGCAAACGGTCAAGCCGGTCTTGGAGTCGCTGACGGTTCAGCAGGTCAATTCCGGTAAGAGCATCTTCGTTGTGGTCGGTGGTTCCAGACGCCGGTCGCAGCAGTTCAACGGCGGCCTGCCACGTGATGTCTGACGATGGCGGCATGCCTCGCGGGATATAGGCCCGTTGAATGTCGACGATCTGCCTGTCCCCTGCCACACCTGGTAGGTGGCTTAGCCACCGAGCCCGGGCATCGGCCGTCCACAGCAGCCATTCGGTCAGCAAAGGAATCTGGATCAGCGCCAGTGATTCCCGGGCCCGGGACCGCTGCTCGTAACCCGTCGCCACCAGCGGCGGGTGGCGGGTCTCCCAGGCCTTCAGGCTTCGACTCAACGTCGTGTGATCAACGCCGAGTTCGGCGCCGAGGCCGCGCAGCCCACCATCGACCCGCAGGAACCCGAGGGCTCGGGGACTGTCGGCACAGCGTTTGACCAGGGCCCGCCAGAGCCGGTGGGTGCTGGTCTGGCGAAGACCGAACAGGCTTGTAGCCGTTTCCGGTGCGGTCATCGGTCGGGTGACGTGTGCCCTCGTGTTGGCACCTAACAGTTCGCCGGCATTCAGGTGACCGCTGAGGTTCAGTGCCTGTTGAAGGCGCCTGTTGGCGTCGGCTTGGTGCTCCCAAATGGTGAAATCGCTGTCCATACCTATTAGGCAGGGGTGTCCCACCCGGGACGAGGTGCAACAACCCACAGTGAGCAACAACGCTCTGACCTGCAGGTTTGGCGACTCAGGACAGCCGCGACGTAGGTAATAGAAAGCAGGTAGTTATCAGGGCGGTTCGGGAACGGCCCCACCGTTCCTCGAACCGCACATGACTAGGTGCCAGACGGGGTACACACCGGCTGGCACCCCGTTGGCGTGCCACCCGGTGTGACCAAACACAGTCGGGCTCGGGCGTTGATCACAACAAGTGGACAACGACCGAGACCAGGTTCACGCATACAGCAGTTACTCATTGCCCTGTAAGCGACTCTTCGTTTTACGTCTTGGACCACCTCGTAATACGAGATCTGTATTCGGGAGGGCTCTGCCCAAAGTGCGGTGGGTCGTCTACGACCCACCCATCAGATCTCAACCAATCCCTTCTGTCAGAATCCTGCCGATCGTTCGGTTACCAAGAGGCCCAATTCGTGAGGTGTTGGCCACGGTGATCGCCGGTGGATCATCCGGTGGCAGTTCGAGCAGACCAGAGCGAGATCGCTGAGTCGTGTCGTGGTTTGGCCTGCCTCATGGAGCGGTTTGACGTGGTGGCATTCAATGAACCCTTCGCCTCGTTCGCCGTAGACCTCACCAAAGTCAAAGCCGCAGGCTTCACAGGCAATCTTTCCGTGGGTCTTAAGGGTTGCTTCGATCTTCTTCTTCTTTAGGCGAGAACTGCGTTCTCGAACACGGTGATGCCGGTAGAGCAGACGGCCTTCTGGGGCCTCGACTTCTTCTTCATCGGGCTCTGGTGCTTCAGGGAACAGGTTGCTGGTCTGACCGGCCTTTATCGCGATCACGACTTGGTTTAGATCAGCGGGTCGATCTCCCCAGGCTTGGTAGACCTCGCCGTCGAGACGGTTGCCGTGGGTCGGTTTACCGGTGTACTCGGGATCGAAGTTCGCCAGGTTGGAAAGTTTTCGGGCAACACCATTCGGATTCCTAAAACTTGCCGTTCGTTCTTTCGGCGGGTGGATAGAGAGAGAGCCAAGGAGGTTGGATAACTCAATGACCTCAGGGTCTTTGGGGTCGACAAGCCCACGCCTGAAGTAGAGGTCAAGAGCAAGAATCAGTTCGTCTTCAGTCCAGTCCGGGTTCCTACTGGCTTGGCGTTCGACCTCGAAGCCGAGTTTCTCCATTCGCCTTGCCACGGTCTGTTCGCCACCTGAGAACTGGTCCGCAGTAGGGGGAACCTCGTCAGGATGCTGATGACCAATAGCAGCCCCCGCAATTGCCTTGGAGTCGTAACGGCTGCCTTCATGGAGAACGAAATACGATCTGGACTTCCCGAAGCCGTACTTTTCCAGGAACGCTGTACGGCCGATGTCGTCAAACTCGGCTATTGCCGCCAACACTGCCTCACGAGTCGTCAACGATCCCAGGACCATGAGGTGAGTCTTTCACCCAGACGCCTGAACTGGTTTGGGTGACCGGTCTCTAGTTGGTCACTTGCACTGGAATGGAACGAGGGGGGTGTCAACACCAACGATCAGCAGCCAACGAATGCACTCCTCCAGGTCGGGGTCGCCGTTATGGTCGTGGCTTTTCCCCGAAAGCCTCCACAGCACCGTCTCCTGCGCAGCAACTGTGTTTTGAAGGGCTCTTGTGGCCTGTTCCAATCTGAATACTCGGTTCTCTAGGTCGCGTACCCGGTTCTCTAGGTCGCTGTCTGCAACCAACTCAACCGCACGGGTACCACCTGACGGATTTGTTTCATTTGACGATGCCGAACAGGAAGCACCTATCAGACCTAGACACAAGACCGCGAAGGCCGAACACTTGCCGATTCCCATGAGATCTCCCCGAACCGATGAACCATTTCACGGTAGTCCGTGATGTCCAACACGGCCCTGAACTGGTTTGGCCGAACCGGTCCAACCCCACCAACCGGTGCTCGTCCCGGCAGCCGTCCGGCTCCGCTCAAATCGCAGACCAACGAACGTGCACCTAGTGGCGTATGGTCGGTTTCGTCACGGAACCGACGAAAAGGGCAAACCAACGGCCAACTGGCGAGCAACTGGCGAGCAGGACACCACCCAAAACGCACAAGCGACCAGCATTCCTGCAGGTCACCATGGTGGACCGTACTGGACTCGAACCAGTGACCTCTCGCGTGTGAGGCGAGCGCTCTAGCCAACTGAGCTAACGGTCCGCAGACCGAGGAGGCTACAGCCAGGTCCCTGTCGCGGCACCGGCGCTCGGCTCTCCGACCGCCACTACCGTTGTACCCGTGGACGCAATCTGCTGCCCGGGATGCGGTGAAGACGAAGACCTGACCGGCACCCGCTCCGGTCCACCGGGCGACGAGACGATCACCGTCACATGTGGCGCATGTTCCCTTGTGTGGGAGCGGGACCTCACCCCCACCTGCCCAACCTGTTACTCAACCGATGTCCGAACGGCACTTCGGTCGATTGTCGACAAGTCACGTGGAACTCAGCTGTCGATCCAGTCAATGCAGACGGTTCACCTCTGTCGTACCTGTGACGCCGAGGAGTTGGCCGTATGGAACCAGAGCAACACTCCCCTACGGCCGACCGAGCTTCCGGTCGAAGGGGACTGAGCCGCTCCACTCAGGTGGCAGCCAGCTTCTCGGCGAGCTCCTGAAGGCCGGCCACAAGGCTGCCCTTGACCAGCACTGAGTCACCTTCGGCGAGGTTCAGGCCTGTGAGCACGTCAAGTGCCTCCTCCACGCCGCCGAGTGGTTCGACGCCGTAGAGGTCCGTACCGACGGTGAGCACCTCTATGCCCAATTCGCGTGCCACTGCCACCACCCGGAGGTGGGCATCGCTGGACTCCCCACCCAGTTCGGCCATAAGTCCAAGTACGGCGAGCCTGCGGCCCCCTGTCGGAAGTGAGGAGAGGGCCCGCAGCGCCGCCATGACCGATGTGGGGTTGGCGTTGTAGGCGTCGTTCACCACGACCACCCCGGATCGGTTGGTTGATACCTGCATGCGTCCGGGCGAGAGGCGGGCCTCGCCGAGGCCACCAGCAACCTCTCCAAGGGGGATGTCGAGCACGAGGCCGACCGCCGCTGCTGCCAGGGCGTTGTCGACCATGTGTACCCCCGGAACCCCCAGGCGCACCTCGGTCCGACCCCATGGCGACTCCAGCGAGAATGATGCCCTGAGGTGGTCATCGACACTGATGCCCGATGCCCGGATCTCGCCCCCTGCTCCGAAGGTGATCTGTCTTGCGAGCGTACGAGAGGCCTGTTCCATGACCGCAGGGACGTCGGCGTTGAGCACGGCGCAACCTTCGGCCGGCAGGGCGTCGAGCAACTCGCCTTTGGTCCTCGCTACGGCCTCAACCGAGCCCATAACCCCCGTGTGGACCGCCGCAACTGTTGTAATGACCCCGACATCGGGACGGGCCAGCCCACACAGCGAGGCGATGTCGCCCTCCTGGCGGGCACCGAGTTCCAACACAAGGACCGCAGGTTCGTCCGGAGCGTTGACCAACGTGAGTGGTACACCGATGTCGTTGTTGAACGACCGTGGGCTGGAATGCACGGGTCCACCCCGGGCAAGAACGGCCGACGTCATGTCCTTTGTCGAGGTCTTGCCGACCGAACCCGTGATGCCCACCACCGGCATACTCATGGAGCGCCTGGCTGCCGCGCCGAGGGCGGACAGGGCGGTGCCGGTGTCCTGGACACGGATTCCAGTTCCACCGTCGACCCCGGACGCGTTGGAGGTCAGGTAGGCGACTGCGCCGGCGTCAAGGGCCGCTCCGATGAAGTCGTGGCCGTCCCGCTCGGCGTGCAGCGGAACGAACAGGCAGCCCGGCCGAACCGATCGCGAGTCCTGTGTTGCGCCGTCCAGGAGGACGTCGCCGCCGAGCAGTTTTCCGCCGACCACTGCTGCGACCTGAGATGCCAGAAACTTCACAAGGTTGAGTCTCCCAGCCCGAACCATCCGCGAGGTGCCACCCTCAAGGTGCCATCGCCACGTTCTCGACAGGTCCTACGATGCCGCCGTGGAAGATCCTCCCGGAATGAGCGCCTGAGATGCAGGAGAGGCGACGCCTGATTCTGCTGTTCGGCGGCCAGAGCGCCGAACATGAGGTCTCGTGTGTCTCGGCACGTCACGTCCTGGAGGCCGTGGACCGGTCACGTTTCGAGGTGCTTCCTGTCGGCATCAGCCGTGAAGGAGGTTGGTTCCTTGCCGCCTCTGCGGTCGAGGCACTCGACTCAGGAGATCTGCCCGACCGCCTCGAGCCCTCGGGAGCGTCATGGGACCCCCTCCCACATCTGGCTGAACTGTCTGCGCTCGGACCGGTTGCGGTGTTCCCACTACTGCACGGTCCCCTGGGCGAGGATGGAACCGTTCAGGGCCTTCTCGAGTTGGCCGACGTCCCGTATGTGGGTGCCGGCGTCCTGGGCTCCTCTCTCGCAATGGACAAGGTCGCCACCAAGGAGATCCTGCACGGGCACGGGATACCCCAGGCCCGCTACAGGGGCCTACACGTCGACGACCTGGGATCAGCGGGCACCGACGCCAGGTCTACCCTTCTAACCAGGCTGCTGACCGAGTTGGGACCCCACGTGTTCGTAAAGCCAGCCAACCTGGGCTCCTCGATCGGCGTGATGAAGGCCACCGACACGGAATCCCTCGGGAGAGCACTCGAGATGGCATCCACCTACGACGAGTGGCTGGTTGTCGAGGAGGCGGTGACGGGCCGCGAAATCGAGTTGGCCGTGCTCGGAG
>PVBE012194015.1_pt1 | contig 30048 bp, 19 predicted proteins | sample 1631181 | NCBI WGS metagenome assembly PVBE01 (sample SAMN08397723, study PRJNA350692) | Marine metagenome, whole genome shotgun sequencing project. | isolation source: water | place: Pacific Ocean | collected 2012-04
ACGTGATCCACCGCGACCTCAAGCCCGAGAACATCATGCTGACCCAGTTCCGCGATGGAGAGGACTTCATCAAGATCCTCGACTTCGGCATCGCCACGGTGGACCAGCCCTCGGAGCCGCGCCTGACCAAGGTGGGGCAGGTTTGCGGCACGCCGGCCTACATGGCGCCCGAGCAGATCAGCGGCAAGAACGTGTCCAGCCAGGCGGACATCTACGCCTGCGGGGTGATCCTCTACGAGCTGCTCTGCGGCATCGTCCCCCTGGAGGGCAGCACCATCGAAAAGACGATGATCGCCCACCTGCGCCAGGAGCCGCCGCCCCTGCGGCACCTGGTCAAGGACGACCGCGTTCCAGCGGACATCGACGACGTCATCGCCAAGGCCATGGCGATCAAGCTGAAAAAGCGCTACCGCAACGTCTCCGAGTTCAGGGACGGGCTCTTCGCCACCGCCACTCGTGGATCCTGGCCCGTGGTGGCGTGCACCAGCTGCCAGCGCTCGCCGGACTCTCCCCAGGGCTTCTGCTCGGAGCACTGCGTGCGCGGCGATCGCCCGGACACCTACTACGAGGACATGGTGGTGGAGGTGACGTCCGCCGACGATCACAAGTTCATCCCCACCGCCGGGCCGGCGGAGCTGCCCGCGGAGGCCAAACTGGAGGCCGACCTGCCGGTGGGGCTGGTCCTGCCCGGTGGCGAGGACGGGGTCAGCGACCTGGCGGTGGACCGGCTGCACCGGAAACACGAGCAGCACGCCATCCGCGAGTTCATGGAGGGCGAGGATCACAGGTTGATGGAGATCATCGGCCCCCCCGGCACGGGCAAGACCACGCTGCTGGAGGACGTGGTGGAGCGCGCGGAGAAGCTCAACCGGCCGCTGCTGATGACCGGTCAGGACCCTTCCCTGGCGCGATCGCCCTGGTTCGGCGTACAGGAGCTGGTGCGGCTGGCCCTGGCGTTGGCCGATGGCCCGGTCCCCCTGGGGCTGCTGCGGCGTCGCGTACGCCAGGCCGGCCTGCTGAGCGACGACGTGGTGCCTCTGGCGCTGTTGCTGCGGCCGCCGGATCCAGACCGTCGAGCCGACACCGCGCTGCTGATCCGCGAGGTGACGGCTGCCTCGCTGCGTCTGCTGCTGGCCGTCAACGACGGTCGGTCCTGCGTGGTGGTGGACGACGCAGGCCAGCTGGACGGGGCGTCGCTGCGCTTCGTCCGCAACCTCGCAGCCGAGGCCGCCGACACCGAGCTCAAGGTGGTGGTGGCCTCGGACCGCTCACTGGTGGACAAGGACTGCGACCGCGCCACCATCTACCTCGGCCCCGTGGGCTCCGAGGAGGTCCGCATGCTGCTTTTGGCCCGCGGCGACCGCGGCGTGAACATGGCCGATCTGGATCAGGCCCTGTCTCGCAATTCGTCGGGGCTGCTGCTCTACGTCGATCAGGCCCTGAGGCACATGGACGAGGGGGGCGAGGACCTGACGGTGCCCCTGGAGGTCATGGTGCAGCGGCGCCTGGAGGGCTTGCCCCGAGGGGCGCGCAAGCTGCTGGAGCAGGTATGCGTCATCGGACTGCGCGCCACCGGTGCGCAGGTCCAGGCCCTCGGCCTGGAGCAGGCCGCGGCCCAACACAGCGACGCGCTGATCAAGGGCGGCTGGATCCGCGCGGGCGGCTGCGGCTCCCTGGCGGTGGCCCACCCCTACCTGCACGAGACCATCCTCCAGGCCCTGCCGGCCAAGCAGCGGCGCGCGCTGCACCGCAGAGCGCTGGAGCTGGTGCACGGCAAGGGCGAGCTGGTCCACGTGGCCGCTCGTCACGCCTTCGAGGCCGGCGCCGGACACATCAGCCTCGATCTGCAGGAACGCGCCGGCGACATGGCGGTGAGCCTGGCCGATCTGGACAGCGCGGCCAACATCCACTACCGGCGGGCCCTGGACGTGGGGCGCTGGGAGCTGCGGCTCAAGGACGACGACCCCCGGCTGCTGGAGATCAAGCTCAAGACGGGCCATGCCCTGCGCATGTCCGGGCACCTGCTGGCCGCGGAGGTGATGCTGGAGGATGCGTTGGCCATCGCCAATGGAGCGGGCTCGCTGCGGGCCAGGCTGCTGCTGGAGCTGGGGCGCCTGGACACTGCCCGCCGCCGCCTGGACGACGCCAATGAGCGGATGGCCGAGGGGCTTAAAATTGCCATCCTGGCCGGCGACCGCGAGCTGATGATTGATCTCTACCTGGAGCTGGCCGGTCTGCTGGAGGCGCTGGAGCGGCGGGAGAAAGCCGTCAGTGAATTGGAGGAGGGGATCCTGTTGGTCACCGGCGGCGGCACCCCGGAGGTCAACGCCGAGATCACCGGGCTCTGGCGCCTACTACACAAGCTGGGCACGCTGCAGGACCGGCTGGATCGGGTCCATGAGGCCGTGATCACCGCCAACCAGGCCATGCTCCAGGCCAGGGGGGAGGGTAGCCTCCGCGGCGAGGCCACCTGCCTGCTCTGGCTCGGGCGTCTGCTCACGGAGCAGGACGATCGGGGCCTGGCTCGCGAGCACATGGCCATGGCCGCGGAGCTCTACCGCCGCCTGGGGGACCGCCAGAGCTCGGCGCGCTGCCTGATCTACCAGGCGGAGCTACAGCCGGACGACAGAGACAAGTTGTTAAAGGAGGCCAGCGACCTGGCAGAGCAGGTCCGCTGGCATGATGGTGTGAAGAAGGCGCAGTCCCTGCGCGTGCTTCCCCCCCCGGGGTGACCTACAGGATGCCTTCGCCCTCGGCCAGCTTGGTGTACATCTTCAGCTTGGCCTGGCACTCCTTGGTCAGGTTCGCCTGCAGGCGGGCCGCCTCCTCGGGGAAGGTTCCCTTGAGGGTGCGGTAGCGGACCTCGGCGTCGAGGAAGTCGGAGAGCGGCTTCGTCGGCGCCTTGCCGTCCAGCTGGAACGGGTTCTTGCCCTGATCACGCAGCCGCGGATCGTAGCGGTACATCGGCCAGTAGCCGGTGTCCACCGCCAGCTTCATCTCGGACATGGTCTTGCCCATGCCGGCGATGGGCCCGTGGTTGATGCACGGGCTGTAGGCGATGAGCAGGGAGGGCCCGGGGAACGCCTCGGCCTCGTTGAAGGCCTTGACCGTCTGGTTGTAGCTGGCGCCCATGGCCACCGAGGCCACGTAGACGTAGCCGTAGGTCATGGCGATCAGGCCGAGGTCCTTCTTTTTGGTCTTCTTGCCGGAGTAGGCGAACTTGGCCACCATGCCGGTGGGCGTGGCCTTGGAGCTCTGCCCGCCGGTGTTGGAGTACAGCTCGGTGTCCAGCACCAGAATGTTGATGTCCTGGTTCATGGCCAGCACGTGGTCCAGGCCGCCGTAGCCGATGTCGTAGGCCCAGCCGTCGCCGCCGATGGACCAGACCGACTTTTTGGAGAGCAGGTCCTTGTTCTCCAGGATCTCGGTCAGCTTGCCGTTACCAGCGGCCTCCTTCTCCAGCAGGGGCACCAGCTTGTCGCCGGCGGCCAGGGAGCCGGGGCCGTCCATCATCACCTCGCCCCAGGCCTCGAAGCCCTGGCGCAGCTCGTCGGAGAAGCCGCCCTGCTCGAGGGCCGCCTCCACCTGAATGGCCATCCACTCGCGACGCTGCAGGTAGGCCAGCTGCATGCCGAAGCCATACTCCGCGTTGTCCTCGAAGAGGCTGTTGGCCCAGGCCGGGCCGCGGCCCACCTGGTTCTTCGGAAACGGCGTCGAGGGGCAGGTGCCGCCGTAGATCGACGAGCAGCCCGTGGCGTTGCCGATGACCATGCGGTCGCCGCAGATCTGGGTGGCCAGCTTGTAATACGGGGTCTCGCCGCAGCCGGTGCAGGCGCCGTGGAACTCGAACAGCGGCTGGCGAAGCTGCGTGCCCTTGATGCTGGTGATCTTGGCCAGGTCGTCGCGGTACGGCAGCGACTCGAACCAGGCCAGCTTGGGCGCCTCGGCCTCCTCGACGTCCTCGAGGCGCTTCATCACCAGGGCCTTGCGCTGCTCCCTGGTGCCGTCCTCCAGCTTGTGCTTCTTGCCGGGGCAGACGTCCTCGCAGATGCCGCAGCCGGTGCAGTCCTGGCAGTAGACCTGCAGGGCGAACTTGTACTCGCCCTTGATGCCCTTGCCGCCGATGGCGTCCACCGCCTGCACGGTCTCCGGGCCCCTGGCGACCTCGTCGTCGGTGACCAGCTTGCCGCGGATGGTGGCGTGGGGGCAGACCAGGGAGCACTGCAGGCACTGGATGCAGTTATCGGGCTGCCAGGTCGGTACGTCCACCGCGATGCCGCGCTTTTCGTATTTGGTGGTGCCCACGGGGAACGATCCGTCGGGGCCGCCCACCTGGTAGCTGCCGTCCAGAGGACCGGCGAAGGCGGAGACGGGCACGCCGTCGCCCTTCTGCAGCAGGATCGGGCGCATGACGTCGGAGACGAACCCCGGCTCGTCACGAATAACGGCGGCCTCCAGGGGCGCGTTCTTCCACGCCTCGGGGATCTCCACCTTGTGGAAGCCGTTGACGCCGCCGTCGACGCCGGCGTGGTTCATGTTGATGATCTTTTCGCCCTTGTGGCCGTAGACCTTGACGATCTGCTCCTTGAGGTAGCGGATGGCGTCGTCCTTGGGCAGCACGCCCGAGGTGACGAAGAAGACCGTCTGCATGATCATGTTGATGCGGCCGCCCAGCCCAACCTCCTGGGCGATCTTGAGGGCGTCGATGGTGTAGAAGTTGCCGGCGTTGTTGGCCAGGGCCCGCTTCCAGGACCCTGGCAGCTCCTGCTCCAGCTCCTCGTCGGACCACCAGCAGTTGAGCACGAAGGTGCCGCCCTTCTTGAGGTCGGCGAGGATGTCGTAGACGCCGACGTAGGACGAATTGTGGCAGGCGACGTAGTCCGCCTGGGTCACCAGGTAGGAGCTCTGGATCGGATGGTCGCCGAAGCGCAGGTGGCTGATGGTGATGCCGCCGGACTTCTTGGAGTCGTAGACGAAGTGACCCTGGGCGTACTTGTCGGTCTCGTCGCCGATGATCTTGATCGCGGCCTTGTTGGCGCCCACGGTGCCGTCGGCGCCGAGGCCCCAGAAGAGGCAGGACACGGTGCCCTCGGGCTCCGAGGGGAGGTCGTCGCCAACGTCGAGGGAGAGGTTGGTCACGTCGTCGTTGATGCCCACGGTGAAGCCGTGGCGCGGCTTGTCGGCGTCCAGGTTGTCGTACACCGCCTTGGCCATGGCCGGGGTGTAGTCCTTGGAGCTGAGGCCGTAGCGCCCGCCCACCAGCGTCGGGGTGAGGCCGGACTCGTGGAACGCGGTGGCGATGTCCATGTAGAGAGGCTCGCCGAGGCCGCCCGGCTCCTTGGTGCGGTCCAGCACGGCCACCTTCTTGGCCGACTTGGGCAGCACGTCCAGCAGGTGCTTGGTGGACCAGGGGCGGTAGAGGCGGACCTTGACCAGGCCGACCTTGTCGCCCTGTGCGTTGAGGTGGTCAACGGCCTCGTGGGTCACCTCGGCGCCGCTGCCCATCATGACGACGACCTTCTCGGCGTCGGGGGCGCCGACGTAGTCGAACATGTGGTACTCGCGGCCCGTGAGCTTGGACACGTCGGCCAGGACCTCCTCGAGGATGCCCGGCGCCGCGTCGTAGTAGCGGTTCGGCGCCTCGCGGGCCTGGAAGAAGTGGTCCGGGTTCTGGGCCGTGCCGCGCAGGTGCGGGTGGTCCGGGTTCATGGCGCGCTGGCGGAAGTTCTTCACGTCGTCCCACGGCATGATGGTGGCCAGGTCCTCGTAGTCGAGGAACTGCACCTTCTGGATCTCGTTGGACGTGCGGAAGCCGTCGAAGAAGTGCAGGAAGGGGATCTTGGTGCGCATGGCGCCCACGTGGGCCGCGATGGCCAGGTCGTGGACCTCCTGCACCGAGCCGGCGGCGAGCTGGGCGAAGCCGGTGTTGCGGCAGCCCATGACGTCGCTGTGGTCGCCAAAGATCGACAGCGCCTGGGTGGCCACTGTACGCGCCGAGACATGGATCACCATCGGGCTCAGCTCGCCGGCGAGCTTGTGCATGGTCGGGATCATCAACAGCAGCCCCTGGGACGCGGTAAACGTCACCGAGAAGGCGCCGCCGGAGGAGGCCCCATGGCAGCCAGCCGATGCCCCACCCTCGGACTGCATCTCCACAACGCGGAGCTGCTGGCCGAAGAGGTTCTTGAGCCCCTTGGCGGACCACTCGTCCGCCATCTCGCCCATGGTGGACGAGGGCGTGATCGGATAGATGGTTGCGACGTCGGAGAATGCATAGCCGACATGAGTGGCTGCGGTGTCGCCGTCGACTGTGACGAACTTACTGCCCATGGTGATGCCTCCTTGGACTCACCACACGGTGAGCCGCTGGTTGTCTAGTCTGTTTGGCGCGCGGAAAGTAGCAGCGCTGGCACGGCGTCGTCAAGCAGGATTCGGATCCTGTATCGAGGGGTCCGGATTAGGGGAGGTGCCCATTGATTACGCGGGGTTAGAGGCGTGTTAATCTTTCCTGGCGGAGACCACGTCGGTGGGGCCGAGCAGCGGCAATTTTCGCACGTGCGAGAAGCCGGCCTCCAGCAGCCAGTCGGCGTACTCGTCCAGGCTGTAGACGCCGCCGCTGCGGGTGGTCACCAGCATGTTCAGGGCGTACAGCGCGGCGTGGCGGGGCACGGTCTTGTCCGGGTGGAGCACGTAGTCGTTGATCACCAGGGTGCCGCCCGGCTCCAGGGCTGTGAAGGCCCGCGCCAGCAGGCGCTTGTTCGCCCCGGCGGAGTTGAGGTGCATCACGTAGCTGAGCAGCACCAGGTCGAAGCCGCTGCCGAGGGGGGCCACGCTGAAGTCGGCCGGGCGCAGGCTGATCCGCTGCTCCATGCCGGCATCGCGGATGTAGCGCGAGGCCAGCCGCGCCACCGAGGGCAGGTCCATCAACTCGCCGGTGGCCTCCGGGTGGGCCCGCAGTACGGCGCAGGAGTAGGCACCGGACCCGGCGCCCACGTCCAGCACCCGCCGCACCTCGGGAAGCTCCAGTGATGCCACCAGCGCCGGCGCGGCCAGGGTCGCGATCTTGTGGGTGGCGGCGATGTAGGCCTGGGTCGACGAGGGGCCGGTGTGGTTGCTCATGCCCATGGAGCTGCCCTCGCGTACGCACTCGGTGAGCGTGGACCAGCGATCCCACATGTTGACCCGGTTCATCACCGCGGCCCAGGCGTCATCGGGCTGCCCCCGCTGGAGGTATCGCCCGGTGGCCGCCGTGTTGTGGTAGGTCTGGCCGGCCTTGTCCAGCAGGTTCAGCGCGCAGAGCGCGTCCAGCAGCATGCGCGTGGCCCGGCGGTCGGTGCCCATCTGGTCCGCGGCCTCGACCACGTCGCAGCCCTCCTCGCCGAGGATCGTGAATAGATCCAGCTCCACGGCGGTGAGCAGGGCCCGGCTGGACCAGAAGTCGCTGGCCAGCTTGCGGATCCCCTCGGGCAGCACCCCCGCCTCCTCGTGGGCCGCCTCCCGGGCCAGGGTGTTGCGCTGGCGCTCGAGCACGTCCCGGCGGATGTCGGCCGGATCCCGCTGGCTGAGGTGGGCCACCGGCTCGCCGTCCCGCAGGTGCGCGCCGACGATCTCCTTGACGTCGCCAACGGCCAGGTGTGAGTACCAGGTCCCCGACGGGTAGACCACCATGTTCGGCCCCTGGCGGCAGAGGCCGAGGCAGCCACAGGAGGTCACCAGCACCTTCTCCTCCAGGCCGTGTTCCCGGAGCTGCCGGTTGAGCTCCTGGAGCACCTCCTCGGAGCCGTGATCATTGCAGTAGGGTTTGTCCTCGATCTTCTGCTGCATGCAGACGAGCACGTGGTGGTCGAATGGCGCCATGGTGCTGTCACTCCGTTTGCGAGAAGCCCCCTTTAACGGATTTGCCGGGTCAGGTAAAGGGCTTTGAGCTAGGGGGTGTTGTCGATCTTGAACCCGGGCGGCGGCGCCAACTCCAGGTACCCCTTGTGGTACATGTCCATGAACACCATCAACGGCTTGCCGTCGGCGCACCTCACCCGGTAGCCGTCGATGATGTGCTTGTCGGGGCCCATGCCGTAGCTGCCCACCCGGCGAAAGATCGGGGCCTCGCCGTCGGGGCAGCGCAGCCGGCGCAGGTACTCGCGCTGGCCCGTGGGGAAGAAGCAGCGCACCGGGTTCTTCAGGGAGCCCAGCGGCGCGGTGGCCGGCTGCGCAGCGGGCGCAGAGGCCGGCTGCGCTGCGGGCGTGGAGGCCGGCGCGGCGGCCGGCGTGCGGGCCGGCGTCGAGCCCCCGGGTGGTGTCGTGTCGCCCCGCGGGGCTGCCCCGCCGCAGGCGTAAAGGGCAATGGCCCCGGCCGCGATGACGATCCTGCTCGTGCTCATGGCTCCCTCCTCATCGGTCCAGTATATCCCCTTGTTGGTCCCATTTCTCTGCGTGATCCTTTGCCGTTTCTTCCTCTCGACGCCCGGGCCACGCTCGTGTAACGTTGCCAGCCCGAAACAACGATGATGAAGGAGATGTCCATGTCCGACCTGCCCTCGGTTGTCCAGCGGTTCCTGCGCTACGCCAAGTACGACACCCAGTCTGTGGAGGGGGTGGAGGAGTATCCCAGCACCGAGAAACAGAAGGAGCTGTCCAAACAGCTCTGCGCCGAGCTCGAGGAGCTGGGGCTGGCGGACGCCACCATGGACGAGTACGGCTACGTCACGGCCACCGTGGAGAGCAACGTGGACAAGGACGTGCCCGTGATCGGCTTCATCGCCCACGTGGACACCTCCCCCGAGGTCAGCGGCGCGGGGGTCAACCCCCAGGTGCACGCGGACTACGACGGCGGGCCCATCGTGCTCAACGACGAGTTCACCCTGACCCCCGAGCAGAGCCCGAAGCTGAAGAACTTCATCGGCGACACCATCATCACCTCGGACGGCAACACCCTGCTGGGCGCCGACAACAAGGCCGGCTGCGCCGAGATCATGACCCTGGTGGAGCGGCTGCAGGCGGATCCCTCCATCAAGCACGGCAAGCTCCGCATCGCGTTCACCTGCGACGAGGAGGTCGGGCGCGGCGTGGACTTCTTCGACGTGGAGAAGTTCGCCGCCGACTACGCCTACACGGTGGACGGCGAGACCCCGGGCGAGATCGAAAACGAGACCTTCTGCGCCGACACCGCCACGGTGACCATCACCGGCATCAACGTCCACCCGGGCTACGCCAAGGACAAGCTGGTCAGCGCCATCAAGGGCGCGGCGATGTTCGTGGAGCGGCTGCCCGAGCACATGACCCCGGAGACCACGGAGAAGCGTGAGGGCTACCTGCATCCGATCTCCATCTCGGGCGGCGTGGAGCAGGTGGAGATGAAGATCATCCTGCGGGACTTCGACGAGGGGCCCCTGAGGTATCAGCGGGTGATCCTCGAGCAGATCGCCAAGCGCGTGCGCGACGCCTTCCCTGGCATGAAGGTGGACCTGGAGTACAGCGAGAGCTACCGCAACATGCGCTTCGTGCTCGATGACCACCCCCACGCCATGGAGTACGGCATGGAGGCGGTGAAGCGGGCCGGCATGGATCCGGTGCTCAACCTGATCCGCGGCGGCACCGACGGCGCGCGCCTCTCCTTCATGGGGCTGCCCACACCGAACATCTTCACCGGCGGCCACCTGTTTCACAGTCGCTTCGAGTGGGTCGCGGTCGGCGGCATGGAGGCCGCGGTGCGTACGCTGGTGGAGCTGGTGCAGATCTGGGTCGAAAAGGCCGACTGAGCCTGTTCGAGCGAGAGTTGATTTCAAGAGCTGGATAAAGCGAAAGGGGAGTACATGGACGGTCCCACGGGTGGTAAGAAAAGCAAGCTTCTGCCCTCCAACGCCTACACCAAGCTGAAGGACGGCGAGGTCTACAAACCCATCGTTCCGGCAGACGACCGCCGCGACGAGGTGACCCAGTGGTCCATCGGCATGGGCGTGGTGATGGTGATCATCTTCACGGCCGCCGCGGCCTACATCTCGCTGCGCGCGGGCAGCGGCATCGAGGCCTCCATCCCCATCGCCATTTTGGCCATCTTCTTCGGCGTGCTGCGCAAGATAAAGAGCAGCATCCTGGAGAACGTCATGGTCCAGAGCGTGGGCCAGGCCTCGGGCGTGGTGGCTGCCGGGGCGACCTTCGTGGTCCCGGCGCTCTACATCAACGAGCTCAACGCCACCTGGTGGCAGATCTTCTTCGCCTGTACCATCGGAGGCTTCCTCGGCGTGGTGCTGATCATCCCGCTGCGCAAGTACTTCGTGCGGGATCTCCACGGCGAGCTGCCCTTCCCCGAGGCCACCGCCATCAACGAGGTGCTGGTCACCGGCGAGAGCGGGGCCGGCGGCGCGGGCAAGATTTTGATCCTGTCCTTCGCCCTCGGCGCCATCTTCGACTTCGCCATCGAGGGCATGCACCTGTGGAACTCACATCTGACCACTAACGCGCTGCCCGGCGGCGTCGGCGAGTATCTGGCCAGCATGCGCATCGAGGTGCAGGTGCTCGGCATCGCGGCGCTGTTCGGGCTCGGCTACATCATCGGCATGAAGTACGCGTCGATCATCGCCGCCGGTAGCGTGCTGGCCTACTGCGTGCTGGTGCCGCTGGTCTACGCCTTCGGCAAGCAGGCGGGCGATTTCACCTACGCCGGCCAGACCTACAACCTCTCGGTGATGAGCGCCGGCTCCATCTTCGCCGCCTTCATCAAGCCGGTGGGCATCGGCGCCATCGCCGTCTCCGGCCTCATCGGCATCGCGCGGATGTGGAAGATCGTGGTCGGCTCGGTCTCACTCGGCTTCAAGGGGTTGAGCAAGAGCAAGGACGGCGGCGGCGAGGAGGACGAGCGGACCCAGCAGGACATGTCGCCCAAGAACGTGCTGCTGATCCAGCTCTGCGCCACCCTCGGCATGGGCGCCTTCTTCTTCATCGTCGCCCTGACCACCAAGGAGGCCGACGGCACGACCTACGGCATGGGCAGCGCCGCCATGTTCGCCGTGGTCGGCATGGTCGCCGGCTTCGTGCTCTCCTTCCTCTTCACGCCGGTGGCCGCCCAGGCCATCGCCATCGTCGGCGTCAACCCGGTGTCGGGCATGACCCTCATCACCGTGGTGCTCGCCATCGGCGCCTTGATCTCCGTGGGCCTCAAGGGCCAGGCGGGCATGATCATCGCCCTGGTGGTCGGCACCGCGGTCTGCACCGCGCTGTCCACCTCGGGCGCGCTGATCTCCGACTTCAAGGTCGGCTACTGGATCGGCTCCACGCCGCGCAGCCAGGAGCGGTGGAAGTTCCTCGGCATCGTGGTGGCGGCGCTGGTGGTGGCCCTGATCATCCCGCTGATGGACTCGGCCTACCAGTTCCTCATCGCCGACCCGGTGACCGGCGCGCTGATCCCCAACGACAAGGTGCTGCCGGCGCCGCAGGGCAACATGATCGCGGCTGTGGCCAAGGGGCTGATGGACAACCCCGAGAACCAGCCGTGGATGCTCTACGGCCTCGGCGGCGTGGTGGCGTTCTTGCTGATGATGGCCGGCGTGCCGATGCTCGCCTTCGCCCTCGGCATGTACCTGCCGATCTTCATCAACATGTCGGTGCTCGCCGGCGCGCTCTGCAGCTGGATCGTGTCTCGCACCGGCAAGGACGAAAGGGAGCGGGAGGCCCGAACATCCCAGGGGCCGCTCATCGCCTCGGGCATCATGGCAGGCGCCGCGCTCTTCGGCATATTAACGGCCGTGCTGCGTCTGCCCGCCGTGGGCGCGCCGATCCAGCACTTCAGCGTGGGCAAGGCCTACCGGCTGGAGGTCGTGGTCGAGGGCTCGGTGGTCAAGAAGGCGGGCAAGGTCCTGCCGTCCTGCGCCCAGGCCTTCAGCGACTGCGGCACCAAGGGCACCTGCAACAAGGTCGTGCAGAAGGGCCAGAAGTGCAACGAGCTGCTCAAGCCGGTCAAGTACATGGAGGACGACAAGGGCCAGCCGGTCTACGACAACGGCAAGCTGACCGAGATCCAGAAGAAGGCCGACCGCATCGGCCTGCGTATCGGCGCGGTGGCGGCCGAAGGCCCCATCTCCGTGGAGCTGAAGAAGCGGCTGCTGGACAGCACCAAGGGCCTGGCGGACAAGATCAGCAAGCTGCAGAAGGGTGAGACCCTGCCGCGGCCGATGTCCGGCGCCCGGGGGCTGATGCGGACCACCGCGGGCTTCTCCCGTGTGGTCAACGTGCGCTTCGCGGCGGCCAGCGCGGCGGAGCGGGCGGCCAAGAAGAAGGCCATCGGCGCCGAGAAGTTGGTCGGCAAGCACATGACGCCCGAGGCCAAGGCCAACGCGGCCCGGGCCAAGGACGCAGCAGCCGCCGCGGCCAAGGCGGCCAAGGCAGCTCGCGACGACCGCGACGCGCTGATCAAGACCGCACACGATGTGGCCGAGATCCATCACAACCTGCACCCGCAGTATCGTCACCCGTGGTACGAGGGCAACGTGGGCCGCGGCCTCGGCCTGCTGATGCTGGTCGGCCTCGGCGCGGGCTGCTTCGTGCTGGCGCGCCTGGGCGCCCGCTGGGAGCTGGAGCAGGAGGACGACGACGAGGACGAGGGCGACGAGGACAAGGACAAGGAATAGGTAGCACCCCATGAACGTCATCGTTCAACTCTTGATCAACCTCCTCCGGGGGGCGGCGGTGGGTATCGCCAACATCATCCCCGGCGTCAGCGGCGGCACCATGGCGCTGATCCTCGGCATCTACGAGCGCCTGATCTCGGCCATCGGCAACGTCGGCCCCGCCTCGATCAAGAACATGCTCAAGGGGCGCAAGGCCTTCATGGAGGAGATGCGTCGCCTGGACGTGGTGTTCCTCGGCACCCTCGGCGTGGGCGCAGCGGCGACCATCGTGGTGTTCGCCGGGTTCATGAAGTACCTGCTGCTCAAGCAGCACGACCCGACCTACGGCTTATTCTTCGGCCTCGTGCTGGTGTCGGTGGTGGTGCCCTGGCGCATGCTCAAGCGGAAGAGCGCTGGCGCCGTGGTCTCTGCGGCCATCGCCATGGTGATGGTGGTCGGCCTGACCCTGGCCATGTCCGGTGAACAGCAGCTCACCTCCACGCGGAAGAAGACCTGTCTCAAGCTGGCCCGCACCAAGGCCAAGGCCGCCATCAAGGATCCGGGCTCGCCGGCGGCCACCAAGCCGCTGCCCCAGGTCTGCGCGGCAGTGGTCGAGGCCAACAAGGGCAAGAAGGTGGCCATGGACATCGGCCAGCTGGTCTTCTTCTTCTTCGCCGGCGCCATCGCCATCTCCGCCATGATCCTCCCCGGCATCAGCGGCTCATTCATGCTGCTGCTGATGGGCATCTACTTCGACATGCTCAACTGCATCAACACGGTACGCCTCGGGGTCACGGCGCGGCAGTTCAGCGAGATCACCGAGCCTGCCATCCTGCTGGCGGTCTTCGCCCTGGGCTGCCTCCTTGGGCTGTTGTTCTTTACCAAGCTGCTCAAGTTCCTGCTCGACAAGTTCCACGACGTGACCCTGGCCTTCCTCACCGGCCTCATCGTCGGCTCGCTCTACGCCATCTGGCCCTTCAAGAAGGCCGACTACGCCATCCCCGGCAACCTCGAGACTCGCGTGGACATGCAGAACATCCTGCCCGCTGCCGTAACCAGCAACGAGCTGCTGACGGCGCTCTCCGTGCTGCTCGGAGCGGCCATCGTCGCCGGCTTCGTCTGGTACGAGGTCAACCAAACCAAGGAAGCCGAACACCTCCCCGAGGACTAAACGGGCGATCGCGATTCGAGATCATGGCGCCATCGCTTCGCTATCGCGGGCTGCAGGCTACAGGCTACAGGCTACGAGGCCATCTTTCGCCAGCGAAGCATTGGCGGGTAGCCTGCGGTCCCCCCGACACCGTACGGCGGCGTCAGCTGGAGCTGCCGGAGAATAGCCAACCTGTGGCACCTATGTGGCCAGCCTTGTAGCCCGGAGCCCGGAGCCCGGAGCCCGGAGCCATTGCACCTGCGGCGTGAGATGACCACTATTCATGAACTGTGGCTTGGAGCCAGGCCTCAAGCTCCTCAAATCTTCCACCAGGTGGTACGGTGCCGGGACCGCATTGCGTACAGGAGCCACCGTGAACCTTCGACTATTGATCATCGCAGCCAGCACCCTCTGCGCCTCGCTGGCCAGCGCTCAGCCGGCCTTCCCGCCGGGCACGCCGGCGGCGCAGCAGACCCTGGTGCGGCGCACCTACTGCGCCTTGCCTCATGGTGACCACGCCTACCTCTGCTCCACCATCGGGGTGGTGGTGGTGGACATCAAGGATCCCAGGCAGCCGCGCTACGTGGGGCTGCTCAGGCTCAAGGGCTCGGTCAACGGCCTGGCCCTGGTCCACGGCAAGCTGGTGGCGGCCCTGGGACCTGACGGCCTGGTGGTGGCCGACCTCGGCAACAGGGAGCGCCCGAAAAAGGTGGGCGCCCTGCGCGTCAGCGGCGCGGCCATGGACGTGGCCGGCGCGGGCAAGCTGGTCTATGTCGCCAGCGGCACGGCCGGCGTGCAAGTGGTGGACATCTCGGACCCGGCCAGACCGCGCAAGATCGGCCACGTCGAGACGCCGGGCCACGCGCGCCACGTCGCGGTGGGTGGCGACGTGGTCTACGTCGCCGACGGCCGCCAGGGCCTGCGCATCTTTCGCTCGTCGGCGGTGAAGAAGACCGGGCGCCAGCGGCTCCAGCCCCTGGCCCACCTGGCGATCAAAGGCCAGGCGCGGCACCTGGCGCTGCAGGGCAAGCTGCTGCTGGTGGCGGCCGGAGCGGGGGGCGTGGCGTTGGTGGACGTGACCGACGCGGCGGCGCCGAAGGTCACGGGTACCGCGGCGGTCAAGGACACCGCGCGGGGCGTGTCCGTTGCGGGCAAGGTGGCCGCGGTGGCTGACGGCTCCCACGGGGTGGGCCTGGTGGACATCTCCAAACCCGCGGCCCCGGCGGTGACCTGCCGCCAGGCCCTGCGCCGGTCGGTGAACAAGGTGACCCTGCGCGGCGACCTGGCGCTGGTGGCCAACGACCACGACGGCCTGCGACTGTTCAACGTGGCCGGCTGCAAGCCGGGCGCCTCGGGCGGGGTCAAGGAGCTTGGCCGCCTGCCCCTGCCCAAGAAGAAGAAGAAGAAGTGAGCCAGGAGAAGACGATGAAAAAGATGAGCTACATTCTCACCGGCCTGGCCCTGCTCCTCCTCGCCGTGCCCGCGGGCGCCTCGCCTCACTTCGACTTCACCGCCACCCTGCGCGTTGACCTGCACCACGTGGGCGACGCCAGGTCCGAGCGGTTCATGATCGACGAGCTGCGCCGGGAGGGCGCCTGGCCTGGCAGCCGGACGCTGCTGGTGGACGACACCGGCAACGGCGTGACCCTGGCCCAGGTGTACACCGTGTCCAAGAAGCCGCAGCTGCTGTTTTCCACCAGCTACTGCACCATGTTCGGCGAGTGGCGCACCACCGGCGAGGCCAAGAAGGCTCACCGGGTGCACTCGGAGACCGTCCGCATGCCGATGCCGAAGCAGAAGGTGCTGCTGATCATGAGCACCCGCAACCGCAAGGGCAAGATGGTCAAGGTCTTCCAGGCCACGCTCGATCCGGCGGTGGTGGCGGTGAGCCGCGAGCGGCGGCGCGGTGGGCTCAAGGTCCACGCCGTTCACCGCGGCGGTGAGCCCCACAAGAGCCTGGACGTGGTGATCCTCGGCGACGGCTACGAGAGGTGGCAGATGCCCAAGTACCTCCAGGACGTCAAGCGCTACGCCCGCGTGCTGCTGTCGGCGGCGCCGTTCTCCCGCTACAAGGACCGCATCAACATCTGGGCCGTGGAGTCGCCCTCGCGCCAAAGCGGCGTGGACGAGCCGCGCAAGGGCGTCTTCCGCGACACAGTGCTCAACATGGGCTTCAACACCTTCGGCTCGGCGCGCTACCTGATGACCACGGCCAACAAGGCGGTGCGCGACGTGGCGGCCAACGTGCCCTACGACGCCATCTACATCATGAGCAACTCGAGCCGCTACGGCGGCGGCGGCATCTTCAACCTCTACGCCTCCTTCGTCTCCGACAACGAGTACGACGAGTACGTCTTCGTCCACGAGTTCGGCCACAGCTTCGCCGGCCTGGCCGACGAGTACTACACCTCGTCGGTGGCCTACAGCGGCATGTACCCCCGCGGCGTGGAGCCCTGGGAGCCGAACATCACCGCCCAGACCAGGCGCGGCAAGGTCAAGTGGCGAGACCTGATCAAAAAGAGCACGCCGGTGCCGACCCGGGACTCGGACCCGGCCAACAAGGGCAAGGTGGGGCTCTTCGAGGGAGCAGGCTACTCGGCCAAGGGCCTCTTCCGCTCCTTCGTGGACTGCAAGATGTTCGGCAAGGGCAACAACCCCTTCTGCCCGGTGTGCATGCGGGGCGTGTCGAAGATCATCGAGCGCTACCTCAGGTAGGCGCTACAGCTCGAGGTTCAGCACCGCGAAGAGGCGCATGAGCATCTGGTAGGTCAGCCCCCAGATCTCCCGCTCGTTGACGAGGAAGCAGGGCAGGTCGAAGTCCACGCCGCGCATGGTGTAACGGGTGGTGGAGCGGATGGCCGGATCGAGCAACGTCGACAGTCGGATCCAGTGCACCTCGTCGACCTCGTCGCTGGGCTGCGGGTCCACCTCGCCGGTGACCAGGAAGACGAAGGGGCTGATGGCCATGGGCAGCACCTTGCCGCCGGCCGAGGCGTGGATGTCGTCGATGCTGCCGAGAAGCCGCGCGCTGGCGTTGAGGTCGACGCCCACCTCCTCCTCGGTCTCCCTCCGGGCCGCCCACAGCGAGGTGGCGTCGTCCTGCTCCACGCGGCCGCCGGGGAAGGCCATGTGGCCGGACCAGGGGTCCTTGTCGTGGCGCGCCCGCAGGATGAACAGCAGCTCCCAGTCGTTAGCGACAGCTCGCAGGATGATGGCCACGGCGGCCCGCCGCGGCGCGACCTTGGACGGGATGGAGTAAGGGTTGAGCTTGCCGAGCAGCCGCTCGATGCGGGCCAGATCCATGGAGTCAGCGCGGGACGTTGACGGTGAAGGTGGCCACCGTGCGGCCCGTGACCTTCGGGAAGCGGACCAGCCGCATCGCCTTCTTCATGCACCGCGACAGCTCCTTGCGGTCCCGCGCCGCGAGGCGGCTGGCCAGCACCTTGCCACCGCGGCTGATCACGAACTCGATGGTGGCGCCCCTGATGTGGGGGTTCTTACGGCGCTCCCGCACCAGGCAGGGCTCCAGCCGGGCCATGGAGCGAAGCATCACCCGCTCCACCTGAGCCGAGCTCAGCTGCTTGAAGCTGCTCCCCTTGCCCTCGAGGGCCATGACCCGTGAGGTGCAGAAGATGTCCCGACAGCGGGTGCCCGCCACGGCGCGGCGGCGGCGGGCCCTGCGCTTGCGTGCCCGCCGCCGCCGGGCCTTGCGGGTGCGCTTGCGCGACCGCTTGCGTGCCTTGCGTGCCTTGCGGCGCTTGCGCGCCCGCTTCGCCTTGCGCTGTTTGCCCGCCTTTCGCGGCCCGGAGGCCTCGGAACCCGACGTGGCGGGATCCGCGCCGAGGTCGCCGGCCGGCAGCAGCAACAGCAGCAGGGCCATGAGCCAGGGCACCGTGGTCTTGAGCTTGGTGTAGTGCAACGTCTTTCCTGTTAACTGGCGTGTTGTCCCGATCACCCCGGCTACCTCTGCCAGTCCAGCGCCATGGCGACATTGTAGCTCAGGAAGACGGGGCCGCCTCTCTCAAAGTGCCGGTTGGCGCCGATGAGGTCCAGGGCCAGGGGGGAGAGGGCCAGCGTGATCCCCGGGCCCAGGAGGGCCAGCCCCGCGCCCAGACGGGCCGAAAAGGCCAGGCTCTCGTAGCCCGCGCCCGAATGCTCGGAGGGCATGAGGTACGTTGTGCCGGGCACCTTCGGCTGCTCCCGGGCGAAGAGCATGGACTCCCTCGACGCCCCCACCAGCACGGAGATCCCCACCGACGCGCCGGCGTCGAGCCAGATCCACGGGCGCAGGTAGAGCCGCCCGCCGCCGCCTGCCAGGCCCATGACGTGGGCGGCCGAGCTGCTGCCGTCTGCCAGGTCCCGGGCGGGTGTGTAGTGGACGCTCCCCCGGACATACCAGCCCCAGCGCCCCGCCCGCCAGATGTAGCCGCCGCCGGCGCTCAGCGCGTAGGACCACCCCGCGGGGACCAGCTCGTCCTGGTAGGTCAGGTAGGACGGTCCGAGGGCCACGTCGAGGAAGAGGAGGTTTGCCGCAGGCGAGGCGGCCGGCGGCGGGGGAGGGGGGGCCGCCCGCGCCGCAAGCTCCAGGCGCAGCGTGCTGGTCTCGCCGGGGGCCAGGGCCACCCAGCGGTTGAAGACTCGATGGCCCGGCGCCTCCGCCTGGACCAGGTGCCGGCCCGGTGGCAGCTCCCGCCGCAACGGCGCCAGGCCCACGGCCTTGCCCGAGAGCCAGACCCGCGCGCCGGGGACGGCGCTCTCGATCTGGAGCGTGGCCGGCAGCGGTGAGAGGGAAAAGGTCCGCTGCCGGGGCTCGCCGTACTCCAGCGCGGGCGTCCATTGCACGCGCTCGTGCCCCGCCAGGCGCAGCTCGATGCGCGGCTTGCCTCCGGGGAGCTCCAGCGCCAGGGGCCCGGCTGCCGGGGTCTTGCCTCGCACCTCGCCGTCCACCAGCACCGTGGCGCCACCCGGTGCAGAGCGGATGCTCAGCTTGCAGCGCGGCTCCAGGCGCAGCTTTCGTTGGGCCACCTGCAGCTCCACCGGCTGCCTCGCGGCGGGCAGGTGCCGCACGTACAGCTTGTAGGCCACGTGGGCCTGGCGCAGCTGTCCCAGATCCTTGTGGCAGCGGCTGATGAAGTACAGGTGGTGCCGGTCGTCGCTGATGGCCTGGGCGGCGCGAAACCGCTCCAGCGCCTGCTGCACCTTGCCGTCCCTGTACAGCTTCAGCCCCAGCATGTGGATCCTCAACGCCCGGGCGGCCGCCAGGGGATCCGCCGGCTGGGCCGCAGCCGTGGAGCAGAGGAGCATCAACAAGAGCACGAGCCAGCGCATCACCCCTTCAGTATAAAGGAAATGACGGCCCGCGGGCTCACCACATGCCAGCGTCGGGCAGGGAAGGGTAGACCACCTTCTTGCGCCGCGGTTGTTTGCGCGGCGGCCGCTTGCTGGAGGGGCGCGGCCGCCTGGCGTCCGGCGCGCCGGCGTCTGCCGTCCCCACCAGCCCGGCGACCCGCCTCGTGCGCGGCGCGAACAACGCCGCGTCGCCTGACCGTCCCCCGGCCTGGCCGATGTCCGGGGGGCGCGCGCCGGACACGACCTCACGGGCGCCGGCGGCCGGCCCCCGGGGTGGACCACCGCACGGGTCCGCCAGCAGCAACACCAGCAGCGCCAGGGCCGACAGGCCGCCCACCCCCGCGGCCACCCGTCGGCCCCGGTGCTCGGGCAGCTCGTCGAAGATCCAGGAGCCGAGGGTGCCGCTGTCGGGCGTCGCGTCGTCGGCCCCGCGGCGAGCACCCTCATCCTCGCGGCCCAGGGGCACCGTGTCGTCGTCCTCCAGGGGCGTGAGCGCCTCACGCCTGGCGCCCGCGCCGGGCTCGATGGCGCGCAGCCTGGCCACCACGTCGGCCATGGAGACCGGGCGGTCGTCGGGATCCTTGGCCATCATGCGCAGCAGCAAGCCCTCCAGGGCAGCCGGCGCATCGGGCGCCACCTCTCGCAGGGGCGTGGGCGGCGCCTCCAGGTTGAGCATCAGGTACTGCAGGTCGTCGCCGGCGGCGATGGGGGGCTCACCGCAGAGGCACTCGTGGATGATGACGCCGAGGGCAAAGATGTCGGTGCGCCCGTCCATCTCGTCGCGCTGGATCTGCTCGGGGGCCATGTACTTGGGCGTGCCCATCAAGGTCTTGGTCAGGGTGGAGTCAGCCATGCGGGCGATGCCGAAGTCGATGATCTTGGCGAATCCGTTCTGCAGCAGGACGTTGCTCGGCTTCAGATCGCGGTGGATGATACCCGCGCGGTGGCACTCCTCCATGGCGCCGGCCAGCTGGGCCGCCACGTCCAGGGTCCGCTTCACCGACAGCGGGCGCCGGCGGATGACCCGGGACAGGGGCTCGCCCTCCAGATACTCCATGACCATGAACGGCACGCCGTGCTCGTCAAAGTCGAAGTCGAAGACCTTGACCACGTGGGGGCTGCGCAGGCTGCGCGCGGCCCTGGCCTCGTTGATGAACCGCTTCCGCAGCGACAGGTCCTGGGACAGGCTGGACTGCATGAACTTGAGCACGACGTCGCCCAGGTCGTGCTCGTCGTGGAGCTGGCGCCCGCGCATGACCAAGCCGAAGCCGCCGCGGCCCAGCCGCTCGGTGATGCGGTACTTCTGGTTGACCACCTTGCCGATGGTCTCGTCCACCGGCCAGCCCAGCCGGGGGCGCTCGAACTCACAGCGCGGGCAGCGCTCCTGATCGCGGTCGGTGCGCTCCAGGCAGCCGGGGCAGAAGTGTTCGGGCCCCGACACTATGGCTACCGGAAATCCTCGGCCCGCAGCCCGTGGCGCTTGAGCAGATTGTAGATCTTGCTGCGCGGGACGCCGAGGTCTGCGGCGGCCAGGGTGACCTTGCCGCCGGCTTGCAGCAGAGCCTGTCGTACGCGGGCCAGCTCGTCGTCAGCGCCGGCCTGTTCCGACAGCAGCGCCGGGCGCAGGTGGGAAACGAGCAGGGTCGCCTCCTCCTCCACCGTGGCCTGCATCATCGCCTCGCCCATGGTCCGCTCCAGCTCGCGCACGTTGCCCGGCCAGCGGTGGAGCAGCAGCCGCTCCAGGAAGGGGGCCGTCATGGCAAACGCGCTGCCATCCTCGGCCGCGCGGGCCAGGCATTGACGGGCGAAGACGAGGACGTCCTCCCGCCGCCGCCGCAGCGGCGGGATGCTGACGGTGGCGCCGCAGATGCGGTGGAACAGATCCTCCCGGAAGCGCCCGGCCGCGACCTCGCGCTCCAGGTCGCGGTTGGTGGCCGCCACCAGCTGCAGGTCCACCTCGGCGGTGTGGCTGGAGCCCAGGGCCCGCACCTCGCCCAGCTCCACCGCCCGCAGCAGCTTCGGCTGCATGGTCAGCGGCAGCTCGCCGATCTCGTCCAGAAACAGGGTGCCGCCGCTGGCCGCCTGCATCAGCCCCGGCCGATCCGCGGCGGCCCCGGTGTAGGCGCCCTTGCTGGCGCCGAACAGCTCCGCCTCGAAGAGCGCCTCGGGCAGCGCCGCGCAGTTCACCGGGATGAACGCCCCGGCCCGCGGGCTCCGCGCGTGCAGCAGCCTGGCGGCCACCTCCTTGCCGGTGCCGCTCTCGCCGTCGATGAGCACCACCACGTCGCGGGTGGCCAGGATGTCGATCTTTTTGCGCACCTGCACCATGGCCGGCCCGCCCATCAGCGGCCCTGTCTCGGCGCCCCCGGGCCAGTCGGCGAAGCCCGCCACGTCCTGCACCACCAGGGCCAGGGTGGAGCCGAGGCGGACGACGTCCCCGAACCGCAGCGGCGCCTCGCCCTCCACCCGTGCGCCGTTGACGAAGGTGCCATTGTGGCTGCCCAGATCACGCAGGCGGGGGCGCCGCCGTCGAAGCAGAGCTCGGCATGGCGTCGCGACAGGCCGGGGTCCTCCACGAAGATCAGCTGGTCCGGGCTGCGGCCGATGGTGGTCTGGGGACGGCCGGTGTACACGCCGCCGGAGTGGAGCTCGCCCTCGGAGAACAGGAGCACGACACCAGGGCGTGGCTGCCGACCGCCCCGCGCGCGCCGGTCCAGGCTTCCCTTGATGGTCCTGGTGTCCTCGTCTCCCATGACTGGAGCACGGTATCACGCGGTCGAGTGGGGTCTCAAGACGCGGGCGATTTGGGGCGTGAGGGGTGGGGCGGTGAGGGAGTGAGGATCACCCGTGCCTGCGACGGCTCAGCAGGAGCAGCACAAGCAGAGCGAGCCCGACGAGCCCACCGCGAGGTGTGCCAACGGCGCAGCCGCCGCGCTCGGCCAGGTCCTCCTCCTCCTCGGTCTTGGTCGCCTTGGCGCAGACGTACTTGCCGCCGCCGGCCTCGATGCACTCCATCTTGGCGTCGCAGGTGTCCTTGGGATCGGCCTGGCAGAACCGGGTGCAGTACTTCACGCCGTTGAACGAGCCGCAGATGCCGCCCTTGCACTCCGCGGCGTTCTTGCACGGATCGCCGTCCTCACCCTTGGTCGGCGGCGGCGGCGGCGGGGGCGGCGTCGTCGTGTCGTCCTTGACGCAGGCGCCCTTGGTGCTGCCGCTAAAGGCCACGCACTTGTAGCCGGTCGGGCAGTCCTGGGCCGTGGGCGAGCAGCTGGTGCTGCAGACCAGCTTGTCGCCGGACTTGATGCACAGCTTGCTATCGCAGTCCTCGTTCTTGCTGCAGGTCGCGCCCAGCTTTCCCTTGGGGATGGTGGACGCCTGGAGGCAGACCTTCATGCCGGCGTTGTCCCTGCAGCGATAGGCCGAGGGGCAGTCGGCGTCCTTGGTGCACTTTTTGGTGCAGACCTTCTTGCCGTGGGCCGTGACGCACAGCTTGTTGATGCACTGGGAGCTGGCCGTGCAGGCGGCGCCGATGCCCTTGAGGGTCGGCGTGCTGCCGCATTTTTTGGTCAGGCCGCTGCTGCAGGGGATGGGGCCGAAGGTGTGAATCCAGCTGAGGAACTGGTCCACGCGCGTCTCGATGGAGCCGAAGGTGCAGTTGACCCCGGTGCGAGACGCCACGCCGACGATGCGCCAGTCGGTCACCGAGGGGGAGGGGTTGATGTCCACCATGGTCGGGCCGCCCGAGTCTCCGCTGCATTTTTGGGGGTAGGTCTTTTCGCCGTTGATCCAGATCTCCGTGCCGCCCACCTTGGCGATGGTGGCCGTGCCGTAGTACTTTACGCCGGAGCTGTTCTTGTCGTTGGCCTTGGTCATGCCGTAGCCCACGATACCCACCGGCCCGGTGAGCTTGAGCGCGGTGAGGGCCTCGGTGGGGCTGATCATGCGCACCGGCGGCCGGTTGAGGGCGCTCTTGAGCTTGAGCACCGCGATGTCGTTGTAGTTGGCCAGGGTGCCCGGAGGCGAGCCGCTCTTGGGAAACTTCGGGTGCTGGGTCCAGGTCTGCACGCCCACGGTCTTGGCGTAGGCCCCGGCCACCTTGAGGTTCGGGGCGTAGTTGAAGCCCACCGGCGTCCCCTTGGGGATCTTGGTCAGGCAGTGGGCCGCGGTGAGCACCAGGCGAGCCGAGATCAGGCTGCCCGTGCAGAAGGGGGCGAAGTAGCTCGGGTGATGGATCACCAGCGCACCCACGCTCTGGAACTGGCTGCCCGTGGCCGCCTTGCCGCTGATGATTGCGCTGGACGACTCGTCGACGTCCAGCAGCACCTCCTCCGGTCCGCAGGCGGCCGCAAAAGGGATCAGCACCAGCAACAACAGGGGGAAGCGCACGGTCATCGGACACCTCAAATGGCAGGGACGATAATTACTCATACTTCGTACATGTATATTAGTACTCCGGGGACAGAAACGCGATCGTCAGGCCGGCTATTCCTCGAATCTGATATCCTGCCAGGGCCCATGAGCGCCCCAACACAGGTCCTGATCCACCTGGACAGCCTGGATCTGTTCGTGATCCTGGTCTACTTCGCCGCCACCCTGGCCATGGGCGCGGTCCTGGGGCGCCAGGCGCGTGCCGCCGAGGAGTTTTTGCTGGCCGGCCGCCGCCTCACCCTGCCCCTGTTCGTGGGGAGCCTGGTAGCCACCTGGTACGGCGGCCTGCTGGGCGTCGGCGAGATCTCCTACAAGGACGGGCTGGTCAACTGGCTGACCCAGGGCGGCTTCTGGTACCTGACCTACCTGCTCTTCGCCCTGGCCCTGGCCCGCCGTCTCAACCGCAGCGGCCACACCACGCTGCCGGACCAGATGGGCGACCTGCACGGCCCGACGGCGCGGCTGCTGGCCACCCTGCTCAACTACCTCAACGTGGTGCCCGTGGCCTACCTGCTCAGCCTCGGGTTGATGATCCGCCTGGTCACCGGCTGGCCCCTGTGGCTTGCCGTGGTGGTGGGGGCGGTGACCGCCGCCCTCTACAGCCTCCTCGGCGGCTTCAAGGCCGTGGTCTACACCGACATGCTGCAGTTCGGCCTGATGTGCCTGGCCGTGGCCCTGGTCATCTTTTACGCTGTGGGCACCCTGGGCGGCGGGGCCTACCTCGAGCAGCGGCTGCCCTCCACCCACCTGCAGGTCGCCGGCACCTACTCCATGCAGGAGCTGGCGGTATGGGCCCTCATCGCCCTCTCCACCCTGGTGGACCCCAACTTCTACCACCGCTGCTACGCCGCGGGCAGCCCGGCCGTGGCCCGCAACGGCATCATCCTCGCCGTGGGGTTCTGGATGCTCTTCGACGTCTGCACCACCTTCGGCGGGCTCTACGCCAGGGCGGCGCTGCCCGGCGTGGACCCGCGCATGGCCTACCCCATGCTGGCCGACACCCTGCTCCCCTCGGGGGCCAAGGGGATCTTCGTCACCGGCGTGCTGGCCACCATCATGTCCACGGTGGACTCCTACTGCCTGGTGGGCGCCATGAGCCTGAGCCACGACCTGATCCGGCGCACCCTGGGAGGCGGCGAGGACAGGGTGGTGCTGCACACCCGCCTGGGCGTGGTGCTCACCGGCGGCCTGGCCATGCTCTTCGCCCTGGCCTACCCCGAGTCGATCAAGTCCATCTGGAAGACCATGGGCTCGCTGAGCACCGCGGCGGTGCTGCTGCCCATGGTGCTCGGGCTGCTGGGCTGGCGTCCGCCCGGCGCCGGGCCGGCCGCCATGGCCGCGGGCATGATCGGCACCCTGGGCTGGGCCGCGGCCCGGGGCACTGGCGCCACCTGGGCCGTGGGGCTGGAGGCCATGGTCCCCGGCCTGGCCCTGGCCCTGTTGGCCTACTGCGCCATGGGCCTGCGCGCGCACCTCACGGGCGGTGACGCGTGAGCTGGGACTGGGGCATCTGGCTGGTGGTCGACGCGGCGCTGCTGGTCGCGGCGACGGTGGTCACTCTGATCCTGTTCGCCAGGGACCTCTTGCGGGGGATGAGGTCCCGGCCGGGCAGAAACGAAGAAAGGCCGCACTAGGCGGCCCCCTCCGGATGGTCAGAGCGAAAGCGTGTCAGGCCTTGACGATGCAGTCCACCGGGCAGACCTCGACGCACAGGGGCTCGCCCTCTTCCTCACACTCGGTGCACTTGACAGCGTCGATCTCGAAGTACTCGTCGCCTTCGGAGATTGCGTCGCGGGGGCACTCGGGCTCGCAGGCTGCGCAGTTGGTGCACTCATCGGTGATCTTCATTGCCATTTTGAAAACTCCTTCTTGGGGTCTGTAATTTCGGTCTTAACATGGAACCGTGCCCATGCTTCGTCAAGCTGTGGCCCATTTTTTTCACTTTGAATAACAAGTCAACCGAAAAGTGCACCTGCCTCGAATTCCATTGACGACTCGCCGGGCACCGTGGACTGTAAAGGGGCCCACTGGGCAGGAGGTGAGCCATGGCCAGGGTGATCTCGTTGGCACTGTTGATGTGTTTGATTTCGGGGTGTTCGGACGACGGTCAGCCCGAGGTGGACACCACACAGGTCCCCAAGGACGGGGGCTTGCTGGACGGCGTCCACCCCGACAAGGGCAAGGTCGACAGAGGTAAGGTCGCCGACAAGGGCAAGCCGGACAGAGCCCCCAACGCCATCAAGGAGAAGGAGCCCAACGACGGCAAGACCAAGACCGACTTCCAGTCCATCTCCTCGCCGCTGGTGATCAAGGGCTCCATCGGCAGGCCGGACGACATCGATCTGTTCGGGCTGTCGGTCAAGGCGGGCCAGCGGCTCAAGGTCACCGTGGCCAGCGGCGGGACGATGAAGGCCCACCTGGCCGTGTTCGACCTGGCCAACAAGCTGCCCACGGCGGTCAACGCCGGGCCGGGCAACGGCGCCATGGCCGAGTACTACGTGCTCAAGGACGCGGCCACTCTGCTCATCGGCGTCCGCGACCGCCGCAACGTGGGCAGCGGCTCCCAGCACGTGGGCGGGCCCAAGCACACCTACACCCTGACCGTGGCGCCGCTGAAGCGGGCGCCCATGCCGATCACCATCGGCTCCGAGCGCAAGGGGACGCTGGCGCCGGCGGGCATCGTGCGGGTGTTTTCGTTTTCGGCCAAAAAGAACGACAAGCTGCGGTTGCAGGTGCGTGCCAGGGTGCTGTCACCCTCATCGGACATGGACTCGCGGTTGAGCCTCTTCTGCGCGGATCAAAAGACGTGGCACGGCACCAACGACGACGCCCCCGGAACCAAGGGCGACTCGTTGCTCAAGGGCTCGATGCCCTTCACCTGCACCTACCACGCCGTGGTGGAGAACGTGAAGCTCAACGCCGCCAAGCTGGACTTCTCGCTAAAAATCACGAAGGAGTAGGCCGAGGAAAGGACCACCAAGGCCAGACCATGAAGTCGATCATCATCCAGGGCGCCCGCCAGAACAACCTCAAGGGTGTGAACCTGGAGATCCCCCGTGACAGGCTGGTGGTGATCACCGGCCTCTCGGGTTCGGGCAAGTCGTCGCTGGCCTTCGACACGATCTACGCCGAGGGGCAGCGCCGCTACGTGGAGTCGCTGTCGGTCTACGCGCGGCAGTTTTTGGACCAGATGGCCAAGCCCGACGTGGACTCCATGGAGGGGCTCAGCCCGGCCATCAGCATCGAGCAGCGCAGCCTGAGCAAGAACCCCCGCTCCACCGTGGGGACGATCACCGAGATTTACGACCACCTGCGGCTGCTCTTCGCCCGCGTGGGCCGCGCTCACTGCCCCGACTGCGGCGAGGCCATCACCGCCATGGGCGCCGAGCAGATGGTGGACCGCGTGCTGCAGCTGCCGGATAAAACCCGCCTGCTGGTGCTGGCGCCGGTGGCGCGGCAGCAAAAGGGGGACCACGCCAAGCTGCTGGACGATCTGCGGCGCGAGGGCTTCACCCGGGTGGCAGTGGACGGCCAGGACCTGGAGCTGTCCGGGGAGGCGCTGGCGCTGGATCCCGGCCAGCCCCACGACGTGGACGTGGTGGTGGACCGCCTGATCATCAAGCCGGGGTTGCGGTCGCGGCTGGCCGACTCGGTGGAGCTGGCGCTCAAGCGGGCTCACGGCGTGGTCAAGGTGCGGGCGCTCGGCGGCGAAACGCTGGTCTTCTCCGAGCGCCCGACCTGTGTGGACTGCGGCGTGGGCCTCGCCGAGCTGGAGCCGCGCTCGTTCTCCTTCAACAACCCCCACGGCGCCTGCCCGCGATGCTCGGGGCTGGGCCTGCTGCTGGAGTTTGACGAGGCGCGCATCGTCCCTCACCCCGAGCGCAGCCTCAAGCAGGGCGCCATCGAGCCGTGGGAGAAGCGCAACGCGCCCTACCACCGGCAGGCGCTCGAGTCGCTGTCGCAGCACTTCGGCTTCGACCTGTTCGAGCCCTACGAGAAGCTGCCCGCGGGGGTGCGCGAGCTGGTCATGCGGGGCAGCGGCGAGGAGGAGGTGGAGTTTTTCTACAAGAAGGGCAAAAAGAAGCAGACCTTCCGCCAGCCCTTCGAGGGGGTCATCCCGGAGCTGGAGCGCCGCCTGGAGCGCAAGCGCAAGGACAAGGCCGAGGACGCCGACGGCGCGGCGGACGAGCTCCACCGCTACATGCGCGAGCGCACCTGCCCCGACTGCGGCGGCGCCCGCCTGCGGCGCGAGGCGCTGCACGTGCTGCTGGACGGACGCAACATCCACGAGGTGTCCAGCATGACCATCAGCCAGGCGCTGGCGACCCTCGGCTCACTGGCGCTGGACGGGCGCGAGCAGGAGGTGGGCCAGCGCCTCTTGCGCGAGATCGTCGGCCGCCTGACCTTCCTCGAGGACGTCGGCCTCGGCTACCTCTCGCTGCACCGCGCCTCGGGATCGCTCTCCGGCGGCGAGGGGCAGCGCGTGCGGCTGGCGACCCAGATCGGCGCCGCGCTGATGGGCGTGCTCTACATCCTCGACGAGCCGTCCATCGGCCTGCACAAGCGGGATCACCGGCGCCTGCTCGAGACGCTGCTGCGGCTGCGCGACATGGGCAACAGCGTGCTGGTGGTGGAGCACGACGAGGAGACGATCCGCGCCGCGGACCACGTCGTGGACATGGGGCCTGGCGCCGGCACCCGCGGCGGCGAGGTGGTGGCCTCGGGCACCCCGGCCGAGATCGAGGCCTGTGAGCAGAGCCTCACCGGCCGCTACCTCTCGGGCGCCGAAGGCATCGCCGTGCCGGCCGAAAGACGCGCGCCCCGCCACCACCTGGAGCTGCGCGGCGCCACCCAGAACAACCTGCGGGACCTCGACGCCCGCGTCCCCCTCGGGGTGCTGACCTGCGTCACCGGCGTGTCCGGCTCGGGCAAGTCGACCCTGATCATGGACACCCTGCTGCCCGCGCTGCGGCGGCGGCTGCACAACGCCCTGGACACCCCCGGCGCTTACCGCGAGATCCGCGGCGTGCACCTGCTGGAGAAGGTCATCGCCATCGACCAGAGCCCCATCGGCCGCACGCCGCGCTCGAACCCGGCCACCTACAGCGGCGTGTTCAACCACGTGCGCCAGCTGTTCGCCGGGCAGCCCGAGAGCAAGGTGCGGGGTTACAAGTCGGGGCGATACTCCTTCAACGTCAAGGGCGGGCGCTGCGAGGCCTGCCAGGGCGACGGCATCCTGCGCATCGCCATGCACTTTTTGCCCGACGTCTTCGTGCGCTGCGAGGTCTGCGGGGGGCGGCGGTACAATCACGAGACCCTGCAGGTCAAGTACCGCGGCCACAGCATCGCCGACGTGCTCGCCATGACGGTGAACGAGGCCAGCGAGCTGTTCTCCGCCATCCCGAAGCTGGACACCCGGCTGCAGACCCTGCGGGAGGTCGGCCTCGGTTACCTCACCCTGGGGCAGCCGGCCAACACCCTCTCCGGCGGTGAGGCCCAGCGCCTCAAGCTCAGCGCCCAGCTGAGCCGCCGCAGCAGCGTCGGCACCCTCTACATCCTCGACGAGCCCACCACCGGGCTGCACCTGGCCGACATCCACGTGCTGATGGACGCCCTGGACCGGCTGGTGGAGGGGGGCAGCTCGGTGATCATCATCGAGCACCACCTCGACGTCATCAAGTGCGCGGACCAGATCATCGACATGGGCCCCGAGGGCGGCGACGGCGGGGGCACCATCGTGGCCGCGGGGACCCCGGAGGAGGTGGCGCGCACGCCCGGTTCGTTCACCGGGGAGTACCTGCGCGAGGTGCTTGGAGCGAAATTCAAATGGATAGATCGCCCGGTGAGGAAGTGAAGTGGTGAGGGGGTGAGGGAGCGGCAAACCCAAAGCCTTACTTCCTCACACCCTCACACCCTCAACGCAGAGCTTGGCGCCCTCAATTCGTTCGCAAACCGCTCTACTCTGGCCTTTGGCCGGGCAGTGGTCCAGGTCTGGCCGGCCGGCCTCTGGTCGCGCCGAGGTCCGGGCGGGCTACACGGTTGTGTAGTAACTGTTCACGCCCCCCTTTTTGTTGACGAAAGGGGATCGACAGCGGGATCAGACCGTGATCTAAGCTCAGTATGGGCCAGGGCGAGAAAGCGGAGATCGTCAAGCGAGGTGAGTCCAGTGTCGTCTCTCTCGAGGCCGCCGTGGCTGAGCGGGACACGAAGATTGCCGAGCAGCAGGCCCAACTTGCCGAACAACAGGCACAGATCGTTGCTAGCGGCGCAGGTGGCGAAGCTGACGGAACAACTGGGCCGCCAGGTCACGACAGGTTGGAGGGTAAAGCGTCGTTAGTTCCAGGCAGACCAACGACCTCACGCCAGGTAGCGACAGGTTGGGCGGCAAAGCGTCGTTAGATCCAGGCAGACCGCAGGTCTCATGCCAGGTCACGACAGGTTGGAGGGTAAAGCGTCGTTAGTTCCAGGCAGACCAACGACCTCACGCCAGGTAGCGACAGGTTGGGCGGCAAAGCGTCGTTA
>PVBE010570622.1_pt1 | contig 30045 bp, 23 predicted proteins | sample 1631181 | NCBI WGS metagenome assembly PVBE01 (sample SAMN08397723, study PRJNA350692) | Marine metagenome, whole genome shotgun sequencing project. | isolation source: water | place: Pacific Ocean | collected 2012-04
CACCTCGCGGATATCATTGCCGACATGCTGGCGCTGGAACGCGAGAAAGACTGAGCACCGGAGGCAAGGCCATGGCAACCCGAGCGGCAGTCTACCTGCGCGTCTCGACATCGCGACAGGCGGACCACGATCTCTCGATCCCCGATCAGCGCCGCCAGGCGCAAGGCTACTGCGAGGCCAGGGGCTGGACCGTTGTCAGTGAGTACGAGGAGCCTGGCGCGAGCGCGACGACAGATCGGCGTCCGGTCTTCCAGGAGATGATCGCGGACGCCACTTCGTCCGAACGCCCATACGAAGTGATCGTGGTTCACAGCCTGTCACGCTTTGCTCGCAATGCCCTCGATGTTGGGCTCTACCGGCACAAGCTGGAGAAGCGCGGCGTGCGCGTGATCTCCGTGACCCAGGACTTCTCCGACGATGGCGACGGACGGCTGCTCCAGAACATCATTGCAGCGATGGACGAGCATCACAGCGACGAAAACGCCAAGCATACGAGCCGGGCGATGAAGGAGAACGCCCGCCTGGGCTTCTGGAACGGCTCGCGTCCGCCCTACGGCTACCGTACCGTCGAGGCCGAGCGACGGCGGGACAAGGTGAAGAAACGCCTGGAGATCGAGCCCAAGGAGGCGGAAATCGTCCGTCTCGCCTTTCGGCTCTACGTCTACGGCGACGGCACCAGCGGCCCGATGGGTCTCAAGACGGTGGTCTCCCATCTCAACGCAAGGGGCTTTACCAACCGCCAGGGACGCCCATTCAACATACAGGCCATGCAGCAAATGCTTCGGCGGGCTGCCTACATCGGCAAGCACTTCTACAACCGAACGGAAAGCCGAAATCGCACGCTGCGCAAGCGGGAGGAATGGATTGAGGTGCCGGTCCCGCCTGTCGTCGATGAGGAAATCTACGACGCCGCCCAGCACCAGCTCGCCGCCAGAAACCCGAAGAAGACCCCGCCCCGGTTGGTCAACAACCCGGTTTTGTTGAGCGGCATCGCCCATTGTGGCAATTGTGGAAGCCGCATGCGGCTACGGACCGGCAAGGGCAGTCGCTACCGCTACTACACTTGCGGCAGACATGCCGACAAGGGTCGGACCAGTTGCACGGGCCGCACCATCCCCATGAAGCAGCTTGATGATCTAGTGCTTGGGCAGCTGGTCGAGCGAATCCTCGAACCATCCCGCCTGGAGGAGCTTCTCGGCCGTCTCATGAGCCGGGCAGACGAAACTCGGGAGAAGCACCAGCGCGAGATCAGGGACCTAAGCAGGAAACTCCGAGAGGACAGCACGCGTTATGAGGCCCTGTGCGAGGCCGTCGAGACTCAGGCAATCCCCGTCGACGGCTTCCTGCGTCGGCGGTTCGAGAGGATTCAAAAGGACCGGGAGGAGACGCACCGGCTAATCGCGATGAAGGAGCAGCGCCTCGATGCCTCCCTACAGCCGGTGTCGGCCAAGCACTTGCAGACGTTCTCCCAGGCGGTCCGGAACCGGCTGGAGAACGGACCGCCGGCCTTCCGCAAGGCTTATGTCGGCTATCTTGTTGATCGCGTGGAGGTTGGCGATGGCGAAATCCGAATCTCGGGATCAACCGCCCATCTTGCCGCACAAGCCGCCAAGGGCGGACGCCAGTCAAACCCGCCGGTTCGCAGTTTTGAAAAGGGTTGGCGCGCCCGGCAGGATTCGAACCTGCGACCTCTGGCTTCGGAGGCCAGCGCTCTAATCCACTGAGCTACGGGCGCTGCGCCCACACTAGACCACGCCCGGCAAGGCGGCAATCGATGCGCTAGGGCGCCTTGGCATCGGCGGCGGGCTCGCGGGTGAGGGCAAGGAAGATGTCCTCGAGATCGGATTCCTCGGTGGTGAGGTCGAGGATGGTGAATCCGGCGTCGCGTACCGCGGCCAAAACCTCGGCGATCTGGGTCACGCTCGGCTGGTAGCGGATGGCGATCTGGCGGTAGGGACGGAGCTCGACCTCGAAGGCGGCGAGCGCCGGGGGCACCGTCGCCGGCTCCTCGGCGATCGAAATGGTGAGCTCCTTGCGGTCCACCCGCTCGATCAACGCCAGGGTCGAATCGCAGGCCACCACCCGGCCGCGGTGGATGATGGCCACCGTGTCGCACAACTGCTCGGCCTCTTCGAGGTAGTGGGTGGTCAGGACGATGGTCGTACCCGCGGCGTTGAGCGCTCGGACGTGGGCCCAGAGCTGGCGGCGGAGGTCGATGTCGACACCGGCGGTGGGCTCATCGAGCACCAACACCGGGGGCGCATGGACCATCGCCTTGGCCACCAGCAAGCGCCGCCGCATGCCGCCCGAAAGCCTGCGGGCGTAGGAATCGCCCACGTCCTGAAGCCCGACCGCACGCAAGATCTCGTCGGTCCGACGCTCGCTCTTGGGCACGCCGTAGAGGCCGGCCTGAAGGTCAAGCGCTTCGCGCGCGGTGAAGAAGGGGTCGATCGAGAGCTCTTGCGGAACGACGCCGATCGAGGCCCGCGCCATGCGCGTCTCGCGGTCGATGTCATGGCCCCAGACGCTGACCCGCCCCGAGGACTTGATCACCAGCCCGGCCAGGATATTGATGAACGTGGACTTGCCCGCACCGTTGGGGCCCAGTAGCCCGAAGAAGGCGCCGCGCGGGATCTTCAGGTCGACCGAGTCGAGCGCCTGCACGAGCTTGCCGCGCTTGCCGCCGCCGTAGGTCTTGCATAGGCCGCGCGATTCCACCGCGTAGGCGGGTTCGCGCTCGGCATGTAGCGAAGCAAGCATGGAAGATTGTACGGGATCGATGTAGGCGTGTTGATTGCGGCGCGCCAAGGGGTATCATTCACCGATCGCACCGGTCAACGCGCCGGGACACAACAAATACCGGAACTCACCCATGGACGCGCCCGAAACCATCACCGTCGCCGCCACCACGCTTGCCTGCGACGGCGGTGGCGGGGCGCTTGGCCACCCGCGCGTGTTCCTCAACCTCGGTGCCGAGGCCGCTATCGACTGCCCCTACTGCGGGCGCCGCTACGTCCTGGCCGAGGCGGCGAAGGCGGAACCGACGGTCGAGGCCTGAGCACCGAGAGCCCGGTCGGCTCGTGACCTCTGCACTCCCATCCCCGGACGCGGCCGCCGATTCAGGCCGGCCCGGTCGCATCTACCTGATCGACGGCTCGGGCTACATCTTCCGCGCCTATCACGCATTGCCGCCCCTGAGCCGCAGGGACGGCACCCCGACCGGAGCGGTCGCCGGCTTTTGCAACATGCTGGTGAAGTTGATGGACGATGTCGTCGTCAGTGGCGAGGCGGGGCATCTTGCGGTCATCTTCGACAAGGGCCGCACCAGCTTCCGCAACGACCTTTATGCCGATTACAAAGCCAACCGGCCACCGCCGCCCGAGGACCTGGTGCCGCAGTTCGGCCTCATCCGCGAGGCCACGCGCGCCTTCAACGTGGCCTGCATCGAGGTCGAGGGCTTCGAGGCCGACGACGTCATCGCGACCTACGCGCGGATCGCCCGCGAGGCGGGTCACGAGGTGGTCATCGTCTCGTCCGACAAGGACATGATGCAGCTCGTGGGCGGGGGCGTGAGCATGCTCGACCCCATTCGCTCGCGCCCCATCGGCGTTGCCGAGGTCGGTGAGAAATTCGGCGTCGGCCCCGACAAGGTGATCGAGGTGCAGGCGCTCGCCGGAGATTCGACCGACAACGTGCCCGGGGTTCCGGGCATCGGCGTCAAGACCGCCGCCCAGCTGATCAACACCTACGGCGATCTCGAAACGCTGCTCGCGCATGCCGACGAGATCAAGCAGCCCAAGCGCCGCGAGAGCCTGAAGACCCACGCCGATGCCGCCCGCCTCAGTCACAAGCTTGTCCGTCTGCGCGACGACGTGCCGCTGACCCACGACCTCGACGATCTCGAGGTCCGGGCAGCCGAGCCCAAGGCGTTGTTCGCCTTCCTCGATGCCATGGAGTTGAAGACGCTGGCCGAGCGACTGCGCAAGCGGAGCGACGAGGCCCCGGCTCCGGCCGCATCCGCGGTCGCGCCAGCGGCACAGTCCGCCGAGTACTCGTGCCTGCGCACCAGCGAAGCGCTCGAGGCTTGGGTTTCCGGTGCGGCCGAGCCCGGCGTGATCTCGCTCAGCCTCCAGGGGAGCGACAGTGATCCACAGCGCGCCGCGCTCGTCGGGATCGGGCTTTCGCTCGCTGGCGGCGCGGCGTCTTACCTGCCGCTCGGCCACGTCGTAGCGGGCAGCACCGATGCGCGCCTGGACCTCGGCGACGGCGGATCGGCGGCCGCGGCCGTGGCGCCGGAGCAGGTGGCGCTGGGCGAGGCGCTCGCACTCCTCAAACCGCTGTTCGAGGATTCGGCCGTCCTCAAGGTGGGGTACAACGTCAAATATGCGGTACGCCTGCTGGCCCGACACGGCATCGCGCTCGGCCCGCTCGATGACGTGATGGTGCTTTCCTTCGTCCTCGACGCGGGATTGCACGGCCACGACGAGGGCCTTGCCGAGCGCCACCTGGGGGTCACGCCCAGGACCTACAAGTCCCTCGTCGGCACCGGCAAGGCGCGCGTGGGCTTCGCAGAAGTCGCGGTCGAAGAGGCGATGGCCTACGCCGCCGAGGACGCCGACCTCATCGCGCGCCTTCATGCACATCTCAAGCCCCGGCTCCTGGCCGAGCGCCTGGTCAGCGTCTACGAGACGCTGGAGCGTCCGCTGGTGGCGGTGCTGGCCGAGATGGAAAGGGCCGGGGTTCGCGTCGACCCGATGATCCTGGCCGAACTGTCCGAAGACTTCGGGCGCCGCATGGCCGACTTCGAGGCCGAGATTCACGACCTCGCCGGCCACCCCTTCAACGTCGGATCGCCCAAGCAGCTCGGCGAGGTCCTGTTCGACGAGATGGGTCTTGCGGGGGGCCGAAAAGGCAAGACCGGCGCCTACGGAACCGGCGCGGACGTATTGGAGGGCCTCGCCACCGAGGGGCACGCGCTCGCCGCACGGGTGCTCGACTGGCGCCAGCTCACCAAGCTCAAGAGCACCTACACCGACGCCCTACAAGCCCAGATCGACCCCCAGAGCGGACGGGTCCACACCTCCTACGCAATGGCCGGCGCGGCCACCGGAAGGCTGGCCTCCGTCGAGCCCAACCTGATGAACATTCCGATTCGCACCGAAGAGGGTCGCAAGATTCGCCGTGCCTTCGTCGCCGAGAAAGGCAATGTCTTGTTGTCGGCCGATTATTCTCAGATCGAGCTGCGCTTGCTCGCCCACATCGCCGATATCGCGAGCTTGCGCCAGGCCTTCGCCGAGGGCGCCGACATTCATGCGCTGACCGCGTCCCAGGTCTTCGGGGTGCCGGTCGCAGGCATGGACCCCGCCGTCCGCCGCCGCGCCAAGGCCATCAACTTCGGCATCATCTACGGCATCAGCGCCTTTGGCCTGGCCCGCCAGCTGAGTATCGCGCGCGGCGAGGCCCAGACCTACATCGAAGCCTACTTCGAGCGCTTTCCCGAGATTCGCGACTACATGGAGCAGACCAAGGAGTTCTGCCGCCAGCACGGCTACGTCGAGACGATCTTCGGGCGGCGCTGCCATCTTCCCGGCATCAAGGACAAGAACCCGGCCCATCGCGCCTTCTCCGAGCGCGCGGCCATCAACGCGCCCTTGCAGGGCTCGGCCGCCGACATCATCAAGCGCGCCATGGTGCGTATTCCCGACGCACTAGGCGCCGCCGGGCAAAAGGCGACGATGCTCCTACAGGTTCACGACGAGCTCGTGTTCGAGGTCGCCGACGCGCAAGTCGAGGAAACCGCAGCACTGGTCAAAGGCGTTATGGAGGGCGCGGCCAGTCTAACGGTGCCGCTGATCGTCGATACCGGCGCCGGCGCCAACTGGGACGAGGCGCACTAGCGCTCGATTTCGATCTCGACGCGGCGGTTTTGTGACTGGTTCTCGGGGATCGGCTGGCCGGCTTCGTCGCGGTTTGGCGCCTTGGGCCTGGTGTCGCCGTAGCCGACCGCGACCAGGCGCTCGGGCTCGACGCCGCGGCTCACCAGGAATCGCACCGCCGCCGCGCGCGCCGCCGACAGCTCCCAGTTCGAGAGGAATTGCACGGTGTTGATGGGGATGTCGTCGGTGTGGCCCTGGACCTCGACCCGATAGTCGTCATAGCCCATGAACGTCACCATCTGGGCCACCCGATCCAAAAGCGCGATCCCGCTCTCGAGAATCTGGGCCGAGCCGGGCGCGAACATCTTGGCGCTCTTGAACTCGAAGCTGATGCCGCTGTCGGTGGTCTTCGCTTCGGTCGCCTCGCCGGTCTCCGAAATCAACGTGCTCACTTGCTCGCGCAGGTCCTGGAGTGGCATCGCCGTCTTCTCGCCCGAGAACTGCTCGAACACCCCGCCCATCTTAGTTTCGAACTTGTGCTGGTTGGGCTCGGATACCGTGTACAAGAGGACGAAAAAGGCCATCAACAGCGTGATGGCGTCGGCGTAGGTGACCAGCCAGTCTTCGCCGCCTTCTTCTTTGGGGGGTTCGTCGAGCGCGCTCATGCGGCCTTCTTCGACTTACCCCCGCCGCCACCCGATTTCTCGATCGAGTAGTGGATCTTGGGATCGAGGTAGGAGTTCATCTTGTCCTGGATGAAGCGCGGGCTTTTGCTCTCGGCCAACAGCACGAAGCCCTCGGTGATCAGGAAGTTGCGAAAGCGCAATATGCCCTCGCGCTGGGCGGTCTTGGCGGACGCCGGAATGAAGACGATGCGCGAAACCAAGACGCCGTAAAGCGTTGTATTCAGCGCCACCGCCAGGCCCAGACCCAGGGCCTGGGCGCCGCCCTCACCGCCCAGGCTCCCGAGCATGACGATCAGGCCGACCAGGGTGCCGATCATGCCGAACGCCGGCGCCGTCGCCCCCATGCTCTTGAGAATGTCGGAGTTGACCATGCCGCGCTGGAACTGCCCGCCGGCGGCGTTCGCCAGCATGGTGCGCACCTCCTCGCCGGTGTAGCCCGTGATCACCAACTCGACGCCGTAGCGCATGAACGGGTCTTGGCTCTTCGCCGATTTGATCTCGCGTTCGAGCGCCAAGATGCCGTGTTTCTTCACCAGGAAGCCCCAGCGGATGATCTTGCCGGTCTCGGCCTCGTCCAGCGCCTCGGTCGGCGGCAGACCGAGCGCCAGTTCCGTGGCCTCGGTCCAGTAGACGCGGCCGAAGCCGGCGACCAGATGCGCGCGCTCGAAGGTGATCCGGTAGAACCCGAAATCGGCGAAATCGACGTACTCGGCGGCTTCCGGGTGGCGGCGCAGGAAGCGGTCGCGGCAGGCCCGGTCCTCGGTCGCAGACGCGCGACCCTGCACGCTCGCGCGCGGCCCGGTCAGCCGGTGCTCGAAGCCCTCGGTGCCGTCGAACAAAAGCGAGACCCGGTCGTCGGCGGCGATGTTCCGGGTGTGCTCGGCCAGCTTGGAGATCAGCACCACCGGCGCAGCGCCGTGGTCGCACGCGGTCAGCACCAGCGAGGCATAGGGCCAGCCCGAATCGCCGACCGCGGTGGCCAGCACCGCGGTCGCGCCGCCGCGGATCAGGCGCCGTATCAGCGCCGCCTTGTCCTCGGGGCTGTCGCTCGTCACCTCATTGTCGTCCATCGCCGCTCACCCCTCGGCCTTGGCCAAGGCCGCCAAGGATATGCCACAATAGCGCCGCTCGCCCCGTCATAGAGCAAGCGAAGACGCGAGACATGCAAGCCACGATCGCGCTTGTCGACGACGATCAAAATATCTTGACCTCGGTTTCGATCGCGCTCGAGGCCGAGGGCTACGGGGTGCGCTCCTACGCCGACCCGGTGGCGGCGCTGCACGCGCTCTCCAAACAACCCGCCGACCTCGTCATTCTGGACATAAAGATGCCGCGCATGGACGGCATGGAACTGCTGCGCCAGCTGCGCCGTTCAGGCGACTGCCCCACCATCTTCCTCACCTCCAAGGACGACGAGATCAACGAGGTGCTGGGCCTCAAGATGGGAGCCGACGATTACATCACCAAGCCGTTCTCGCAGCGCCTGCTGATCGAGCGCATTCGCGCCGTGCTGCGACGCGCCGAGGGAAACGAGGGCGACGGCGGCCCCGGAAAGATCTCGCGCGGGGACCTGGTGCTCGACCCCTCGCGACACGTCTGCACGTGGAAAGGCAAACCCGTGGTCCTCACGGTGACCGAGTTTCTCATCGTCAAGGCTTTGGCCGCGCGTCCGGGCCACGTCAAGACGCGCGATCACCTGATGGACGCCGCCTACGACGACCAGTTCTACGTCGATGACCGCACGATCGACAGCCATATCAAGCGGCTACGGCGCAAGTTCCGGGCCGTGGATTCCGAATTCTCCAGCATCGAGACGTTGTACGGAATCGGCTACCGCTACCGCGAGGGCTAGACCGCCGTTGGCTGCCGCGCGCGAATCCGGACGAACCGGCACAGCCCCTCGACCGCGGCGCACCGTCATCCCGCTGACGGCGCGAATCCTGGCCCTCAACGTGCTCGCCCTCGGCATCCTCGTGGCCGGGCTTTTGTACATCGGCCAATACCGCGACGGACTCATCGAGGCCAAGACAAAATCGCTTACGACAGAGGGCGCGATCATCGCCGGCGCATTGGGCGAGATCGCGCTTACCGCGGACCGCACCGGGGGCATCGTCGAGGACGAGATCGAGGCCGACCGCGAGCGCTCGCGGCAAATCGTTCGCAGGCTTACCGAGCCGACCGGAACCCGGGCGCTATTGTTTGCTGCGCCCGAGGGTACGCTCGAGGCGGACAGCCGCCTGTTGATGGAGGCGGGACGGGCGGTTCAGGTGGAACCGTTGCCGCCGCCCGAGGCGCTCAGTTTGCCGGTTCGGATCACCAACGACCTCTATGACTGGGTGGTCGGCCGGCTGCCGCGGCGCCCGAATCTGCCGACCTGGCGCGAACGCTCGGTGCCAGTGGCCGCGGATTACGGCGAGACAGCGGCCGCCTTGAATGGCGAGACCGCCCACGCCCTGCGGCTGGGGCCGGGCGGCGGCGTGGTCTTGAGCGTGGCGCTTCCGGTCCAGGGCTACAAACGGGTGGTTGGCGCCTTGATGCTGGTGAGCGACACCGCCGATATCGAGGCCAGCGTCCGCAGCGTGAGACTCGCCATCCTTCAGGTATTCGCGGTGGTGCTGGCGATCACGGTGCTACTGTCGATCTATCTGGCGGGCACCATCGCGCGGCCGGTGCGCCGCCTTGCCGCGGCCGCCGAGAAAGTGCGCCACGGTCACGGCCGCCGCGTCATCATTCCCGACTTCACGCGGCGCCGCGACGAGATCGGCCACCTCAGCCACGCCCTTCGCGACATGACGGCGGCGCTCTACGAACGACTCGACGCCATCGAGGCCTTCGCGGCCGACGTCGTCCACGAAATCCGCAACCCGCTGAGCTCGCTCCAGAGCGCCATCGAAACGCTTGAGAAAGTCGGCGACGATGAACGGCGGAGCCAGCTGACTGCGGTGGTCAAGGACGATGTGGCGCGGCTCGACCGCCTGATCGGCGAGATCTCGCGTGCTTCCCGGCTCGATGCCGAGCTCTCGCGAGCCGAGTTCGCAGCGGTCGACGTTGCTGCCCTTCTCGCAGCATTGGTCGTGGTGCACGAGGCCGCGGGCAAACCCAAGGGGGTGCGCCTCGAGACTGAGATCGCCGCCGACGATCTCGTGGTGAACGGGATCGAGGAGAGCTTGGCGCAGGTCTTGGAGAATCTTGTCAGCAACGCGGTCTCGTTCAGCCCGCGGCAAGGACGAGTGCGGCTGCGTGGCTCTCGCGAGGGTGCCTCGATCTGCATCACCGTCGAGGACGATGGCCCCGGGATCCCCGAAAGCGCGCTGCACTCGATCTTCGAGCGCTTCTATACCGAACGTCCGCGCGACGAGGCCGCTGCTCATTCCGGTCTCGGGCTCAGCATCGCCCGCCGTATCGTCGCCGCGCACGGCGGGACCCTATCTGCGGAGAACCGCCGCGGCGGCGATGGCCAGATCCTTGGCGCACGGTTTTTGGTGTGGCTGCCGGTATCGGCCTAGATTGCATGCCATGGGTGCAAACACCGACCAATCGGACAATCCCGCCGGCCCCCGGACCCGGGTCGTGCTGGTCACCGGAATGTCCGGGGCCGGCAAGTCTACGTCATTGAAAGCGCTAGAGGATCTTGGATACGAGGCGGTCGACAACATTCCGCTGCCGCTGCTTGCGGACCTATTGAAGGTGGAGCGAACTTCGGGGGCCGTGCCGCGCCACGGCGCGCTGGCCGCCGATGTCGACATCCGAACCCGCGACTTCACCGCCGAGGGCTTTCTCGCCGAGCTGCGGCCCATGCTGGCGCGCGAAGACCTCGAGGTCGAGCTCTTGTACCTCCACTGCGACGACGAGGTACTGGCCCATCGCTACACCGAAACCCGGCGCCGCCACCCGCTGGCCGAGGACCGCCCGCTGATGGACGGCATCCGGCACGAGCGCGAGCTGGTGGCGCGGCTGCGCGATCACGCCGATACCGCTATCGATACGACCCTGCTCTCGCCCACCGAGTTGCGCCGCCTTCTGGCCGGTCATTTCCGCCTCGAAGGCGGCCCCGCGCTTTCGCTGTCTCTGGTCTCGTTCGCCTACCGGCGCGGCTTGCCGCGAGAGGCCGACCTCGTCTTCGACGTGCGTTTCCTCGCCAACCCCCATTACGAGACGACGCTACGCCCGCTCGACGGCCACGACCGGGCCATAGGCGCCTTCGTCGCGCGCGACCCGGCTTTCGCCGGCTTCTTCGATTCGCTGCGGCGCATGGTCGTCGAGCTCCTGCCGCGGTACGAGCAGGAGGGCAAGACCTATCTTACGATCGCCGTCGGCTGCACCGGCGGCCGTCACCGCTCGGTCTTCGTGGCCGAACGGCTGGCCGAGGCGCTGGACGAGGCAGGATGGGTCGTCACCGTCCGGCACCGCGACATCGGCGCCAAAATCACGTAGGCTTGGTTCGAGTAACAGGGAGGGTAGACGACAAGTGATAGGGCTTGTTATCGTCACGCACGGCCGCCTGGCCGAGGAGTTCGTGGCCGCCGCCGAGCACGTCGTCGGTCCCCAGGACGCGGTCCGCGCCTTCGGCATTGGCGCCGACGACGACATCGAGCAGCGTCGCGCGGAGATTCTCGCCGCGGTCGAGGAGCTCGATTCCGGCGAAGGGGTCATCGTCGCCACCGACATGTTCGGCAGTACGCCATCGAACCTCGCACTCTCGATCATGAAGGATGGCAACGTCGAGGTCGTGGCGGGGGTTAACCTTCCCATGCTGGTCGAGTTCGCGCGCTGGCGAGATAGCGCCGAGCTGAAGGCCGCCGCCGCCGCCGCCCAGGAGGTGGGGCGCAAGAACATCGACATCGGCTCGCGCGCCCTGGCCCGGGGAGCGCCGCGCTAGGATCGCTTGGCATAACGCTTTCTTAAGGTAAACAGCCGCTAAATGGCGGCAGCATACGGTTGCAACCAGGGAAGAATGGCCACCCCCACGATGAGCAAGTTGCGTAGATCCCTGGCCGCCTTGGCGCCTTGGGGGGCGCTGGCGGCGGCCCGCGATGAGGCCGCCGGGCTGCGCCGCGAGGGCGAAGCGCTGGAGGGCGTGCTATCGGTGACGCCGGAGCCGATCTGGCGGCGCGCGCCGGACCTCAGCATCGTCTGGTGCAATGCGCCCTACGCCGCGCTGGTCGCTGGCAATGCGGCCACCGAAGGCGCCACCTCTGCAACGCCCGAGATGTGCGCGAGCGCAAAAGAGTTCGCACGACAGGCGCAGCGCTCGGGTCAGCCGATGCGTGAGGCGCGCAGTCTGATCGTCGAAGGCGAGCGCCGGGTCTACGAGATTTTGGAGAAGCCCCTCGGGCAAGGCGGCGAAATCATCGGCATCGCGCGCGACATCACCGCGCACGAGGAGACCAAGGCCGACCTTGCGCGCCACGTCGAGGCCCACGCCACGGTCCTGCAAAGCCTGGCGACGCCCGTCGAGGTCTACGGCCCCGACCGGCGCCTCCTGTTCTTCAACCCGGCGTTCGCGCGGCTGTGGCGGCTCGACGCCACCTGGTTGGCGGGCCAACCGAGCCAAGGCGAGGTGCTCGACGCCATGCGCGAGCGCCGCATGCTCCCCGAGATCGTCGATTTCCGCGCCTTCAAGGAGGGCCGTCGGCGGCTGTTCATCAACCTGATCGAGCCGTTGGAAGAGCTCATGCATCTGCCCGATGGGACGACGCTACGCATGGTTGTGAACCCCCATCCCCAGGGCGGGCTGCTTTATTTCTACGAGGACGTCTCCGACCGACTGGCGCTGGAGCGTACCCGCAACCTGCAGCTCGCGGTGCAGAAGGCCACGCTCGACAACCTGCGCGAGGGCGTCGCGGTGTTCGGCGGTGACGGACGGCTAGCGCTGTTCAATCCCCGCTACGCCGAGATGTGGCGGCTGGACGAGGCCTTTCTCGCCACCCGGCCCCACGTCAGCGACATCGCCGAGCGCTGGCGCGTGCTGATGGACGGGTCGGCCGATTGGGAGGAGCTGCGCGAGCACATGCTCAAGGGTGCGCTCGAGCGCGCCGGCAGCGTCCAGCGGATCGAGCGGCCCGACGGCGTGATAATCGACCACGCCAGCGTGCCGCTGCCCGACGGCGCGGTATTGACCGCCTGCATCGACATCACCGATTCGATCCGCATCGAGCGCGCGCTGCGCGACCGCAACGAGGCGCTGGAGGCCGCCGACGTCCTCAAGTCGAAGTTCCTGCAAAGCGTTTCCTACACGCTTCGGACGCCGCTCAACACGATCATGGGCTTCGACGAGCTTCTGATGAGGCCCTACTTCGGCGAACTCAATCCCCGTCAGCGCGAGTACGCCGAGGGGATTCTCGAATCCTCGCGCCAACTTCTGCTGCTGATCGACGACATCCTGGATCTCGCCTCGATCGAGGCGGGGCGTATGGAGTTGAGGAAGACGCGCATCGAGCTTCGCGACATGCTCGCCGGGCTCGTCCGTCAGACGCGACAGCGGACGGCGCGGCGGGGCATCAAACTCTTGGTCGAATGCGAACGCGATATCGGCAGTTTGGTCGCCGACGGGCGGCGCATCGCCGAAGTGCTCGACGATCTGATGAACAACGCCATCGCTTTCACGCCGCCCGAGGGCGCCGTCGCGATCGGAGCACGCCGCGAGGGCGACAACGTGGTCCTGTGGGTTGCCGACACCGGCGGCGCTGTCGACGCCGACCAGGTCGCCGACATGTTCGGCGCCTTCCGCGGCGACGAAACTCCCCGCGGCCGAGGGACCGGCGTCGGGCTGGCGCTGGCCAAGAGCATCATCGAGCTTCACGGTGGACGCATCGAGGTCGATTCCGAACCCGGCTGGCAGGTCCGCGTAAGCTGCACGATTACGAGCCCCCTGACCGCCCAAGAGACGGCACACGAGCCTTCACCGCGTCTCGCGGCAAGCGCCTAGTCCACCACTCCGCGCCACCCCATCGGCGCCATCCTCGCCGGTCCCGCCGGAATGCCGTCCCGGTTGCACGGCGATCGGGCGGCGCGCTACAACCGGCCATGCCGCTCGAGGATCCGGCCCCCGTCTGGAACGATATCGAGCTTCGCGATCTGGCCGCGACGCGGGCGCTGGCGGCGGATTTCGCGGCGAAGGCCCGAATTGGCGATGTCGTCGGCCTCGCCGGGGCGCTGGGCGCGGGCAAGACAACCTTCGCGCGGTTCTTCATCTTCGCCCGCGCCGGACGAGAGATGGAAGTGCCCAGCCCCACGTTCAGCCTGGTCCAGCCCTACTCACTTTCCGATGCCACCGTGTGGCACTTCGATCTCTACCGCATCAACAGCCCCGGCGAGGCACTGGAACTGGGGATCGAGGACGCCTTCGCCGAGGGCATCAGCCTCATCGAATGGCCCGAGCGGCTGGGCGACCTGTTGCCCGAAGACCGGCTCGATATTTCCTTTCATGGTTCCCTCGACGGTGAGCGGCGCCGCGTCCGCGTAGGCGGCCGCGGCTCCTGGGTGTCGCGGATGGGCGACACGGCGGCCTAACGGGCGACCTGGCCGGCTGAGATGACCGCGCGCGAGAGTCAGATCAACGCCTTTCTTGCCGCGCATGGCTGGGCGCGCGCCCAGCGCACGTGGCTCTCCGGCGATGCCTCGTTCCGCCGCTACGCGCGCCTTACCGACCGCCGGCGCCGGGCGATCGTGATGGATGCCCCGCCGCCACACGAGGACGTGCGCCCCTTCACCGCTGTCGCGCGATCGCTCGCCGGCTTCGGCTACAGCGCGCCGAAGGTGCTGGCCACCGACGCCGAGGCCGGCCTGGTGCTCTTGGAAGACCTCGGCGATGACCTCTACAGCCGCGTCTTGGCCGCCGGCGGCGATGAGCCGCAGCTCTATTCCGCCGCCGTCGATCTCCTCGCCGACCTGCATCGCCAACCGCCGCCGGGCTCGCTGCCGGACTACGATGAGGATCTGCTCCTCGAGGAGGCGAATCTGTTCCCCGATTGGTACCTGCCGGCACTCTGCGGCGCGCCGACTCCCTCGCCGGTGGCGGCCGAGTTCGCGGCGCTCTGGCGTCGGGCCTTGGCCCCGGCGCGCGAGGGTCGTGATGTTGTGGTGCTCCGCGACTATCACGCCGACAACCTGATGTGGCTGCCGCGCCGACGCGGCTTGCGGAGGGTCGGCCTTTTGGATTTCCAGGACGCGGTGGCCGGGCCACCGGCCTACGATCTCGTTTCGCTGCTGGAGGACGCGCGCCGCTCGGTGCCTGCCGATCTGGTCGCTGCGATGATCGAGCGCTATCTCGAGGCGGCCGCGCTCGATGCGCCTTCGTTTCGCGCCGCCTACGCCTCCTTGGGCGCCCAGCGCAACACCAAGATCATCGGCATTTTCACCCGGCTTTGCGTGCGCGACGGCAAGGCGGGGTATCTCGACCTCATCCCGCGGGTCTGGCAGTTGCTCGAGCGAGACCTCGAGTACCCTTCGCTCGCACCCCTTCGCGCCTGGTTCGATCATCAGGTCCCGGCCGCGGCGCGGCACAGTAGGCTCCGTCTGTCGACCGCGCCGGCCCGCGCATCATGACCGGTTGCCCGACGGTGGCGATGGTGCTCGCCGCCGGGTTGGGTCGGCGTATGCTCCCCTTGACCGAGAACCGGCCCAAGGCGCTGGTGCCCGTGGCCGGGCGGGCGCTCATCGATCACGTGCTCGACCGGCTCGTGGAAGCGGGTGTCGAAAACGTGGCGGTCAACCTCCATCATCGCGCCGAGGACCTCCGCCGCCACCTCGCCGGTCGAGCCGGACCGGCCATCGCCTTCTCCGAGGAGAACGGCGAGCTCCTCGATACCGGCGGCGGCGTCGCCAATGCGCTCGAGACATTGGGCGATCGCCCGTTCTACGTCGCCAACTGCGACGTGTTGTGGGGCGATGGGCTCACCGGCACGCTCGCCCGCCTGGCTCGCCGTTGGGACGCCCGCCGCATGGACGCCCTCTTGCTCGTGCAACCCGCGCCTGCGGCGCTCGGCTACCAGGGTCTGGGCGATTACTTCATGGATCCCGAAGGTGCGCTGCGCCGGCGCAAGATCGGCGAGGTCGCGCCGTTCGTCTTCGCCGGCGTCCAAATCCTTCACCCACGGCTGTTTGTCGACCACCCGAGTGGCCCGTTCTCGCTCAATGCCCTTTACGATTTGGCCGAGTGGCGCGGGCGGCTGTGGGGATTGCGCCACGAGGGCATGTGGGCGCACGTGGGGCGTCCCCAGGATATCGGCGCCGCGGAACGCGAGCTCGCACGGCCCTGAACGGTCCCATGGAAACTCGACCACCCTCCGTGTTCAGCGTACCGTCCGGCGCGGCCTTCCTCGATTCCCTGGCCACCGAGATCGCGCGGCGCCACGGCGCCACGCCGCTGGAATTCAGCGCGGTGACGGTGCTGCTGCCCAATCGCCGCGCCTGCCGCGCGCTCGCGGAATCCTTCGTCCGGCTGGGCGGCGGCGGGCCCACGCTGCTGCCCGGGCTGCGCCCGATCGGCGACGTCGATGAGTCCGACGTTGCCTTAGCCGGGACCGAGGCCGAGACCCCTGCGGACAGCCTCGAGCTTGCGCCCTCGATGCCCCCGGTACGCCGCCAGTTACTGTTGAGCCAACTCATCTTGACCTACGATTCGCGGCGCCGCGGGCGTGGCGGCGGGCCCTCGATGGACGAGGCTCAAGCCGCACACCTTGCGGCCGAGCTCGGCCGTCTCCTTGACCGCGTCGAGACCGAGCGGCTTTCCTTCGGCCGCCTGGCCGACCTGGTGCCCGAGCGCTTCGCCGCCCATTGGCAGGGTACGCTCGATTTTCTCAGGATCGTCACCGAGCACTGGCCGCGCATCCTGGCCGAGGAAGGACGGATCGACGGGGCCGCGCGGCGCAACCGGCTGATCGAGGCCTTGGCCGGCCGCTGGCGGGCCAGCCCCCCCACGGACCCGGTCATCGCCGCGGGATCGACGGGAAGCATTCCCGCCACAGCGGAGCTCCTGGACGTGGTATGCCGCCTGCCCCAGGGCTCTGTGGTGCTTCCCGGCCTCGACACGGCGATGGATGAGGCGGCCTGGGACGCGCTTGATGCCGGCCACCCCCAATACGGCATGAAGGAACTGTTGGCGCGTATCGGTGTGTCTCGCGCCGCGGTCGCACCATGGCCCGGCGCCTCGGAATCGCTGCGGACGGCGCTTCTCGCCGCGGCCATGCGGCCGGCGGCGGTATCGGAGCTCCCCGCCGGCGATGCCTCGACGCCCGAGGCGCTGGACGGGCTCGGCTGGCTTGAGGCCAAAGACTCTCACACCGAGGCCGGTCTTATCGCGCTCGTGCTGCGAGAGGCGCTCGAAAGATCCGATCAAACGGCGGCGCTCATCACCGCCGACCGTACCCTTGCGCGCCGGGTCGCGGCCGAACTCGGACGCTGGGGGCTGGAGATCGACGACTCCGCTGGCGTGCCGCTGGCATCGACCCCGCCCGCCACCTTGCTCGGTCTCACCGCCGAGATGATCGCCGAGAAACTCTCGCCGATCTCGCTCCTAGCGGCGCTCAAACACCCCCTGGTCGGCGGTGGCATGGATCGCGCCATGTTTCGCCGTCTGGTGCGCCGTTTCGAGCGCGCGGTCCTCCGCGGTCCGCGTCCCGGCGTCGGTTTTGCCGGCCTCAAGCGTGCGCTCGCGCGGACCAAGAAGGGCGCCGGCGGGCCCCCGCTCAGCGACTGGCTGGACGCGCTCGCCGCGGCCGCGGCGCCGATGGTCGAGGCGGCGGCGCCACGGCTCAGCGATCTCAGCGCCCTTGTCCGCGCCCATCTTGGCTTTGTCGAGCACCTGGCCGGCGAGGGCAAGGCCGCCGGGGCGCAGATCCTGTGGTCCGGCGGCCCCGGCGAGGAGGCCGCCGCGTTCATGGGCGAGCTCCTCGCCGGGGCCGCCGGTCATCCACCGCTCGCCGCCGCCAGCTACCCCGCCCTGCTGCGCGTCCTGATGCGGGGCCGCGTCGTCCGGCCGCGCTATTCGCGCCATCCGCGCCTGCACATCTGGGGGCCCTTGGAGGGCCGCCTTCAACAGGCCGACCTTGTCATCCTCGGCGGGCTCAACGAAGGCACGTGGCCGCCCGAAACCGCCGTCGATCCGTGGATGAGCCGGCCGATGAGCCTGGATTTCGGACTGCCGCCTCCTGAACGCCGGATCGGGCTCGCCGCCCACGACTTCACCCAGGCGGCCGCCGCCCCGACCGTGTTGCTGACACGCGCCGAGAAGGTCGACGGCACGCCCGCGGTACCGTCGCGCTGGCTGGTGCGACTGAAGGCTGAGATCGGCCCCGAAGGCCTTGACGCCGCACGCGCAAACGCGGCGCGCTTCGCGCATTGGCAGTGGTTGCTCGACCGCCCGGCGGCGAATTCGATCCAGGCGTGCGCACCGCCGGCGCCCGCGCCGCCGCTCGCCGCGCGGCCCCGCGAGCTCTCGGCGACCGAGATCGAGACCTGGGTGCGCGATCCCTATGGCATCTACGCGCGGCGCGTGCTCCGTCTTAGGGCATTGGACGAGATCGGCGAGGAGCCGAGCGCCCGCGAGCGCGGTAACTTCATCCATCGCGCGCTCGAGCGATTCGCCACTGCGTACCCTACGGCGCTGCCCGGCGACGCGCTCGCGCAGCTATTGGAGTGCGGCCGCGAGGTATTCCGTGGCGCGCTCGACAACCCTACGGTGCGTGCGTTCTGGTGGCCGCGCTTCGAGCGCATCGCGCAGTGGTTCGTCGAGCACGAGATCGACGGGCGGGCGACGCTGGCGCGCGTTCACGCCGAGGCGCGCGGCAGCGTCGCACTCGCTGGCCCGGAAGGCCCCTTCACCGTCACCGCACACGCCGACCGCATCGAGGAGGTGGCGGCCGGAGGGCTCGTCATCGTCGACTACAAGACCGGCGTTTTACCGATCCCGCGCGACATCCAGGCCGGGCTGTCGCCCCAGCTTCCCATCGAGGCGGTAATCGCCGAGGCCGGCGGATTCCCAGACGTTGCCGCCGCCGCCGTGAGCGACCTCGGCTATTGGAAGCTGAGCGGCGCCTCGACGCCGGGCCTCATAAAGCCGGTGGTGATGAAGGATGGCGCCGCCGCGGCCCAGGCGCGCGCGGGGCTCGAACGGTTGATCGCCGCGTTCGACGATCGTGCGGTGCCCTATCACGCCGTGCCGCGGCCTCAGTTCAGACCCCGCTTCAACGACTACGAGCACCTCGCGCGGTTCAAGGAATGGACCACCGCCGCCGAAGAGGAGGACAGTTGATCCCCTCCGACCAGCACGCGCCTGCCGATCCCGGGGTCTCGGCTTGGGTCTCGGCGGCTGCGGGCACCGGCAAGACGCGGGTGCTGACCGATCGCGTTCTGCGCCTACTGCTCGAGGGGAACCGGCCGGGACGGCTTTTGTGCCTTACCTTCACCAAGGCCGCGTCGGCGGAAATGACCAACCGCGTTCACGGCCGACTCGCGGACTGGGCGCGGCTTTCCGATGCCGAACTCGGTGACGATCTCGATTCACTACTTGGCACGCCGGCCTCGGAGGAGCACCGTCGAAGGGCGCGCCGCCTGTTCGCCGAGGTCTTGGAGGCACCCGGCGGTCTGCGGATCCAAACCATCCACGCCTTCTGCGAATCGGTACTCGGCCGCTTCCCCCTCGAGGCCGACCTGGCGCCGCACTTCGCCGTCGCCGACGAGCGCACCGCGGCCGAGCTCCTTGACGAGGCGCGGGAGCGGGTGTTGTCGCAGGCTCGCCACGATGGCGATCTCGGTGCAGCCATCGGCGAAATCATCGCCCACGTCAACGAGCGCGATTTTGCCGACGTGATGGCCAAGACCATCCTTGAACGCAGCCGGCTTGGCCGCCTGATCGCTCGACACGGATCGCTGGCAGAGGTTGTTGCCGCGGTGCGGCGCGGTCTCGGTCTTGCGGTGGGTGAAGACGAACGCTCGATCCTCGCCGCCGCGTGTGAGGATGGCGCCCTCGACGGCGCGGCGCTCAAGCACGCCGCCGAGGCCATGCTGCACGGCGGCAAGACGGACGCTAGGAATGGGCAAACCATCGCCCAGTGGCTCGCCGATCCGGTGCTCCGGGTCGCCGACTTCGAGCACTACCTCGGCGTCTACTTCACGAAGGGAGGAAGGGGCGAGGAGCGCAAGTCCCTCGTCCATGCCGAGGCACTCGCCCTCGCCCCCGATGCCGCCGACGTGCTGAGGGCGGAGGCAGCGCGGCTGACGGCGGTACGCGAGCGGCTCAACGCGGCCTACGGGCTGGGTGTCACCGCGGCGCTCCTACGCCTCGGAGCGGCCTTGATCGAAGCCTATTCGGCGCTCAAGCGGCGCCGGGCGATGCTCGACTACGACGATCTCATCCTTCGCGCGCGCGATCTCTTGCAGCGCCCGGGAGTCGCGCCCTGGGTCCTATACAAGCTCGACGGCGGACTCGATCACATCCTCATCGACGAGGCCCAGGACACCAACCCCGAGCAGTGGGAGGTGATCGCTGCGCTGGCCGAGGAGTTCTTCGCCGGCGAGGGCGCGCGTGAGACGGAGCGGACGATCTTCGCCGTGGGCGACGCCAAGCAGTCGATCTACGGCTTTCAACGCGCCGATCCCGCCTCGTTCGCGCGCTGGCGCGAGTATTTCGCCGAACGCGTCGCCGCGGCCGGCCAGCCCTGGCGCGCCGTCGAGCTGGTGCGTTCGTTCCGCTCGGCGGAGCCGGTCTTGGCCGCCGTGGACCGAGTGTTCGCGCCGCCCGCGGTCCACCAAGGCGTGGTCTTCGACGACCGGGTGGTGCGTCACGAATCGAGCCGCGAAGGCCAGGCCGGAGTGGTCGAGGTATGGCCGTTGGAAAAGCCCGACGAACCCACCGATCCCGGCATCTGGGAGCCGCCGGTGGCGCGCGCCGACAGCCGTGGCCCGAGCGCCCGCCTGGCGGACCGGATCGCACGGTGCATAAGCGGCTGGTTCGCCCGCGACGAGTTGCTTCCCTCGCGCGGACGACCGATCCGGCCCGGCGACATCATGATCTTGGTACAGCGCCGTTCCGCCTTCGTCGATGAGATGGTGCGCGCCCTGAAGCAGACGGGGATAGATTCTGCGGGCATCGATCGCCTGATCATCTCCGACGAGATCGCCGTCATGGACTTGATCGCGCTCGGCCGCTTCGCCCTGTTGCCCGAGGACGACCTGACGCTGGCGGTGGTTTTGCGAAGCCCGCTCGTTGGCCTCGCCGAGGAAGAATTGTTCAGGCTCGCCTATGGGCGCGGCGAGGCGACGCTGTGGCGGACCCTCGTCGAAGGGGCGCGGGACGAGCTTCACCTGCACCAGGCCCACGCCTTCCTCGCCGCGGCGCTCGCGCGCGCCGACTTCATGCCGCCATTCGAGTTCTACGCCGAAGCCCTGGGCGCCGGCGGGCGGCGCAATCTGGTGAGCCGGCTGGGTCCCGAGGCCAACGAGCCGATCGACGAACTTCTGGGCCGGGCGCTCGAATACGAGCGCGATCACGTGCCCTCGCTTCAGGGCTTCCTCCACTGGCTCTACGCCGGCAACGCCGAGGTGCGCCGTGACCTCGACCATGGCCGCGACGAGATTCGCGTCCTCACCGTACACGGCGCCAAGGGTCTCGAGGCGCCGATCGTCTTCCTGCCCGATACCTGCCGTGTGCCCACCCACGACGATCCGCTGCTGTGGCCCGGCGATGATTTGGTCCTCTGGCGCCCGCGGCGCGATCGCGAGGATCCGGTTGCGCGCGCCGCCCGCGAGACCGCCCAGGCGCGCCAGCGCGAGGAGTACCGCCGCCTCCTCTACGTCGCCCTCACCCGGGCCGAGGACCGCCTCTACGTATGCGGCTGGGAGACCCGGAACGGACGCGGCAAGGACTGCTGGTACGACCTCGTCCGGGGCGCCATCGAGCCGCTCGCCGACCGCGCCACGCTCGAAGGCGGGGACGAGGGATTGCGTCTCGAATCGGTTCAGCGCGGGCCGCCCGACCGGCCCGACGAGCCCCCGGCCTGGGCCCACGAGACCGGACCGGTTCCGCCATGGGCCGAGCGCCGAGTGCTGGCCGAGGCGCCGGCCGCCGCCCCGCTGACGCCCTCTCGGCCCGAGGACGAAGCCGCGGTCCGCTCGCCGCTCGACGCCGAGGACCAAGCGGCTTCGCGACGCGGCTTTCTCGTCCACCGGCTGCTCGAAACCCTGCCCGATCTTGCCGCCGGCGAACGCGCGGCGGCGGCGCGGCACTTTCTCGCCCAGCCCGCGCTCGGGCTCGATGAGGCGGAGGCCGCCGAGATCGCCCAACAGACGCTCGGCGTCCTTGACGATCCCGCGTTCGCAATGATCTTCGGCCCGGGCTCGCGCGCGGAAGTAAGCCTCAGCGGGCGGCTCGGCGACCGCGTGGTCTCGGGCCGCATCGACCGCCTTGCGGTCCTCGAGGACGAAGTGTTGGTGGTCGACTACAAGACCAACCGCAAGCCCCCCGCCGACCAGGCCGGCGTGCCCGCCCTCTACGTCAGGCAAATGGCTACGTACCGTGCGCTGCTCAGCGAAATCTACCCCGGGCGCAAGGTGCGCTGCGCCCTCCTATGGACCGATACGCCAACTCTGATGCCACTCGAGGCCGCGGTGCTCGACAACCGCTAGGATGGGACGGGCGGCCGCTTGCCGGGCCGTGCCTCGCGCAATACACTTCCGGCCGCAGCTCATGGTCAACGCATCCGCGCTAGAAGCCGCGATCACACCGGAGCCCATCGAGATCGGTGGGCCTGCCGAGCCGCGTGTACCGTTCGTCTTCGCCTCGCCCCATTCGGGGTGCGAGTACAGTGCCGAGTTCCTGGCTCAGACGCGTCTCGGCCTGGCGGCGCTGCGCCAGCTCGAGGACGCCTACGTGGACGAGCTGTTCGCTGCCGCGCCCGCGCACGGGGCACCGCTCCTGCGCGCTCTATTCCCGCGCGCCTTCGTCGATCCCAACCGCGAGCCCTACGAGCTCGACCCGCGGATGTTCTCGGATCTGCTGCCGCGGCATGCCAACACGACCTCGGCACGTGTCTCGGGCGGTCTGGGCACGATCGCGCGGGCCGTGACGAGCGGCGGGGAGATTTACTCCGACAAGCTGTGCTTCGCCGAAGCCGAATGGCGCATCGCCGAGTACTATCGACCCTTCCACGATGCGCTGAACGACTTGCTGGACGCGACCCGCCAGCGCTTCGGCCTGGCGGTGCTGATCGATTGCCACTCGATGCCGTCGGTGGGCGGGCCGCTCGACCGCGACCGCGGGCACGAGCGCGCCGACATCGTTCTTGGCGACCGCTTCGGCGCCAGCTGTGCGGAGCCGCTGGTCGAGGGGGTCGAGGCCGTGCTCGTGGATCTCGGCTATCGCGTCGCGCGCAACGTTCCCTATGCGGGCGGCTTCACGACCGAGCATTACGGCCGGCCGCAAGACGGAGTGCACGCCCTGCAGATCGAAATCAACCGCGCGCTCTATATGGACGAACGGCGGATACGCAGGCATGAGGGAATGAAGCGCCTGGTCGGCGACATGACCGCCATGATCGCCGCCGTGACCGCGTTCGACCTCGGCGAGTTGGTCCCGGCAAAGCCTGCCGCGACCGAGACCTGGCCGGCCTAATCGGCAGAAAACTGCAAAAAAATGGGCCACACAAGGTGGCCCAAGTTCAGGGAGGAAATACCCAGGACGGGTAGTGAAGGCAGCACCGTCAGTTAGGGAACCTTCGGTGCTGTACCACTATATATGCTACCTGTTTCGATCAAATACAAGCGATATTTTTTATTCCTGTTAATTTTCACAGCCTTAGGAAAACTTCCGAACTGCATCGCGGAACTCTCGGGCACTACTGCCCAGCTTCTATATAAGAAATAAGGGTTCACCCCAATGGCACGTGGATTGCGTGGTATTTGCATCGATGCTGTGGCGCGACTGCCACGGATGGGAGAACGCCATCATGCGGCACTCATGCCGCGGCCTTTTCGCGCTTGCATACGCCGCCCTCGCATTGGCTGCGGCGCCGGCGCTTGCGGCGACGCAAACCCAGGCCCCGCCAGCCGAGTCGCGAACCCTGTGCCGCGAGGCGGCCATCGAACTGGAACGCGCCCACCGCATCCCGAGGCTTCTCCTATCGGCGATATCGCTCGCCGAATCCGGGCGCTGGGACACCTCAAAGGGGGAAAGTTTTGCCTGGCCGTGGACGGTGACCTCGGGCGGCGGGAGCCGCTACTTCGAGACCAAGGAGGCGGCGCTTGGCCATGTCCGTGCGCTCGCCGAGCGCGGCGTGCGCAACATCGACGTGGGCTACATGCAGGTCAATCTGATGCACCACCCCGACGCTTTCTCAAGCCTCGATCAAGCCTTCGAGCCCGCGGTCAATGCGGCCTACGCCGCGCGATTTCTCGTCGAGCTGCATCGCGAGACCCGGTCGTGGAGCCGCGCCGTCGCCTTCTATCACTCGCGAACCCGCGCCTTCCAAAAACCCTATCGCAAGAAAGTGTATAGGCTCTGGAGCCTCGAGCGCCGGCGAGTTGCCGAGGTCCACCGCGCCGAGGTGTTGGCGGCCTACCTCGAGCGCAAGGCGAGGCGCGAAGCGAGGGCGGCCGAGCGACGCAACAACCGCGGCGAGTAACGCGCCCCCATGACCATCGACAGCGAATCGGAACTCGCGAAACTCAAGGCAGTCGGCGCCGTCGTCGCCAGAACGTTGCGAACCATGGCCGCGGCGCTCGAGCCCGGGATGACCACCAAAGAACTCGACGACGTTGGCCGCCAATGCCTGGACGCCCACGGTGCCCGCTCGGCGCCCGAGATCACCTACGGCTTTCCCGGCGCCACCTGCATCAGCATCCATCCCGCCATCGCCCACGGCGTGCCGGGAGACCGCGCGATCGCCGCGGGCGACCTGATCAACATCGACGTCTCCGCCGAGATCGAGGGCAGCTTCGCCGATACCGGCGCAAGCTTCATCGTGCCACCGGCGAGCCCCGCCAAAAGGGCGGTGTGCCGCGCGACCCGCAAGGCACTCAACCGCGCCGTCGGCGCCGCCCGCGCCGGCCTGCCGATCAACGTGATCGGCAAGACGGTCGAGACGTTTGCGCGCAAGCGTGGTTTCTCGGTGATCGAGAACCTGGCCGGCCACGGGGTCGGCGGCGCGCTGCACGAGGCGCCGGCCAATGTCCTTTCCTTCTACGACGGCGGCGACCGACGCATGCTGCACGAGGGCATGGTTATCGCCGTGGAACCGTTCCTATCGACCGGCGCATCGCAGGCCGAGCAAGGCGACGATCCCTGGACGCTCGTCACCCCGCCGCAGTTCCTGACCGCGCAATACGAGCACAGCATCGTCGTGACCCGCCGCGCGCCTATCGTACTCACCGCGCTCGCCTAGTCGGACCGGGCGATCACGCCGCGGCGAAATCGGCGAGGCGGACCGGGCGGCGCTTGGCGCCCCAGGTGCCGGGCGGCCCATCGAAGACCCCCGCGCATGGGGTTCCGCACTTCAGGCACGCCCCTTTGTCGCTGAGGTTCCAATCGCTCAGCACGTACCAGTCCCTGCCCACCACGCGCTCGCCGCAACCATGGCAATAGGTGCTCGAGCCCGTGTGGTCGTGGACGTTGCCGAGGTAGACGTAGCGCAGGCCGTTCTTGATGCCGATCTCGCGCGCCCGGATCAAGGTCTCGTGCGGCGTCGGCCCGATGTCGGTCATTTTGAAATCTGGGTGAAAGGCCGAAAAGTGAAGCGGCACGTCCGCTCCGAGATGCTCGGCGAACCACTCGGTGAGGGCCTCGATCTCGGGCTCGGAATCGTTTTGGCCGGGGATCAGCAGGGTCGTGACCTCGAACCAGACCGAGGTCTCGCGCTTGAGATAACGAAGCGTATCGAGAACCGCATCCAGCTCGGCGGTGCAGAGCTTGCGGTAGAAGCCCTCGGTGAATGCCTTGAGGTCGATGTTGGCGGCATCCATGTGGCGGTAGAACTCGACCCGCGGCTCGGCCGAGATGTAGCCCGCGGTCACCGCCACGGTCTTGATGCCCAGCTCGTGACAGGCCTGGGCCACGTCGACGGCGTACTCCAGAAAGATCACGGGGTCGTTGTAGGTGAAGGCGACCGAACGGCAGCCCAGTCGCTGTGCCGCCCGGGCCAACGCTTGGGGCGAGGCGGAATCGGCCAAGGTGTCGATCTCACGCGATTTCGAGATGCTCCAGTTCTGGCAGAACTTGCAGGTGAGATTGCAGCCCGCGGTGCCGAAGGAGAGGACCGGCGTCCCCGGTAGGAAATGGTTGAGCGGCTTCTTCTCGATAGGATCGATGCAGAACCCGCTGGAGCGGCCATAGGTGGTAAGCACCATGCCGCCGTCTTGGGCCGCCCGCACGAAGCACAGGCCCCGCTGGCCCTCGCGCACCTTGCACACTCGCGGGCAGAGGTCGCACTGGATACGTCCGTCATCGAGCGCGTGCCAGTAGCGGCCGGGCACCACGCCCGAGTGTGAATCCAAGGTTTCAGCCGCCACGCGCACGCGCTCGCGGCTTGCGTTTCCACAACGCCCACGTATCCTTAGCGGTCGTGCGCATCGTTCAAACTCTCGGGGATGGGGCCGGTTCGCGCAGTATGGAACCTCGCCCATGAGCGCGCAACTAAGCCCAATCGAACGTTCGCCAGCGGTCGCCGGGACTTTTTATCCCGACGATCCGGTCGCGCTCTCCGCCATGGTCGATTCGTTCCTCGACGCGGCGCCAGCCGGACCGCCGGGCGCCGCGCCTGCGCCGCCCAAGGCGATCATCGCGCCGCACGCCGGCTACGTTTACTCGGGCGCGGTCGCCGGCTCGGCCTACGCCCCGTTGATCGCGGCGCGCGAGCGCATCAAGCGGGTAGTCGTGATTGGCCCGGCCCACCGCGTGGCGGTGTCCGGCCTCGCCGCGCCCAGCGCCGATGCCTTCCTCACGCCACTCGGCCGGGTGCCGCTCGATCGCCCGACGATCGAGGGTCTGGTCCGACTGGGCTGCATCAGCGTCCTCGATCAAGCCCACGGACCCGAGCATTCGCTGGAGGTGCAATTGCCTTTCCTGCAGCGCCTTCTGGCCGATTTCTTGCTGGTTCCGCTGCTCGCCGGTGCGGCGGGCGCGGCCGAGGTCGCTCGGGTGATCGAAGCGGCGTGGGGCGGGCCGGAGACGCTGATCGTCGTGTCCTCGGACCTCAGCCACTACCACGACTACGAGACCGCGCGACGCCTCGACGCGGAGACCATGAGGGCGATCGAGGCGCTCGATGGCAGCGTGATCGGGGAAGACGGCGCGTGTGGACGGGTCCCCATCCGTGGCCTTCTACTGGTCGCCAAGCGGCGTGGCCTCAAGCCGCGAATCGTCGACCTCAGGAACTCGGGCGATACCGCCGGTACACGCGAGCGGGTGGTGGGCTACGGCGCGGTGCTGTTCGAGGCCGAAGCTGCGGCCGAGTTCGACGCCCGCCAGCGCCGCACGCTGCTCGACCTGGCCGCAGCCTCGATTCGCCGCGGCCTTGCCGGCGCCGGCCAAAGTGAGCTCGATGCCACGCCCCACCCGGCGCCGCTCCGTGCGGTACGTGCGAGCTTTGTGACGCTGAACCAAGGGGGCCGGCTACGCGGCTGCATCGGCTCGCTGCAACCACGCCGGCCGCTCGCCGCCGACGTGGCCTGGAATGCGCACTCCGCGGCTTTCACCGACCCACGGTTCCCGCCGCTGAAGCCCCAAGAGTACCCGGGCATCGAACTCGGCGTATCTGTGCTCGAGGCCCCGGTCGAGATCGCCTGCACTTCCGAACAGGCGCTCACCGCATCGCTCCGTCCCGGCGTCGACGGTCTGATTCTGGCCGAGGGCAAGCGGCGGGGGACGCTCTTGCCGCAGGTTTGGCGTGAGGACATGAGCCGCGAACATTTCGTCGGTATCGTCAAGCGCAAGGCCGGGCTGGCCGAGGATTACTGGTCGGACACGATGCGCGCTTGGCGGTACGGCGCCGAATCCTTCGCCGAGCCAGTCGCCGAGATCGACTCGCGAGGCGCGCGGTGAAAGCATTCGCGCCGGTGCTCGAGCGCGCGCTCGCCCGCGCCGGCGGCCCAAAGGCGCTGGAGGAGATGCTGCCCAGCGCCCGTAGCGCCCGGGCGCTACGGGCGCTGGGCGACGACCGCTATCTTTCGCAGATGAGCCTGCGCATCTTTCGTGCCGGGCTTCGCCACGCCATGGTCGATGATCGCTGGCCGACGTTCGAAGCCGTGTTCAAGGGCTTCGAGCCGCGCAGGGTGGTGGCCTTCGCCGACGAGGACGTCGAGAAGTTGATGGGCGACAAGCGGTTGATCCGCCACTGGGGAAAGCTCCGCTCGGTGCGCGACAACGCCGCCGCCATAGTTGCGCTCGGCGAGACGCATGGCTCCTTCGGCGGCTATCTGGCCGATTGGGACGCGGCGGACACCGTCGGGCTGTGGGCCGATCTCGCGAAACGCTTCGCTCAGTTGGGCGGCGCCTCGGGCCCGAGCTTCCTGCGCATGGTTGGCAAGGACACCTTTTTGCTGACCAATGACGTGGTCCGTGCACTCATCGTCCTCGGCGTGGTGCAGAAGAAGCCGACCGCCAAGAAGGACCTTAGCGCCGTCCAGGCGGCCTTCAACGAATGGGTGGAGGAAACCGGGCGCGAGCTATGCCAGCTCAGCCGCATCCTCGCCCTTTCGCTCGGATAACGCCCCGAGCCCCTTGATTCATAAACTATGATTGGCCATAAGGGCGCGTGGTACGCAGGGTAGAGCACGCTTTGGGCACGATTCTCGTCCGCCGGACCGCCGCGCCTGGTTTCGAACGGGGCGCGGAATGACGGACGATTCGGGACCCGCCCTCCCGCCGCCGGCGCTCCGGGTGGGCTTCGGTCGAATCCTCGCCTATGGATCCGTACTCACCGCGCTATTGGGCGCCGGGGTGGTCGGCCTTGTCGAGCACGAGGCCCAGGGACTCAGCGCCACAGCCGCCATCGAGGGCGATTCCGGCGCCAACTCTTTGCCCGCTCCCGCCATCGCGCCGGGTCCGCTCGCGAGCGTGCCCGCAGCCAAGCGAGCCACGCCGGAGGCCGCGCCCGATCCGCATATCGTCAAGACGGCGTCGGTGCGCCGGGGCGATACGCTGATGGAAGCGCTCGTCAGCGCCGGCTCCTTGCGCGCCGAAGCGGCCGAGGCGATTTCCTCGCTGCGCGAGGTCTATGATCCGCGCCGGCTCAAACCCGGCCAGGAAATCTCCATCACCCTCGCCAGGCCCGAGATCAGCGGTGGCGAGTTGCGGCTCCTCGAGGTCACCGTCGAGGCCAGCGCCGAGCGTTCGGTCGCGGCGCGGCGTGGCGAGGACGGAAGCTTCGCCGCAATCGAGATCGAGCGGGAGCTGCGCGGCGTGGACCGCCGCATCGCCGGCGTCATCACCGACAACCTGTTCACATCTGGGCGCCGCGCCGACCTCCCGGTGCCGGTCATCATGGCGCTCATCCGGCTCTACAGCTGGGACGTCGATTTCCAGCGCGACATCCAGCGCGGCGATTCCTTCGAGGTCTTCTACGAGCGCCTCCACGATCTCGACGGCGCGCCCGTCAAAGAGGGCGAAATCGCCTTCGCCTCGCTGACGCTAAGCGGCAAACAGATCAGCCTCTACCGGTTCGAGGACCGCCACGGCGAGGTCGACTACTATCACGCGAACGGCGAAAGCGTTCGCAAGGCGCTGCTGCGTACGCCCGTGGACGGGGCGCGACTGAGCTCGCGATACGGCAAGCGCAAGCACCCGGTGCTCGGCTACACCAAGATGCACCGCGGCGTCGATTTCGCGGCACCCACGGGGACGCCGATCATGGCTGGCGGCGACGGCGTGGTCGAAGCCTCGGGCCGCAACGGCGCCTACGGCAAGTACGTTCGCATCCGTCACAACTCCGAGTACAAGACCGCCTATGGGCACATGAGCCGGATCGCCAAGGCCGCGCGCCGCGGCAAACGGGTGCGCCAAGGCGATATCATCGGCTACGTCGGCACCACGGGGCGCTCGACCGGGCCGCACCTGCACTACGAGATTCTGCTCGGGGGCCGGCAGATCAACCCGATGACGCTCGACCTGCCGACCGGCGCCAAGCTGGCGGGCGCCGATCTCGAGCGCTTCCGGTCCGAGATTGGGGTGCTGCAGGCGCGGCTGGCCGAAACGCCGGTGGCCGAGCGCCTCGCCGCCGCCGACTAGGGCGCACCTCTTGACATAAACTCGGTGTGGCGCGGCGCGGGATGCGGCGTATATAAGGGGGATGCACGTCGAAAGCGCCCTGCCGCCCGACCCGGCCAAGACCCGGGCCAAGTCCGAGGGCGGAATCCCGTTTACCCTGCAATCGGATTTCATTCCCACCGGCGACCAGCCACAGGCGATCGTCGAGCTTGTCGAGGGGCTCGAGAAGCGCGAGCGCGAGCAGGTGCTACTCGGCGTCACCGGCTCGGGCAAGACCTTCACCATGGCC
>PVBE011840250.1_pt1 | contig 30027 bp, 28 predicted proteins | sample 1631181 | NCBI WGS metagenome assembly PVBE01 (sample SAMN08397723, study PRJNA350692) | Marine metagenome, whole genome shotgun sequencing project. | isolation source: water | place: Pacific Ocean | collected 2012-04
CTACATGCTGGTACGTCCGACTGTGGTCCCCGGTGTGCCACGCTTATTTGAACGTTTCCGTGCCGCAGTGCTTGAAAAGGTTGTTTCTGGAAGTCCTCTCAAGCAGCGTATTTTCTACTGGGCCGAGCGTGTTGGTCGTCGTCGAGCGGAGCATGAGCTTCTTGGTGCCCCTTTTGGGTTTCTCGACCAGTTTCGTTTTCTGGTCGCTGACCGCTTGGTTCTCCGCAAGTTGCGTGCCCGAACCGGGGGCCGAATTGTTTATCTCGTCAGCGGTGGAGCGGCGCTGGATCCGTCCCTTAATTGGTGGTTCGAATCGATGGGCTTACGTTTGCTACAGGGTTATGGGCTGACCGAAACATCGCCTGTTATTTCCGTCAACTCACAGGATGCCAACCGGGTCGGTACAGTCGGTCGACCGATCGACGGTGCTGAAGTAAAGATCGCCGACGATGGAGAAATTCTGACCCGCGGGCCACACGTTATGAAGGGATATTGGAACAAGCCCCAAGCGACCGATGAGGTGTTTATCGATGGGTGGTTCCAAACTGGTGACATTGGTGTTTTGGAGGACGGATATCTCCGTGTCACTGACCGCAAGAAGAACATCCTTGTGACCTCAACTGGTAAGAACGTTGCGCCGCAGCCGCTCGAGAATGCCATAGCAATGAGTCGGTACGTGGAGCAGTTGACAGTAGTTGGGGATGGGCAGCGTTTTGTCGCTGCGTTGGTCGTACCAGATTTTGCCATACTGAGGAATTGGGCAGAGGAGAGGGACAAACACAAGACTCCGGAAGAATTATGCATTGACACTGACGTGATCGCTCTGATCCGCTCAGAGATCGATGCCCTACAGGCGAACTTCTCGACTTTCGAGCAGGTCAGGGACTTCCGGTTGCTTTCAACGCCGTTCAACATCGACGATGGCACCCTTACTCCGACACTGAAGACAGTGCGTCGGGTCGTGGAGAGTAAATACGCGGAACTGATCGACGAGATCTATTCCGAAGGCGAGAGCTGAGATGTCGGGCGGGGTTGTCATTACCCACGGGTTGCGGTCCGTATATGCCAAGTTCGGCACCGCGTTAAGGAAAGTCTCGGCCGTCGAGCTTGGCAGGCAGGTAATTACCGAGCTCATTGAGCGTGCCGACATTGATCCGCAGCGGGTCGACGAGGTCATCGTTGGATGCGCTGGTAACCCCGTCGATGCTGCCAACATTGCCCGTGTCTTAGCTCTGAAAACTAACTTGCCACGCACAGTGCCGGCAGTCACGGTTCAGCGCAACTGTGGTTCAGGGCTGGAAGCAATCACCTCTGCTGCCGAGCGTATCCGGAGTGGCCGGGCCCGGGTGGTCGTCGCCGCTGGGGTGGAATCAATGAGTCATTACCCGTTGTTCTTCTCCGCTGCGACGCAAGCAAAGTTTGAAGCTTTGGCACAAGCACGAACAGTCGGCGCCCGTCTGGGTGCACTGTCCCGATTCCGGCCGCGGGATTTTTCTCCCGAGATTGCCCTTGAGGCCGGTCTCACCGATCCAGTCTGTGGGTTAAACATGGGTGAGACCGCCGAGGTCCTGGCTCGCGAGTTTCAGATCTCGCGTGACATCCAGGACGAATTCGCGTTGCGTAGTCACCAACTTGTTACGGCGGCTGAAGAAGCAGGTCGATTCGCTGCCGAGCGCATTCCGATTTTCCTTCCCCCAGGATACGACCAGATGGTTGATGCAGACAGCGGTCCCCGTTCTGGTCAGAGCATGGAAGCGTTGGGGAAATTGATGCCCGTGTTCGATCGTCGCCACGGCACCGTGACAGCTGGTAATTCTTGCATGGTTAGCGACGGAGGTGCGGCCGTCCTGGTGATGGAAGAGGGGATGGCACAGGAGCTTGGCTACGAGCCTCTCGGGCGGGTGGCGGGTTACGCGTGGGCCGGATGTCTGCCTCGCCGTATGGGCCTTGGACCTTGCTACGCGACACCTCCCGCGTTGGCGGAAGCCGGGCTGAAACTTGCTGATCTAGACCTAATCGAGTTGAACGAAGCATTTGCGGCGCAGGTCTTGGCATGTGAGTTATGTTTCCGGTCGTCGGCCTTCGCGAGAGAGGAACTCGGCCGCAATCATGCCGTTGGCGAGATTGACCGCGATCGGCTTAACGTCAACGGTGGTGCCATTGCCCTCGGGCATCCGGTTGGGTCGAGTGGCACGCGGCTGGTCGTAACGCTCCTTCACGAGTTGGCGAGGCGATCGGTGCGTTGGGGTTTGGCAACGCTCTGCGTCGGTGGGGGCCAGGGCGGAGCAATGGTTCTCGAACGGTGATTGATCGACAACTCATCACGGGACTCTTATCGAGAGAGCCTTGGGATCGAGCCGTTGCCTCTGCTGGCCTAAGCGTCGAACTCGATGACGATGGCATCGCGCTAGTTGAATTCGATCAACCCGCCGTGCATCACAACCGCTTTACACCGGAGTTGCTAGAACGACTTGACGCGGTGCTTGACGAACTCAAGTTGCGCTGCGCTGAGGGAATCGTTCGAGGCGTGATGTTCACTTCGGCAAAAGAGAATTCGTTCATTGTTGGCGTCGACATTGCGGCAATTGCGTCTGTGCCCAATGAAGCTGCTGCCATTGCTGCCGCGCGGCGGGGGCAAGAAATCTTCCAGAAGATTGCCGATCTGCCGGTTGTGACGGTTGCGGCAATCAATGGCACCTGTCTTGGCGGTGCTACTGAAATGGCACTGGCTTGTACGTTTCGCGTCGTTGCCGATAATTCTTCAGTTGACATTGGCTTGCCCGAGGTGAACTTAGGTTTTTTCCCTGGCTTTGGTGGGAGCCAGAGGCTCCCACGGATGATTTCCCTGGAACGCGCGCTGCCAATGATCCTTGGGGGGAAGGCAGTGACCGCCGCCCGCGCCCGCAAGATCGGGCTAGTCGACGCCATTGTGCCTTCGGGGCTGTTGTTGACCGAGGCGCGCCGATTTGCACTTTCTCCTCCGCGTTGTCGCCGCCGAGTGGCACTAGAAGACCGATCTTGGGGGCGGTTCCTGCGCCGCTGGTTGCTCGAGGGTCAGTTACTGGGACGCACGATGATGTTTCGCCAGGCGCGAAAGAGCGTGTTGTCACGGGTTGGTGAGCACTATCCGGCTCCCCTAGAGGCACTGGACACGGTACGGCGCGGCCTAAGAATGACACTTACAAAGGGTCTCAAGCTTGAAGCGGAACGGGTCGGCCAGCTCATTGTTTCATCAGTATCCTGCAATTTGGTAAAGATCTTTTTGTCTCGTCAGGAGGCACGAAGGGCGGCACACGCTACGGGGGACATTGGGCAAGGAGACGCTACCCGGAAGGTGCGCAAACTCGGTGTCATTGGAGCGGGTGTCATGGGAGGCGGTATCGCCCAGGTTGCTGCCTACCACCAGATCCCAGTTCGCTTAAAGGACGTTGTCGCCGAAGCGTTGACAACTGGTTACCAGGTTGCTTATCAACGTTTCCACGAGCGGCAGAGGGCCGGCAAGCTAAGCAGCCATGAGGTTTCTCGGCGCATGGCGCTGATCAGCCCAACGCTTACCTATACTGGCTTCGGGACTGCCGACCTCGTGATTGAATCTGTGGTCGAGAACCTCGATGTCAAACGGTTAGTACTCAGCGATATAGAAAATGTGACGAGACCCGACGCTGTGATCGCGACAAATACCTCGTCATTGACGCTGTCTGAAATGGCAACATCGATGAGACAGCCCGGCCGGTTCGTTGGCTTACACTTCTTCAACCCTGTACATCGCATGCCGTTGGTTGAAGTTGTTTGTTCCGAGGTCGCCGAAGCCGACGCAGTTGGTTGCGCGCTGTCCTTTGTGCACCGTCTTGGAAAAGTTCCGGTGAAAGTCGCTGACTCGCCGGGGTTCCTTGTTAACCGTGTCTTGATGCCCTACCTAAACGAGGCACTTTTGTTGGTAGAATCCGGCGTTCCCACGGCCCAAATTGATGGTGCCCTCAAGCGCTTTGGGATGCCAATGGGGCCACTTAGGCTACTCGATGAGATTGGGCTTGATATCACCCATCACGTTGCTGGCCGGCTTACGCCGGTCTTCGGCGAGCGGCTATTAGCATCGGATGTCAGTAGCCTGATGTGCAAAGATGGGCGACTGGGCAAGAAGGTTTTGAGCGGTTTTTATCGATAAGGAAAGGGCAAACCCCAACCGGTTGACCTCGGCGGAATATTGGGTGGGGCCCCGATGTCCGCAGCAGCACCAAGTGATGAAGAGATCACTGATCGTTGCGTACTTCTGATGCTCAATGAAGCCTGCTACGCGCTACAAGAAAACATCGTTGAGTCAGCTGGTTTCCTTGACCTTGCGATGGTAATGGGCACCGGTTTTGCTCCCTTTCGAGGTGGTATCCTCCGCTACGCTGATGCTGTCGGCGTAGCCTTGTTGCGGGATCGGCTGAAAGAGCTCTCGGACCTCCTTGGCGGTCGTTTCGAGCCGGCGCCGCTTCTTGAGGAAGTTGCTGACGAGGGTCATTTCTACGCATCTTGACGATTACTTCAACAGAAGGCCGTTTCCCGTCCTGGCCCGTGTTTTCGTAACATGACAGTTGCGTCTTGGGAGGTCGATTCTTGAACGACTCCACAGTCGAACGCACGGTGACGAAGATCGATGCTGGGCAGGTGTCTGAAGTTCACGACACTATGGCGGTGGAGGAGCCGTGCGAGATCCATCTCAGCGGAGAAGCTGTAGCGGTAACCATGCGCACTCCTGGGAATGACCTTGAGCTCGCCGCTGGTTTCCTCTTTACCGAGGGTATTGTAGGCGCCCAAGATGTGGCTACAGTTAACCATTGCGGCAACACAGTGGTTGGCCGAGGCGAGGAACTTCACCCGGAAAACATCGTTGAGGTGAGGTTGATTCCAGGCCGTAAACCGCGCCGAGACTTTCGTCGTCATTTCTTCGCTTCCTCGTCGTGCGGTATTTGTGGCAAGGCCAGCATCGAAGCCATTCACGTCAATACCGCAATGGCGGCCGACGGGCCATCGATTTCAGCCGCGATACTTACCACCATGATGGCCCAGCTGAAACCACGGCAGAATGTATTTGCTGCCACTGGTGGTTTACATGCCGCTGCCATCTTCAACGTTGCAGGCGAGCTGCTGGTTGTGCGTGAGGACGTGGGTCGGCATAACGCTGTCGATAAGGCGATTGGCTACGCTCTTATTGAGGAATGCTTGCCACTTGATGCAAACGTGCTGATTGTCTCCGGGCGTACCTCGTTCGAGATCGTCCAGAAAGCGTTAGTTGCTGAGATCCCGATCGTCGCTGGTGTTTCGGCAGCATCGAGCCTGGCAGTCGAGTTTGCTGCACAAAGCAACATGACCCTGGTAGGGTTCCTGCGCGACTCAAAGATGAACGTGTACGCGGGGGCGGAGAGGGTCATCGGCAAATAGGCTCCCGGGCGCCAATCGGACACTTATGGCTCACGAGCTCCAACTAGGTTTCTGGAAACGCCTGAAAAACCTGTCTCCGTTCGGCCTCGGTCATGTCAAGCCGAAACACTATCGAGACATGCTCCGGGTGGTGGTACGCAACCGTGACAACCTTGGCTACGCATGGAAAGTGCTGTCGCGTGGTGCCTGCGATGGTTGTGCTTTGGGGACAGCAGGTCTGCGTGACTGGACGCTCACTGGCACCCACCTTTGTATGGTCCGGCTCAACTTGCTGCGCTTGAACACTATGCCCGAGTTTGACCATCAGTTGCTCGCTAACGTAGCGCGCTTAGAGGATTTATCTGACGCTGACCTGCGTGATCTTGGCAGAATTGGTATGCCGATGATTCGCGAGCGCGGTGAACGAGGATTTCGCCGGCTCCAATGGGAAGAGGCATACAAGCGTATTGCTGAGCGGATTAAGCACAGTGATCCGACGCGTTTGGCCTTTTACCTGACCTCGCGTGGGATGACCAATGAGGTCTACTACGTGGCACAAAAAGTGGCGCGGTGGTTCGGTACAAACAACATCGACAACGCCGCTCGAATCTGCCATTCACCTTCTACGGCGGCGATGAAACGGGCGCTGGGAGTTGCAGCGACTACGTGTAGTTACTGCGATTGGATCGGTTCCGATCTCGTGGTGTTTTTCGGATCCAACCCGGCTAATGATCAACCGGTAACGACCAAGTACTTGCAACAAGCCAAAAAGACCGGCACCCGCGTGGTTTTGGTGAACCCGTATCGGGAACCCGCGATGGAACGTTACTGGATCCCATCGAACTTAGTTTCTTCGGTCTTTGGTACGCAGCTCATAGACGATTGGTTCCCGGTTAACACGGGCGGGGACATCGCATTTCTTTATGGCGTGTTGAAGATAGTTTTCGAAAATGGTTGGCACGATACTGAGTTCATAGACGTTCACACCGAGGGTTTTGATGCTCTTCGTCGTGAAACGGAACGCGTCAAATGGGAAGAACTCGAATCTGAATCGGGATTGTCACGAGCCAGCATGAAGGAGTTTGCGAATTTGATTCGCAGCGCCGACAGTGCTGTTTTTGTTTGGAGTATGGGGATCACCCAACACGTGGCTGGTGCTGACGCTGTCCAGATGATCATCAACCTTGGGTTGGTGAAAGGCTACGTTGGGCGTGACAAGTGCGGCCTAATGCCGATCCGGGGCCATAGTGGCGTACAAGGCGGGGCAGAGATGGGTGCTTACGCGACAACCTTCCCAGGTGGTCGCCCGGTATCGTCGGAAGGTGCCGCCCTGATGCGCGAGTTTTATGGTTTCAATTTGCCGGACCAGCCTGGGCTGACTGCTACGGAGATGATTGACGCCGCTGCTGAGAACCGTCTCGACTTGTTGTACTGCGCCGGGGGGAATTTCGTACAGACACTGCCGGACCCCGATTACGTTACCGATGCGATGAGCAGGGTCCCTCTGCGCGTTCACCAGGACATTTTCCTTACCAAGCAGCTATTCATCGAGCCAATTGAAAAAGATGGTGCCGTGATCTTGTTGCCGGCTCGTACCCGCTACGAACAAGAGGGCGGCGGGACGCAAACATCAACTGAACGCCGTGTCATCTTCAGCCCTGAGATTGATCGGTCTGTCGGTGAGGCGAAATCAGAGTGGCGCATTTTTCTGGAACTAGCGCATGCTGTTGACGCTGAGCGTGCTGGTTTGCTCGGGTGCACTGATAGCCAAGCGATCCGTGAGGAAATTGCCCATGTTGTACCAGCGTACGATGGGATCCAGCATTTTTCTGGTACAGGCGATGCGATCCAATACGGTGGTCCTCACCTGTGTGACAAATGGGAGTTCCCAACCCCTGATGGCCAAGCTCATTTCGTTGTCGTTCAGTTACCGTTCTCAGATAAGCGTGAGGGTTGGTTCAAGATTTCGACGCGGCGCGGGCGACAATTCAATTCGATGATTTATGGGGAGGTTGACCCGATTAACAACGCAGCGCGTGACTCGATACTCATGAATCCAGAAGATGCAGGCGACCTGCAATTCAGCCAACACCAGAAGGTCAAGCTGATTAGCAAGACAGGTGTATTCGAGGGCCGCATCCTGTTTTCCCCAATTGCTCGAGGTAATTTGCAGGTGCACTTCCCAGAGGGGAATGTGCTAATTCCGCGTGGCATCGTTGACGCAGATGGTGGGGTTCCCGACTACAACACCGAAGTTCGTGTGGAGACCGCGCCTTCGCAGAGGTTTGGTTAACCAGGGTGCCAGTTAGTAGATTGCGGCATCCTCTAACTCTAAGGCGGGGAGGTCCTGGAAGAGCTGGTCCCACTGGTGGTTGCTGTAATTGACTAGCGGCCGACATCATGTTGCCTCACGTGGGCTGCCGTGGAGGCGGACTCCGGAAGGCTGCGGTAGCATCAATTACCTCATGAGCTGCGAAACCCTCCGTCAATCGATGAGGTTCCTGGTGGCTACCTTCGTCTTGATCGCGCTCACCGCTGGTTGTAAAGCCTTCGCGCCTGATTTTGCAGAGTTCGGTGGCTCGCGGATGCGTGACATTCGCGACCGAGCAGCCCTGCACGACACCATGTTGACGCTGCGTCTAGATACATTGCTGCCCGTTCTGATGGAGAGGGTTGGAGTTGATTGCTGGTTAATATTGGCCGACGGTTCAGAGGGTGACGTGCTCGTCTCGCTCCTCACCGTGAGAGCCACCCGTCTCGAGGGTAAAGGTGTTCTATTATTGTGCAACCAAGACTCGGCCCTTGCGCGTATTGCCCTCGGGGCCGGTTTTTCCTCTAACGCGGCAATTTACGAGGTCGTCGAACCATCCGACGACTTGGCCCTGGCTGGGTTGCTAAACGATCACTTACGTGCCTTCAAGCCGGAGAGCATCGCCGTCAACGATTCTCTGCAGTTTCCTGCCGCAGATGGCCTCACAGCGTCAAATGCTCGCTGGCTTCGTGACTATTTGGTCCCTGAATTTTCAAGCCGGTTGATTTCGTCGCGACCTTTAGTTGAGAGTTTTCTCGCCGAGCAAATCTTTTCTGAGGCGCCGTTGTTCGCGGAGTCCGTACGCCTGACGGTTGCTATTCTCGATGAAGTACTGAGTGATCAGGTGGTGGTTGCGTCTGGTACGTCTCTGCTCGACCTTGACTGGGCCTTTCGTGAGAGGGCTGCACAGCTCGACGTCGAAGTTGCTTATCCGCCTCGCACCGCCGTTTATCGACCGAGCAGTACTCTTGAGGCCGAGCATCGCATGCAGCTCGACCTGAAGCTGCAGCCAGGGGATCTTGTATTTCTTTCGTCTGGCATCCGTTATCTGGGTTACACGAACCGGGTTGGGCGCTGGGCTTACCTGCTGCCCACGGGAGAGTCGACCGCCCCCGATTGGGTCAATGAGGCGCTTTCGCGTTTGGCTGACGTTGCCGAACGAACTGCCGAGCTTATTAAGGTAGGACAAGGGGCAACCGAGGTTCTTGAAGCTACGCGTTCCGCTATGGTTGGGTTGGTTCATTCGTCCACGGTTATCGACCGTGTTGGGCGGTTGCAAGAAGGCACTGTTGAGCTTGAATCGGTCGTTGCGCCGCTGAGAGGTTGGGATAGTGCCTATCGGCTCGGGGCCAACACCGGTTTGGCGATCACCCTCTTGACCACCATGCAACCGCCGCTCGGGCCGAGTGCCCCGCCATTGTTACTACTGCTGCTGGATACGGTCCTGGTGACCGCCGCCGGTACCGATTTCGTGATTCCCTTGCAGCGTACGCCGCTGCTGATTGATTGATGGAGGACGAACGTGCGTGTGAAAGAGGTTGAGGATGGTTTTGTCCTTAGGCTCGAACAGGGCGATGAACTGATCGCGTCACTTGCTGAGTTTATGAAGGAACGTGACATCGGTTCGGGTGCGGTTACTGGATTAGGGGCCGTTAATCGAGCCTGTCTTGGTTGCTACCTGCTTGAGGAACAAGATTATTCGGCACGTGAGTTTGAGGGTGACATGGAGGTCGTTGGGCTGACGGGCACGCTCAGTTGGTATGACGGCGAGCCGTTCCCTCATGTGCACCTGATGCTGACTGATCGGGATTTTCAGGCTACCGGTGGGCATTGCTTCGAGGCCCACGTATCGGCGACGATAGAACTCATCGTTCGAACCTACGAGGCTCGCATCGAGCGGGGCAGGGATGAGGCAATCGGACTCCACCTGATGGAATTCTAGGAACCTTGGCCGTCCGGTTTGCATTGCGGTGTCTTCGCAGACCTTGGTAAGACAAATCTTCCTTCATACCTGTCAACTAACTGAAGGAATATGCTCCGTTCGCCCAACGGGGTCGTTGCCAGAATAAGAGTGCCTTCAATAACTCGAAAGGATGATCTTTGAGAGTTCCGCTACTCTCTGGTCGATTTCCCATTGCTGAGACTTGTGACCATTAATCATTACGCAGAAGGCCACCGTTCTTCCGGATTCGGTATGGGCATATCCGGACAACGTGTTGACACCGCGGATATGTCCTGACTTCAGGCGCAGTTCGCCTACCAACGGCGGGTCTCGAAACGGTCGTGGGTTGAAACCATCCATACCGCTAATCTTCATTGAAGCGACGAACTCAGGGCCAAAGTGAAAGTTGGATTGGGCGTTCTGGAGGAGTTCGACGACCTGACGTGGCGAGACGCGATTCAGGTTGGAGAGCCCCGAACCATCAGCTTGGACATAGTCGGTCAGCGATGTGCCGAGCGCTTCGTTGCGAAACTGAGCGACGACGGCTAGGCCCTTTGACGCAGTCCCAGGGTGGCCGTATTCAGCAGCCCCAAGGGTTTTGAGGATTGTTTCCGCCATTACGTTGTTGCTGTACTTGTTGACGTCCAGGACCAAACGTCCAAGAGGCTCGGAGTGAATCGTGTACAGAAGCTGGAGTGGGCCGGGCAGCCCGCTCCGTGAGTTGTCCGGATGGATCCCCTCGGAGAGCATCAGGGTGGTGAGTTCATCGATCGTGGGTCTGCGCACCTCACCACTGATCTTGACTCCGGCTAAATCGAGCAGCGCGTGGAGGCGTTCCCCGAAATAGAGTGCTGGGTCTTCAACTGCGACCCATTCATCGCCCTTGCGGTAGGCGGAATAGTTAGCCATTAAGGCGCCAATCGGGGCGTGGTAGGCCTCCTGGACTTGCACACCGCCAGGCCAACTCTGCCCGAACCGTTCCTTGTCGAAGTAGCGGTCATCAACCACCAGGTCGCCATTGATTAGAGTAATGCCGTGGGCGTGGATGGCTCGGGCAGCGACCCACAATTGCTCCTCGACAATATCGGGGGCACCACGACCAAGCGCCCAAAGATTTCCGGCGATAGTTTCATCGTCTGTGCCAAGCCGATCGCCTGTGTAGGCCAAGGGCGTTTGCCAAACGAACGCTGGCCCCAAGCGCCAAAGGGCAGCAGCAACAGTGAATAGCTTGTTTACTGATGCCGGGATGAACGGCTCATCTGCGATGTAGTCAATTAGCACCTCGCTGCTTTCCAGATCGACAGCCAAGATGCCGATCGTCGCCTCTTCTAGCGTCGGATGCGTGATGACTGCCGCAATTTCGCTGCTTGGACTTGGAGCTGGTTCCCCGTTCTGGGCCGTTACCAAGGTTGGCAGAGCAAGTAGGCATAGCAATGCCGCGAACAAGGCTCTCCTGTGAGTGCGCAGGAGATTCACCATCAATCAAGGTCGAAGATTCGGGGTGGTGGAATGTCGCTCTTGTCAGCCCGCTTGAGTGCTTCTTCGAACTTTTTTTCCAAGATATCGTCAGCTCGATTTTCGCGGTCCATGCCCTCTTTAAACATGGCTTCGGCTGCCACTTGCTTTGCCTCGCCGGCACTCAATGCTTGGTCCCAGCTGGCCGCGACTTTCTTTGGGCGTTCCTCGTGCAGAATGTCGCCGTTGATCCGATCAACAACAAGCTTCGTTGAGCAACACGGGCATTTCATCTCCAACGGTTCGTTTGGGGTAGATGTGTCAGACATGGGCTGCTCTCCGCATTATCAGTGACCAAAGTTAACGGTAGCTTTGCCATTGGTCGCATACAACCACTAGCCTGATATCCTCGTAATCTATGCTCTGGCTCTCGTTTCGTATTGGAGCGGTTGTTCTCGGTTTGATGCTGATCCTTCTGGGAATTGTCGGCCTGTTTCTGCCGTTCTTACAAGGATTCTTGCTTATCGCCCTCGGATTGTCTGTGTTGTCCCTGGTGTCTCCTGGTGTCGGCCGGTTGGGTGAAGCGCCTTAAGGAACGTGGGCGGGATATGTGGGAGCGTTATAGAGGCTAGAATTCGTGTTCGACCAGACTCGTCGAAGCTGGTGTTCGATGGATGTGGAAACCAGAATTGTGTCGCTGATCCCGTCCAGCACTGAAATGGTGTGCATGCTGGGCTTGGAAAATCAGCTTGTTGGAAGGTCGCACGAGTGTGACTATCCGGCCACGGTAAGTTCCCTGCCCGTATGTACCGAACCTAAATTCTTGGACGGTACTAGTTACCAAATTGACGAACGCATCAAAGCGATCCTGCAGGAGGGGTTGTCGGTGTATCGGGTGGACGCAGCCTTGCTGAAACAGCTGGCGCCAGACGTAATCATCACCCAAACACAGTGTGACGTCTGTGCTGTTAGTCTCGTCGACGTCGAGGGCGCTGTTTGTGCCACCCTCGGTTCTCAACCCAGGATCGTCACGCTTAAGCCTAATGTCCTCGATGATATCTTCGCTGACATCGAACGAGTCGCTGACGCTCTTGGTGTTCGGGAGCGTGGCGTTGATATCACAACGGCATTGCGTCGGAGAATGGCTGACATCGAACGGCGCGCGGCTACCGCAGGAGAGAGGCCGACGGTTGCTTGTATCGAGTGGATCGAGCCGTTGATGGCCGCAGGCAACTGGATGCCGGAACTCGTTGATAAGGCAGGGGGTATCAGTGTCGTCGGATCGGCTGGAGAACATGCACCATGGCTCGACTGGGGGGATCTCGCCACTCTTGACCCAGACGTGATCATTGTCTTGCCGTGCGGTTTCAACATTGAGCGTACGCGTCGCGAGATTAAATCTTTAACGACGAAGCTGGAATGGTTGAAACTGCGGGCGGTGAGGGGGAGACGTGTCTACCTTGCTGATGGCAACCAGTTTTTTAATCGGCCAGGGCCGCGGGTCGTTGAAGCCCTGGAGATCATGGCGGAGATGCTGCATCCTGGTCTCTTCAAGGTTGTTCACGAGGGGATCGGCTGGCAACTACTGTTCGAGGAGGAAGAGTGAATATCCGTGAGATGACGCCTGTCGATGTGGCCGCCCGGCTTGAGTCGGAGAACAAGGCCGTGTATTTAGATGTTCGCGCAGAACACGAGTTTGAGCAGGGCCATCCCGAGGGGGCGTTGAACATTCCGATCTTCCACTACGACCCGGCCACCGGGCAGCCGGAGCCTAACCACCAGTTCCTAGCCGTTGTTCTTGGCACCATTGATCAAGACACTTCGATCTATGTTGGGTGCGCCTCAGGACAAAGGTCATTTCAGGCCGCGACGCTTATGCAATCGGCTGGTTATGAGCGCATCGCCAACGTAGATGGTGGCTTCTCCGGCAAGCATGACCCTTCTGGTGCCATTGTTCAGCCGGGTTGGGTCGACTGTGGATTGCCCGTTTCGGATGGTGATGGCGGCGACCGTTCCTACAGCGATCTCCTGGAGATTGCGGCGGAGGCTCAGGAAGAAGAATAGCCTGGCAAAACCGCCGTGTTGCTTTGGGCTGCCTGCACTATCCTGGATGCAACGATCTCTTTCGCTATGTTGAACAGGATAGGCCACGTAATAGGGTGGAGTGTTGGTTGGTGCCTTGTTCCATTAGTTAGCACTAGGTGCCACGGCAGAAACCGACCCACTCTCGTTGTTCCAACATAAATCGACTGACTTGGCGCAAAAGGCCAAAGCCCGATTCTCGGCCCAGTAGAGGTCTGGCTCGCTGTCGAGTTTCATCGTGCTGTAGAAGCCGACGTGGCCACCCTGTTTTGGTGATAACAAACAAACAAAATCGTTACCCTGTACAGCGGGAGTTTGAAACGACTCAAAAGGGATGAACGGATCGTCTTGGGCTTGTACTAGTAGCGTGGGGACCCGAATCTTCTCAAGGACTTTTAGCGAGCTGTTGATCGTGTAGTAATTCTCGGCGTCAGTGAAACCGCCGAGGGGAACAACCACGGCGTTGTCCCAATCCCTAATGCCTTGGATGTTTTCGACATCGATGGCATGGAACAAATCCGGTCGTTGTTGTCGAGCGTTGAGATAGCGGTTTTTCAGCCGTTTCAGGAAGTACCTGCGGTAGATCCAATTTTCACGACGCTCGTCGATCGCGGTACAAGCACTGCCTAGATCAATCGGGACCGAGATGGTAGCTGCAGCACGAAGATCCTTGGGAAGGATTTCACCGTACTCTCCCAGAGCTTTCAAGGTGATGTTGCCGCCTAGCGAGAAAGCGATCACTGTGATCGCTGCTCCAGGCGCTTGTTCCTCGATGTGCCTTATCGTAGCTCTGAGATCCTCGCTCCGTCCTGCATGGCCGACTGCTAGGCTGGGTGTGTCGTTGGCTTGAGTGTTTCGCAAATCGACACGAACAATGTCGAACCCAAGTGCATAACCCTTAGCCGCGGTCGCCATGACATTGTCGGAATCGGCGCACCCTGCGAGCCCATGTAGCACAATTAGCACGGGCCTTGGGTTGGGTTGCGTTGCGGCACGAGCCGCATTGTGGTGCCCGTTGTCGCTGCTGGTTCGACTAACCTGGCTACTTGGGTCATCATGGTGCTGCGACCAGCGGACGCGCAGTGAATCACCGTCTTCAGACTTGATAATGACGGATTTCGACCAGCTTGCCAGCTGCGCGGAGGCCGGGTCACGTTTGATACGATTCGGCCAGATCGTCTGAAAATGGCGATTCCCGCGCCAGCCCGCGGCGATGAAGGGGGGCTCGGAGGTTGCGGCTTCCCCCTTCCATTGTTCAAACTTGATCATGTCTCCAAGGATAGCCGTTTGAAACTCAACATGGGCGTGCTCGCTGACAAGCCGCCCGAGGAGAATTCGATAATGTCCCAGCGTCCTCGCATCTTCTCAACTTGCAGCATCTTTTTCGTCACAATGGTGACTATCGTCATCATAGGAGTTTTTACAACTCCGGCAAACTCGGTGCAGAGTGGCAGAACGGCAGCTGCCAATGCATTTAGTGGAGAACGTGCCCTCGCGTATACAGCCGACGTGGTTGCTTTTGGACCTCGTGTCTCGGGCAGCGATGCGATCGAACAGACGCGTCAGTACATCGAGACCACGCTGCAAGGGTTCGGATACACCGTGACGAGGGACGAATTTACCGCCACGACTCCACTAGGCTCAGTCCAGATGGCCAATCTGGTCGTTGTGGTTCCGGCAGCTGATGGTGCTCCAGACGGCCCCGCGATTCTGCTAGCCGGGCATTACGACACCAAATATTTTGAGCGGTTCGAGTTCGTTGGTGCCAACGACGCCGGTTCAAGTACAGGGATTCTTCTCGAGATCGGGCGAGTCCTTTCCGAAAACAAGCCGTCGTGGCCTGTCTGGTTGGTCTTTCTTGATGGTGAAGAGGCCTTTGTCGAATGGAATGATACCGATGGTCGCTATGGCAGCAAGTACATGGCTCAGCGTATGCAGGCGGCGGGGGAGCTTGACCAGATCGGCGCGATGATCCTTTTTGACATGATCGGCGACGCGGACCTTTCGTTTCCTAAGGACGGCAATAGCACGGGTTGGTTGAACGACATCGTTTGGCAGACGGCGACGAACATTGGCCACGATGATGTTTTCAACGACGACTTTTCGCATTTCATGGAAGACGACCACTTGCCGTTCATCAGACGCGGCGTCGCAGCGATCGACCTGATCGATTTCAACTACGGTCCAGGGCACCGCAATTGGCACTCGCCGTTTGACACGATAGACAAGCTCGGTCCCGTGGGTTTCCAGGCAGTGGGGGAGACGGCGCTGTCCGCCCTACCAGCGATCGGTGAGCGAATCCTCAAGCGCTAATCAGGTCACAGCAAAACTTTGATAAGCATGGTTCTGGCGGCTGTAGTTAAAGACATGGAAGGTAAAGCTGGGAATTAGGCTTCGCTTTGTTTGCTTCGTGTCGTAATAGTCGTACTTAGACCACCTCGGGGCGTGAAAACCCCTTCAACTTCAGCCCAGTGCGGGTCGCAGGCTGCGACGATATCCCGCAGGATTCGGTTCACTGCGTTCTCGTAGAAAATTCCAAGGTTGCGATAGGCAAGGAAATAGAGCTTCAATGCCTTGAGCTCGAGGCAGCGGGTGTTGGGCGCGTACCGGATGGTTACGGTCCCGTAGTCAGGGAGCCCCGTCTTGGGGCAGATTGAGGTGTACTCGGGATTCTCAATCGTGATGGTGTAGTCATTAAACTGGTTTGGAAAGGTAACAAGTTCGGGGAGTTGCTCGTCGATCCCTGCGTTCGCTTGTTCTTCACCGTAACCTCCGGAGGTGTTCGGTTCGGTGTTCCGCAGGTCGATCTTTTCATCGCCACTCATGCTCTGTGTCCCGAATAGGCGCATCGCGCGGTGCATGTTTCGTGCACGACGATGCATGTCAGTTGGGGGATCTTTGTAACCAGACGCTCCCAAATCCACACTGCGATTATCTCGCTGGTGGGGTTTTCCAGGCCGTCGATATCGTTCAGGTTCCTGTGGTCCAGGGAGGCACAGACCGGAGCGCAAGCCACCTTGATTTCGTCATAATCCATTACCCAGCCGGTTTCGTAATCAACGGCGCCGGTGACATGGACCTCGACCTTCCATGAATGACCGTGTAACCGACGACACTTACTGTACTCTGGTGCATGCGGCAACAGGTGCGAAGCCTCGAACGTGAAGCTTGTGACGAGCTCCAGGTGGGGTGAGGGGTCTCTCGGATCCATCGGCGAACTCTCAGTTTCTCCGGCTCAGACGCCGCGTTCGACGTTTGGCCATAGAATCTTGTGGAGCTGAAGCTGCATGCGGACCGGCAGTTCGTCAGCCAGAATCCATTGAGCTAGCTTCTCGAATTGCAGATCATTCCAAACTGGCGAGAACAGCACGGGGCAGCGGTCAGCGAGATCGTGTTCGCGTACCATTCCCGCCGCCCAATCGTAGTCCTCTTGGGTTCCGATGACGAACTTGACCTCGTCACCAGGCCGCAGTCGATCGAGGTTGCTGAGGTCATTCTGGTTAAGCTCACCAGAAGATGGGCACTTTAGGTCCATGATCGCGTGAGCACCTGTCGGCAAGGCGGATATGTCGAACGAGCCGGAGGTTTCGACAAGAACAGTCTTGCCGCGCTGTAGCAATGCGTTCGCCAACGCCGGTGTTCCAGGTTGGGCCAATGGCTCACCCCCGGTGATTTCAACCAGGTCGATTCCGTACTGGCAGGCTTCATTGACCAGGTCCGTGAGATGCCAGCGGGAGCCTTCGTAAAATGCATATTCAGTGTCGCACCAACGGCATCGAAGGGGACAGCCGGTGGTACGAACGAACACGCAGGGCAAGCCGGCGCGAGTTGATTCGCCTTGAATCGAGACGAAGATCTCCGTGATCGCCAATGAAATCTCGTCAACGGGCTGGGGTGCGATGGTGGTCATGGTTTATGGCCTGAGTGCTACTCGTCGCCTGCATACTCGGTAGGGTCGTCGATTCCGGCTTCCTGGAACCCCTGGCGCCGAAGTATGCAAGCCTCACAGATTCCGCAGGCGCGTCCGTCGGGGGCCGGATCGTAACATGAGTGGGTAAGGCCAAAGTTTACCCCCAGCTCCACGCCCTTGCCGATCGTTTCAGCCTTCGTCAGGTTAATGATCGGAGCGTGGATACGGAAATTGCAAGATCCCTCGATTGATGCCTTGGTGGCTAGGTTAGCGAGCTTTTCGAATGCCACGAGGTATTCGGGGCGGCAGTCAGGGTAGCCACTATAATCACGGGCGTTGGCGCCGATGTAAATGTCATTGATTTCTAAGACTTCGGCCCATGCGAGGGCTAGTGAAAGTAAAATGGTGTTGCGTGCTGGTACGTATGTAACCGGAATGCTGAGTCCAATCTCGCTGGTCGGTACCAGGCGGGGCACCGGAATCGAATCAGTGAGAGCGGAACCACCGAACGACCGCAAATCGACCTCGATAACACGGTGCGCGGTGGCGCCGAGGTCGAGAGCCGTGCGGCGAGCAGCAGCGAGCTCGGCGTGGTGGCGTTGTCCGTAGTCCATCGTTAGGGCGTAACAGTCGAGCCCTTCCGCTATAGCGATGGCCAGCACGGTCGCTGAGTCTAGGCCACCCGAAAGCAATACAACGCCACCCCGGCGCTCATCAAGCCGCATGGCGCCCGGTTCCGTTTCACCAAGGCTTGGCAAGGTTTTTTCGAAGGCGGCGTTGCTCGCCTGACGATTGTGGATTTTATCTTCGCTGAAGTCCATGGCTCCCTAATACTAAGCGTTTCACAAGCGCATTAGGCAGCGACAATTCAGTTTTTATGTTTGGTAAATATTGAATATTCATATCTCCATTCTTATTTTCTTTAACTCTTCAAGCTCGGCCAATGCCTGCAGGTGCATTGGTTCGATTGCTTCCGGTAAAGCCTTATCGATACCCGGGGCATCCTGCAAGAATGCCGCCAGAGTTACATACTCCGAAAGTGTGTGTTCCGCGACAAGCTCAGCGGCTTGATACATCAACCTCAGGCTTAGATGAGCGAGGATCAATCCGCCCAAACGCGCCGCCTTGAAGCCTAAACCCGAAGTCCCGTAAGGTTCGCTACCTGCCTCGCGGATCATAGACTCGAGCCTGAGAGCACGAGACTCTGAATTATCACTGTGCTCGCGCAAGATTTGTCCTGTCCGGCCAGGCTTTCGAGCGAATCCCTCGCGCAGTGCCCAGCACCAGCGTTCTACGGATAAAGCGCGCTGGAGCCGGCGGGTAACCCATTGGCGGCTCAGCGAAGGTTCGTCGAGCATGCCTACGGCTCCAGGTCGCGAAGTTTGGGACTTTGGAGCATTTTGCACGGCGTGACCATACAACGGCCTTAAGGAATTTCCGATCACGATGGGAAAAACATTGGAGGGTTTCCTCCGCCTTTGCAGTGTGCAATGAGTCTGACGGGATCGCGTTAGCCCAGCTTTCGGTGCCTCGTGATTGTGGTTTTAAGACATTCCCCGCACAAGGTGGAAAACATAGAGAGCCGTTGTATGGAGGCGACGGTATGTTTCGGGACGCCTTTTTCTTAATGCTGCCAATATAAATATTTGTGGCCAGGAGAGTTGAATATGTCGCAACTTCCGGTCGAGATACTCTCCGAGGAAGAAGTTCAGCGTCTGATTGCTCACCCCGGTGCCGCTGACATTTTCGGGCTGCGAGACGCGGCTATTTTGTCAATGTTGTACTACGCTGCTGCGACGGCTGCTGAGGTCACTACACTCAACATCGCTGATATCGACTGGAACGACGGTATTCTCCGATTGCGGCCCGACTTGGGGCGGCCCCGGCAGGTTCTGATTGAGGAACCTCTTGCTGCCATGCTCAATCACTATCTTGAAGAATCCCGTAAGCCATTGCTTGCTCACGGTGGTGGTATAGATGCTGGGGTTCTCCGTGCGGTTTTCGTCACAAACAAGGGGCACAGAGTGGGTGTGCAGGACATCCGCCAGATCCTTGGGGCCCACGGGAAGGGTGCGGGTGTTGAAGCGAGTGTCAACTACAATACCCTGCGGTTGTCACGAGCTTGGCACCTGCGCGAAGCCGGTGAATCACCCGAGAAGATTCAGCGTATGCTCGGGGCGTCGGGCCGCTCGGGACGTCGCCTAGTTTGACATTCTGTGTTAACGGCCCCGCCAAATTTTCCATCGATCGACCACAGCAGCACCGCGCACGACATGGTATTCGTCGAAACAAGCGACCGTTAGGCAGGAATGGTTAGGCATGACCCGCAGGCGAGTGCCGATTGCCATTGGTTGGTTTACGATGCCGTGTTCCTGGCTTACGGAAGCCAGCTGGAGATTTTGGTGGAGATGGCCTGGTCGCTCTTCGTCGTAGATCGGACCCATGCCCGTTCCTCGCCTCGGCCCGGCGTCCACTGACATAGCTAGTGCCCCTGCATCCACTACGCTGTGATCGGGCATTTTTGAGACGACGCTAGTAAGCACTGACACAGCAACATCTGAAGTTTCACACGAGCCGAGAACGCACTGAGCGTAGTCATAAAAGGCGTAGTTGCCCGGGCGCGCCTCGCTGACACCGTCGAGTGTTTCGACCACCGACATCGCCGGCGTTGATCCGACACTCACATCTGGAACATCTACGTCCACGGCGCGGATTCGAGAGGCCACGTCGACCATCACACTGCGTTCTTGCTCGGCCACGAGGCGCATCGCGTTCTGGTCGGCAGCGTGGTACGCATGACCTGAATGCGTCAGGATGCCAGCGAATTCTATGCCTGCCGTTGCAGCGACATCGCATGCCAAACAGATGAGATCTTCGGAATCAGGCGCCATGCCGGCTCGGTGGTAGCCGCAGTCAACCTTCAACCACACGCGGAGGCTTTTAGAATTGTTGTGCTGCGTTACCAGCGCCTTAAGGGCTGCACGGGAGTCAATAACCAAACCAAGTTTGATTCGACTGGCGAGACCTAACGCCTCGTCGACTCGGTTCAAGATGACAGGGAAGGCCCACGTGATGTCGTCGAAACCGTGATCAGCGAAAATCTTCGCCTCGCATAGCGTAGAGACCGTTATCCCCGTAGCCCCATTTTTTCGCTGTAGATCAGCGACCTGCAAGCATTTGTGGGTCTTGGCATGTGGTCTGAGACGGACCCCGAGTGCATTGGCTCTCTCCGCCATGCGGGCAAGATTGCGCTCCAGGACGTCTAGGTCCAGAAGCAGGGCGGGGGTCGAGAGTTGCTCGATCGAACTCAACGGGCCGCAAGTGCCTTGGGGTCCATCACCTCTTCGATCAGCGTGTCGAGCCAGACTCCCTGGTCAAAGTATTTCTCTTTCCAGCTCGGGTTGAGCGCGTCGAGGAGTTCTGCAAGTCCGTGACCGATACCGTAAAAGCTAATCGGGTTTCCGCCGTCGATCCCCGAGGCAGTCCTCATGAGCCAGTAGTTGGTCCGGGTTACCTCTTCCCAGAGTCGGCCGTAACTCATGCTGCCCTGAAGGGCAGCCAATCCAGGTTGTTGGTAGAAGCGGCCGTTGTCCTCGAAATCCGCTGCTAGCAAGGAGACGTGCACCTGAGTGTACCTAGCGACACCCTCTTTCCAAGTTTGGTAGCGAAAATAGTTATAAGCGTCGTCTCCGTACTTCAACGAGATGATGGTTTTAAGGTTTTGCAGAGCCGCCCAGGATGTCTCGGCGACGAACGTGCGTTGCACGGCACGTGGCAAGGTGCGTGATCGGCTCCAGAAATCGTACAACGACGAACCGAGTAGGTGGATAGCGTAACCGACATCACGATCACCGTAGGCGAACGGATAATCGAGCTGCAGGGACGGGTAGACACCTTGGCCGAGCTCCAAATCAGCTACTTTGATTTCCTCCTCGCGTGTCATCTGTAGGACGTGAAACCATTCGTGAGCCAGAGTTACCGCCCACTCATTGGGGCTCTCTTCCGATGGGCGCCAGGCGCCAACCACAGCGGAGGGGAGCCCGGCCACGGGGAAAGCGGCCCGCAAGGCCTGCGGTAAAGTACGGCCACGGTGATAGATTGGCTGACCAAGAAAAGTCTGCTCTGTGAGCTCGAAGCCGCCAGACTCCTTCCAGTTACGCGGTGCGTTCAGGAGGTATTCGTAGTCATCTTCGATGATAACCACGGTCATTGGACTGCGGGTCCATCCAGGCCACACCTCGTTGCCGACGGTGTTGACCAACTGGAAGGCTTCGCGGAGCACGACCAGTTGTGATTGAGGCAGCCCGGCTTCTTCTTGTGTTGGCGAAGCCTCGGCTCCTTTGACTGCCGATGTTGCCAGAGAGAGCACTAGCACAGAAGACAAGCAGACGAGCCCGATCAAGCGCACTAACGTTGTGGAGGGAGCGTGGTTGATGCGCGGGGAGAGGTCGTTGGTATACGGTGAGAAAGTTCTTCGCATAAGATTTTGGCTTCGGCTGAAAACTCTACCAGGCTTCCAGCGCGGGCCTTAGAGGCTCGCGCGACGTGTCGAAGCCCTGATTAAACCGCAAACTGTTCCCAATTTCACATTATCAATTGCCTCGCTCGGTAAGTTGGCACATATTTCATGGCTTCCAAGATCGACAACTTCCGCCATTACGTCGACTTGATCGACGACTGGAACGCCTTCGCGGATGCTTGTAAGCGGCCTCTCCCCGTAGTGATTTGGGTGAACCCGCTGCGCCGCGAGGTGCTTGGGCGCCTCAATCACGCTGATGGCCTGCCTTTCTCGATAGAGGAAGATCAGACAGGTGGAGGCTTTCTGGTGGCACGGCTAAGAGCCCGAGGTTACGAATGCGAGGAAGTAAGTTGGTATCCGGGAGCCTACAAATTCCTCGATTTTCCTAAGCCGGGACGTACGCTTGAACACTTGCTTGGCATCTATCACGTTCAGGAGGAGGTTTCGTTGATCCCTAGCGTGGTCCTAGCACCCCGTCCAGGGGAACTGATTCTCGATATGTGTGCCGCGCCCGGGGGCAAGACGGCCCAAATTTCTGTCGCCATGGCTTCAGAAGGAACGGTCGTTGCTAACGATGTCCGCATCGATAGGCTGAGGGCATTGCGCAGCAACTGCGAACGTCTCGGTTTACTCAATGTGGTGATGACAGCGCATGATGGAACCAGATATCCGCTAGATGATGGTCCGTTTGACGCAATCCTGCTCGATGTTCCCTGTTCCTGCGAGGGCAATATCCGCCGGGGCATTGGCGCCGACTACGAGCCGCAGGGGACGTTTCTAACTGGGCGTTCGGGCCTCCAGGCAACTTTGTTGGGACGTGCCTGGAAGATGCTGGCGCCTGGAGGCAGACTCGTCTACTCGACCTGCACCTTCGCGCCGGAGGAGAATGAGATGGTTCTTGACTACAGCCTGCGCGATGACGCTCACATTCAGCCGATCCACATCTCGGGCTTAACCGCCTCTCCTGGAGTCACCACATGGCTTGGAAGGGAGCTGCGGCCGGATTGTGCCAACGTGTCGAGGTTCTGGCCACATTCGAATGACACTGGTGGTTTTACCGTCGCGCTGGTCCGGAAGGACGTGGCGAATTGAAGCACGTGCCATTCATTGAGATCGACGGTGAGCCCTACGCTCGATGGTGGCGTGATCGCTTCGATCCAGTGAACGACCCTTTCTTGAGAATGCGCTTCTACCAACGCGGGCGTGCCAAGATCTGGGTGGGGACGGCGGGGATCGCTAACCTCAGGAGCACACGCACGGATGCCGTTGGTATCCATCTGTTGCGTATTGGTGGGCGCTTCTGGAAGCCAACTTCGGCGGGGATCGTGGCATTTGGCGGAAGCGCCCGGGCAAGCGTCATTGATTTGGATCGTCACGAGACCGTGAAGTTTCTCGCGGGAGAGGATGTCCGCCTAGCCAAAGACGACGTCCGACGCGAAGTGCTACCTCGTGGTTTTATTGCCGTCCGTTATCATTGCGTCGCCATAGGCTGCGCCGAGTGGCATGGTGGAGAGGTTGTGACATCGTTGATTCCTAAGAATCGGCGAATCACGAAAATTGACCTCTAGCTCATGGTCGTCATATCGCGAATGCTGGCCGCAAACTTTAGGTGAACTCTATACAATCGATGTACTTATATCGCCATCTCATGCTGGCGAGAGAGGAGCTTGAGTTTGAGCGATAGGCCTGATTTGCATCTTTTTACTCCGGGACCGACAGGCAGTACTCCGGAGGTCATTGAGGCTACAGGCCGACCGATGGTCCCCCACTATGGTGAGCGCTTTCTTACCGTTTACAACCGCTGCATCGATCTCTTCAAGGTCGTATTCCAGACTGGAAACGACCTATTCTTGATAATCGGCCCGGGAACCGCAGCCCTCGATGCATCTCTCTCCAGTGCTCTCCCAGATGGTGCCCGCGTTCTCGTACCCGGTGGTGGATGGTTTGGCCGCCGTATGGCCGAGATGTGTCGTGCTCACCGGGCCGATGTGGACTTTGTGGAATTTCCTCTTGATGAGGCAATTGATCCCGAAGTCGTTCGCCGCCGTCTTGAGACCGCCGACGTACCCTACGACGCCGTTGCTTGGGTACATCACGAAACCTCAACCGGCGTCCTTAATCCGATGGAGCCGGTTGCGAAGGCGGCGAAAGAGCAAGGTGCCCTGACGATTGTCGATGCGGTTGCTTCGTTGGGCGGTGTCGACTTACCGGTTGATGCCTGGGGCATTGATTTGTGTGTCAGCGTCACCAACAAATGCCTTGCCGCGCCGCCCGGAATTTCAGCTGTTTCGGTGAGTTCGGCGGCCTGGGAGGCGATTGATTCCAATCCCTCTAGTCGCAGTTGGTACCTCGATTTGCGCACCTGGCGTAGCTACCGTGAGGAATGGGCTGGCTGGCACCCATTTCCGAGCACTGTTCCCTCGAACATTATTGAGGCTGCCACCACGAGCATCGAACAGATACTCGAAGAGGGTTTGGACGTGCGCATCCGCCGCACTGCGGAAGCTGCAACTGCGGTGCGCAGTGGTCTCAGCCGGCTCGGTTTCGAGATGTTTACTCCGGACGATATTGCCTCTCCGGTGACGACTACGGCTTACGCGCATCCGGAGCTTCCGGCCGCGGACATGCAGCGCTTTCTGATGGAGCGTTCGATCTTTATATCCGGGGGGCTTGCGGACCTCGCGGGACGAATTTTTCGAATCGGACACATGGGTCGCTCGATCGAGCGGAGCGAAGTAGAACTCTTGCTCAGAGCGATCGAGGATGCGTTGCGTGACGCGGGTATATCAGTGTCTGATGGAAGCAGTCTGGAAAGTATCTGGGTCTAAGTGTTTTCTGGGTCGCTGTCGTTGATGTAATCGCCTACCCAAGTCTCTTGGCTACAATAAATATCTGAGCTTCAAGAGCGACCTAGCTAGCGACGATTTCCCAGCCCCAGGTGTAAGTGTACCCATCAACCGACCGCGAATCGTCTCGATTCATTTGCCCTTCCACACGAAAGGTGCCGGAAGCGGCGGGCGAAATGCGTTCAGTTGAGCGGTCGGTTTTGACCACGCCGCCGTTTTCGTCGAGGAACTCGAACGTGACCGTAATGTCTAGCGTTTGAGTTGTGTCATTGCGAAGCTGCACCACCCAATAGTATTCCCCCGGCACCTCTCGCGACGCCGCTGTTGTCCACGCCATATCATGAGCTTCCTCCATCTCAACGATTGCACCTTCGAGCTGTGGCTCTGCCGGTGCGGCGGGTTGCTCGGGTTCCAGCAGGGGCTCTGGCTCAGGAGAGGTTTCTGAGACTGTAGTGGGTTCCTCGGCGGGTTCTTCCGCCGCGCCGCCGCAGGCGACGGTCAACGCAATGATGGTAGTCAAGGCAAGAGACCAGACCAAACGATTTCGGGTGTGCATCCTTCGAGTTCTCCTTACGACTTGTTTCGGAGGCCGCGCCCATATGGAATCATGACTTGGCGAGCCCGTTGTCTATCCTGAATCGATAATACGACAAAATCAAGGCTTATTGGATACGCACTGAGCGGCGCGCGTCAACCCTGGTGTCGAATTTCCAGCTTGTTACGATTGCTACAAGTTTCGCATTCAACTTTCCAAAACGATAAAGTTTCCGTTTCGACTATACGGTACTAAGCATACCACCGTCGTTTACACAGAATCTCCTCGGCCAGCGATTGTTTGAGGCTTCCGCTCCTTCTAACTACCACCAGGTACCAATGTCGGATAGAACTGTTAACCCTGCATCCATAAGCGACGATTTCCTTCAACAGGCGGATCTTTGGAGTGCCTCCAATTATGCGCCGTTGCCCGTGGTTATCACGCGTGCTGAGGGTGTCTGGGTATGGGATGTCGAGGGCAATAAGTATCTTGACTGCTTGTCGGCTTATTCGGCGGTCAACCAAGGACATTGTCATCCTCGAATTGTCGAGACCATGAGGCAGCAGGCCGGTCGCTGTACGCTTACATCGCGTGCCTTCCAGAACGACCAGATGGGGCCGTTTCTTGAGAAGCTGTGCAATCTCGTTGGCTATGACAAGGCTTTGCCAATGAACACAGGGGCCGAGGCGGTTGAAACTGCCATCAAGACGGTGCGCAAGTGGGGATACAAAGTAAAAGGAGTCGCCGAAAATGCGGCGGAGGTAATCGTTTGCTCGGATAATTTCCACGGCCGAACGACGACAATCGTTGGTTTCTCCACAGAAGAACAGTACAAGGACGGCTTTGGTCCGTTTACGCCCGGATTCAAGGTGGTTAGGTATGGCGACCTTTCCGCACTTGAGGCGGCTATTAACGATAACTCTGTTGGTTTCCTCGTAGAACCGATTCAGGGGGAAGGTGGTGTCATTGTGCCACCCGACGGCTACCTTTCAGAGGCAGCCCAACTGTGCGCTGGCAACAACGTCGCGTTCATCGCCGATGAAATCCAGACTGGTCTTGGCCGAACCGGTAGATTGCTTTGTTCCGATTGGGACAAGATCCGTCCTGACGTTCTGATTCTCGGTAAGGCTCTTGGCGGTGGTGTCTACCCGGTGTCCGCGGTGTGTGCCGATGATGGGTTCATGGAAGTCTATAAACCCGGCGACCACGGCTCGACATTCGGTGGGAACCCGCTTGGCGCTGCAGTTGCGATGACCGCTCTCGACGTCATTGTCGACGAGAACTTGGCGGGGAAAGCGGAGGAGATTGGTGACTGGTTCATGAACGAACTGCGCGCTATAGACTCCCCACATGTCGTAGAAGTTCGAGGCAAGGGATTGCTCATTGGCGTGGTGATCTCTGATGAGTCCGGTCCGGCAAACCCTTTCTGCAAGGCGTTGAAAAAGCGGGGCATCCTTGCGAAGGAAACCCACGAGCAGGTGATCCGATTCGCACCACCTCTAGTGATCACCCGTGAAACGCTCAAGAGTGTCTTGCCGGACATCTCTTCGGTTCTGCGTGGCGAGGGTTTAGCTGCCTCTTAGTCAAAGTTTTGAGAATCGCTCCAGCGGATTTCGAGCTTGGGCCTGTAGCCAGGAGGAGTCTGAATGAGCGACCTCGGTTGGTTCGCGTCTTTCGCCGTCGTCGCCTTGATCATGATCGTCGTGTCTGGGTGGATAGCATGGTTTTCGCGCCGTTCTATGAAGGCACATAAAAACCAGATCGAAGACATGGTTCTCGAGATGCGCGAGATTATTGACGAAGGTGACCGAGAGCTGCCGCCGGAGAGCTAACAAGCTGGAGTGGAGCTGTCAGGGTTTTGGTTGTCTGGCCAAGGAAACTGGTCCGAACAGGTTACTTACTCATGATCACTGGGTATCAGAAGGGTTCCGGAATGAGCCCCTGTGTAAACAGCATCCCGAGAAGCCCAGCGATCAATAGGTAAACGATCATCGGAATTAGCGTGATGCGAATTAAGGCACCTTCCTTGCCAACCAGACCGACGGTTGCGCTTGCCGCCACCACATTGTGCACTGTGATCATGTTGCCGGCTGCACCGCCTACCGCTTGCAGGGCAAGAACCATCACGACCGGCAATCCAGCTGCGGCGGCGACGCTGAACTGAAAGACTCCAAACATTAGGTCGCTGACCGTATTGCTCCCCGCCACGAAGGCCCCCATTGCGCCGACGACTGGGGCAAAGAACGGCCAGGCATCACCGACGGTGCTGGCGAGCTGGTTCGCGAGGTAAATGGGCATGCTTTCAAGCCCGGACTTGTTGAGGCCAGAGTCGATAAACACCCTTACCAGCGCGACGGCGAACAACAGTGCCATCGCTGGTTTAGCAAGAGTCGAGGCAGCGTCCCCCCAAGCGCGGGCTGTTGCTGCCATCGGTTTTCTGTGTAGCCACGGTGTGATCAACGCGGCCAGTGCCAGGACCGTACCGGGAAGGTAGAGTGGCTGGACCCCCTGGGACAACTCGGTCGCAAGGATGCTCTCCCAAGTTAGTTCCACCGATTGGAGCCAACCGCGCAGCGGCAGGACGTAAAGCCTAGTTATGACAAGGATGCTGGCTGCCACGATATAGGGTGACCAGGCACGCAGGAGCCCGATCTCACCATGAACGGGGCCGGGAAGCTCCCCAATGCTTGACCTTGACTCATTTGTTTCTCTAGGGGTGGTTGTTTCCGCACTGGTCCACGTCGGTTCCCAGTTCTCGACTGGAGCAAAAGTCCACACTGGTTCTCCGCTGAGCAAGAAGCCCCGCCGGGCTGCTGGTACGACGATCGCTAGCGCCACAAGGCTGCCAAGAAGGCTCGGGAATTCTGGTCCAAGCAGCCAGGCGACCGCGAGGTACGGCACAACGAAGGCGACCCCGGCAAAGAGTGCGAAAGGCCAGATCGATAACGCCGTCCGGGCAGAGCGGTCACGCCCGAACATACGGCCGAGAACGGCCAGCAGCATAAAGGGCACCAGTAACCCACAGATCGCATGGACGGTAGCGGCTCGCGCCCCGATACCAGCGATGAACGCATTGTAGGCAGCATCCCCATCGCCAACGACCGCCAACACCGAAGGCACGTTGAGTGCTTCTCCCATACCGATGATTATCGGTGTGCCAACGGCGCCGAACGTTACAGCTGTGCTCTGGATAATCAGGGCCGAGGCGCAAGCCGCCAGCGGCGGAAACCCCAACGCGACGAGCAATGGGCCCGCGATGGCGGCGGGAGTGCCAAATCCTGCCGCCCCCTCCATGAACGACCCGAATAACCAGGCGACGATCAAAGCTTGCACTCGGGCGTCTGGCGAGATGTCATGGAAGCCGGTCCGGATGACCGCCATGCCACCCGTTTCCCTCAGTGTGTATAGCAGTGCTAATGCAGGGAGAATGATCCACAACACTGTCAATGCGATCATCCCACCTCTCAAGGATGCCGCCATGACAACGATCGGGTCCATCTCCCATGCTGCGATTCCAGCCGCGACGACGACAACGTAAGCCAACGGCATCGCCCGTGTGGCTGGCCACCGACAGAGGACCAGAAGGGCGAACACCGCCAGTAAGGGTGCGAGCGCGGCAATAGTAAGCATCATCGTGGCTAGAACATATCACCCGATCGCGCAAAGTCTCACCTTGCTCCTGCGAACGCTATACTCATTGAATGGCTTGGACCGATGATTTTTCAAATGAGCTTGGTCGTCAGGTGCGCGGCCTCGTAGCCACCGATGAGATGACACGGTCGTTGTACAGCACCGACGCCAGTATTTATCAGTCGACGCCACTCGGAGTGGTTGTACCGGCCGACGACGATGATGTTCGTGCAACGGTTGAATTCGCGGCTCAATATGGGTTGCCTTTCCTTCCGCGGGGCGGTGGCACCAGCCTAGAGGGACAGACGGTCAACGAAGCGGTGGTTCTCGACTTGTCGGCAGGCATTAACAAGATTCTTGAGGTCAACCCCGAAGAACTCTGGGCTCGGGTCCAGCCGGGTGTTGTCCAAGAAAGCCTACGCGGCCACGTAGCCCAGTGGGGGCTAGATTTTGGGCCTGACACAGCAACCTCGGCGCGGGCCACTCTTGGCGGCATGATGGGGAATAACTCGGCAGGTTCCCACTCGATTGTCTACGGCAAGACCATTGACCATGTTCACGAGGTTCGCTGTCTACTTGCCGATGGGACTGAGACGGTGTTTGGGGAAATCGACGCCGCTGGATTGCAGGCGAAGCAGAAGCTTGATGGCATCGAGGGGCGTATCTATCGAACACTAGCAGCGGTTCTTGAGCGTTCCGGCGATGCGATCCGGGCTCGTTACCCGAAGGTTATGCGCCATGTATGTGGCTACAGCCTCGATTACTTTCTGCGTGGCAAACCGTTGAATATGGCTCATCTAATTGTCGGTTCGGAGGGGACGCTGGCGACCATCCTTGAGGCCAAGGTGGGTCTCGTGCATCGGCCGGCAGCGCGTGCTCTTCTGGTGTCGCAATTTGATGACCTGGTTGTCTCTATGGAAGCTGCTCGACAGATTGTGCCTACTGGTCCGAGCGCAGTTGAATTGGTGGATGATCTGGTTATTCGCCAGGCGCGTAATCATCCGGAACTGTCTCGGCTGTGTGGTTTCGTACAAGGTGAGCCGGCCGCTGTACTTATCACTGAATACAGCGGCCAAGATGGTGGGGAGGTACTCGACAAGGTTAAGTTAATGCGCCAGCAACTGGAGCGTGAGGGGCTCGGATACGGCTTTCATTGCGCTACGACGCCGGAGGAGCAAAGCGACGTTTGGGAGGTTCGTAAGTCAGGGCTGACGCTCTTGATGTCTGTGCAGGGTGACGCCAAGCCAATAGCCTTCGTTGAGGACACTGCTGTTGATGTTGATCGACTACCGGAATATGTGCAAAGGCTGCAGCAGGTGGTCGCCGATCACGATACTTGGGCTGGTTTCTATGGCCATGCCTCGGTTGGTTGCCTTCACTTTCGACCGCTA